>Ga0307509_10000103_pt1 | contig 120360 bp, 123 predicted proteins | sample 10_EM_MG_FD_202245 | JGI IMG/M metagenome (GOLD analysis project Ga0307509, IMG submission 202245) | Populus trichocarpa ectomycorrhiza microbial communities from riparian zone in the Pacific Northwest, United States - 10_EM | ecosystem: Host-associated > Plants > Roots > Unclassified... | reverse complement strand
CCTTGTTTAAGATGCCTAGTTACATGGAGTTACAAGGTTAAGTTTTCCAGACATTGTGATCGCTCGATCGTTTTGGCCCTGATTCAGCACGGGTAGTTTCCGATTTTTAAGGACACCCCCGAGTACTAGTACTCGGGGGTAGACAAAAGTCGGGCCCATCTCCATTACAAAGGTGCGGCATCGGTATGTGGACTAAGCCGGATTAGGAAATTCCGAGTGATGTAGTGTGAGTATTTTTTGGTGTTTTAGCAAGAAGTCGGGCGCGGTATTATAAACACCCGCCATGCCTTTGCTCGAGCAATAGGCTGCGTGGATGTGTTTGTGCTACCGGGCCCCAAGTACTCGTACCCCCGCACCCAAGCACCGTACTGAACACCAGGCGTAATGTGGTAATATATGCCAGTGCGTGATCTTATTACAAGGAAAATTCTTCTTTACTGGATGAGTTGGCTACGATTCTACTTTAAAGGACAAACCTGTAAGTTGGTAGTATGATACTGTTTAGCCTTCGCGCTGCCGCGCCGTCTCAAGCCAGGATGTGAATCCTCCGGAATGGTGAACACACCCTTACATGGGATGTTTGCACCACCCCGTTCTTGTGAGATGGGGGGAGGCATTGACCTCATTGCAGATACTTGTACCACCATCAAATGGCCCTACAGGAAGAACTGGAACATATCAACCCCGAGAGCACGGGTAATCCAATTGATATGTGGAAGGGCCCTACGGTCAACCAATATCTGAATCCCCTCTATCCCTTGGGCAGTGTGAAACAGTAAAATTCGTACCCAGAACGCTAAGGCTAGAATTAGGCAGTTGCTAGCTGTCCTTAGTAAGGAAATCGGATTTTTCAGTCTTTCTAATGCCCAAATGACTCAGCGCTCTACGGTAGGTCAGATTAAATACTCCCCACACGAATATCGTTCCATAACAAGCTTAGCGGGCTAGGCGCGAATTTTACCCGCCCAACGAAAACAATACCGTAGGCTACTCGAGTACAGTGCCCTCCCCCCCCAATGTTACCCTCCCCTACTCTTACACCCCAGAGTGAACATAGCATCGATTCTGCCACACTACCGGTATCCCTCCTGGCCTACCGTCCATAATATCAGTATCGGCACAAGATGTATGATATAAATCTAATCATGGCTATGTCAGACTGCACATCATATGCCAGCGGGTCTGGAATGGGGGGGACGGCTGGTATGTACTAGTACCGGTACTCGTACAAGTATCACACTCGCATGGCCTTGTCCACTCTCAGCCACCTTGGATCCAGCGACGAGATTAAGGTTGCCCGCACTGCAAAGGCACAGATATCAAGGGAAGTCCATCTCAAAGCCTGTACAGTATGATACATCACCAACAGACGGCATCGGGAAGAGCGAATTCTCGTGCTCCGGATAATATTCGTACTGGTAACCAATGCTTGCTGCTTGCTCGCATGCTTCTCCCTCCCGAGGTGAAGATCTCTCCTCTTATAGCTCCCGAACCCCGAAGATCTGCAGTAGTTTTCTTCGCGCATCGCAATCATCCTACAAAAAGGTTTACCATTGTGCATGAACGACCAACTGCGAACATAATTGCCTTCCCAACCAGTATTGTCCCTGTCCTTAAGATGATTTTCCGCGGAGCTTTGTTCGACGGATTAGACACGCACTTGCGATAATAGATACGATAATGGACCCCATTGTTGGGAAAACAATGCTGCGACAGCGGTGTTGCGGGGAGGCAATTGTGCGAAGTGGGGGTCGAATAAGAATAGAAAAATGAAAGATATTGTTGTATCATACAGTAGGGAAACGGAAGAAGGAAATGGGGGAATTGAGAGAGGACTAAAGCCCTTGCTCGGAACGTGGGCATAAAAAAACAGCACATTTCCCAACATCTAAAGTAGACCAAGCAGATATTCTTCTGTTTATTTTGTGAAATGGAGATATAAATGGGTGGAATACGGTGGTGAAGGCTTAAGGAAACTTGTGATGTTGGGAAATACGGTGGGACAAGAGATGCTATATATTGCAACATCACAGCCTTCCTTACTGCTCAACATGTAGGTATCTACTTTCATTTTCCTTTGGATAGGACGAGTATAAGTGCATCTGCTATTGGTGAATCGCATCCATTTTCTTTTTGAAGTCGTAGATATTGTGGAGTGTTGCCTTTAACAAAAGTGGCCCCTATTTCTACGTTGGCGGGCCGAGCAGGGCCAAAACTTTCTCTCCCCTCTGCCTAACCATACAAGTAATCAGCTCCCGGGTAGAGGAAAGCGCCGTCGGGAAGAGAATAACCCGATAAGGTACTACCGGTATACTGACACCGTGCCTGGCGGCGGATTTCGCAGCTTTGATTCACCAAAGGGAGACCATATCCGAGAGCTGAAAATGATTATCAGCTGGCGACATGGCCAAGATCACCTGAACCTCCGTACATGGTAGACCAAGTTGGACCTCTAAGCCGAGAATCGCGATTAGAGCCCAGTAAGGTGCCCGAAATTAGCTTCCCGGGAAGACCTTCTCCCGATATCTTACTTGTGATTCGGCGTGCCGTATCGCGCTCAATGACCGGCCATCAAAGCAAAAGCGCTCAGCCATCCCTCGTCCGCCAGTAATACTGTAATGATGTGCTATCTGTACGGTAAATCACTTGTACGATATCAATATCGGATCGCGACGCGCAGCTATAGCTTCTAGTTTGTCGTGCGACAGGTGCCAGCACTAGTGCTGTATTATAACCCTCTTTCGATTTCGCCTCGTGTCGCCGCTGGCACTTGGATTGGTCGGTCGGGCTTACGAGACGACACTTTTGCCCTCGGATACCAATGGTGCACCCTTGCTCTGGCGGGGTCTAGAATTCCTCCGAAATGTGCTCCTTTCTTTTCTTTTGATGCGCGTGTCCCGAACGGAAGAGGAAGAGGAAGTGTGAGGGTAAGTGCAGTTTATCAGCCCTGCTAATTTGTTGCGTGCGGTTGGCGTGTGGCATGGCTTACAGTGATGGCCGGAGGGCTGTAAGTTCCAGAGTTAGCTGAAGCACGGCGCTGAAGCTTCTGCGGTTGGAGTTGTGATTATGGTGGGTCCGTGGCCATTGGTATTGGTAGGTAGAGAGCCAATCGACCGAGTGAGGCGCCTATGATACCAGTACCATATTCGACGAGAATTGGGTTGCGGGCACTGGAAGAGCAAGTGGAGGATGGAGGATGTGTTGTTATGGCACGGTATCGGTAAATGCCGCTCTGCCCTGAGGTGCTTCTTTCTGTTTGGTCGTCTATGATAGGATATGCAATAACAAGTTCCTTTCAGTCTAAAAGCGCTTCGACACTGCACTCTCTGCTCCGACTGCACTTTTTTTCCCCGAAAAGCCTCACGATGAAATATACAATATACACTTTATGCTCCGGCCTACTCGTATACTCGTATAAGTTGGGATCTACAGTCGCTCAATGCGCTACGGAATGGTAGAACTTGCGGTTACCCAATGAACTGCCTATTGTAACCGCCAAGCGCCTTTCCGAATCACGAATACTCACTCGCGAGACTCTAATATTGCAATCCCGATCCTCCTCCTAGGATTCCCCGCCAAACCCAGCGATCGACCAAATCGGTTGCGTTCGTACAACCTAATTAGAGTAAACAACCAAGCCTACTATGATAAGTCAGCCAGGATATCGTACTCACGGTGCGCTAAAGTTACCACGGTGCATAAATTGCACCTAGGAGCACAAACAACCCTTTCCAACCCCAAAATCGCATCCGCACCTCAAATTAATCCAAAACCGCAATGAGTTAGATAAACTACGGGTTAAACTACCGGCGCTGTATCACACCATACTCGTAGGCAGAATGCAATGGGAGCACGGACAGAGCCAAATTTATCATCCCTCCTTCCCTCCACCCCTCCATCAACTCACTCGATTCCACAGCACCACACCGCACCGCACCGCACAAAAAAAAACAAAAAGCTAAACCTCACGACAGTAACAACCCTCGTGCACACCACCACGAAGTCCCATTCGCCAGGGAGAAGCTAATTTTACGTAATGCACCTCCATTTTTTCCCATTTTTCTTTCTTTTCTCTCATTTTCTTTTTTCTTTTCCCATTTTCCCCCCTCGCACACCGGGGCGAGACAGGGAAGGAAAAAAAAAGCTTCGGCCATCTCCTCGCTCCTCGTGGCGGCTCCGCGGAGCTAACTTACCGTTAGTGTCGTTTATTAGGGTTGTTTGTGCCAAGGGTTGGAAAAGTTTGGGTTCCCCGCAGGTTACGGAGTTGGGGATTCTGTTGGCTCGATTCGGAAAGGTTTTTCTTCCCCCCTTTCTTTCATTCTTCCCTTTGGCCACTGGGGGGGGGATGATGTCAAGGGAGGGAAAAATGGTTTGCTTATTTATTCAATTTAATCTTAATTTTCGCAAAGGATTGTTTTGCGATTGGATTTTGTACCGGACCGTAGAACGGTCCAGATAATTATGGTGTGACGTTGAGTTGGTGACGGTTCTACCTGTACCAGCGTTCGCGAAATCTGAGATGGGATGTTGTGATCGATTTATTATTATATTGCTTATGCTAACCTATGCTCTGCTCGGACCCTTACTCCTGCTGGACTCGTACGAGTACTGGTACCGTACCGTACTACACTCGTGCTCAACCAGCTCAGAAGGCACATCGCATCGTGGGTCTTTCCCTCCCTTCCATTCCCTCTCCTTTCCAACTCCGGCCCACGATGCCTGAGCTGTGGGGCGGACCCTGCGCATCTAAATTACCTAACAACTTCCCACAAACCCACGGCAAGAGCTGGCCAATTCAGCCCGTGACGACGCACCTCGTGACAACAGAATTGGACGGAATAGAGTGCAAGCCCTAAATGAACAAACGAAGCCTGCCTGCCCGGCAGCCTTCGTTCCTTGAAGTGCTCGTTTCCATTCCTGGCTTTCGATGGATGGGCCAGGTGCTGAATTCGGAGCGAAACAATACGAACTAAAAAGGTGCGAAGGGAGTAAACACTGTGGATGGACGGGTGGACGGGTGTTATTTATTCCACGTAGCCTTGACGAGTGATATTGGCTGGTATTGGGTGCTTGAAACTACGTTTAACTGGAGACTACGGTACTCGAGTACCACGGGTAGCGTATCATATTGCACATGGTACGGCGGAGCACAAACCTTTCGTGAGACTTGTAGGGGAGGAGAGAGAAGTGAGAGGGGGGGTTCGATGGGATGGCGTCAAGTGCACCTTGCGGCACGGCATTCCAAGAATCCGAGTCACCGCCCGCCCACTCGCCCTACGTCGCAGGTAGAAAGGGAAGAATGGAAATGAGGCTTGGCCCGATCACTCCCCGATTGATGGCGGTGTGCCGGTACTCGAGTACAGGTACTCGAGTAGAATGTCGTAGTATAGTTTCTTGAGTCAGACGACCGACCAACCAACCGACTGAGGAGCAAGCACTGACCAGGCAAGTCTTTCCTTCCCTCTCCATCTGCCATCGCCACCACGATGGAAATGTCAGAGAAGGCGAGAAACCAGGATGCAGTTGCTTTTAGGGGATCCATCGGAAGGAGGGAGGAAGGAAGGAAAAAGCAAGGAAGAATTTGGCATGGTTTATTTGTTTTATTTTGGTCGCTTGTTTTGAGATTTTCTCGCGTTGAATGACCGTAGAATGGCGCAAGGTTTGTCGTGCCCAGCCGAGGAGAACCACACATCATACCGTGCGCTACTGTATATACCGTACGTTCTTTACTCTTTGTTGTTCCTAACAGAGGGGGATTGTACTAAGTACGTATAGGGAAAGGCAAATTGCGGTAATTGATTGATATTGCATATCTACTCGAGCACAGTGCGCCCATGCGGTACTTGTGGGGAGTGATCTGATGGCTCAGTTTTTTTTTCCCCTTCCTTCCTCTTCTTTTTTCCATTCTTTCCTCCTCCTCCTCACCTAATGTCGACTTGGTCCAGGGCACCTTGAGTGCACGAATTGGGCCACACTGCGCTCCGGTACATACCAGCCCTCTCCTTCCGGAGGAGACAAAGAGTGTGAAAGAAAAAAAGGGAGAGAAAATGAAGGAAAAAGAAAAAAGGGAAAGACGATTCCCTTGTTTGTATGGTTCTTAGCGGCGGGAACTAACCTTAGGGGTGAGAATATGTTAGAGAACAATTCCATACGTAATGGAAAACCTGGGGTAGTTTAGCGGGTCTGCCGTAACCGTGCTCGTACAGTGCTTGTCCTGCACTGGTAAGCCTTTTTTCTTTCTTTCCAGGGTTGTATTGTTCTCATTGACGTATTCACATGGATGGGGGGGATAGCCGATGAAACGGGGTACTTGTACCTTGGGGGGAATGAAAAATCATTAATTGATTCTTATTAATTTTCTGCTTGTAGCTAGATCTTGCTGTGGAGACTGGATGGGGGGGAAAGGTTCTGGAGCTATGCTACCATGTAACCTACAGTACCGGTACCCGTATGATGCCTAGCTGGTAGGTACGGTAACCTTGCCGGTGGAGAGACATAGCATCGTGACCTCCTGCAGTGGTAATAATAATGGGTGGTTATGATGACCATTACTGTAATGAGGCTACTCTTTCCTTCTCGTTCTTTGAAGGCGACCACACACACAGCACAGACGCACACACACACACACGCTTTGTTGCTGGAGGTTAGCTTAAATTTATTTAGCTAGCTATGGCATCGTGATCCGCACTTTTTTTCCTTCTTTTCTCTCGTCTTCTATTCCTTTACGTGTGCTATTGTAGTCCACACAGCTATATAGAGGACTTCATCCCTTTCATACATCGTAGTCTACGGTAGCTTCCGTTCCAAAGACCTTTTCTTACCTCCTACTTCCTGCTCTCTTCCTTCCTCTCCCTCGCCCTCTCATCGGGGATTGGATCAGCCGCCCTATCTTAAGAGAGGATAGGTTAGCCAACTACGGGAGCATACAGCAGACATCTCATCAACCATCATAGTCAGCTTTCAGCTTCCTGGAGCAATTTCCTCTGTGGTGGTCGTTCGTTCGTCACTCAGTCTAAGCACAGCATCATTTGCACAGCATAGCTGCGTCTGGACCACATCAAAGTGCAGACCAACCCAAACCCATCTTCACCTATTATACCGGTACCACCATATTCCTACTCCCGCAACTGCCACCCAACCAGAGATTCAATAAGGAGCAAGAGCCCTTCCACACACACGCACCCTCTACCACACCACATCACAACATTGCGGCTTGGTGTGAAGAAGGGAGCAGGAGGATGTATCTACAAGCTAAAGCGCTACGCCAGAAGATCTCTTAACTACCTACCGGCCTCGCTCTTACTTCCTAATTGAACCGAACGTCACCTTGAGGAATTCAAAATCTTGACTTTGGTCACCCTTCGATTGTCACTTCACGAGCGCAGTGCAGTATACCTCCGAGCAGCATCTAAGGAAGGATAACCTTATATATCATACATAGCCCTTTACTGCCGGTTTACCCCATACCCCACCACAATACTACTGCAGCTCCTCCATTAGAATTTTTTTTAATCCCAAAAAAAAGAAAGGCCGCCATTTAAACTTCCGTTACCCTATTGCCTATCAGATCAACTGAGATCTATAGAAGGATCCTTCATTCTGAATTCTGGCTTTCTACTTTTTTGTTACCACCCTTTTTTCACACCGAGAGATCCACACTGCAAAAACAAGAAATCAATTTCTTACCCGAGGGGAATTCTGAGAAATCGGCTTTATGCCAATTTACCAGAACCTTACATCCCCAATGCCAGGAATCGGATTCTTCAGCCACGGGACATCTCCCTCTATGTCTATGACATCAATCCTCCCAATCGACAGTAAACACCCAGCCCCGAAACGCCGCTGGTCGAGCAACCGTTCAAGTTCCGCGAGCAACCGTTCAAGTTCCGAGAGCGATCGACCAAGGCCCACAATCCGCACAATGACCAAGGGCAGTCGAGGAGGCCTAAAGGGCTTCATCGAGTGCCCCGCGGACATATCTATGTCCATTGAGTCGCCACCACTCGTCTGTTATGGCCAGCCGAAGGAATCTACTGGCGCGCTGCTGTCCGGCATACTGAAGCTGGAAGTCAAAGAGACAGAGCAAACCTTCGAAGCCTTCACCATGCGCCTACTAGCGGACGTGCTCACTCGCAGGCCCGTGAGTGCGCACTGCTCAGATTGCACTACAAGCGTCAGCGAGTTGCATAGATGGCCACTGATCAGTGAACCAGTGGTGCTGAAGAAAGGAACGCACACCTACCCATTCAGCTACCTCCTACCTGGCCACCTCCCCGCCAGCAACAACAATGCCCTCAGTAGGATAAGTTACTGCATCTACGCAACCGCAACAACAGTAAAAGGCGACGAGATCAAGTTTGAGAAACCGATAACCCTACGAAGGGCCATTCTACCAGGACCAGACAAAAACAGCACCCGCGTCTTCCCACCAACGGATCTCTCCGCCAATGTCACGCTCCCGCCCGTTGTGTACCCCGGCAGTGACCTTCCGCTCCACATCCGCCTCGACGGCGTCCTCTCCAAGGCCCGGACGAACCGCTGGCGATTAAAGAAGTTATCTTGGCGCATCGACGAAACCTCCCGCGTCGTCTCTCCAGCTTGCAAGCATCATAGCAGCAAACTGGGTGGCGACGGTAAGGGTCTATTGCACGAAGACGTGCGCACGGTTAGCTCCGGCGAGGTTAAGGATGGCTGGAAATCGGACTTCACCACCGATGGTAAGATCGAGGTTGAATTTAACGCTGGCATCCCAGCACACGCGGATGTTGCGTGCGATGTGGACTCGCCTTGCGGGATTTCGGTGTCGCATAATCTCGTCGTGGAAATGATCGTTGCGGAAGAACATGTTTGCCCCCCTCTTTCCTTCTACTCTCTGGCAAGTATACTAAAGTTGAGTTAGTGCCCCGTTCCACCATCAAGAGCCGTGCACCCCACCGGCGCCGCTAGAGTCCTGCGCATGCAATTCCACCTCATCGTCACCGAGCGCAGCGGTCTGGGCATCAGCTGGGATGAGGAGATCCCACCCGTGTACGAGAATATACCTGCTTCGCCACCGAGTTACGGGACAGTTCTTGAAATCGAGGGTGAAGAGGGAGTAGCTTTGTTTTGCCCACCAGTGTACCATGAATCTTGATGGCTTCCTCCCTTTCCATTTGTTCGCTCTACTCTTCACTCTTTTCATTTCGCCTGTGGCCACTTTTCTTGCGCGCTAGACTGGTTTTTCACAAAATTTGGCGAATTGGGAGTTTTCCATGGTTGGGTTTGCTTGTTTCTTTATTCTGTAACTGTCGATAGTCTCTAGGGTGCTTTGTAACATACTACTCTGTATTCTTATATTCTCTTTCATCACCCCACATGTATCATCCCATCACGATCTCATGATCTCACGAATCCCCTCTTGCAATAATAACATGCCGTATCATCCATCATGCTCACGTGACTTACCACCCGCAAGTATTAAAAAAAAACGTCATCCTAATCGAGACCAGTGCCGGTATGATATATTACTTTTTCTTCTGTTTTTCCCTTCTCTGCAGCGTTCAAGCTTTTCTCCTCCGCCCCCTTTTCATCTGCTGCACCCTCTCTGTCTATCCACGGTGAATTAAATGCGGAGTTTCCCTTTTCGACGGAGATCGCGAGATTTGTCATGTCGTACAGTCCACACAAAAAGAATAGATGAGCGACGGTGATGGGTTGCGCCGTAAGCTCTGGCGGAATTGTTTTGCTTTTTGTCCCTTGGAGCGTGTGTGGATGCTCCGGAAGAGTGAAGCGGATCGGAGAGGAGTTCTGGTGCGGGTATCATGGTATGATGTCAGTTCTTTCCTCCAGCATGTCTTGGGTGATCGTGCGATGATCTTGCCTCACCTCAGCCCCCAGCCGCGCCCCTTGAGCTGAAGAACCCGCCCGATTCTCGAGTGATAGTTTGTGAGGAATAGATAGAATCTTGGCAAAAAACCCCTGTCCATTGTTGCCCAGCCTCATTACTCACTAACCATCACCACCAGAAAAATAATAATCTTGCACAACCATCGACCTCCCCACTCCCCAACAACAACCGGCGCCGAAGACCCCCCCAGGACAAAAAGGAGGATCGAAAAAATGTCCAAACCAATCTCCATCTCCCTCGCAGGTTCAAAACCCCTCATCACCTGCCAACAACCCTTGAGCAAAAAACGCCCAGCAGCAAACCTAGACTCGGACTCGGACGATGATGACGGCGACCACCGCGAGAAAGTGCACATAATAACTGCCTTTGATGCCGCTCGCGGCGGCGCGGTGGGTGAGAGGCCTGAGGAAGAGGAGGAAAGGGGGCCATTGGTCATCACCGGGATGAAGAATCGAGATTGGAGGGCTGAAGCTGAGCGGAGGAGGGGGGGTAAGGGGAGTGTGTGGTTACCCCCGGAGGCGTTCGCGGGCCACGCGGAGGGGGAGGAAGCAATGGAGGTGGATACAGGTGCGGGAGTACAATACGGGTTGCAGGTTTTTGAGAAGCGTACTGAGGATAGTCGACCTCCTATGCCTCCTCCACCCCCCGGGCGGGGAGAAAAAGAAGAAGCCGTGAAAGCAAAAACAGAAGAGGAACAAGCCCTCGCCGCGCTCCTGTCCAATTCTTCAAATCCTCCCTCGACAACACTGATCCTCCCCTCCGCCGCAGACACCGACTGGCGCGACGAGCAACAAGCTTACAAAACCGACGTGGCCTCCCGCCCAGACGTGCCCACCCTGGATGACTACGCCGCTGTCCCCGTCGAGGAATTCGGCGCGGCGCTGCTGCGGGGAATGGGCTGGCGGGAGGGGATGGAACTTGGCAAGCGTGGAGGCCGAGCGAAGCAGAGCAAGCTCCTCAACGTGGAAAAACGACCGGCCTTCCTGGGCATTGGAGCGAAAGCCAAGGAAGAAGTACCCGAACTCGGCACCTGGGGCAAGGCCGATAAGGCCGGAAGGAAGCGGGGCGGTAGCAAGAGGGTGGATACCACGTATGTCCCCGTAGTACTGGTCGATAAGAAAACTGGTAGAGTCGTTGATGAGTCCGCCGCCACGGAGAATGGGAAGAGCACGAATGGTGGTGGCGGTGGTGCGGACAGGGACCGCTGGGATAGAAAAGACCAAGGTCGCACTCATCATGATGATGATCTAGACCGTCGCCGGCGGGACCGCTCCAGGGATCACCGGGATGGTCGCCACCACCATTACCATCACCATAGAGAACGTGACCGCGATCGCGATCATTACGGCGATAGACATCGTGATCGCGAGCGTGGGGAGAGATTGCATAGGAGTAGGGATGAACGGGATAGTCGAAGGAGAAGCCGGGATAGATATGAGAGGAGGGATAGGCGTTGACGACCAATTAAATTTGTCTTTCATTATTATTATTTTTCTTTGGAGGAGGAGGCGGGGGGTCATTCACCGCCTGCATAGAGTAGGTGTTCATCTTGTGTAGTACCGTATCATGTTCACGGAAAATCACTCGATGGAATAATCAGTTAGGGACAATCGGATTAATCAAGCTATTATACAAACAGGCAAAAAGATGAAAGAAAAACCAACTTTTATGGATAAAACTCCCCCTCTGTAAAACAAAAAACAAAAACAGGATAATAAAGTAAAGAATGAGTAGATTACATTACATCACCTTGCCGGCCTCTTCCCGAATCTCGCAAGCGCAGGTCCAAACTTCTCCTCCGCGCTGGCCGGCAGCCCCTTATTCATCAGCGCCCTCTCCTTCTGCAGCGCCTCTAGCTTCAGCCTTCGCTCGTCGATGACGTTCTTCCCGCTCTTTTTGCGGAGGTACTTCTTGAGGGCGGAATTCTTTCCTCGCATCTTATTCTTGACATCGTCGTTCGACTTCTCGTCTAGCTTCCGTTGCTCCCCCGTGGCCTCCTTGTCCACATCGCGCAGCTCTTTACTGCTCTTGTCGATGCGCCCGATGAAGTCCGGGTCCAGGGATATCATCTCGGGCTGTAGTTTATTGAGCAGGGCAGAGACTTCGCGTTCCCTGCGCTGCTTGGTGGTTTCGTAGGGGTTCGCTTCGAGCGCGTCAAAGTTGGGCTCGCCGGCGCCGGGGACAATGAGATTTGAAAAGCCGTTGTGGTGGCCGACGCCTAGGATGTCGTCGTATGGGCAGAAGCGCACGCGGGAGATGTGTGAGGATTCCTGCAGGTGGGAGAGGTAGGGGCTTGTTTGTTTTGTCTTGAGAGCGTCCTTCCATATGGTTATGTGAGGGCCCCAGCCGATGCCGAGCAGGCCTGTATCGGAAATGTGTAGGGTGGAGGCGGGCGTCGGGGTGTAGTAGGAGTGTACTTCGCGAAAGGTGCGGATATCAAATATGTTCATTCGAGAATCTGCACCGGCCGTTGCCATGTATTGCCCCCCTCTGTCGATGGCTATCGCTCGCACGGGGCCGCGGTTGGTGAGCATTTTCACCAGTGGTGTGCCCATGTTCGGGGACCAGAGGGTTACGGTGCCGTTCGCGTGGCCGACGTGAATTATGGCGTTGCGCTGATTTTGTGTCATGGAGGTGGGGCTGCCGAGGCGGGTTCTGTGCTCGCTGACGAGGCTTCCTGTGGAGGTGTCTTGGTATTTTAGCCAGCCGGCGTTGCCCTGCGGGGTACAGTTAGTGTGCGCTCGAGTGGGAATGAGAGGGAGGTGGGAGAGACTGACTATTGTTGCGAGGAGGAAATGGTAGGGTAGGAATTCCATGTTCGTCACTTCAATGTGGCTCTTCAAGCAGTGGATTTCGACACCTTGCGAGTCGTAGATGTATGTGTACTTTTTTTGAGCTACCGCGAAGAAGAGCTCGTTGTGAAGCCATCTGTCAATAGTTAGCCTCGTGAGTTTGAGGGTTGTTATTGGGAGAGGTGAGGGACAGACTTGACATCGCGAACAGTTTCTTTCAATTGCATTTCCGAACCCAGTTTTCCTTCCCGCCAATCGAATGATGCGACATGACCTTTCGTCCCACCGAGGAGTAGATATCGTCCATTGCGGGTGTAGTCCATAAGGTACGGGCCGAACGTAGGTAGCTTCAATTCAAATCCCTTCACCTAAAGTCAATCCCCGGTCTCCAATCCTAGGAGAAAGCTATACCTTCTGAGCAGTCGCGACATCCACCGCCTTCTGTAGATCTGCCTGCTTAAGCTTATATGTCCTCTCCATTCCCTCCGCCTCAACATATCCCCTCTCCTCCCCGAGCAGCAACTCAGCATCTTTGGCCCTCAGCGCAGCATCCTTGTATCTGTGCTCAATCTTCTTGAGATTGGTTCGTAGTTTCTTGTCTCGTACTGAGCGAACGGGTATGCTCTCTCCACGGCCATACTGTCCCAGTGCAGCCTTTTCCTCTTCCGGGGTCCTCTGTTCTAGTGCTTTTGAGGAGCTCTTTTTACTGGTGGCAGAGGAATCCTTTCTGGGGCGCTTTGTTCGGGTGGGTGCAGATGTTTCAGAGGATTGGATTGCGGACATTTTGGGTGTTGCTCGCCGAGCTGTTTGTGGAAGGTTGGGAAAACGTGGTGAAGAGAAAAGTGGATTTTAGAAAATTAATGATGGTGGGTCCGATTGTCTCTGCCGGTAGTATGAATGCCGGGTAACACTGAGCCGCAATGCAGGCGGCTCTGGGTTTATCGATACATCAGCTGGTTGGGTACATACTTTTACATCTTGTCGCATTTCATTTCTCGCTTTGCACCCCCCCTCCTCCACCCCCAAATTAACTCCCATATAATCCCCTAACTATGGTTCTCGCTGATCTAGGGAAGCGCATTACAAGCGCGGTTTCCGACCTTGCTCGGTCCAATGTTGTCGATGAGAAGGTTTGAGTTTCTGGTTCTACGCGCGACCTCCGGAGGGCTCTGCTGATGGCGCGCATTTAGGTTTTCGATGGGATGCTCAAGGAGATTTGCTCGGCCTTGATCGAAGCTGATGTTTGGAGCCCGGTTGCCACTTTTGTCTTGGTGGTGGTTGACTTTGTGCATAGGTAAACGTCAAGCTTGTCAGCAACCTCCGAAAATCGATCAAGCACATAGTAAATTTTAAAGAACTCAATCCGAACGTCAACAAGAAACGGCTGATACAGAAGGTATTTATCTCCACCTCCCGGCTTAGAGCTCAGATCTTGATCCTCTTCCGTTAGGCTGTTTTTGATGAACTCGTCAAACTCGTCGACCCACACAGTGAACCATTTAAGCCGAAGAAAGGTCGCTCCAATGTCATCATGTTCGTCGGTCTCCAAGGATCCGGTAAAACTACAACATGCACGAAGCTCGCCCGGCACTACCAAGCTCGAGGGTTCAAGGCCTGTCTTGTCTGCGCGGATACTTTCCGAGCCGGAGCATTCGACCAATTGAAACAGAACGCTACGAAAGCCAAAATCCCCTATTATGGATCTTATACTGAGACGGACCCTGTGAAGGTTTCGCGGGAGGGAGTGGAAAAGTTCAAGAAGGAGCGATTTGACATTATTATTGTTGACACATCGGGAAGACACCAGCAAGAAAAAGAGCTTTTTGCTGAGATGGTACAGATTCAACAGGCCGTCACACCGGATCAGACTATCATGGTGTTGGATGCATCTATTGGACAGGCAGCAGAGGCTCAGAGTAAAGCTTTCAAGGAGAGTGCAGATTTTGGTGCTATCATTATCACAAAGACGGACGGTCATGCGGCGGGTGGTGGTGCGATATCTGCAGTTGCTGCCACTAGGACGCCAATTGTGTTTATCGGTACTGGAGAGCATATGTTGGATCTCGAGCGATTTGCACCACAGGCCTTTGTTTCCAAGTTGCTGGGGATGGGTGATATGCAAGGTCTGGTAGAGCACGTCCAGAGCCTAAAGCTGGATCAGAAGGATACGATGAAGCATATCCAAGAAGGTATATTCACAGTTAGAGATCTGAGGGATCAACTCGGCAATATCATGAAAATGGGACCTCTGAGTAAAATGGCTGGGATGATTCCGGGATTATCCCAAATGATGGGTGATGTTGGCGATGAGGAAGGGAGCATGAAGCTGAAGAGAATGATGTATACTCTCCTCCACCAACCGCCCCCCCTCGGTTCAAACATCAGCTGACCGTCCAAAAGCTATATAATGGACTCGATGACCGAAAAAGAGCTGGACTCGGACGGGAAATGTTTCACCGACAAACCAACCCGCATGACACGCATCGCTCACGGTTCGGGAACTTCCGTCCGCGAGGTAGAAGATGTCTTAACACAGCACAGAATGATGGCCGGGATGGCCAAAAAGATGGGCAAGAACATGGCCAATATGCAAAAGCAAGGCGTGGGCATGAATGGACCCAACAAGCAACAACAATTAGCCGCGATGCAGCGGAGAATGCAAAGCATGGGAGGAGGTCTGGGAGGACCTGGTGGCGGAAATATGGCGGAGATGATGAAGGCGTTTGGCGGTATGCCCGGTATGGGAGGCGCCGGTGGTGGCGGGAACCCATTCGCGGGGATGGATATGGCCAAGATGATGCAGCAGTTTGGCGGAATGATGGGCGGCGGTGGGGGTATGCCGGATCTTGCTAGCATGATGGGAGGTATGGGAGGTATGGGCGGTGCCGGGCGGGGAGGCCGTGGTGGGAGAAGGTAGACTGCATCAACTAAAGTCTCTTTCTCTTTTTCTTTTGTTTCTCACCTTCGCAAACACCGGGGGTTCGGGCTTGGGATGGGATGGATGGGAGGCGTATTTTTCGCTGTGAAACGAATATGATACATTCTTAATTTTTACATACAGGTGTCAATAAGCATAAAGTGTACCGGTCCACCAGCGCAAAAATTCGTTTCAATGCATGTGAGAATCGGTAGGCCGATAGAGCATCATCTGGTGATCTTGGAAATATTTTTAATGAAAATCAAAGTATACATAGGCTGCCGAAGTCGGTACTTCAGATTTTCCACTCTTTTATTGCGTAGATAGATAACCGAGATTCCCATCTACTTGAAACATACTTGTGAGCCCTTTTTGGGAGTAAAACTACTTGTAGTTGTTATAAACTACTTTGTAACTCCAATGGCTAGTTCTGCAAGAGCCTGTAGCACAAATACACCAAGTGGCAGGTCTTTTTTTCTTCTTTCCCCCCAATTATTTTTTTCCCTTCCTTCACGTAAGTGATTACGGGAACGAATTTCGGCACTACGGTATTCAGGTCATCCTCAAATCATTCGAGTCTTGGACAGTGCCTTAATCACTGGAATGTGAACCGTTCTCCCTAAGTTCTACATAGTTGCTATGCAAGGCTAAAGCTGTTATCCCCCCAACAAACTCATATGCCAAAAGTGCAACCGGCAACCTGCATATACTCTACACAAGCGTATTGTCACTCATAGACAACATACCGAGCGGAAATTCTCTAATGGGATTCGAAACTAGCTGGTAGCCCCTATTGAGCGAGCGCATGCTCAAGGGGGGGGGGGTTGTATTTCTACAGTAAATTGAGGGGCAGGTCGAAACGCGGGATGGGAGATTCTCACCACGGGAAGTCATGTATTATCACTCGTTTAATTCCCTGCCTCTACGTAATCTATAGTATCATACCCTTCCTTGCTGACGGGAGGGTTTCTCTATGCATGCTCCGGAATACTTTGCACATACTGCACTCGGTGTCCGTCTTCCCGCTGGGGTGTTTAGCTATTGCTGCGGTTGTCGTTTTCCTTTTTCTTTGTCTGTCTGGCGTCGGGTGGATGGTTCTCTCCGGATCGTGATTTTATAGATGTATCAAATCGCGGGCGAAGGGGGGGAGGGGAAAATGACTATTTTAATAATATTATAAGACAAAAACTATATAAAAGGCGGGGTGGGAATGTCAGGCTTTTTTTTTTTGGTATCATATTTAGCGGGCAGTGCTCTTTCTGTATGATATTTGCTTCTGTTGGATTTGTGTTTGTAAGAGGGTGATTTAAAACTGCTAGCTTTCGCAAGCTATGTCAGATTGTAGTTGCTATTGTGATGCTGTTCGTACCGGCGGTCAATGGCAAGATATTCGTTTTGATCTTGAAATAGTAACCATGTCGCGAGCAGTATTGCATCCGATTGAAAGACTGGCACCAGGAGTTAGCATCTTACCCGCCATGCACACCATGTGTAAACAGGGAATTTTCAAAACTGGTCGAGGTAGCTTGGATTTGTAGTTGCTATACGCATACAACAACCACTCTATTCCTGTGAACTCGGAAAAGCAAATTTTTACAATACTTTTCAGATTGTCAAATTTACCTCCCCTCCCTGACCATATAACCCCCCCCGCCTCCTGATCGTTCACCTTCTCCCATTAATTAAACTAACCTATGAGCCCACACACCATCTCCAAGTACACAATACTCAATCTACGACGAACCAAGATCACAAAGGCAATCACATACCTCTCTCCGACCCCTTTCGAAAAAGTGCTATAAGTGTAGGAACAAGCCCTGCACCTGCTCGTGCCCCGCACGGTCGATGGTGACAATAAGCCAAATGAAGGAGAGTCACCATACCATTCATCATTCCCATCCAGCACCCTACCAGAACCAGAAAAAAGAACAACAATAAAGCATCGACACGGTACAAGGAAATCTCCATAAACACTCCAACTCCTAAAACCAGCTCACCAAGTATCATATTATCCAAGCTGGTCACAGCCAGCCAGACCTCAACACTCCTACCCGACACCTCCAGCCCGACCAACAAATAAACCACCAAAACACTTAACGATTTAACCAGCCATCGGCCCGCACCACAAGTGCCGAATGCACCTAGCGGGAGTGCCCTCCAGCAGACCAACCAACCACACGGGGGAAACGCAAGTCTCCACAAATCCGGCAGGAACAACCCCCCGGGGGATTAATCGGGTCAAAAGAAACACCCCCCCCCCCATCACCACACACACACTCTCTCTCTCACGCGAACACTAACCCCACGCCCGACCTCCCATCCGCCCCGGCGCGGCACCATGGCCTCCTGCAAGTATGATACCTTTATACGAAGCTCAAGAACCCATATCTGACAACCCGAGTGATAAATCATGACACACGTGACCACATCATAAAAACCATAATAATACATAATTCCATACCAGTCTACCGGTATCTCTGACTCAGAGCCAACAACCGAATGCATAGTTTCTCGCCCCTCCTTCCAGTAACTACGGAGGTACAGCTCCTAAGTTTTGTATGTTCCACAGGGGGTAAGTTAACTTAAGGGCGGCAAATCTCGCTTGCGGAACATATTGTACAAAACTTAGACGCTGTTCCTCCGTAGCAGTATCATTGGACGCCCCCCCCTAGCACCTTCTGGTGAAATAAGTAGCTTCAGCTCCCCTCCCACACGCACAAGTAGCCACTATTCTAATTAGCGAGCGCAGAATCTACCATGGCCTGCTCTGGGGGTTGGGGGGGCAAGCCTCAGTTAAGTTACCGTATGGCACAGATACCTGTATCGTAGAGTGGGGGGATATCCGCTCCCACTAGCTGCTGGAGTGCTCGTAATTGCCTGGCGTTTGTGAAAAACGACGACTGCTATTGCATATGGGCAAAGAATTGCCCGGAGCCTCAAGATTTTGCCCATATGCAATAGTAGTCGTTTTCTATAAACGTTAGGCAATTGCGAGTAAATACCGTGCCGTACGCATGCATATCTGCGGATAAAGGTAGGCGTGTGGTAATGATTCTGGAGGACACTTCTTCTTACTTGCAGTGTTGTGTTGTCCTAATAGGTGTTGCTGGTAGATCACATGTCGTTACAGCCGTCGCTGCAGGGGAGCGGGAGATGGCATCCTTAACTACTGCGGCGGAAAAGGAAGGGAGAAGCTAAAAAGTGTATTGTGCTCGAGAAATTGCCGTATAGCTTATAATCATGATACGGTATCTAAGGTATGAAATGATAAGATAGGATGGAACAACAACCAAAGGTGTCATAAATAAATGAATAAATAAAAGTAATGACGATAAAATGGGGGGTGTGAAGTAGAATACAGTACTGTACAGTACAAAAGGGTGAAGAATGAGCAAACGAATGAACGAGTCGATGAATGAAGAAAGTGGGAATAAGTGACCAATAAATAATAATAACCGACAAAACTAGTGTACTCATCTGATACCATCCTCTAGCCGTCAAGCTTCCCCGTGCATCATCCTCCGACTACTGTACTCTGCCCACTCGTACCGCCACTGCAGAGAGCGGACAAAAAGCTATGCCTACATCAAAAGAAAGAATCCAGAACACCAAAGTTAATCGCGAAACAAAAACCCCAAACAATCGCGCCCGCTGGAGGAGGTAAAAAAGTCACTTTTGAATTTGCGCCGTTTCGTAAATATACCCCGGAGCAGCACCCCGCTCAATCTTCCCACGCGTGCGCCACGTGAAGATCTAAAGATCAAAGTTTACTCCTGATACCTTCTAATCTAAACTTGACATCCTTAAGAACCTTGGAGGTAGGTTTCCACTTTTGGAACTGTTCGAGCAGCTCAGCGCACTCGCCTTCTAGCTTGTTTTTTACGTGCGGTTCCTCTAGCATACCCCTCATACTCCAGGGGAGGAGGAAGGGGTTGTTGTTGTTGTTCGTTGGCGACTCGAACATATCCAGCTCCAGCGGAACGTCTGGACAGTCGGTCGTTTCCAGAGCATGGCGGACACCGAGGCTGTAAATTGAAGTCAGTAAGGTATCATTGCGCACGAGAGTGGGGACATGTTACTCATAGACGGCGTTATCGTCGTAGATCCGGGAATGCCCTTCACCGCCATACAAGCTTCCAGCCAGAGGGGAGCTCAGTTCTCTGACCAAACCGTGATCAGATATGCCAAGGTTCCTCAACTTCATCGCGAATCCTACAAGGTGACTCAAGAAATCTGGTGCATGGACCCTACCGTCCACGAAAACTGCCCGGAAAATATATGGATGGCTAATGTTTGAGAACGTTGATGATTCGAGAGGGACTAGCTGGTCGTCTATACTACCAACGTAGAGGATCCGGACATTCTGCGCGAGACAGATCCTTAATGCCTGTATGTACTTCTTTGATGGAATACTCTCCAGCCTCTGAAATTCGAAAAGTTCCTTCGCAGACCCGGTCAAGATGGTTGTTGGGAGATGATAAAAAGGTCCTAGGTTGATGCCTGCCATTGCTGTGAATCCTACTCTTGCCTTGTCCACACATCCTTCCTCTATTAGCCTTGCTAATAACTGGACTCCTACCACCACGCCCTGTGAATGTGCTGCCATTAACACGAAATCCGCACTCTTCACATGATCCATCCAGTTTGCAAGCAATCTCCATAGCATCTCGACCCTGTCCCCGACTTTTCCCTCCCCTTCCAGAGCAATCTTCTCGATTTCCACCTCAACGCCGTTCTTCTCAGCCCACCTCCTTATAGCGGCTGCAGCAGAGTTGGCAAAACGAATCGATGTTCCTGTAGGCTCCCCCAATACTGTTCGGACCAAACGCATTGGGAAAAACCCATGTACCCCAATAGCAACAGCCTTCCTGATCCTAGGAGGTGTAGACGTCAGGTAGAGATGCTTCTTGCTGATAGGAGGCTGGCTCTTGAAGATTTTGGTGACTTGACAGAAAAGAGAAGGCCGACCCAAACGCCGATAGCAAGAATCGAAACTAGGGAGGACATGGTTCGTTGGCAAGATCTTTTGCAGCTTTTGTTTTGCGGTGCTTGCACTGCTTGATGAGGGAGATGGAGCTGATTTAGGAGTAGCAGACACTGTAGCCGCGGCAGAAATGTTTGCTTCCGCCTTTTTAGGCGTGCCCGGACGGGACTCCTCACGCAAGTTATTGAGGGCCCGGGTCATCTTGAGATCAGGTATTAATATCGGAGATATTTCTCTAGCCTTTGCCTTTCGTGGACTTGATTGGGATGGCGTGTCGGCCACAGCTAGTTCACCCACTGTCGTCGTTGACATACTATTCAAAGAATTGCTAGACGGCTTCGAACGTTCCCTAGACCAGAACGCCCACGTGGAGGCCTTCGGCGTGGTTTGTGAAGCCTCTGGAGTTTGTGATAATGGTGTGACAGAGTTCGAACTATTCTGTGAATGGTCGGCATGCTTCGGCGGTACCTCGAGGTTGATAGAGGATTCTGTGTTAGGGACCGCCCGAGGTTGAGATAGTGTTTGATCCGTGCCACACTCGCTATTTGATGCCTCTCCATTTTCCGATCCATTCCCACCTTGTGGGTCTACGGGAAGCTCTTGATATTGTCCACCCCACCAACCAAACCAAGATTTAGGTCTTGGTGTGGATACATCATCTACCAAGCTATCCGCTGGGGGGGCAGCTTCTGCCATATGCCCCGGTTGTTCGATAGTTACTGCAGGTCGGGTTGCCAACGTGGCCGGTGCTTGCGGCTGTATCATGGGCGGTGCTTGTGTTTCTAACGGCTGGGGGGCGATTTTGGCCGGATTCTCAATCTCAACTACCGGGGATTCCTCTGGCACCTCGCCCACGGTTTCCGACTTTGGCACAGGTTGCTCAACTACCGCCTGTCGGCCGTACCACCAACTGAGCCAGTATGAAGCGGGCCGCTCAGAAGACTTATTTGCTGGCTCCAGATCTAGCGAACTCTTGGTATCTCGTGAGTCACTCGCATCGTTCGGGGGCTCTGGAGACGGTGGCGCCCGCACTTCCGGCTGAGTCGAAATAGACTCCGCAGTTGGAAGGGTAGTAGCTTCGGAATTGGTAGGAACAGTTGGAAGAGCCAGAGGTTCTTCGGGCGGCGGAGGGGAGGATTCCCGCGGGAATTCCGGTGTTTGTCCTATTGTAGATGATAAAGGTTCAGGCGGCCCAACATCGGGCACAAGTCCACTGGTTCTCTCCGTCTTGCTTGATCCGCCAATAATACTTGGCTCCCTCGACACGTTTTCGGAAGCTACTTTTGTCATAGCAGCGGACTTTGTCCCACCAGATCGAGACCAGGTACCCGTTCGCGAAAACCAACCTTTGGAGCTCACTTTCTAATAAGGCAACGAGACACTCAGCAACCTTTACCATCATGTGAGAAGCTAAAGAGACTTACCAGCGGTTCAGCATAAGTAGACTTATGGGGCTTGCAGCCCCCGGTCGTCTTCGGTTCCATGCTTGAGAAGGGCTGAGTAGGAGGGGGAGGTGTGACATCAGTGGACACTAGCGATATCTGTGATGTGGAGCGAAGGTTGGACTCGCTTGGTCGTAGTGACGACGGGACGCCAGAAGCGTGAACAGTCGAGATAGCTGGCGAAGGAGGACCTGGGGGTGAGGCGGCAAGCTTAGGAGAAGGGGGGAACCTATCTTTCTTCTCACCTTTGGTCATGGAGGCAGTTGAACGGTTAGAAGATGTAGGAAAGAAGGAAGAACGCGGAAGAAACAACCTAAGGATAAGGGAAGAGAGTTGTTGCTGTCGTTGTTGGGAGCGTCGAAGAGCAGGGAATAAGAGACAATCAGGCAACATGCCACGGACTCGAGGAGGCTAGTTCCACTCAACCTTTCCGCCCTCAACAAACTCAGTTGCTAAATATTTAGCTAAGAGAGAGGAACACGATAATATATGAATATAATATTATGAGAAATATATATTCAGAAAGGAATCGAATACACGAAAATGATACCGGCAGAGAGAAAGGGTTCGGTTAGTCGGTGAGTCACCTGATTTTAATCTTATTATCCAAAAAATCTGATAAGATGAAAGAGATTGTCCATATGTATGATACTAGCTGCTAGCTCAACAGGACAAAAAATACTTTAGAAAAGCTTTAGAATAATATTATGATAATATTATCATGGAAAAACAGGGGGGGCACATTCACAATACCATGCTTGGCAAAAACATACAATAACAAGGTTTTGCATTGCAATTAACAACAAAAAAATATTTGTCTATGCATACAATTTCCCCTGTCTTTTTATTTCCCAAACAATGCAAAAGTGTTGTAAAAATCCCATAAAAAAATCAAAAGAATTACTTGAGGCCTGCTGGTATTTTTCCAAATTCTCTCTAGAATTTTTTCAACATCAACTGGGTGATATGGAGAGGTTGTTTATGGTGGGCCGGAGACAGGTTAGCTCTTTGCACATGTTTCACTCTTTTGATAATATTATTATTATGTAGGCATATTTCTTGGTCAATTGTATCCAGAAGGGTTCCCCCCAGGAACATTGTATTGAAAAGGTCAGTCGAACACTTGCGCAGTGGCTAGGGCACATAGCCTTCTCTAAGTCGTTGAGAAGGCTCTGGGGCTAATCAGAGGAAGTTCGACTGACTTACCCTTCCCCCCCGGAACAAGCTCGATTCGGTTAGCGCCTTGCTCTGTTTTGAGAGCTCGTCTCGTGTATATCTCCCTCAGCAACCATCCCACATCTTCCTTCTCCCACTATCAACACTTGCCTTCAAGTGAGTCCATACTCGCCCACGATACACCCTCGCTATTGGAGTACAGGTTTCGATATATCGCTTTTTGGTTCACAACTGATTAGTTGTGTTTCATGCTAATAGCAAGATGTTGGAAACTAAAATCTTCAAACCTTACAATCCGAAAATCGACACTGAGGAATGGCCCCAACTTGACTTAATTGATGTGGTCATATATAAGCATGTGGCGGGTAGACCGGACGAACTTTGCGATTTGCTCGATGTTCAATTCACGGGACCGGTCAGAATAACTGGAACCGTCCGCAAAATCCCTGCTAAGTTCAACAAGATGGTTAAAGGTAAACAAAACGATACTTGAGGCTCGATCGCAACCTATATGCTATGTATTAACTTGCTGCCAAACAGATCTCCCGGTGATAGGAGGAAATGATATCTCGTCGAAAACTGCCGCCGCTCTTGCTAAGAGTGTACACGGAGCCACGGTCACCATCATAGACGTTCTTACTTATTCGCTCCAATCGTATAAAGAACCGGAATCGGATTCCACAATTTGGGCTCTTGGGTATGCGGCTTGGTACTCGATCTTACCAGCGCCTGAATATCGCAAGTATTTCGATCGATCCTTGGAGAAAGCACATATCTGGGATATAGTGTTGGAATTTGGAAAATCCCAGGAATTCAGACAGGTTACTATGGAACAGCTGTTTGCCAAAGTAATTTCTTCAATGTTTCCTCCTTTTCCACTCCAACAGCTAACAGTTGCTCCAGTACTTTCAAAAGCACCCAAATTGCAAAAGCGTCGATGGAGCCGAAATGGTCTTTCGGGAGTGCCGAAGGTTCCTTGTATGCAAAATGCTTGAGCCCATTGACCCCTTAGCGGGTCCGAAGTCCAAAAACGACAAAACCAGATGGCAGAAATTCTGCCTCTGGAAGTGGTTAACTGCCAATTATACTGTATGATAAGGTTCCAATTGGCAGAGCACTGCTAACTTTATGTTTAGGGAATTTTTAAGGAGGTGGAGAAAGCCATACAAGGAGGAAAAACGGGCGGAGAATCTTCTACTGATAAGCGAGCCTTCTCTCTGGATACTCAACATGGTCTCGACTCCCTAGAGAGCCTTGTGCTTGAGCAGAAACTCAAGCCTCACCACTTGACCACTCAATGGTTGGTTTCGTCTATTAGGAAAAAGTCTGGTGTGAGCGCCTCGATTGCTAGTTTACGTTTGCAGAAGCACGCCAACGTCTTAAGCACCTTGATGGCGCTTAGCCGCCAGGTCAACTGGGTTCAGTCTAGTTTGTATAGCGACTTATTACTTGCCTCGAAGGAAGCCCCGTCCGGCAACGGCGAAGGCAGTTCACATGCCCTAAAGGTTAAGAAGAATGGTGGCTCCGGAAAGGGCGAGGCGGCGACCACCGTCAACCCAAACTCTTTCGCAGACGCCCTTGATGGAGTCAACGACATGGACCAAGACAACGACCTTTTCTCTACTCCAGAGCTCTCTCAACCTCCGAAGTCAGCTAAAGGGAAATCTGTGCTGAGGCCCATCATGACCCCTCTCCAGCGCGAATCCGGGCAAGAGGACGAGATATCCTCTCCACTCTCCTCCCCGCCTGTATCTCTCCCTTCAACTCCCGTTACTGTCGAACAGTTGGTCGCTCCGGGCCCTTCCACTCTTCCCAAGAGAAGACAGATCAGTGGTGCAACAAATTCCCATGAGCCGGCCAAGCGCAGCCGTGTTTCCAAAGGGCCAGAATTGAAGGGTACCAGTGGCGGAGATGAGGACGAGGATGATTGGCCACCCTTGAGCCCCGGTAGAGGCAGACCCCCAATTGTCGTCAGCAGACAAATTAGTATGAAGCCTATAGGCGATGGGACTTTCTGGCGTTGTCGCATGGGAGACTGTTTGACTATTATTCCCGACGCCCATACTCCGGCTGGAAGGGTTCTTATCGAACAGCACCTAGGTGAACATTATCTCACACTTGAGCGCGCTAGTCATGCCCTCGAAGAAGAGCCAGAAACCAAAGGCCGTAGTCTCGAGTTTGTGCCCCCGAAACATCTACTTCCTTGTTTTGTATGAGACGTGCTGACCGAATTCGCAGTGCCCTCCTCGACAAGATCGAGAAGATGGCTAAAGAGTGGCAGGCGGTCAGAGAAGAGCATAATAGGGAATTCCACGAAATGCACGCTACCATGCTCCAAGGCGAGCGCGAACGTGGGGAAGTCTTTCTCGCCCCGAGTACTCCGAAGAAGGACCTCGACAACTCGAATGGGAAGGGGAAGGAGAAGGAGAAATAATGACTTCAATCTCGGACATCTCTCGACGCAAGGCAAATTGAAGAAAAGAAAAAGGTGGCTAGTAGCGGTACCGGTTGGTGCTATAGCTTACAACTGCCAAAGGGGGACAAGCAAGCTGTATCGATTCATCCTCTTTCCTTGTGCCTACTGGCTACTTTTTTTCCCCTTTTTTTATGCTCCTTGTTCTTTGTTCGTTCTCCACAAAATCCCCTTTTTCCCTTTGTTTCCTCTTACGTCGTCATAATGGGTTTCATTTCTTGTCTCTTCAATTGGTGTTTAGTTCATCTTGGGTTCTCTATTCTTCATCTTCGCCAATAAATACCCCCTTTCGCTTTTTTTTCTTTCACCTATCCTTCTCCTTTTCCTTTTTTTCTCTTTCATAACCCTTTCTCTCTTCAGACGCTGGTTAGGGAGTGCCACTTACGTACAGGAACGCACGGGTACCGTAATATGCTCTTTACGATCTTATCGTCATCATAATGGGATTTCATGGATGGATGGATGGATGTGTGGCAGGTGGATATATGGATACATGGGATGGGCGTGGGGCGGTCTTTTGTTTCATTTTTATTTTCTAAAAATTTCTTTTTTTTGTACCTTTGTCCGCTCTCCATACGTTGGATCTGTATTCTACTGTATAAGTCTCTTCGGGGGACTGGACGGTGACATTTCATTGCAATTTAATGGGCACGGTACAAACTACTTCTTCTAGTCATTATCTTTCCTTTCTTGTTATCCCCTCCCCTCCTAGCGCTCTTGGGCTTGGCTAGCGTCTTGTACTGTGTACTGCACGGCATGCAGTGTACCAAAATTTCAAAGTGTGGGGAAGTGAAACGCTATGAAATGGGTATTCGCTACATATCTCTTCCTTTTCCACATCTTTCTCTCTCTTTTGGGTTGCCGGCTTACAATGATACTTGTAATACGGGATCTTCAGGCACGTTGTGGCGAAGGGTAGCGAGTCGGAGTGGTCCAGAATCATGGAAACTAGGTACTTGTATTATTATTACTATTATTACCGTTTCCGAGCGATCATTTCCAAGAAACCAGATAAAAACAATTCTATTCCGAGTTACTTGCTTTCAGCACCCGCACGATGAGCCACCTGCTTCTCAGGCGTAGGCGTGTCTTGAGAATGTTCAACAACCTCAATAGACGGTTTTCCGCGAGGCCCTTTTCCATGCCTTTTACTGGAGTTGAGCAATTTCAAGAGTATGTCATGGTCCTCTTCATCCTCCGCCTCCTCAGCTCCCTCGCTCTCGTCTCCACCAGCCTCGGATGAATCCCCATCCCTCTTCTCCTCCAAAACGCCCAACCCTAGATTCTGTCGACCCATCCTCTATTAGCCCCATTAGGTCCGAACACACCCTCGCTCACTCACCATCTCAATATACCTCCCCTCCTCCCCATCCAGCACTTCAATATTCCGCTCCCCAACCGTCCCATCTTCAATCTCTCCCTGGAGGTCTTTGTTCGCCGCTTCCATTGCTGGTAGGAAGGCGTTCAGCCGAGACATTACTATCATGCCAACCTCCCCCCCTCATCAGCTACCACAACCACCGCCACGGACTCTACCAATTGCGAAGAGAGAGAAAAGGGAAAAACATTGTACGCACAATCCGATGACGTATCTGCATCTGTCATTTTCGGCTTTTTGGATGGTGGGGGCGATGGGACATGTTCGTTTTCGTCGGTTACGAGGGGGTGAGATGGGTTCGATTTTTTCCCTTTTCCTTGCTCCCCGTCTGATGGCATTTTGTTGATTTTGATTTTTTGGCTATGGCCGGTGGTGGTGGTGCGGATGGATGGTGGGGATGGGTGGATGAGCTTGGGGATGTGGGCCGATGCAAGGGCTGTTTTGAAACACCCGTAACTTACTGTATGCGGCTACTCCCCTCGCGGCACCCACTGTACAGTACTCGTACTCAGTACGGTACTCGAGTGAGGAAATATTATTATATGCATTGTCCGGCACCTGTACCTTGAGCCCTCGAACACCGGGTACGGGTAAGGGGTACATACAGCACCGGAGGCATGCAGGCTCATACTTTACCGGTGCTGTACGTGCTTGCTACAGAGCAATGTGCAGTGGGTATTCTACGGCTATTATTCATGGGGGCGGTTTTGATGGGCCAGTAGATGGTGGGTGGGTCAGATGGGCTGGTGTGGTGCTACAATCCTGAGCGTGTTACAGCCGGAAGCTAGCCAGGTTAACTGGCCAACTGAACCTCCCTCAACATGCTCAGAACCATGCCGTTAGCTAGGGGAGTGAGCGAAATATGGGAGCTAAGCTACGGGTACAGTACTTGTAGGGAGCTACAATATTACACTCGTAAGGGATGTTGTTATTCAGGTCCGATATTTAGGGAGCACAGTACAAGTGCTGTGCGGTAGGCAGAAGCTCAGTCCTGGAAGATACAGTGCCCTAGATGGAGAAGTACTCGTATCTGCTGTGGTCCGCTGGGCGCTTAAAGCAACTTTATTCAATTATTCATAGCACTCCATCCACATACACGTACTCTCACTCTCCTCCCTCACAATACGGTCGGATGCCAAAGTGAACTATACCCCGGGTTTATAGGTCCAAACTGCAAACAGAAAGACAGCTCTCCCCGTCCCCCAATGCGCTCCACCCAGGGATGTGGCACAGATGATCACTCTCTGGCACTCGAGTACGCGTCAACTTCAAACGTTCGGCTCGCGAATGGCGACACTTTCCGATTAGTTTTGTGCCCCTCCTTCCCATCATCCAACAGCCCCAGTTCAAACCCCTCCAACCGCCGCCGTCGGTAGGACAAGGAAGAGGCCGGTCAGGCGCCTCCAATTAACATAATAACCTCTCCTCTCTCTCTCCTCCTTCCTTCCTTCCTTCCTTCTCTCTCTGCCCCATCCTTCTTCTCCTTCCACTTCTTCCTCTTCCTGCTGTCCATTTTCTTGGAGGTTCATTCCTAATCTCGCCCAACACAAAGAACTCCACCCTCCTCTTCCTCCCTTTGTTGGTCAACAAGGCTGTCTTCTAATACCTATTTTACACTTTCTATTCGTTCTTTATTCGTTGCTTGAAGCTCCCCACCCACCTTTGTAATTAGAACCCCACTTCCTTGCAAAGAGAAAAGAGGATGGCTGCTACCGCTGCCAGTTCGACGACACCTAGTTCTTCCCCTTCTTCCTCTTCACTCCCGGCCCTTACGGTTAATGGCTCCTCGCCGACTGCTGGGCCCGGGGATAGCGGTGGGATAAGGGCGGAGCTCCGAAAGAACATGTTGAAGAAACTCAGGCCGTATCCCTTGAGGCATGAATGGGTCTTTTGGCATGATAGGTGAGAATGCCCTCCCCTCCCCCTCCTGCCCTACCAGAGCAAGCGTCGGTATAAACCAAATGAGAGTTGGGGCTTTCCAATCCTGGTGCTGATTGGTTGTGAATTTCTAGGAATTCGAACACGAACGAGGAAGAGTGGGAGGATCAGTTGAAGGAGATTGCAGGGATTAGTACCGTTCAGGTAACTATCATGAACATCTTTAAGGCTTTCCGAATGAGGGGTTTAACATTTTAGGTATAGACATTCTGGCAGGTTTATAACAATACCCCGTTCACCACACTTCCTCTAAGGGACTCGCTACATTTGTTCAAGAAGAATGTGAAACCTATCTGGTATGGTATATCTTCATTCTGTACTGTGGGGTGTCGAGAAAGCTTATTCCTATTTTTATATTTTCGCTTAGGGAGGACTCGAGAAACAAGAATGGGGGTGCCTGGATATTCCGGGTTCCTAAAGCCAATTCACAAGAATTCTGGAAAGAGATTCTAATGATGGCTATTGGTGAGGTCTTGCAGGAGGTCGTCCATAAGGGTTCGTTCTACACTTTCCCCTTCTTGAATTGGACAAATGCTAATCGGAATCCCAGGAGATGACATCTGCGGAGTTTCCATCAGCGTCCGTTTCAATTCTCACCTCATCATGATCTGGAACCGCGACTCCAACAATCAAGAAAGTGTTGATGCCATTCGCGATAGAGCCTTGGAATCCATCCCAGAAGAGCTTCGACCCGGACCTCAGAATTACTACTATAAAAAGCACGCGTCTCACAAATTCTTTAAAGGGGACAGTGCTGGAGGGGAATCTGCTTCATCATCCTCAATTCCGGCCGCCCCACAGCCAGCAACCTCGTCTTGATACGGGCTGTGGTCTTTCGCTTTGGCTGGGTGATTGTTTCGTTTCTCTTTTGCGTATCCATCATGGTGGTTTGGGTGAGTATCGACTCGTTTAAAATTGCATTTACGGCTACCGGAGGGAGGGGGGAAGAAAGAAGAAGACTAGTATGTTGGCATACATGAGGAGTTGGCAAGGCCTGAAATGGATACCGTCGGAGTGGAAATTGAAAGGCACATTAAACATGCTCTATTGAAGTTGCAAAAGGGCACCACCATAATCTGATACTGTGACATGTGTTATACTACACCAATTGGCCTAGGCGCCCACTTTCCACTCCATCTCTTCCACGTGCCAATAACAATCTCACCTTCCCGGCCATCGATGGGCTCTTTATCACCCTCCGGTATCGATGTAGGAATTGTGCTCCTTGAATTCCGTGAAAGACGCATCTTCTTCATAGCTTCATACCTGGCCTCAAACATCTTGACCTCCTCTTCGACGTCGTGGATAGACCTCTTCTTCCCCAGAAGCTGCGTTTTCCCTTCTCCCCTGTCCACTTTCGACGTCCTCTTCTTCATCTTCTCCTCGATCTCGACCCCCAAATCCCGTGATAACACAACCTGCGCCTCAGCCATCTCCACAAGCCCAGTATACCTCCCCCTCAGCACTGCGTGCTCCTTCAACAAATGTTTCAGCAGCCTCATAGTCCTGTGACTTCCCCGTTAGCCTACCTCCCTTCCACACAAAAAAGGAAAACCCTCCTCCCCAGACTAGCACAAGCTTACCATTCCGACGGACACAAAACACACTGCTTAGCCAACCCATCCAGATCAACCGGCGCATCCGGATTTGTCCCGAACCCACTCTTCGCGTTGGTATTGCTGGCGGTCAGATGCACCAACCAAGCCATAACCGCCTCCGCAAACTCCCGCCGCTGCGTAGCAGCAGCAGCGACATGTTTCAAACCCTCCAGCATGGCCAACAACAGCGTATTCCCAAACTCCGGCACGTCCGCATCGAGCGCATCGAGCAGCGGTGTCCAGAGGAGTATTGCACCCTTCATCGAGGAAGACTTGTGCTTCCCGGCGGGGATCAGCGCTTTTTCCTCCAGCAGTGCCTCCACCAAGCCATCGCCGGCGACGCAGATGCATTCCCTGATTAGGCCTATGGCGAGTTTTGTTTCCTCGCGCCTGTCCCCGGACCGCAGCGGACGGGCGGGCTCGGCGCGCCGGAGCGAACGGAAGGATTTCAGGAGGGAACGGGCTTTCGCTCCCCCCTCCCCCCCCCCCTCCTCCTCTACGGGCTCCGGGTCGGAGTTGGAGTCGGAGAGGCTGCACCAGTAGTTTTCCCATAGCCAATCCAGCGCTCGAGCAGTTGCTGCGCGGAGCAGTGGCAGGCTGGGGAGGGCTTCGTGTGTTGCTGCGTGCCGGATCTCGACGAAGGAGGTTGGTAGGCCTAGGGTTTTGGCTAGCGTGTGCATTGGTAGAGCAAATGTGGAGGTCTGAGCGGGGTCTAGGAGACCGTTTACGAAGCTGCCACCACCACCCGGTGTCAGTCGGTTCTGCACGAAACGGGAGGGAGGGAGGGGAATTTTTTACCGGCAGAGAGCGCTGGCATAGCAGAGCCGCGAGGAGAGCTGGGATGCCGACGGCGTGTCTGTGAGGACTGCCTGTGCGAGGAGCGCCGTGGACTCGATTGAGTGCGGGATGCGCATGCGCGTGCCCCAGGCACGGACTTTTTGAATTGCTTGCTGACGAGGGTCTGCATCCGGGGTCGTGGAGGGGGAGTGTGAAGTCGGGAAGAAGCAGGACTTTAGGTTGCGTAGGTCCGAAGGGTGGCGCCAGGGTACTAGACGGGCTACCGGGGGCATTGTTGAGTTGGGTGTGGGAGGGGAGTGTGGTATTTATGTTTCTGCCTCTCGATTGTGAAGGTTTGGGGTGCCCAGACGGAAGAACGTTTCTCCGGAGTCGGTGGGACTGGTGGTGGTGAGATCGTATCGTTGTCAGCCTAGCGAGCTATGATGACGAGAAAAAGTGTCACTGACGCCGAAGTACTGGAGAAGGGGGAGAAGGTGTAAAATCTGTGATTATTTATTTATTGTGCGTGGACAAAATTAACGGAAGACAATGCAACAGGAAAAACCTTTGGTTATGACAGGACTACTACTCCCCTATCAACCCAATGATACTGATAACCAAAATAAAAAATAAAAAATATAAATATTCATGGAAATCGGCATACGCTATGCTATCCATTAACTTTAATAGCTGCCTCTATCTACCTACAATTAAGCTTGTGAGGGAATGATGTGGTGATGTTTGTCAGTTGTGGGTTTCCAGGGGTGCGGTGGTGGTTTCGAAAAACGCGAGCAACCGCATATTACAACGGCCTCAACTGAAAGGCCAATGACCCTCTCTTTACTTGACTCCTGTCCTATGACTAACTTAGTACGCCAGGTTCAAGTGATAGCGGGGAGAGTTTTCAAATTTATAAACCTGCAAAAGCGCAACCACAAAAAACGTCAACTACACGGAGGCGGTCCCCGCACTCCTCAGGGCAGCATGCACGCAATCCACGACAATTGAAGCGTCCCTGATCCATCTGTCTTCTTCCTTTGCTATGCCCCTGAACAACACGAAAAAACCATCAGTTTGGGTAAAAACCCCATCTTCCAACCGAAACAATTGCCACTCTTCACCAGTCGTCACGAATCCACAAACTACGCCCCCCCCATTGCTGTCCCCCATATCCTTCATCGCCAAAAGGCATCGTCTTTTGGCCTCCCCTAGGGAGGACTTTTTCGCCTCTACCAAAGAAACATATTTTGTATCGTCAAGGCTGAGAACATCTACCATCAAAAACTCTTCATAGCCGCCCGTTTGGGCATCTTTTGACAACACCTCCTTCTCCCTCCGCAGCCGAAGATTCCGGTTCGTCTTCCTTCTGAACGCGGCTAGAACGGGAATTATGACCGAGAAGACTAAGTCATTAACACAGGCTTTGCGAAATTCCTCGTTCGCCTGGGAGGGATACCCCTCCCCTTCCACGCACTCGACAACCCGGTTGTAGACTTTTTTTTGACATCCATTAATTCCTCTTCATCGAGCCCCGGAAGATTGGCTTTTGCTGAAATCACTCCCAACATGTTCTGGACTGTGATTGCACTCTGATCAAAATCTTCAAACAGAAATCCTAGACGTTTTTCTGCCTGTTTTAATGGAACTTTTGAATATGGGGTTTGGTAACGTGCTGAACGCTTGGTTCGAGCCTCGACACTGTTAGCATTGCCTAAATTAGCACCTGGCAAGCCGCTGAACCCGGGAATTCACAGTATACCGCATTTTTTGGGCATATCCGGAATGACGCTAAGGGGTTGAGAACATCCAGCCTGCATGTAGCAAACTCGCCTATTTCACCTGGGCGAGTTTACTACATGCTTCGACAGCAGGCTGGATGTTCTCAACCCCTTAGCGTCATTCCGGATATGCCTAAAAAATGCGGTATCTGATTCAAAAAGCCACAATAGGGGGGAGGCGGGCTCACCGAAGCAGCAGCAGTAATCCCCCGGGCAAAATTAGCCCTCACAAGGGCACGGCGAGCGCCGATGGACCCAAGTCTGAGACGAGAGAAAAATTTGATCATGGCGAAGGAATTATAGTTAGAAGTCGTGGGTGTTCGACAGTCTGTAGAAAGGTGAACCGGAGAGAGTGGAAAACGGGATGAAGAAGATAGAAGGACTGTGTAGATTCAAAGGTAGAATCAAATGCCGGAAGGAGTGAAGAACTTGAACTACGGAAATTTGAATCCGAGAGTGACTTATGGAGAAACATAAAGGAGGGGAAAGAGGGGGGAGAGGGAGAGAGAGACGTGATGGGTGGTTAGGAAAAGAAAGAGGAAGAGAGCGTGGAGGGGGAGGGGGGGTTGTTATCGAGGGAAAGGCGCGAGCTACCCTCCGTTTGTATTCACGGAATGTGCCGCACCTAACTCGGGAGTTAGCTATGCAGAATGGCTACTGGGAAAGATTACTAAGAATCTTGGAGGGGGGAGGTGACGACCGCAATGTGTAGCACTAACTTATTTGGGTCCGGTAGTTGGGAGAAAATATACGCGGAATTTCTTGTTTGCATCGTGACCATACTAAGTGGCGCCCATTTTGTGGTATTCCGAGCACTACACACCTCGCAGTGAGCAAAGCATTTCCTATCACAATTAACCAAAGTGAGTTAGTGCTCTCTGCGCTACGGCACACTAATTTTCCGTGACTCTCGGTGCATCAGGGACCTTCAGGGTTAGGGTTTAGCTGTTGGTTAGCTAGAGATCCAAGAACGCCGGGCTATCACTCCCGGGTGCCCACAGGTCCAGCTTGGACAAACTCTCTTTGCGCCAAAACCCATTATATACCTCTAAATGCTATCCACTACTACTACATCTTCCACCTCTAAACCCCCGCCCGCTGCCACCGCCCCCGCACAACCAACCTACATCCTTCGCGGCCACACCACGCAAATCCACTCCGTGCACTTCTACTCCTCCAACACCCGTCTCGCCACGGCCGACGCCTCGGGCTGGGTGGTTCTCTGGTCCCTGCACACCCGCCGCGCAACCGCAGTCTGGAAGGCCCACGAGGGCCCCGTGCTGAAAGTTGGTGACTGGGATGGGAAGATAATCACGTGCGTACACCGCTTTCCTGCGGCAAGGCGACTTGTGTTGATTGGGGTAGTAGACATGGAAGGGATAATAAGCTCTTTGTGTGGAGGGTTGAGGAGGAGGGGATGGATGTATTGTTGCCGGTTGAGGGTGAAGTGGGCTGGAGGCGGAGGCCATGGCTAGTGGCTTCGCTGGATGTTAATGCGTTGAATTTTTGCGGGTTTGGGGGGTGTGCTGCTGCCGCTGCTGCTGCTGGGGGGGGGTATTTGGTTGCGGTGCCGGCGCCGCTGAAGGCTGAGGATGTTAGTTGGGTTCTTCGCTTGGTTGATTGGTGTTGGGTGTGTGTGTTATGTGTGGACTAACGGATGATGCGAGTGGTTTGAGGGGGGGTAGGTTGATGTTATGAGGCTTCCGGATGGCGCAAGGGTTTATGCGGGTGTTCGGCATGAGGGGGTAAAAACTGGTTAGTGCTCCTTTGTTTTTATGCGCGCTGTGGAGGGAGAGGGGGGGGTTGATATGATGAGATAGGCATGGCAATGGCACTATCAATGTTCTACTCTGGAGACAATCTAGTATTAGTCGCCGGGTACGAGAGCGGACATGCAGTAGTGTATAAGTGGGGCGCAGAGGGCACCTGGAAAGTAGTATACACTCATAAGCCGCATTCGCAGCCAAGTATCCACCACCTTCTCAATTCCTGGAAAAACGTTATTGACACAGCTAGTTCTATCCCTCTCCATATCTCCGACTCCAGGGACAAACCCATACTTCATGACCTCCTCTGCCGACGCCATTATCGCAAAACACCCTCTGCCAATCCTCACCGCTGCCCCTGCTCCTGACGCTCCCGGCACCTCCCCGCCCAACGAGCCCATCAAAGTCATACACACAAAGCACTACGGCCAGCAGTCCACCGCCATACGCTCCGACGGGAGGATCTTTGCCACAGCCGGGTGGGATTCTAGGATCAGGGTTTACTCGATCAAGACTATGAAGGAGCTGGCAGTGCTAAAGTGGCATAGGGAGGGATGCTATGCTGTTGCTTTTGGAGAGATTCTGGATGGCGGTGGCGGTGGGGGGGAGCAGGAGGGTGATGGTGATGCGAGGGAAGTGCTTAGTGTTGAGAAGAGGCGGGAGAAAAGGGTCAAGGAAACGCATTGGGTTGCGGGCGGGGCGAAGGATGGGAAGATTTCGCTGTGGGAGATTTATTGAGGAGGGTACGGGCCTGGTAGGGCGCGATGGTGTATGGTTTACTAGAGTGGTAATCTCCTCCGGTAGTAGGTGCTAGGTGGTGTCCATCCTTGAAGCTCATTGAGCACACGCATGATGTCGGATTGTGCTCATCCTGTATTTACGGCGCCCGACCATTGAGAAAGCTATCCTTAAGAATACCACTTAGCACCCTGAACGCGCCCAACCCTCCAAGCCCAAAGCTTCCCAAACCAACAGCCACCACTCCACTCAAGACCTTCAAATCCGTGCTCTTGGCGGGATTTGTGGGGGGGTGCAGAGGTCATCCCGCCTGAGAAGAAATCATTGATTTTGGGCTGGTGAGTATAGTAGGAGCCCTTGTGCTAAATATTGTACCGATCTTGCTGTCCTGCAGGGGATTGGCTACAAGTAACTGGAGTGTAGAGATATAAGAGACCGAACCATACCCCTGCGATCATGTGTTTGATAACCCATCCTTATCGCCAGGGTTAAGGTTTTTTCCCTCAATAGGAAAAAATAAAAATTGAAAACAAAAAGTCATAACAGGATTTGAACCTGTATGATACTTGCGAACGAAACAGATTTCTTGTCTGTTGCCCTAACCACTCGACCACAATGTCTTATTTATTGCATTATTTTGGTGGCTCATTGAAAACCGGAAACGGGGGGTTATCCGGCTTACGTAGATAACCCGACGCCAAGAGCCCGCAAAAACTCGGGGAGCCCTGTTGGTTTATTGTATAGTAACAGTTACGCTTTGGCTCCGAGGATGCTTGGGCATCATACCGTGAGGAAGAGACATAGAGGGAAACAGTATTTCGATAAAATAGCTTGCTCCCTGCGTGCTGTTGTGTTTAGGGAACTTGGGGTGGGGAAAGTATCTATCATACAGCGAGGAAAATGTTACACTCGGATACTCCCGGAGAGGGATATGAGGATTTGTCTGTCGCTGGGACGGAGTAGGCTGGTTAGCTACTCTCCTGAGGGAGTGAGTATGCGGAGCAGGGGATTATAAAATCTGGTCCAGTATCTACTGAAGGGGGGTAGCCGTAATATAAACCTCATCAATGAAGGCGATAAGACAGGTTTAGTTGCGGTACGTGTGATCAAGATCTTGATGGGGTGGTGTATTTCGGTAAGTGAGCGCCTCGGGAAGCACAGCACGCCACAGAATAGAGCTATTATACATCTATGACATTAACTACCCTGAGCACAATGTGGAGCGGGATGAGGACACCGAGTGCTGAGTGGTGTAATTACGTAATCTCTTAGCACTTCTGTGGTCCCCACAAAAAACCTCTATGCCAGGCGCACGCAAACAATCCCATCCCAGAAATCACAATCGAGATGGTGCTGCGGTACCTATTTGGCCGGCAAATCCTCTGCCGTCAGTGCCTCTCCTTCATCAAACCACCAACCCACCAGCAGAGACTCCAATTCCTCCTCCCCCGAAAACAATTCTCAACCGCGCCGCCGAGAGCGAGATTCATTGCTCCTCTAGAGAGCGACTATCCGCCGCTGGAGCCTCAAGAACCGCAGTACCGCCAGAAAAACCCACCACCACTGGAAAATAGAGGGAGCCAAGCAACCGCTACCGCCACCGACCCCACTACCGCTATTGAATCGGCCTCTCCCGACACCGCCCTCGACGATGCTTCCGAACCGCCTCTAGACCTCTCGCACATCCCTAAAAACGTCAAACTCCGAAACGAGGACATCATCCCACTGAATGGTGAGATTCGCTACGTAGACGCCAACCTGGTACACCACGGTATCATCAAGTTCGACGATGTGATCAACTCCTTTGACAGGAGCGAGCACGTCCTCCTGTGCGTGAACCCCAACGTCGTCTCCCGGAATGAGCCGCCGACCTGTCTGCTCACGACCATCGCCCACCTCCTGGAAAGGGAACGCCATGATGCGGAAGCGGCGAACCTGGCGCTCCTCAAAAAGCAGAAGCCCACTATCACCACCAGAGTGCTGGAGTTCACGTGGGCGATTTCGGAGCACGATCTCGCGCACAAGATGAAGAAGATGGGGGAATTTATGCAGAAGGGGAATCGGGTCGAGGTTATTGTTGGCACGAGGAAGGGGATGGCAAAGGTTAAGGCTGAGCAGGCCGAGGAGCTTGCTGCGAAGATTAGGGAGACTGGGGAGGGGTTTGGGAAGGAGTGGAAGAAGGCGGATGGAGCATTCGGGGCGCAGTTTACGTTATTTTTTGAGGGGAGGGCGCCGGTTGGATCCAAGGGGAAGGAGGGGAAGGAGGGGAAGGCTAAGAAATGGAAGAAGAAGAAGAGGAAGTTTATGACACAGGAGGAGCTGGAGGCGGAGGCGAAGAGGGAGAACAAACAGGGAGAGAATAGTGGAGTATAATTTCTAGTGGTTTGAAAGCTATCCTGCATTCTCTAGTCCTTGGGCTCCTTCCATAAGGGGGCCCGGTATAGACACACCCAGCACAAATAAAACCCAATATCAAAAAAAGCAAATCCTCGTAGTAATTACATAATCCTTGCACCCCACCACACTCTTAGCGTGCAGCCGAAATGCGTTCGCCTCAGCCAAATCACTTTGGCTCAACGACGCGTTCCCCCTCTCCCAACATCACCAACAAACCCAACCCAACCAAACCTCCCCCCGCAAAAGAAAATGTCCGAGCAAACCCCCCGCATAAACACCCCCCTCCTCGATCAATTTATCGGAAGAACCATCCGCCTCGTGGGCAAAGTCTCGGACGTCCACGGCGGCGGGGCAACGTTAGACTCCAGTGGACCTGTCACTGCGCATTTAGACCGAGTGCCCCCTCCCCCCCCCCTGTTTGCGGGGCAGCAACCAAAGTAGGTGAATGGAGGGCTAATGAAAGGGATCCCTAGGATTCGAGTTTGAAGATTGGGGATGCGATAGAGATCGTAGGGAAGGTGAATCCGGACCTCTCGGTTAAGGTGCTCACGTCGACGGATTTTGGGGAGAATCTTGGTGGGTATTCCCTCCTTGGAGAAGTGCGGTGGGAGAAGAAGAAGGGGCTAATATGGAGAGGGAGGGGCAGATATGAAGGTTTATGAAGAGTTGGTTGAGATATGTCAGCAGTATAAGGAGATTTTTTACGATAGTTAGAGGAGGGGGTGGGATGTCGTCTTTTTCTCCCTCCTTTTTTCATGGTTGCTTTTATGCTCTGGGGATTACCGCTTGTTTACTTGCTGGAGATTCGTGGATTGGGATAGAGCCGGCGGAATGGGGGTCCGTGGTTGATGATGGTTGCTCTTGACTGTTTGAATGCATGAGCCTTGTTGTAAAAAATATGCATATATCATACCAAGCTCGGTTTAATTATGGGCTTGTTTTTCCCGCATGCTCGCATTACGGTGTTGGAATGGTGCCCGGGAAGCTTTTTATTCTGATATTTCAAGGTGATCTCTTGAAAGATATCTGTGATTGGTTTTCTCTTGTTCTTTTGGGACACTTTGAGCCTGGATCTTTACTGTCTTTTCTGTGGGGCTTGCGACGGGAGCTTTGACGGCCTTCTCGACCGAAACTCTCTTCCTCACTCCCCATAGCTTTTTGAGTTTTCCGAAGAAACCTGTAGGCTCGACTATTATGACATCATTAACGACTGATAGCTTTGACTGAACAGGAACTGACCTATTACTGCTTCCTCGACAAATGTTACCCTTCTTGACTCTCCGTTGGCCTTTGGGGCTGCGATTGAGAACCTTCCGACACCACCCAATGACGTTACGAATGTAGAGGCTCCACCAAATGATGCCACCTGAGTAAGAAGTAGCTAGGAAACGTACAGAGGGAGGAAGAGGGATATATGACATCTGTGGGGTGGGGTGGAAAATATCGTGGTGTTCTCTAAATAGTATCAACACTATCTTCTAATCACGATTCATACTTGGTAATAATTACTTGTACAGCACAAGCAGCGCAAGACCACTGGCAATCCGGGTGCCCTCTACTAACCCAGCCTCCGGTTACAGCTGCAACACCACATTCACTTCGTAGCATGACTCGCTATCCAAGAACAGCACACAGCACTAGCAACACCACATCTGTTGATCCCACGCAACGCCACGGGCATTTTTGATCATCGTCACCGATTCTCACTCGGGTAAAATAGCCAAGGGCAGTCTATTCCATTCAGTCAACCAGGTGTTTGAGTACAGTACTGTACAAAATCTAGTGAGTACTATAGGTGAGTGCCCAGTTGGCGGGGTATTTGTTGTTCCAAAGGATTATTACTGGTAGTAATCTATACCCCCCGATCTTGCCTGGTTTTTTTTGTCTTATTTTTTTTCTTCTTTTTCTTATTTTTTTGCTTCTTAGAAGGGGAAATAATAGGATAGTACATTTCCAGAGCTAGTGGTGGTGGTGATAAAAAGACTGCGCATTCACAGACCAACTCTGCTAGCGCGACCCCATTTCCATATATGCTTGCAAGGCGGAGAGTCTGCATCGGTATTATTGTTACATTTCATACTTTTTTATGTTCGTACAGCGCAGTTCCTCCCCCTCACGTTCTCTTTCACTCTTGCCACTATCACCTCACCTACCGTACCCAAGCTACATATATCACAACCAAAGTTGGATTCCGTCCCACAAACCGGTGAGATAATATAATAATAACAAAATTTAATTTAATAGCATCACTCACTAACATCGCCCCCTGAAAGCCTGTATATTGAAGAAATATAAATGCTTCTTATCAATCCCCCACCCAGCCCTCTCATATATATACCCGGCAGGATTTTCTTCTGCGCTTCCTAACCCTTCCTTCCTGTGCACAGATCGCTCGATAATAATTTGGTTATGATACCTGCATAATCCATTGTGGAGTGGGGGGGGTGTAGGGGAGCGGACTGAAATAATTTCTGAACCCGGGAACCAACCCCCCCGAGCAATCAATCAATCGCCTGGGAGAAGTGTCAATTAGCTCTCAAACATTTCGAGTAATGTTCAGGGAAAAAAACACCCCTGGGGAATTGGGACTTAAGTTATCCTGCTGGTAGGCAGGTAAGTTAGGTGGGTTAGGGTTTTTTTGCAAGATGGAATAAAAATATATTATACTACTGTATAAAAGCAAACAAAAATATGCTGCGGTTGAGGTTATGTTATGTTAATGTTTTCATCCATTTGTCGGAGTGTGCGGTTGATAACGTTCTGGAGAAGCGGCTTGAGACTGTAGCCACGACAAAAAATCCCTTGGCACAGGACGTAAAGGGACAAGCGCCGGTGAGGTGTCAGTGATCGGGAGGGGTGGGTTTGAGTGACAGTGCTTCGTGCATACCGGTACTCTACCTTCACTGTGAAAAAGAACGCTCCACCACCCTCCATGCACGCATATGGCAAAAAATACAATCATATTTATTACTAAGTCTACCTAGCTACTCCCCTCGCCCGCCGCAGCTCACTTTTCTCGCCTCCCCTTCTCTTCGGTGGCGCAGAAGGGGGGTCAAAAAATCCCGTAATATCATAACAGTAACCCACCTTGCCCACATATACAATGAACTAATGGAAAAGCAAAGGAGAGGAAGGGGGAGGGGCAAGAAGGATTCAGAAAATGTGATAAAGACCAACTTGACAAGAAAAAGAAAATACCTACTCCAGATACCACCCCAGCCAACCAGCGAACCCAAGGAAACAAACGCAAACGGTATAGCAATAGTAGTAGGAGCACAAATGAAATGAAATAAAAAGGGGAAGAAGGGGAATAATAGTAATAATACATGAAACAAGCAAGACACCGCTTAACCTCTCATCACGTCATCCACTCGTAGGCACCGCTTACTTACATACACTGGGCCGGGTAGATACAAATCAAGGGAAATATAATAGATAGGAAAACCAAACCCAAGTAAAAAACAAAGCCAACAACCAGTGTACACCCGACCGTCTACTCCCCAACATCTGCGGCCACAGCCTTTGATACATCGTCGATAAACGACGAAAAGTCCACTCTGCCACCACTCGTCGTAGAGGGCGTTGGCACAACACTACTGCTCTCACTCCTCTGTCCTTCATCCCTATCGCCAACACCAACGCCTTCACCCCGCTCCTCCTCTGGCGCCGCAACCCCGCGAATATCCTCGAATATGTCAAGTCCACAGGTCATGTTACCCATGTCCGGCGTCGACGGCAAGAACTCACTCCAAAGGGCATTGCTCACAGTATCATTGCCCACCACGCCGTCTAGGTTAAAAAGTGGCGGAGAGCTGGGCATGGTCATGTCTGTGCCGAATATATCGTCGCCAAAATTGAAGGCCGAGTCCGGGAGGTGGTGTTGGTTTGGTGAAGTACCGAGGATATCGGTAGACATTTCTTCAAGGTTCCTTGAAGCAGTGTCGATATCTGCACCCTCTAGAAGCTTCTCTAGGAAAGCTGATGTCGGGGAGAGATTTCGACGCTGTGGGGAGGAGAGGTGGCGATGTTTGGGTGAGAGTCCGCTTACCGTCTTTTTGGCGGAAGAGAAGATGGCGGCGTTCCAGGGGCTAGGCGACCCAAGGCTTGCTCTGCTACCAGTTCGGATGGGCGTTCGGGGGTATAGGGGGACTACCTTTCGTTTCTGGGGGGTTGTTGGTTTATCTAGCACAGTGGCGCCTGAAGGGGCACTTGGCTCTAAGCTTTCTGGAGCACGATTCTCCTTCTCGACGTCTCCTGCTGGAGTCATCCCTTGGAAAGATGTACTTGTCAGGTCCCCATCACCAGAACCCTGTGATCGCAGACTTGTAGCGCCATTAACGTTAGGTTTCGTGAACAACAATCGTCTTGGTGATTTTGACTTCGACTCAAGGCTATCCAAGTCGATGGGACTATCTGCACTCCCGGGCTTGATAGGGCTAGACTGGACAGCACGCTTCGCAGCTTGGGAAGCAGCCTCCCATTCCGGGTTACACCCCTTTACAGATCTTGTCCCCCGAGGAGTCATTGCAAGAACCTTCCGAACCGTCGCCGGCGCATGACGAGGCGTTTCCTCATCTAGCACTACAATTGGTCCAGCAAGAGGTCCCGGTAGTTGCGCTGCAGTCGGTTGCTGAGCTTGCTTGAGCATCTGCTTAGCTGTCGCTGGCTGCTTGCGTTTTCTCACTCGAGGTTTCTTGACCGGTGCCGAGGGCTCCTCCTTCTTTCCATCCCAGTAGTCTTGCGGGCGCATAGTCTTATGCGAAGCGTGCCAGAGTCCACAAGGATTGCAAAGTAATATCTCCTTTTCGCCCTTCTCAGCCTTTACCTCCTTGTCCTTGGTATCCTCATCATTGTCATCCCTAGCAATCATGACCTTTCTCCATGTAGGCGTTTCAATCGCGCCACAATTCATGCAAAAGTTCGGCATTTTCCCTTGAGTCACTGCCTGAACCAATTGCATTTCAATCCTCTCCTTGACATGAGCAGCTGTACGAGGCTTGGGTTGCGGTCGTTCGCTCCTCGATCTCTTAGCAGTTTCCCTATCTTCTCCCAATTCACTGGATGCTGCCGCATCAGACATCAACCGCTTTGGTTTCCGAGGATATTTTCGCTTTTGTGGCTTGGACTTTGCAATTGCTCGTGTCGAATCGGGTGAAGGAGCTGCGCTCATATGGACATTATCGGGGAAAGAAACAGGCATGGGGATCTTCGGTAGCTCCAACATAGATGAAGCTATTGGCTGATTACCTACCAGGCTCACCTCTTCCGGCGTTGTCTCCACTGTTGCCACCGGCTGTTCAAGACTTGCAAACGGAGGCTTAAGCTCCTCTTCCTCCTCTTCGAAGAGAGCATCCAACCGTCGCTCTAGATCATCCGGTGACGGTACATCTGGGCAAAGAGATGGCAGAACGGGACTTGTAGGAGTGGGTGATATCTCATTTCTAGATGGCTCGAGCTGAGTCGGTGGTGACGACCTCATTGTCCTCGCGTCTACAGTTCGGGGAGGTGAGTTTGCATACGCCGGAGAAAACACAGTTGTTGGCATGGGTGTCATCGGGTTATTGTTTGGCATTGCCTGGCAGAGCTCAGGGGGTGTCGGTGTAGGAGACGGCTGTGAAGGAGGGGGTGGAGGTGACATGTCTTCTTTCGCTTGAGGGGTCGGAGGCAACGGAAGCATCTCTGGAATTGACTCGAGAGGGGCTCCAGGTGCTACCGTAGCAGCCACCTTCTTCTTCCGATTACCATTGTTGGGTTTCCTTACCCTAGTCGACCCCGTCTTAGCCTTCTTCTGCGGAGGTTCACCATTTTCCTCCCCAGAAGTAGGATTACAATCTCCCATTCCTGATGGCAGCGGTTGAGGGGTAGCGCCTTTATGAGAGACCTTAGATGCAGTTGACGTTAGGCTCCCAGGAGGAGCTAATATATGTGGATTTGCATTAAGGTAATTCGTCCAAGCAGATGCATCAAAGCCACCAGGTATCACCTTCGAAAGAGCGTTATAGGCGTGTACAGACTCGACGAATTGCGCTTGCGTAAAAGTATTGACCGGCGTGAGCTTTAATTTGACATTCAAGGTTTCCTTGACTCCATCATTGCTGAAAAACCCAAAGCTGTTGGATACAACACGCCCCGTAATCATGGAGGCATTTGTCGAGGGATTGTTCGAGTTGACAGTCGCCATCGCCCACGAAAGCATGCCACAACCAACCAAGGGAACTCCAACCTCGGAGTAATCGTACGCGTAGACTGAGTAATCCTGCCCTAGAGTTGCTACGAGTTCGGGACTAACCACAAATCAGCCATTTCAATCCCACATAGATGTAATGATCCCGACCTCGCAGAAATCATGCTCAATATGCAAGTCTTGAATTCCACAGCTCCCACCACCGTGTCCTTATCCAGCTCAACCACCCTGGTGGTAATCAAGTGCGGCCATCTCGCAAGACAGTTTGATTTATTCTTATCGTCGAACGCATAGGATACTTTCACTATGAATAGTTAGCACCTTTGTTTTCCTTTTGTGACTGCCTATCTGGCGGTGCGTTGGGACGCGTACATCTCATACAACGTGACGATGATTGACCAACATTGTCGCCCTGAAAACCAGCTGAAGACCCAGGCGGCGTAGGCCCCATGGCTGAAGTCATTTAGAATCTCCAGCCAGCAGAAGAGTCACTGCCAGAAGTTGGATATCGTGTAGGGTGCGCTCTACTTCGTTGATCGGACGCACCGTGTGAAGTGTTGAGCCAAGATAACGGTGGTTCGAGCGCGGGCGCGTCAGATGAGGGGAAACCACGAGCGACAAAGCGGAGCAGAGGGGTTGTCTAGGAGTTTGTTTCTAAAGGAATGACCTATTAAAGGTTATAAAAGTTATAAAAAGTTATGGGAGAGAGTTCCCTAAGGTGTGGAGGAGTATACTGTTGAGTAGTAGCGAAGGTGGGAGGGAAGGGCAGGAGGCAACACTAAAAGTGTGAGCACAAGAGAGGGCGCCTCCTTCTCCCTTATCCCTCCCTCTTCCCGACCCCCGGAATGTGACGGCGAAAATGGAAATTGAGCGAAAAGAGGAGGCTTGTGGCTCGACGCGCAGCAAGACTTGCCCTGAGGGGGGAAGTTCCCGTGGTTCTTCGTCCCTCGCGCGACGCGACGCGTTGAGACACGCACTTTGAGCCTCCATTGAGACTGGTCTGCCCCACACTCAACCCTCGACAATTCTGCAATATGAAAAACGCCACCTCTCCCTGCTGCGAGTTGTAGATTACTGTGCGGAAATTTACTGTGAGGGAGGGTGTGAAAACTATTGTATGTATCAATTCCTCATAAATATAAAACCATAGAGGTAAATTCACTTGACAACTTCCCAAGCCCCCCCCCCCCCATTGCAACTCTAGAAGCCAGCGTGGGAAATATCCTTTAAAAAAAGGTAAGTAAAGTAACGAACAACTCTCCCCCGTCCCGCGTGTCATCCACATTCCCAGAGGGTGAGTTGTATGTCGTGATACCATCCCCATGCATCCTCTTCGCTCGAGCAACCAAACCACCCTCTGGTGAATGGTGAAAAAATAAAAATAAAATAAAATAAAACCAACCATTCAATCCCCCTCTTTCCCACACCCCTTAACCCTCTCAATCTCCCTCCCTTCAATCCCAACAATCTTCACTCCCGCAGCAACCATATCCTCCTCGGCCTTATCCCACCCGATCCCCGGCACAACAGCCCTCGTCCCTTCACGCACAACAAACGTCCTATACCCAAACCTAGCCGCATCAATGGCACTCTCTTTAACACAGAAATCTTGTGCAAGCCCTACAACAAACACATCCGTAATGCCCTTCTCATGAAGCATCGTGGGCAAGTCCGAAGTAGACACACTCGTAGACTCCGGTGTAAACGGCGGTAAGTGGAATGGATCCGTGAAGGCAGAGTACATCTCCACCCGGGCATCTCGGCCTTTTTCTATCACTGCGTCGATGCGGGAGATATCTAGCTCCGGAACCAACTCAGCCCCACGGGTGTTCTGCACACAGTGATCTGGCCATAAGAGCGTCGTGTACTTTCTGTTCGAACCATCAGGGTGGATAACCGTAGTATTCGATACGAACGGAATATTATCCGGCGGTGGATGATTCGAAGCAAAGGAGACATGATCCCTCGGATGCCAATCCTTGGTAGCAACCTTCAATGCAAATGGTAGCAGCAACAGTGCGTTTACGATGGGCGCAATGTCGCGACCGTTTTGTACACCTAGTGATCCATTCTAACGCCGCCCCCGCAGTCAGCCCCAACACTGCCGGGAACAACAAAAAGAGCAAACAAACCGGCGGACAAAAATCCTCCTGAAAATCAATCACCAGGAGCGCCGGCACAAAATCCTCTTTGGTTCGGGAACTCATTTCGGGTGAGTAAGGTCACGTAGGAAACGCAAGCGGGGATCTCTAGTGTCTCAGATGCGATTCACTGGTTGGAAGGAGCGTTGCCCTCGCTTAAGTATTTCATCGACTCCTTATCTCGATGACAACCATGCCAAGATAAGCCCCCGACGCAGATCATTTCAGCCTCATTCGCTCACTCATCGCCAAGACTTTCTTCGGAAGGGCTTTGGGTGAGTCGTATCAAAGGTTACGCGATATGTTGTGTGTGTGGATGATGGAACCATCGATAGGGCAAGTAAATTTAGCATGAGGACGGGTGGGCGGGCGGATGTGCAGGCCGGTTCGGGATTTACCATGGTCGGTAACAATCCTGATTTGCGGGCTGGTAGGGAGTGGGGTGATTTTTGGTGATGCATGTACAGTATGTGTTGATGAGTTGGGAACCTGGGTGGAAGGAGGTACAATACTGTACTCGAGTACTTGTTGAGTGAGGTGGTGTGGGAGGATCATCTTGTAAGGTGTCGACAGAGGTACTATCGTCGATCGGAGCTAAGTTATGGGAAAGGGGTCCGCTTTAAATATTATACGTGATTGGTACTCGCTATATCGTACGTCATATATAAGTCTTCGGCACACTTTGGTCGTAATCTCTGCCGTGACCACTTAGGTGCCCGAGAGTGAGGTATAGATTGCGGTATGGTTCGTGTTGCGCTGTCCGGTTGAGTGTTCTTCGCGAGGCATTGTAGTGGTAGTAGGGGCATGGAGGGGGGCATAATATCGTTGCGAGCGTTGTGGATGTGGAGGAGGTATGCTGGATCACTTGCATGGTTCGTTCGAAACTCGCTCATGCTTTTTTGTGGTTCTTGATAGCTATTAACAGCTCCATTTCCTGGGGTTTCCCGTCGACTTTCAGGATCAGAGCATTAAGTTAAGTAGGCCTGCTATCCTTTTAAAAAATTTACAATCCCTTACTCGTGCCTACTCCCGCGGGAATCCCGCCTTCGGCGCCTGCTTTACTGCACTAGAAGCCGCCCTTCCACAATCTCATGCAGAACTAAGAAGAGCAAATCGCCCGTAAGCCACAACCAATCAATTCAAACCCCCATGATCTAAGGTATCCCGTATCACTAGTCGCCCCCAACAGGCATTCAAACCGCCTCGGCCAATCCCTCCATAAGCACCGCGATTCCAATAGCCCCCGGATCTGGGGTATCCCCTACATCACCCACATAGACAGTCCTCCCAAGCGACGCCTTCATACCCCTCGTACTCTCAGCGCCCTCCCTCGCAGCCTTTGCCGCCTTGCCAACGTTTCCGTCCTCGGCCAACGAAGTAATACACGGCTGCAGTGCATCGACCAACGTCCTGTCCCCGGGCTGCGCAGGGGTGTACTTCCTCAACGAGACCAGCGCCGCCATAGCCGCGTTGGCCCATACCCCCAAGCTCACTTCGCCCTCTCCAGCTCCACGGAGGGCTTTAGCAAGGGAGTTTAGGAAGATACTGTCATTTTTTTTGGTTAGCTCTTCGAGTGATAACTAGTGATAGATGGGTGGGCTGACGAGTATAGGGCACCGGAAGTTCCGTCCATGTTTGCCTCTACCACTTCTGCTAGTGCGCTGATGGTGATTACGGCGTCTGGGCTGATGTTGTTGGCGCTGATTAACTGAAGGATGGCTTCGGCGCCCTTTTTCAAGGCGGAACCGCAGTCGCCGTCACCGACTAGTTCATCGTAGCGGGAGATCTCCGGTTCCGCTTTTATAAGGGCTTTGAGGGCGTTAGAGAGGGTGTGGCAAAATTGGTTGACATTCACTGAGAGAAGGAGGTCGTATTAGAGTTTGGCTAAGATCTGAGAGGTTGGGACATGAACTGCGTACATTTCAGTCCTGAGGGCGGGACTGATTCTCCTTCTGCATCACTCTCTGAGATTTGGTTCTGCCTGTCCTTATTGGCCCAAGTTTCTTGCCTGACTGGGGCGGACCACCCAAGACATTCGTGGGGTGCATCGAGGAGGTCTAGCATCGACTTGGCTTCACCAAGGCCTGTGTCTACAAGTCTGAGCAAGCTGATACTGAAACCATTCCCATTAAGGGAGGTCATGAAAGCGCCGGAGAAGATCCTCTTTGGCTTGATAGAGTAGGTTGAGTCTGAGTAATTGGGTTAGCATAGGCCCTCTAACCTGCTGCCCAGAATTAACCTACCAAGCTGTTTTGAGACTTCTGCGGTAATTGCTCCCATCTCTAGAGGGCTTACACCACCAAGATTGTTGAGCATAAGAACCCAGCCTTCAATATTCTCCACATCTTCAAGATAATTCCTGTCTTTATCCTCTTTACTCAAGAGCTGGTCTAGGAGTATCCTAACCAGCTCCGGAAGCTCGGGGGTCTTGACCCGCTTATACCCCTGCTCATTATGAATTCCCATGCCGATCTCTATCTCATCCGGCTTGAGTGCCCCCTCGTCCTCGTCGGCAGTTATCGCTCGACCGGGCACGTGTACATGAGCGAGTGACGAACCTACAGACACAAGATTAGCTGCAACAAGTTTGGCCAATGCCGAAGCTTCCTTCAAAGAAGCCCCCGCCGTAGTAGCAGCCAATGCTCCAACAATCTTATGAACCAGGACTGTTCCCGCAATTCCGCGTCTACCGACTTTCCCGTTCTTCTCTCGACCAACGCCAACGTCGTCGGCAACCACTACCATGTCCACATCTATGCCAGCGGCCTTCGCTTTCTCTCTGGCGAGACCAAAGTGCAGGATGTCCCCTGTGTAATTCATCACGATGAGGAGGACCCCAGAGTTTGGATTCACCCTGCGAGTAATGCAGCTATAGATCTGTTTCACTGATGGTGAAGCGAAAATCGAGCCAGAAACAGCGGCTCGGAGGACGCCATCTCCAACGAAACTAGTGTTGTAGGGAACACATCAGCCATTAGATCCTATCTTTCTTCGGGCCTGTGCAGTTTCGTGATCTGTTGCAGGCATTCTTTTCTTCTGCTTCCACCCCCCCTTCCCCCATGGACAGAGAATGCCTATCGAGCGAAATGGACGAAAAGGTGTAAATTATGGGGGAAAACAAAAAACTCACGATACGAAGCTAGGTTCGTGGCCCGCTCCCCCGCCCGAGATGATTGCTACTCGGCCAGCATGAGATTCTGGAGGAGACTTGCAATAGACGATTTTGTTCTCCTCATCGAGAGCCACGGATGGATTCGCTAGTGGGGCTGAACTCAGGGCCAGATTCAAGAGATGAACGGGATCGTTGACGAAGTGTTTGTCTAATGTGGGTAAACGACGTTAGAAAGATCTATTCTCCTCCATCATAACACTTTTTCTGCTTTAATTTTCACTATATTACACAAAACCTTTTCCCAATTCTTCTTGTGAGTCTAATAATGCGTGATACCAGTCGGTCTTGCCCCAGTGGCTGGTACCCGGTACTCCTTCAACGAAGTGTGAGACTTACTGGACATGATTAATAACAAACTTTTCCAATTCTGGTACTAGTATATGTTGTGGAGGAGAAATGCCTTTCTTTCGAGTTTTCGGAAGTTTTCTGAATCAAGTTCTGTCGAAATGTTTCGGCTGAGATAGCCGTGGAATTAGATGTCTGGTCGTTTCTCCGGGCCTTTCGTTTTGGTTTCCGGATCAAGCAAGGAACAAGAAAACACAACGAACCGTCAATCAGCAGAAGGGATCTGCAAGAAGTGAGGTTTGTCCAGAGTGCGGGGAAAGAGGGGCAAAAGCGGACTGATGTCATCCAGTTAAGCCTCAAAACGTAAAAAAAAAAGAGAGAAAAAAACAAAACAAAAAACAGTATTGCTTCGAGTTAGCTTGCAAGTTTTGTGATACCAGTAATAAAAAAAGATCTGCAGGATCCTGCTTGGTTCCTAGAAAAGGGCCACGCAAGCGCCTGCTTTTGCATTCACGCTCACGCATCCGCATCTGCCTACAAGCAATTTGAGTGTTCAAGATTTTGTGGGTTCTTGAATGGTTGGATTCTGGTACATGGAGGGTGGATGGATTACGGGATGTCTCTCCGTAAGGATTGGCATAACTTGGCGGGAGGATTTCTCTGCGTGTGGGTTGCAGATTGTTGTCGGGGCTTTCCGGGGTGAAGTGGGAGTTGAGGCCGGACATTGGCGGTCACTCGGCGAGATGCACGGCATGGGGCGAATGATCAAGTCTGAAGGAGCAGGAAGGAAAGGAGTAAGTTATAGAAGTAAACCGGGTACTTGGGTGTCATAAGGAAGAATAACATAACATGGCAAATCCACGAAGTGACCGGTAATGAATGAATGTATCTGGATACCAGTACAGCGCAGTATCTGTCTACTAATTTCTAAGAGTAAAAACTCCTGCACCACCAACCTACCCCTAGTGCTACCAGTACTCGTAATTGGACGACGTTTGCGAACACGACCACTATTGCATGATCTCGAGGTTCGGGCAAAAAAGCTAGACTCCGGCCGTGTGCAGTAAAAGCTATGTTCACGAACGTCATTCGATTACGAGTACTCAATCGGCGTCACAAGCACAAAGAAAGAGGAAACTTCTACCATCTTCCCCCCACCCTAAATTCCTGCAATATATCACATTTCCCCGCTGGGGTGAAGTCCTGTCTGTAGTACGAGTACTGCACCCTGCCGCCCCCGCAGTTTTCTCCCTCCTGCCTTGCGAGAAACGGCAGACCAACCATGCAGCGATTCGGCTCGATCCGTCTACTCGCTCGTTCGTTCCAGGGCAGAAGTTTTTCCGGTCCTTTTCGGTAGGTTCTTTCCGTCCTTATTGCCCACTTTCATTTTTGACTCTCGCCCCTCTCCCCTCCACCACGCCAAGTCTCGCGTATGACATTGCATCCAATCCTCTTATCCTACCCAGACAGGGGGGGCAAGGGGCCAGGGATGTACTCGAGTAATGGCTCTGTGAGGTTCTATTTGTAACTCAACACACTCAAATACCTTCACAGTTCAACTGTTAGTAGCGTAAGTCCTGTGTTATATTCTCCGCTAGGATTTACCTACAGAAGGGGGATCTGTGTACGAGTACAATATTGTGTTTGTGCCTCAATGGAGTACCTACGAGTTATTGCACTTCCTAATCTGGGGGGCTTGTGAGACTAACCGTACTTGCCGGTGGGAAAAGAAGAGAAATGAGATTTCCCATGAGAATACTCGAGTATATGCCCCACATTGGAGAAATATGGGGAGGGGAGGAGCTGTGCGTCTCACTTATTGATTCAACTTGGCCCTGGACTGTGGCTGCGGTACGAGTGTCGGTATTCGCTGCAGAGTTTGCAGGGTTGTGCTAGCTAGGGTGGTGGTGGAAGGCCTGGGAAAGTTGGAAGAGGGTGAGTGGCTAAGTGATTTCGGGGGGGCGTAGCTTGATTCACGGGCTCCGCGAGCATTGCAAGCTTGCAGCTCCTCAGATCGAGCGGTTTCCAGTTGTTGGACATTTGGGGATTTCGCGATATACTCGAGCAGGTAATCAACGGTGGGGGGGAAGGTCAGAAGTCTGGGAACCGGGTCCTGTGCCCTGCCTCGGGAGCCTGAGGCGGTTCTCGTCTTGCCTATTCTGAGAGATCCTTGGGGGGAAGCGCGGGATAAACGAACATTCTTATGATACTTGTTGGCTAATAGATACACATGATACAGTCCGTAAACGCCCTGTTTAGGGATCTCTAGGTCACAGCATGATAGAACTGGCTCTGCACCGAATGACCCCGCCCAAGAGCTTGGGTTCCTCTCTAACCCTCCGGGTTAAAAAAAAAGAAAAAAGGAAAACCAGGGAAACGAAAACCTGTTATCAAAAAACCCGTACCTGAAATCTATTATCACCACGTGACATTGAAATTTCACCCACACGGCCTCTGACGCAATCCCGCCCACCTCTCCCACCATCCTGCTTCCTTCACAGAACCACATAGACTACCCCTCCCCCAAACCAAGCACCAACCGGCCAACCAACCAATCAACAAACGACCATCCAAGCACCGCCTCAAATGGCCACCCTCTTCCGACGCCTCACTTCAACCCCCTTCCTCCGCGCGCAACTCCAAACCCTAACCCGCGTAGGGCAGACCTTCTTCTTCATCCACCTCTTCTGGGAACACTTCTACTGCGTCGGCGCCGCGACGGGCGCGAGCATGCTCCCGACGATTAATATCGCCGGGGACTGGATCGTGATATCGAAGCTGTACTCCCGCGGTCGCGGGGTCAGCGTGGGCGATATGGTCAGTTACGTTCGCCCTGTGGATGGGCCCGGGATGCATGTTAGTAAGAGGATTATCGGGATGCCGGGTGATTGGGTTGTGGTCGATCCCGAGAAGGGGGATGAAGTGATTAAGGTGAGTGTAGGGAGGGTGGGATTGGATTGGAAGTGGTAGTAGGGAGAGGCCTAATGCGTACGGTTTTACATGTGCTAGGTTCCCCCGGGGCATTGTTGGACCACGGGGGACAATTTGCCGTTTTCGAATGATTCTAGGCATTACGGACCTGTGCCGCTTGCGTTGGTTCGTGGGAAGGTTATTGCTAGGTTTAAGCCGATGCCAAAGTTTTTTGAGAATGGGTTGAAGGATATTGAGGATTGATTGGTTTCGTTTTCATTGGCGTTGATATTGTGTGTTGGGATTTGGTGTGATATTATAGATACCGTAGATAGAGGGTTTGATGTCATTTTGGGGGAATGGTGTAGATGATTTAAACTGTTATATACATGCCCGCTTCCTCTATGATGGTACCACATCCTTAATCCGTTTATACATAATATCCCAACCGGACAAGTTATGTTTCTGCATAATTTCCTTGGTGTGGTTATCCCACTCTGCACGCCACATGAACGCCCCGATGGGATGTAGTTTGTTTTTGTCCTGGAACCCTCTCATGGTGAAGCTGTCCCTACTAATACTCCCTTCTAGAGCCGTTTTGTCAATTTTCCCAGGCTGCTCGAAGACTATCATGGTGTAGCGGTGATATGGAGCTCCCTTTTGAGCATGCGGTGGGAGATATGGCACAATTGTGTCCGCAGGTTTGGCCAAGCGCCCAACAGCGGTGGTTTGCATTGGGGAGATGGGAATGTTGGAGCTGAATGTGTTAGTATGTGTCTGATGGCGGACGAAATGTCTACACTCACACAACCCAATGGCACCGGTATCTAAACCTGTGCTTCTTTGGGTCCGGAACGTCTAGAGGGTCGTTAGCCTGGGCTGCTCCAGTGATGCGGGGGAGGGCAATGAAAATACCAGGATCCACCACTGCAATAGTACAAAGCAGTTCTTTATTCTTAAAGGGAATAACTCTGACAGTAGGGAACTCCTCCACCATCAAAGAATCCAACAGCAGTCCAGGCTGAACCTTTCTGCCTTTGAAATGCACCTGGACATCGACAATGGGGTCGATGGTTGGCAGAACATCTGGAATAACATGCATAGTCTCAAGTCTTTGCATAAGGATCGGGCGATTCCGCTGTCTCCACTTCTTATTGAGAAGATGAAGGTATATCGGCTTGTTCATACCAACTGACGAACACTTGATTAGGGCCCATGTTTTAACGGGGGAGGCAAAATCGCGGCATACTTATCCCACAATCAAAATTGTATTTTACTCGGGGGTTGTTTGCGTCGACAAGGAGCTGCCATTTCTCAATCTGCTGCTTCATAGAGATGATTCGCCGGGTTTTGTGCGTGAGGCCTTTATACTTGATCAATTTCTTCATGGTCTCCCTCTCTTGAGCGATTCTTTCGAGCTTTTCTTGCCGATCCTTGTTGATTATATCTAAGGCGAACTGATATGTCTGGAACGGCATTGTCTCGATAGTCCTCATATTCAACCTGTTTTTTTTGGTTCCTTCGGCACTCCCGGCGCCCTCGACCCCTTCAGCGCTGCTGTCGTTTGGAATAGCCCTAGTCCGGAGACCCTGCAGGGCAATTGGTCGAATAACATTGAAACGGGTTGTGCCTAAAACTCGTATTGGCGAGCTTGCCGACAGCGTGTAAACAGACATCCTTCCAATGGCCGTACCGGGGGTCTTGCGACACGTTGCGGATTTGTGGTGAGGGGGTTGTTTTGCGGATTGGCCCAGGGGCCAAGCAAAGAAGGTCAAGGGGAAAAAAAGTTTCCAAGCAACCTCCGTTGATCGATCCACCTGCAAGCCCCCCACCTCACCCCACCATCACCCCCGGATGACAACAACGCGATGGCCTCAAGAACGGTTTTTGCCAGGGCTGGCTTGTCAGGTGGAAAGAGGGTCAGAGTTCTGGATGATTTGCTAAAGGTAGTTGATCCTAGTCGCTAGAAAAGGAAGTCTCTCGCCATCTCGCTCTAACGATCTGCAGCTGTCATTTGTTCCTGGATGTTCAAGGTTCCTGGCCACTGAGGTAGAGGGTTCAGGTGTACCATCTACCTCCCCCTCTATACGAGTTCTTCCCCCAGAGCCACCGGCGGAGATGCCCTTCGCAATTAGGAAACGTGTGACCCCCCAGCAACCTCTTGTCCCCCCACTAATATTCACCAGCGCCCACCGTCCTCGCTACGATCTATCGATTCCCTACGCTTGAGCCTCTGCGCTTCCAATCCTTTCCTACAGCCTTCCTGCATCTCCCAACACGCCGGGATATCTTACATAGAGCCATAACATATGAAGGCGATGCTGCTCGTTCCGGCAACGCAAGCACAAAATGGCGTGGAGAGGTACACGGTAGCGGGCGCAAGGTCCGCCCACAGAAAGGAACCGGTATGGCTCGCCTTGGAGACCGAAAGTCACCCATGCTTCGTGGAGGAGGAGTAGCCCACGGCCCCAAACCTCGAGACTTTTCTACAGATCTGCCCAAGAAGATGTATAATTTGGCCTGGAGAACTGCATTCAGTTACCGGTATCGGCGCGGGCAGTTGATTGTTATTGAGGATCCACTCGAGATTCAGGCTAATGATCCGGGATTGGCCAATTCGATTATTAAAAAGAATGGCTGGGGAAATGAGAACTCGAGGAGTTTGTTTATCGTGAATGAGAAGAGACCGAATTTTATGGACGCTATGAAGGGGTTGGGGCCTGAAGGATTGGTGCTGACGAGGGAGGAGGTAGATGTCAAGGATCTTGTAAGTTTCTCTTATAGAAATCCCTTCCGATGTCCGTTTGATTATGGAGGCACTTCTCTAGACCATTACTGACCGCAACATTGGGATATAGCTGGAAATGGGAAGGATCGTGATTGAAAGGGAAGCATTGGAATGGTTCCAAAAGGAACGGTCGTAAATATGTAGTATAAATACCATCACACTTATTTTTTCAAGTCAATAGCTCCACTAGCTATAGTAAATTTTACTCTCAATTTTCCAATTGATATCACTGCTAAAATGTGAACCCAGTTCCCGGTGGGTCAGCGGTGAGGTCTCGTGCGTACCCACTGAAAACCGACAGCAGCTGCAACCATTCCAAAGCGGGACCGAGGTAGATTTCGCTTCCCGCTCTAGATCTCACTGCACCCCCCGCTCTCTTTCCCGATAACCAAAAAGACAAAAATCCCTCCAGGTGCCTAACTCTATTCTCCCCAGGCTCTCTTCTACTTATGGTTTTAAGGCCTTCATTCTGTACGAGAGTTGCCCTGGGTCTCCTCCATTCAAAACCAAGGACGATGCCTCTCCGTGCAAGGATCTTGAACCCTGGCTTTTCTTCTCAACAAAAGGTACCATGAGACAAGACAGAACTAATGAGAATATATGCCCCCTAATTAATGTCTAATTTGGTAACTCTAGATGTCGGCCTCCTCTCTAGTGATTAAGGAGCAAGAGAGCGATGCACCCAACGATGTCCTTTTTAGTTCGACATATGGAATTCGCACAATCGAGCTTAATCGACCCAAGGATTTGAACGCCCTGAACGGCTCAATGGCGCGAAAGATTATCCCCCGGTTACGAGTACTTACCCCCCCCCCGATTCAAACCCAAGTCGGAGCGCCCGGGACTGACAATGATGGTAGGAATGGGAGAAATCACAAATGGCAAACATAATAATCCTCAAGGGCGTCGGTAGGGCCCTATGCGCCGGGGGAGATGTAGTGGCACTTGCGGAGCACATTAAAAGCCAAGGATTAACGGGTGCCCAGGAGGCAGTAGAGTACTTTGAATTGGAATACAGGCTGGACCACCTCATTGCTACCTATCCTAAGCCGTATGTTGCGTTCATGGACGGGATCACGATGGGCGGAGGGGTTGGATTGAGCATTCATGCCCCGTTCCGAATTGCTACGGAGAATACTTTATTTGCCATGCCTGAGACAACCATTGGGTTCTTCCCCGACGTCGGGGGCTCGTTCTTCTTACCAAGACTTGATGGGGAGATTGGAACTTATCTTGCTCTGACAAGTGAGAGATTGAGAGGTGTTCAGGCTTTGTATGTCCTTTTCACAATTCCCGATCCCATGAGTTTTTCTTCATATGTTAGTGGCGAGGGAACTGCATTACTGACAGCGACATAGCTACTCTGGCATCGCGACTCACTACATTCACTCCACTAGTCTACCAGACCTAGAAGCGAGACTGGCAGAGCTTGTTTTTGGCGACTATCAACCCCTCGAAGAGCGTTGGAAGATTGTCGACAGCACAATTGAAGAGTTTGTCACTGGTTTGCCGGAGGATGCACCCATTCAGCTATCTGGTGAAACCCGGGAAGCGATCGACCGGTAAGGATCGTTTGAAAGACGCCACCCCCTGCTCCCCATTTTGGAAAGTAGCAACCCTCTGGAACTAACATCCGGTTCCACCACAACCCCCCACAGATGTTTCAAATTCAACACAATCGAACAAATCCTTGAGGCACTGACTCAAGAAGACTCCGATTGGGCCCGCGGGGCGCTCAAGACAATCAAGTCCCGCTCCCCAACCTCGGTTCGCGTCACACTCCGCCAATTACGCGCGGGCAAGGAATGGACCATCTCAGAGACCTTCCAGCGAGAGCTGCACATGGCAGCGAAATTCGTGGAAGGGAAGGATTTTGTGGAAGGGGTCGATGCACTGCTCATTTTGAAGACGTTAGAGCCCAAATGGGATCCCCCAACTCTAGAATCCTCCAACGAGAGCGTCACGGACCCTTACTTTACCGTCATGGAAGGGGATAGACCCCGCATGCAGCTCCTCCGCGATGAATCTGACGCCAACTTTGTCGATTACAGGCAGTACCCGCACGCGAGGATTGGCCTGCCATCCGAGGCAGAGGTACGCCAGTTGATTCGGGAGCGAAAGATGCTCCCAGATGATATAATCCCATACCTCATCGAGAGCCGGAACGGCAAGATTGGCCTCGTAGAGAAGGTTAGGGATATTATCAATAGGAAGGTTGGTACCGGAGTTGATCGGGCGATTTGGAAGGAGGAATCGGCGGGGTCGGGCTAGGAATTCTTTCACTTGTTGTAAGTAGATAGTGAACTTGCCGTGGTCTGTTGGAATAGCTACAATTTAGTGGATGCCGTGCCGTGTACTGGACTGCGCCTGGGATGAATCGCCCTTACTCTACAGGTATGATATTATACATACCACGCTAGTCTACCGAAGCCGAAAAATATGTCGGTGTTCTAGATCCAGCCGCAGTGAAGTAAATGGCTCCATCAAATCAATATCAGCTCTTATTCACCGGGCCTCCCAATTGCACTAATGACATCACCTAACCAACTAGCCCAATTCCAGCCTAGACAACTAAGCGCACGCCTACAGTAGTCATTTTCCGTCTTTTCTTCTCTCCCAACCCTTCAAACTCGCAAAGCATCAAGCGTACCGTAGTATACCGTACAGTACCAATACCGGACCAGGAAGTGGATCAAACGCAGAAGTGAACCGGTTCCGTCCATGAATCTTTCCTCCCATAAATCCATCCATCCTCAACCGCGAGTGATTATAGTCAATTGATATTTCTGGTGCATTTTATTGTATCGTAGCTGAGTCGCTTCCCCATCCGATATAATACGATACAGTACGTTATCCGAAAAAGCTCTGGGAAGAGGGGACCTTACCGGGGGGGAAGGGGACGGGGGGGGGGGTTATTATGCCAGCGGCGGTGATGGGCCAAGAGAATAACTCTTGTTTTTGACACCAATTGTTGAAAGTGATAGTAGTATAATACCGGTAGAGTATCCCAACACTATTCCGAAGGATCTCAATCATGTAATTTTGTAAAGGAATTGGGGGGGTTATTATCATTATCATTATCATTATTTTAGGCGGTTACTATATGATACTTTCATCTCATTTCGGGCTCTCTATGACGACTTGATCACTGCCGTTTTTGTTGGACTAGGAGCAACACTTCAAATGGGATGGAGGTTTCATTTCAAAATCCGTAAATAGAGGTTTTGCTAATGCACCCTAAAGACGTGTCTGACCACGGCTAGCTTGTTGCAGCCCTTGCAACAAGAAAGTGTTCCTGAGCAGCCCGTTCTTCCCGTCCCGCTCCTTCGCTTGTGCGAACACTACACCGCAAATTCACATTGGGAAAAGAGAGAAAAATAGCCTAATCGCAAAAAGAATTCTCATTTACTCGCTCCCCCATCTGCCCTGGAAAGCAGAGTGGAGCAGGAGTATACTAGAGTAGAGCAAGCATGCAAGCAAGCAAGCTGTCCGCCATGATAAAACAAGCGTTACCCTTCCCAACGCTTATTAGCCCTCCACCTACCTTCATTTCCAAGCTTCAGCGCTGTCGGTAGACGGAGAGATTTTATAAGAAATCAGATAAGGCCTCCTAATGAAAAGGCGTCAAGGTAAAGATTAAAGAAAAGGAAGATAAGCTAACCGCCCAATGCACCACACTAGAAATGGAAAACAAACGTAGAATAAAAGAACATAGAAAAAAGGAAACAAGTTTTTTTTCCCCTTCCTTCCTTCCTTCTTCCTTTGATGGTAATTTTTTTTCCCGCTCTGTTTGTTGCATTCGCTACGTGTAATGGTACTAGGGTAACCTTTACTCCGTTCGCGGGCGGGGGGAGAAATAAAAAAATTGTACACGAAATAAATATTCGAGTAAACAATTAAACTTTTGGGAGGAGAGAAAAAAATCCCTTTTGTAACAAATTGACGCTCTGAACCCCTGTCGCCATCGAGATTTGTACAAGGAAAAGATATGTATGGCGGGAGAGGGGAGTGTGTGCGGTAGAGTACCTTCGGAGTAAAGGCCAAAGGATAGAAATAAGGAAAATATCACGTTATGTTAAGAAAAGGGTACAAGTAATTAAAGGAAAGAGAAACACCAAGTAACGCCCAATACAGCAAAATGGCACATAACCGGGGAGGGAGGGGTAAATCTGGTAGATCATTGTCATCGTCGTCATCGTCATCATCGAGAAAAAGAAAAGAAAAAACCTCCGAAATCGATCATTGATTTATCGTCACATTGACATGCCAACGCCTGTATCTTCCGGCGATCGCGAGTCCATCGTGAACCTAATGCTGCTGGTATCGGACAAGTCATCGAATTGTGCGGAGAAGCCCAGATCGGATCCCTGGCTCATTTGTCGCTGTCGGGAGGCCTGATGGAGGGCGTTGTTTCTGGGGCTGGATTTTGCCGTTGCGGTGTTGCCAATGCCGGCGGAGGCGGAGGAGCCCTCGACGACTCTGGTGGCCTCGTTCATGAGGTACTGCTTGATGCGCTCGCACGAGCAGCCGTCATGTTTCAGTAACTCATCCTTCAAGTACAGCAGTTCGTCCCGTAGCACCGCTACCTGCTTAAGCAGGCTCTTCGATGTGGTCTGCACCTCTCGGGCCGTATCCTCAAGGTTTTGCGTCCACTGCTTCTTCTTACGCCGGCATTTGCTCGCGGCTATTCGGTTCCGCTCAAGGAATTTCTGGCGCTTAGCTTCTTTTACTGAGTCGTCCTCTATGCCGGTTCTCTTTGATCTCCGATTCGTGCCGCTGCGGTTGTTCGCGCGGGCTCGAGGCCGACCTACGCTTCCACGGCTGTTGGTATTGCTGTCTGCTTCTACTAATGTCTGACTGTTTCTGGAAGAGGAATGGGTCGTGTCAGTGATGATCGTGTACTCATCGTTAAAGCAGTCGTCGTCGTCACCATCGTCATCGTCGAACATGCCCCCGCCTTGTTGTCTTGGTGTTAACGGCGCTGGGTCTTCTGGCGGTGTGATCTGTCCGTGCGCAGACCGAGTCTCTGTCGAACAGTTTACCAGCATGTTATGCAACGGTGACATGGTGGGATCCATTTCCACCGGGGGCATGAACCTATCAGTCGGGGATCTGGATCGTGGTGAGTAAGGAGGGGAGAGGTGTGGTTGTATTACGCAAGGTGGAACAACGGTAGTGTCCAGATGCGTGGGCCATCGACTTTGTCCATATCTCCCCCCCATATCATCACGAGAGGGACCTGTAGGATCTACCCCGCTAAAAATTGTGGGCAGAGTAAAGTCACTAGGACTATAGCCGTCCATGGTGGTCGATTTTGGGGATAAAGGAGGGACGTGGGATGCAGACGCTGGTGTGATGGAATTTAAACGTCCGGGGGAGGGGGCAACTTGCGTCGGGGCAGCCGTTGACGAAGAGGACGTAGTATTTATAGAACCCGAGGAAGGCGTAGTAGATGCGTTGTTCTTTGGATCGGACGGGGCAGCTGCGCTAAAGCATTGCTCGAAAATGTTCATCTCCATGAATGCCGAGGCAAAGAACCCCGGCGTATTCAATGAGGAGGACTGCTGCTGGGATGAAGTTGCAGCACTCATTTTTGATGCTTCTCAAGAATTGTATTTTGCCTTTTTTCTCACGATAAAGTGTCCCCTCTTGCTCTTCCTCACGGAAATATTGGCACGGATTCAGACCCTCGAAGCGGACTCGGAGCACTTTTTGAACTGTCAATTCGGATACCTGGCCGCCGAAAGTTGTCGTTATCTGTGAGAATAAGGCTACAATAGTCGATGTGCGGGTAGCGGGGGGAAGGAGAGGAGGATGGCTGTCAGACTGCCGTAACGACGTCAACGAAGGTTATTATATATTGCTGGAGTAGCTCTGGCGGATTGAGTAAAAGTATCCGGGGGGATAGTTTAGGCGACGACGTATTTCTAGAAATTTCCTATCTGTTGAAAACCGCCGGGAATTTGAGCTGTTTGAACTGGAATTGGGTTGGTCGATAGAGATAGCTTGTTGTACCGGTAAAGCTAATGTATCGATACCCGCGAAATAATACTGCTTTCAGAGCCCCAATACCTCTCTCTCCTCTTCACCCTCTCTCCCTTTTGTTTGTTATTCTTCTCCCTTTCCCTGCCTCCACAAACGGTAGACACTAAGCGGTAGGGGAACGATAGGAAGCCTATTGAACCCAAAGATGATCAAGTAGGGCAGAGTGGGATGTTGCCGGCTGCAGCAGAGCAGTTGGTGGATAGGTAGAAACAAACAATGATAACAAACAAACACTAGCAACGACAGTGATAGCCCCCAAAGATAGACGGATTTCAAGAGGAATTCCTCTCGGCCCTTAGGAATAATATCAAAAATCTCGGATTAAAAAAAATCTTCAGGGGCCAAAATAAAAAGCTGGAAAAGAATGTTGGTGGAAGTAGGGCGAGATTGGCCAGATGATGGTGGTGGTTATGATGATAGGGATGGTGAGTAGAGCAAGTAGTATATGAGGGAGAAGGTTCTTTTCCTTTGGAGAAATTAAGAAGGGGAGCCACGAGGCAGGTGGTGGCGGGGGAGGGGTATGTAAAAAAGGAAGAGCAAGAGGAAGAGGAAGCAAGCAGCTTCACCCCCACCAGGAAAGCTGTTAAGGAGGTCTAGCCCAAGCCCTATTAAATCCTGCTATGAGATCTTCCCAAGCGATGATTTATTCTGTGTAGCTTTCATGGGCAGCTCAGATCAGCGGGCTCGGACGCTGCGACCACCGCAATTGAAATGCCAGTATGGGTATCTGCCATGCTAGTTTGATACTCTACTGTTAAATTGTGTGTGTGTGTGTGAGCGGCACTGTACCGTAGGTTATGAGAGCTGGGTGTGGCTCGTGCGTTGCGATGCCATTGCCGAGTTCATGCATGTGCGTGAGTTATTAGATAGGTTATGGGGTAATAATTGCTTCGAGTGCTATAGACTACGCTTGTCGGGATACTTTATATACCAACGGGTTTTTCTTCTTGCCTTCTCCCTTTTCTTTTCCTTTCTTCTCTTTTTATCCCCAAATCCGATTGCTTTAGGAAAGACCAGCGATAATGGGGGGGTGGAGGGGCGCCATGCACTATCACTTTGGAGAGGAAGGGGTGTGTGTGTGGTGGGATAGGGACGGAGGGGGAGAGGGAGGGCGAGGGCGAGGGCGAGGGCGAGAGTGGGAGAAAGGGAGGGAGAAAACAAGAATTGTTTGCAAAGCACCATCCCACATACTGGGAGCTCAACCCGTAACGAACCCCATAACGGGAAAAATGGTATAAAATAAAAATAAAAATATATAAAAAATCAAGGATGCTTCTTGCCTCCCTGTTCTCCCTGTTCTCCCTGTTCTCCCTTTTTTAAATTTAACTTTCGTCTCCCATACCGGTAGCAGCAGAGGCATTCAGCCCCGGGGTCGAACAGGTGTTTTCAAGTGCCAGTCTAGGTTTCGAGTGGATCCGCTAGATTTCTATGAAAGAGGGGCGCTACATACACCAAACTCCTTCAACCCGAGAAAACTTGCGTAAACGCTTTCGGGCCTAAATGCCTCTACCGGTAGTCTAAAGGCCTTCTGCGATCGGAACTTGTTATGATACGAGCACATGCGGTGGTGCCTCCTAAATTCCGTGCTCGGGATGGGTAGAGACGGATGGATGAATGAATGAATGAATGAATGAACGGTGGCATTGAGAACCAAAGAAATGGAACGGGCATAGTTGCAGCCTGGCCCGTCCACAGTACTAAGTTAGTAGACAGAGGACGACAGATATGGTTACTGCTTTGGGTGGTGCCGCACATACCGCACATACCGCACATACCGGTATTTTGTGTCCTGTTCTCTGTTTCTCTCTCCACTCGTGAGAAGCAACATGCAAGGTATCATTGTCCTTCGGATCCGCTACGCGAAGCTACACAAGTTAAAGCCCCGGGTTTTTCTTCCGACCTATGAGTTAACCTTGAAGCCATTCGAAGCTAATTCCAATTCGGTCTTTGGAGAACGGTCCAACCAACAAGGTTTTTTTTTCACATGCAAGAAAGGAACCCTCTGGAAACGTGCCTAGTTGGCTGGGATAATCTCCCACGTTCGCCCCTCTCTCATCGCCCTCTGTGCCCTGAGCGTCGATGATCGCCTTCATCTTGTTTGTTGCTATCGATACCGTACGGGGGGGTATGTGTTGCTCGAGTAGAACTACCGCTATGTTACTTTCCCACCAACACCATCATTGGATTTCTTTTTTTCTTCTCCTTCCATCCCCACTCAAATACTCTATTCGTAGAGTTTCAAAGAATGAAAGAAAGAGGCCGGTAGTCTTCAGTTGTTCTGAAGCACTTCTTTAAGGCTGTGGGCGGTGTCTTATATCCTTGACCATCCTTCGATCATGACAGTTTCGTTATATCATACCATTTTTTATAGCTCTACCGGTAATAACCCCCCCTCCGTTGTTATAATAGGTAGGTAATACGAGTGCTGGCACAGTAAATTCCCCGGACTTTTGCGATGTGACATGGGAAGAAAAGTTACACAGCCGTAGCGAGACGGGTGCAAGGAAGAGCGAAAGAATGAAGATGGCGGTTAACAAACCCCACCGCTTGCAGTTCGACTCAATTCGGTCCCCTCTTAAAAGCAAATTGAGAGATCCATTCAATTCACTCCTTCACTGATCCCCCGACAACAAGCACAAACCGTGTCAATAGCAAAAACGAGCAACATCGAATGTTTCCAAATCCACTGGGATAAAGAAATTTACACACTGGGCCCCGCAAGGGGCAGCGGGGTATCCGGAATATTGAGATCCGGGATAGCGGGTTGTGGCTGCACTCGGATATCGTGCCTATGCTATGGTACCCAACCGATAATGAGAGTGTAAAACATGGCCGCTCCCGGACTCGCATAATAGCGTAGTCTGTCTATCTCGTGGCAGATTCTCACCCGAGCCCCTTCCACTCCCTCTCCCCCCATAAACCGCCTGTATGAGTAGTTGCTCGCCCGGTGACTGCACCAAGGGGTGCTCAAGCACAGTCCAGTATGGTAAGCTTAAAACCCACACCCTAATCGTGCGGTCCAGCGCTCAAACCCGAACCCGGATGCCGGCAATAATTTAGCTGCGGGGTTGGAAGGGGAGGGGGAGCTCAATTCCCATCCATCCATCCCTCCTCCGTAGTAAAATGAGAATTCATTTGTTTCGGCTGCTGCTCCCGAGAGTGGGAAGTAAGGGAAGGGGGTAGGAACGAATAAAGCGCCGGAGTTGGTAATCATATCACCGCCTTATCCGAACGCATAGCACATGTCCCGTACCCAGCACAATGAACCCGAATAATTGTGTCTGAATTCAGTATGGCGCTCAGATACGCACGGGTAATTCGCCATACGGGATTCTAATCCCCGTGTTCGGGTTTGTTATGCCGGGTATGTGCGAGAAGGCTAGAATAATTAGACCTCACGCTACTTGCAGGACGTCCAGAATTTCCTCCTTTGGATTAGGGGGAGAAAACCACATCGAAAAACGGCCCTCCAGCCCTCGGCCGGGATAGATAAAGGAAGAAAAAAGAAAAAAGAATACGACTCGCCTTGCAAGGAGAGGTATAACTTCTACAAATTAGCGCAAGGTCTAATTGTTCCAGTTTGTACGGTATCTTTCTATATCTATCCGCAGTACTGTATGATACTTGTGCTGCGCGATAGATGCATCTTACTAATTGGATTCTACTAAATACCCAACAAATTTACAAAGTCGGAGCGGCCTGCGGCCGATGGGGTAGTCCATCATATCAGGGTAGGAACGGCTCTAAACGCGAGCCCGGGGTACGGTGAAGGTAGATATACCACAAGAACTCGTCCCCGGCTGGAAAAGTGTCGGAATGCTGGGGTGGGGCACATTCCATACGGGCGCTCAGATGCGCATTGATATTTTATCCTATCTATTTCACAATATGCAGTCGCACCCCCGCTATCGCTCACGGCCAAATCCAGAGTATGTGTCCGGTACAGCGGATAGTCCGGAGCGGGGTGGGACTATAATACTCAAGTGTTTCCTTGATTCCTATTTTCGGATACTTATTACCGGGACGAGTGCTACCGATAGTACGCTGGTTCGCTGGATACTGCCTGTGGTAAATGTGAAGCCCTAGGTAGCTGTTGGCGTTATAGCGTCATAAAAACCCGGTTTTTTCTTCACTTTCCATCATTAGAGGACATAATCATTTTTCGAAACCGACTTATCATAAATGGAGAGCACACTAATACTCAACAAGGATTCGGATACCAAGGCCTTGCTCGAGCACAAGCATCGTACTGGATAGGTATTTCCTGCGGCAAGAGCTCTGGCTACAGGTATGCAGCCACTCTTAACCTCCGGATAGGAATTCCTTGCAAATCTGTTTTGAATCAGGGAGTTCAACCGAACGGTAGATCTCTGTTGTGTCTCAAGCCGGGAATTCAATGCGTTCCCCCTTGACTTGCTCTTAGAGGATGGATCGCCCCTCCTGGTGACATAGGGCGCGCCACATAGAATCTTGCCATTGGACCTGACGCGGTTGGGCCTGCTAGATCACGCAGCAGGCCGGCCAGCCCTAACAGGCTGCTGTCCGATGCCGTTAGTTTTTCCTTTTTCGGAAAAATGGCAAAGCAAGCGCCATTCGAACAATTCGATCTCGAGTTTCAAGCACATGTGTCAACAACAAGCAAGCGGTGCTCACACAACACGAAAGGGATGGCAGGATAAGGGTGTGGGCTTATCGAACACGGATCATACTGTGGAGGACTGGTGCTCGTAATTGCCTGAATTTTGTAAAACCGACTGTTATTGCATACCAGTAAAATTCAGAGGGTCTGGCCAGTTTTTAGCTTACACGATAGCGGTCGGCTCTACGGATGTAAGGCAATCGCGAGTACTCATACCGTGCTTTCCGGCAAAGCGAGGCCCCTCCTTCACAGCTCCGGCATCGGGGCCAGCCCACTTTTTCCCACGGAGCGCAGATGGGTCTGACCAACAAGCTACTGTGCCATAGCGCAACGTGGCTATCTGCAGAGTGTTCGCTTTTCATATCAACGCCGCCTGGTTGTGGGTGTGTGTGTGGGTGGGTGAGTACGTGTACCCAGTTGCCCCTAACGTGCTAACGCTGAAAGCCACTCTAAGCCGTTCCATGTTCCGTGGAGAGCAGATCCGATGACTCGATGCTTGCCACCAAGAAACGGCCTTACCGGCATAATGAATTCAAGAAAATTTTCGGCTTTTTTTTTGGCATGGTGGACGTCCCCGGCCCCAATGTCCGGTAGCATACCGGCGGTGCGCCGGCACCGAAGGTTTATTGAAGGAGTCAATGCAGTTAACAACGCACGTGCTTGAGATGCGGGGGCCATACCTCAAAATCTTTGACTGTCGGCCTTAAGGAGGATATGAGAGCGCCTCCATTATTCCCGATAGTTAGTATCGCATTGCTGGGTGTGGCGATTTGCTATGTATGGCCGAGTGTCAAATGCCCCATACTCAGCAGAAACTGCGGCGCTGTTTGTAGATTCAGTCAACCCGATTCTGTTGGAGACCTAGGAATGGGCTGCGTATCATGGGCTACTGTGCACAGCTGACATTCCGCCATACCCGGCAATGCGATAAGTTACTAGATGTCAGGTTACTAGCGCAGGAAAGTCCAGGGAATTAAGGTTTTCCTAAAGTAGACTATGCCCTACCAAGGCAGGGCTCGCATTGCGCCTGTTGTGCTTGGGGGGGCCATTAAGGATCGGGAGACATAACCCTTGTCTCTATAGAATTGTATCCCGAGATCAGGTTTTGCGGCAATGAGGGAAGCACCCAAGTTATCGAGTGGGCCTCCTTGGATGGCCCCCTTCTCCCCGGATCACGGAGAGGAATGACCAAGTTGACCGCTTAATCTATTACTGAAAGTTCTGTGATAAGGGATGTGGTGAGTTATTTCTACTCTCGTGCCGAAGTTTCTACCAAGGTCCAAGCCGACCTTCGAGAACTAGGTGAAATATTCTATTAAAATGTACCCGAATAATATACATAATAGAGGCATTCTCAGTATTGAGAAATAGTTATGCGAGTTTTTCGAGTCCAAAAGAGTTCGCCGTTGCAGGTCCTTTTTTATTTTGCACACCAAAATTGACAGACCCACCTGAAGCTTGCCACTCGAAAGGCGCCTTTTTCAACTCCAGAGCTAGATACCTCTGATCAGGGATAATATAGTTCAAGCCCCACTTAGTGCCAATGCCCTGTCACTTTACTGCTGAGGAGCACTGACGATATTATGGAGCATGAGCTAGAGCCGGGCCCTCCATGATTTCGACTGGGAAAAATCCGCTAGGCAAGGTGACGGATTATCTTGGTTAGAGTGGGAACATATCATAGTTTCTTGGTCAATTGCCCATAATCCAGGGTCAGAGCCAAGGCTAACGATAGCGATAACACTTGGGGGTGTTTATGCCTCCCCCCCTCGCAAAAACTAGACTACGGTATCGCGATATCGATTTCGACTGGGTTTCTAACAACCTCTGGTGCTGACAAAGACCCTGCTCTTGTTCTTTCCGCTTACCACTTTTGGACTACTACTACTGCCGGTAGATGAGGTACTTGTACCACCTTTTGGTAAGCTTTCTTGCGCAGGCACTTGTATCTCTAAAAAGGTCTGAAACAGTCAAATTTGTGCTAGGCACGCTGAATCCAGAATTGGCAATGATCTGATTCTTCAGTTCTTCCCAGAGCTCGAGTACCGTAGCTCATCCAGCACTCTTTTAGCGAGTCTTAGCGTTCCTGGTTGCTAGTTTAACCGGACCAAGGGACAAAAAAGACCCGGTTTACAAAATGCTTTTGAGCTATACCGTTCAAAACCACACAACCTGCAGGAGAACGAACCAATAAACGGTGAAATCTCGCCACTCCGCGGGCTCGCCATCTTAGGGAAAAAATTGTATCGATTTCATAACAGGTGCTGTTTTTTTCTTTCTTTCGGGCAGAAGGTTTGATCAGACCACCTCAAGTCAGACCACAGTTTACCCCCACAATGTCGATGGCTGATTGTCTGTTTTAATCTCATGAACGTTTGCAATACGGATTCACTCGCGGATAGTGCCTTTGGGGATAATGCTACATCATGTCCCCCTCGTATGGTGTTGATAACCTGGAGTCCTTGGTGCTGAATGCGGTGTCCGATGGCCGGGTGCTGTGTCGGGATTAGCTCTATTTGAAGGTAAAGGGTCTGGCAGTTTCTAAAACGAGGGAAGTTGGAGCCAGGAATAGAGAAACTTGTGAATAGCTGTTGAGACGGAGTAGAGGTTGTTAGCAGTCTCCTAAGGGGGGGATCAGTGGAAAACTCAAAGACTTGCACTCAGAAATTTTTCCCCCCTCTCATGCACCATTCAGTCTTTTCTGTTCCTGTCCCTTCATGACCTCTTTCCACCGGGGCTCTAAAGCCTTCCTTCCCAAAAGTATTAGCTGTTGGACAAAAAGACAATACAATCACCCAATAAAGGACGAGTTTATGAGAATAGGGATATTCGGGGAAAATTGTTTGTGCGGAGGCAAACCCATTCCCTAGATGGGATCCGACCTCTTTATAAGAACTCCAACTGCCTCTAAAACACCCGGTTTTAAATGTGAGCTACATTCAGTCGCCGTCAACATACTTTCCGAAACCAGCATGTCTTCTTATACACCTGCCGCCCACGCCCAATCACTCGTATTTTGAATTGAGTACCGGGGTGGTTCCTATTATGATATTAGAAAACTCAACCGTAGGGAGGGGGCAAGCCCCCATTTGTTCCTCGTGAAGCTTAGCGCCCTATGCCATATTATTTACAGCATCGCAGTGGCACCAGAGTGACGACCTATCGGAGGAAGTACTGTAAGTCCACATTACGTCAAATATCTGGCATTTCCGCCCCCCGACTCCGAGCCTTCCTTAGTGGTAGCTAGCATATAGGGTATTAATCCTAGCTCTACTTTCTCAATGGGCGTAGAGAGATACTCTTCATCGATTTTGTTAATAGCCAAATCGCCCACAATGTCCATTTGAGGGCATAAAATATTGTCCCCCTGTTTTGGGCTATTTCTAGAGGAATGCTTTTCACAGAAAAAAACGGACATATGATACCAGAGAGCCAGGCCACATTCCAATTTCTCAAGTAGGTGTGCTAGGGGAAGATACACCAAATGGACTGCGAAAATCTGTCCATGTCCCGGCCTTCTGGGGCATTTTGATATTAAAGCCTGGCCTTTATGCTAATGATATTGGCAGTTGGTGTGGGTTTAAAGAATACGGAAATGCCGAAAATTGGCTTCAATTCCATGCCCTTTAGTTATGGTAAAGTTTTGATATCCCGCGATTTGACGTGAGCAAGTCCTTGGTGAGTTAAATCGAAACCCCACTTCTAAAAGCGTTGCCCGTTCTGTAGATCTTTCTTTTCTCCACTCCACAGGCCCCGCACCTTCTGATTCCAGATAGGCTTGATCTAACAAGACAGAGGTTATGGGATTTTACCACTTCGACATTCAAGACCTACCAATGAAGTTGAGGTGTTCTATCCTTCTCCCTCTGCTACCCTCTTCCCTAACCATGTGAGCACCACAACGTTTCCTTTTCGTCTGGAACTGGAATCATGAGTGATGCATTGCCCTACTTCGCTCCTTCCTTCCCACTCCACACTACACTAGGCCATCATGCATCATAACCTTGCAGAAGTTAGGTACCCCAGGTGCCCGTGCTATACTAGGATGGGCGGTAGTATGCTCCAACGAGCATGTCTTGGAGAGGAAGAGGGAAATTGCCGTTCTTGGTGGTTTTAATAATGCCTTCAATATGGGGTATGTCCAATATCCTATGGTCAGCACGGCCCATAAGTTAGGCTCTCCACGTTGAGTTTGGCATAACATATAATCTTGGGAGCGGGTGGGAAGGGATCTAGAAATGTGTGAATCGACCCTTTCATGCTCGTCGTATTTGGATACGCTCTGCGCATCAAGGTAAGATATCCTAAACCAGAATTCTCTACTGAGGCTCTGGATGGTATGGTTCCTTATAGGCTGTGCAAGGAAACATCTTCCAAGTCAGCAGGCGCACCCAGGAGGGGAAACCTGAGCGAGTGATATTTTATGAATCTCAACCAAGTCCCAACTCCTGACCTCTCAATCCTAAAAGATATTAGAGAGCAAGAACTTAATTTAATAACACCAACGCATGACACATAAGTATAATAGAAAGCTCCAAAATTTGCCCCAATTCTGTAGTCAGACACAATGCGTTAAAGTAGTTTGTCTAGTATACTGTAGACTTATGCTAAGGCTACTTTTAGTAAGACCAATCTCTAGGAAACGCCTGCTTGGGCTAGAGTTGCTATTAGAGAACTTGATAGATATAGTGAGTTAATAGGTTGCTCGTTTTTGAGTGAGTGATTGAGTTTGACTCTCAGCGATTGGCTTAAGGTGTGGATGAACCACTTTCCTCCACTAATTATCGCAAATCTCGTATGTTAAGAAACAGATTTACCCAAAAGTTGTTTGAAGGGGTTGGACTCCGCAGGTGGTAGTATAATTCAACCCAGTTGCAATTGTCTACAGCCCACACAGCATCGACCGGATCCTCACGTGAGGGGGGGGAGCCACACCTCCGGGGCCTTGCAAGTTGGTAATTTCTGCCCCAGGAGCCGTATTTTCCATCCCTAAGAGCTTCCACACAGGAAGGAGGTTAAGGAAGAAAATTGAAAATGGGTTCTAGTTTGGAAACCCCCTCCAAACAAAAACACCTCGGCTTTGGTTGCAGAAAATGATGAGTAAGCCGTTTCACCTCAAACCGAATCCACCCCACTGGTCAAAGATTTTTTGAACGACACTAGAAGGAACATCGTGTTTTTTCCCGCCATCGTTTCAATTTCCCCACATCTTTTCCTTATCGCCCAGAATGGCTTCCTGGAGGGCAAATTTTGCCCGGCTCTTCAGAAGCGCCGCAAGGATTTCTGAGAGTTTTACTGCAAATTCGTGCAGAATTCCATCCCAGCTCCCACTACTACCTCAAAAATCCAATGTCTCAAATCCTGTTATCAAGTCCATTCGGTCGATGGCTACATATCAAAGGAAGAAGCCTCACGTTAATATTGGTATGATTAGCATTTGTCCTACTTTTTTCTTGGGAATTTGTGCTGATTTGCTCTTTTTTTAAAATTTACATCCGGCAGGCACCATTGGACATGTCGATCACGGAAAGGCTAGTGGTCAATGCAATTGGTGCCTGATGAGTGTAAATTTTCTGACATTTAATAGACTACCTTGACCGCTGCTATCACGAAACACTTGTCTTCAAAAGGGCAAGCTAGTTTCCATGATTATGCTTCTATCGATAAAGCCCCCGAAGAGCGAGCCCGTGGTATCACCATCTCGGCCGCCCACATTGAATACGAAACCGATTCCCGTCACTACTCCCACGTCGATTGCCCTGGACACGCTGATTACATCAAGAACATGATTACTGGTGCTGCCTCTATGGATGGTGCTATCATTGTAGTTGCTGCTTCCGATGGTCAAATGTAGGATTTCTCCACGACTCTGAGAGGTTGCCGTTTTCGATGCTAAGGTTCGTTTTAGGCCCCAAACTCGTGAACACCTCCTACTCGCTCGCCAAGTCGGCGTCCAAAAAATCGTCGTCTTCGTTAACAAGGTCGATGCCCTCGAGGACGCAGAAATGTTGGAACTCGTCGAAATGGAAATGCGTGAACTTCTGTCTACATACGGCTTCGATGGCGACGAAACTCCAATTATCATGGGATCTGCCTTGTGTGCCCTTGAGGACCGCCGACCGGAAATCGGCGATCAGAAAATCAGTGAACTCTTGGCTGCTGTCGATACCTGGATTCCGACCCCTCAGCGGGACCTTGACAAACCTTTCCTGATGGCTGTTGAAGGTTTGTGGTGGCTGCATGCGATCCTAAACTCCTGAGCTAACCCTTTACAGATGTTTTCTCCATTCCTGGGCGTGGGACTGTCGCTACTGGTCGTGTTGAACGTGGTATTCTCAAGAAGGGGGAGGAAGTTGAACTCGTCGGATTCGAAGCTCCAATCAAAACTGTTGTTACTGGCCTCGAAACATTCAAGAAGGAACTTGACGCTGCCCAAGCGGGTGACAACTCTGGAATCTTGCTCCGTGGTGTTAAGCGTGACCAGGTCCGTCGCGGCATGGTCATCGTTAAGCCCGGTACTACTAAGGCTCACAATAAATTCCTCGCTTCGCTTTACGTCCTTACTAAGGAGGAGGGGGGACGCCACACTGGATTCCATGGCAACTACCGCCCGCAAATGTTCTTGAGAACCTCTGATATCCCGGTCACCATCGACTTCCCTGAAGGATCCACCGACGATAGTCACAAGATGATCATGCCCGGAGACAATCTTGAGGTCCAGTGCACCATCCACAAGCCTATGGCTGTTGACCCTGGGCAACGATTCAACCTCCGAGAGGGTGGCAGGTAAGTTTATACCTCTCTTACTCGACTGCTGGGAGAAATTCTAACATTCATGATAGAACTGTTGCCACTGGCTTGGTCACCCGGATTATCTAGCGACAGCTTGTGAAATTCTTGCCTACATGGGCGTGATTTTTACCGAGCAAGGTTGAGATGATTTTTGTTCTACGCCTATACTCCTCTTCACCATGGTCTTGCACTGTTTTCTTTTTCTTTTTCATGGGCTGGCATAGTAATCTGTCCGTATATGCCAAATTTGGTTTTATGAAAATGAAAAGAAAAAAATAATGAAAAAGAAAGAGGGATATCGTGCACACTACATATTATAGAAGTACAGTCTATCATAGAACAGAAGTATAATTTCAAGCAATCGCCCGAGCAAACATGATAACCCCTTTAACACCCTGGCGCCAAATGAAGTGAAGGAAAGGTTCTAATCTATCATTACTAAGGGGCGGATCAATCAACTTCCACCATGGAAATGTATCTGCGGGACAGTCAGCAACATATATCTGCAAAAGTAATCAATTGACTCGCCCTTTATTCTCCACAACACCGCGACTCCTAATAACAGCCGTGTACTTGACTACCCACTGCGGAGCCAACTTTGCGTCAGTCCCAAAGAGGCCGAACTCGTCCACGACCAATTGCCTCAAGGTGTCAGCAGGCAAGATATCCGTGCAGTCGTTATGAGTCAGCAACTCTATGTTCCTCTCCTTAGCGTAGAGTATCAAGGGCTTAGGCACGACGCAGCAATCCCTGACATTAATCTGGTCGACCGAAGGCTTAACATTCGTGTGTGGGAGCAACTGAGACAACCTAGTGGCTCCAAACTCCGCCAATCCAATCCTAGATATCTTCTTTGCGGAATGCAAACCCTCAAGAGTACGGTATGTGCGGACCCATTCGTTGACGTCTTCCTCCGAGGATATGTCTTCGTCCTCGGCGTCGAAGGAGATATTGGGGAAGGAGACGATCAGCAAGTCGATGGAAGACACACCAAGCTCCCGACAAACTAGATGTACGGCCTCTTTGGTGTGTGTGCAGCGAGAAGAAGACGGGACTCCCGGGAGGTAGAACAGTTTTACTTATGAATGGTCAGCAATTGTATATTTACTTATTTATCCAGTGCAGCAAGTCCCAGTAGGAGCTTAAATTACCGGTCACGTAGTATTCTTCCCGCTCTTCCAATAGCCCGTGTGGCTCACCACCTTCCATAGGAACGTACAGGACCCTATCTGATCCCAGTCTTGTCCACTCTTCCGGCGCCAGTCTTGCTTCAGGGTTACTTGTTGCTGTGGTGATGGTTCGGTTTGCTCCAAGCGGGAGTGTAGAGGAGGAGGCTGCTCTGAAGTTTTCGCGCAAAGAGTTAATCAACTCCGTGTTTGACTTTTCGAGAGTTGGTTTGCGGATAACTTCTGCACCGGCGGTCATAACATTTCCGGTTGAGAGAATACATCTCGAAGCCATTCTTTTGTGGGGGTCCTCTTTTTTTCTCTCCTTTGGCTCTAGTGACAGCGGGGTATCAATGGTGGTGAAATACAACGAGACGAACTAAGAGAGTAAGGAACCTAGAGAGAGGGAAGCAAGGTATGCCAAGAAAAGTTTGTGGGGGGAAGAAGAGAAAGGAGGAGAGAAGAGAGAACACTTATATAAAAGGGGGAAGCAAAAAAGGGTAGCAGTGATCTGAGTAGAGGGAAGAGAAGAAAAACATGCTTACAAACGCATAGAATGGTGTTCGTTCGTCGTGGAAATTCCAAATTCCGAGTCACTAATCCTGATTAGATACTGCTACCGTTGCACAAGAGGGTCTTTTTTTTTAGAAGAAAAAAAAAGCAAAAACCGCCGGAGGGGACGAACTCGCCACCTGCGTATGCACGAAACAGCCGCAACCCACTTACTCGAGTACCGACCATTCTACCGCATTCCCTTTCCCCTACACCCCTCTTTAATTCTATCTGTGACTTTCCCGGCTCTTTGTTTCTCTTATACTCCCTCCAGATAGAGGTGTTCTTTGCTTTTACTAAATTCGGGGTTTCTTTCTAATGGCTATCAGGTATGTTGGTTGGGGTTCCTAGGAGCGCTTGATGCTTTCCGGTTACTGATAGTCCACACCCCCGTATAGATATCTCGTACTCCTCTCTCGCCAGGGGAAAGTGGTATGTTGATCCAGGCACCCATCTTGCAGAGAGCAAATGCAGGACTGACTCTCGGGGATGTCCTCCAGCGCTTAGCAAAATGGTTCACAACTCTGTCTCCCAAGGAAAAGGCCAAAATAGTCAAGGATGTCACTGCTTTGGTTCTCGCCCGTAGGACTAGGATGTGCAATTTTCTCGAGTACAAAGGTCTCCACCTCTCACATCTATCTATCCAACCGAGGAGAGGGAATGAGTAGCTAATCATCCCGGTTTACAGATTCCAAAGTAGTCTACCGCCGCTATGCGTCCCTCTTCTTCATTGCCGGAATCGACTCGGGAGACAATGAACTTATAACCCTTGAGATCGTCCATCGCTACGTTGAACAGATGGATAAGTACTATGGGAATGTTTGCGAGTTAGACATTATCTTCAATTTCCAGAAAGCCTATTTCATTCTAGACGAACTTCTCATCGCCGGCGAACTACAAGAAAGTTCAAAGAAGAATGTACTAAGATGTATCTCTCAAGAAGACGCTCTTGAAGACATGGAAGTGAGTCTCAAACTACCCCCCATCCTCATTGATCCTCCCCTCTACCGCTCCCTTCTCAATCCCTGCTCTTTCTCTCTTGCCGTCGTCGAGCGCCCCCTGAATTTGTACTCGTTCCTTGTTTTTGATGAGTTTTATCGCGTCTGAAATAGTTGTCGTAAACCAAACTAGCTCGTTCATGATTTACTTGTCGGCCAGGGATTATGTTGATGGTTTTTCTATTTGGTTCTTTCGGCAAGCGTAGCTTGGCAGTGGTTACTTTGGCCGGTTTATGGAATGATATCCATGATGATGCATGAGAGTAAAAAGATGAATAGGAACGAAGAGAGAAGCAAAGGGAGAGTGGATGGGAGGGCCCATATACTGGACTAGAAATTAATGGCTGGTGGGGATGGTGCTTTCTTTCTTTCATGTAATTATTTAATGGAGTTTAGGAGATGGGCTTCCTGGGAATGACACCCCTTAAGGTGTATATCCGGAGGGTTCTTGCAAGTAATACATACTTGTACAATGAAACCTTTCCTAGCGAGAAGTAATCATTTTAATCGGGTATGATATCCGTTCAGCCCCGCGCACCGAGATTAACTTAGGCATCACAGGCTTCTACAGACACATCCGGCAATATGACTCCCAGGAAGTTTAAGACACCTTACCCAGTAATTCCAACCATCCCTCTACGCACCCACGGGCCACGGCAGACCTTATCCCCGCTTACATCACATATATACTGCCCCATAGAGCACAATCTGTCACCGTTGATTCAACATCAAATTAACCAAACCAAAACCAAACCTCCCACATTCCAACCAAACGATCGACAGGGACTTTGTCCGACTTGGGCTTAGGCGTACCAGGACTCGTAACTGTAAGTCGACTTTACCCCGAGCATCACATCACGTCCCTCCACGCGAGCCGCAAGTTTCGCCCGCGACTGGATGTAAAGGGGATTAAGCAGGAGGGCTACGACCATAATAATAATGATAATAATTATGATAAATGGGAATCTCCTCATTTTTTTACCTATTCAGCAAAAAAAAAAACGAAAATGAAACACGGCGAAAAAGATACTGTGTAAAGGGTGTATAATAATGGAAGAGAGAGTAAATACTATTATTATTATTATTAAATAATATCAATATCAAAAATATTTAACAGGAATAAGGATACTTTTGAACAACAATGGATATTGTGAAGAAATAAATATGTAAATCGCCCCGTCGATTTCAAAAAAAACAGAAACAGCATTTACATGCGGCAAAAAAAAAAGTCCCTAGGACAAAGACTTTACCCCTAATTCACCATTCACTCCCTCGCTCCCTCGTAGGCCCTGGTGTACCGGTATAGTACTAGTACTACGCACCATTGATCACGGACACGACATAGCACAATCGGTAGGTACGTAGGACGGACGCTATAATAGTACAATACGGTACGGTACGTACGAGACATAAACTCATATCTGCATCACTCGAACAATGAAAGTTGAAGAAATAGAAAAAATGGAGTGAATGTCTGAAAAGGAAGAGAGAAATGCCTGCAATGGAATGGAATGGAATGAATGTGGGTGGGTGAGAAAGGAAACTCCTGATTTCTGAAAAGAAAAATAATAATGAGGAGGAATAAAGAGAAAGTAGGATGCAACACCGTCCAATGCAAAACAAGCCTGTGGGTGAGAACTAGAAGGAAATGAAGAGAGGGAATGAGAATGAGAATGAGCCTAGGTATCAGGCAGAAGGAAACTACTTATGGCAATGGTCATTTTGGAAAAAAGAAAAGAGAAATTGGAAAATTGGGAACGAATTAATGGACAAGTAAGCGAAAAAAAGATATAAACAATTAAAAAGAGGGGTAGTGGGAGTAAGAGGAATAAACAAACAAACAAGCAACAAAAGCGCGAACGCGCTGTACGACTTTTGAACGTCAGGCTCTTTGTGGAAAAGAACTCTGCCTCCTGCAACCTGCAATCAGACACGCATACGAGCACAAGCGCCAAACAGTAAATGTAAAGCAGTCTCGCCAATTCCGTCCTTTTTATAATAATATACTCCCAGAAGAACCCAAACCGACCAACCAACCAACCAACCGCCGAGGGAACGAAGTAACGTAGCAACGAGAAAAAAGCCCAGCCTACCCAATACTGAAAAGAAACATGTTTTTTTATAACTGGACGCAACATGCAATTATCCCAAGCTATATCTGCCTCGGCCAATAACACTGGTCTCGATGCTCTTCTGTTGTTCCGTGGGCGCCATATTTCTCAGCTGCTTCTCCGCCCACTCCGCCCGATTTTTCCAGATTTTGGTCTCCTCCTGGGCTTCACGCAACATCTGGTTTAGAGCACCCGCGCCCGCCCTATTGTGTAGGATGTCCAGTTCTTTCCGGGCAGCGTTAACTTCCTCGGTCTTGACTTCTACGAGTCTTTGCAGTCGCCTGATCTCGGCGTAAAGTGTGGAATTGTTCCGTGGTCCCTTCTTCCCTGGAGAGGGAGAATCTGCGCATCTCCAGGTGCTTCTGTCCTCGATGTCGCTTTCGGTAGACGCTCGAGGCCGTCGATTGGGCGTGGCAGGTTGCAATGGTGCATTTTGGGTTCGGACGGGGGACTCGGGGGGTACTGGTACGGTGGAACGGATTGGTAGGTTCTGTGCAGGGACCTTCGAAGCAAGTTTGACATCAACCTTCGAGTTTGGTCGTGTCAGAGTCAGAGTAGGGCTAGCAGGGGGAGGCTCGATCAAGGGTTTGTCTTCAAAGATCGAAAAGGCTGGCACTACCTTAGGCTTCGTCTTATTCTTGATATTCAAAGGCTTGGGAGTTGTGTCATCTAGACTGAACTCGGAAGGGTCGAACAACTTGCTGGTCTTAGGCGTGAAAGACAGCTCCGGAATTTCAGCACCCAACTTAGGAGCACTTGATCTCGGCTCTGATGGCTTCCGTTCCCCCTTCGCCGACTTTACTGGTCTTAGCTCCTCGGGGGACCCCAACGAGATCTCTCTGGCTGCTGGTTCGCCTGAGAGGAATGCTAGTCGGAATCTGGTGGCAGCTTGTGCTGCAATCTCGAGTCCAGGAGAGGAAGCTCTTGAGCTCTCACGTGAAGCATGGTAAGGGGCTATCTCCTCATTATCCTCTGCTTGTATAGTAGCAGAACTTGATCTTGTGATTGTTGCTGGCATGCTATGTCTATGAGTCCCTTTCTTGTTCTTGATTGGTGTATCAGGAGCGATAATTCTCCAATTCGGCGATGATTCCAGCGATTGAGGCGACACTTCAGGTACAGGGCTCATGTTCTTGGGGGCAATGGGAGTGCTGAAGACATCGTCACCTTTCCCCAGAGAACTGTGTACTGAAAACCGCATCAGATCATCGACAGGAGATTTGCTGGGAGGTGTCGCTTGAGGTGGCGCCTGGGCTGGCGCCTGAGAGCTATGTTGGCGCATTGGTCCAAATTCGAAGGGTATCCTACCACGCTTCGGCGCCTTTCCTTTCTTACGCAGGGATGATGTCCCGAACCCACGGAAAGACGGTATGCTCGAGTTTTTCTCCTGGTTTTTGGAATGGGTGTCTGCGCCAACCGGCGAGGCGGTCTCGACAACGGCCTCAGGGCTAGTCATTGGCAGATCGTACGACTTGGCGGTGATACCTAAAGCATCAATCTTTTTCAATTGATAACAGATATCTTCCCAACTGTTGATTAACATCTCACAGACTAAGGCAGCGCGCTTGGTCTTTCCCATCTGCATCTTCGCATAAGCGCTACCGTGCCTGTTCGTATATTTGCTGAGCTTTGGAGTTGCGTTTGTTGTTGGCACGGGCTTTGGATGTAGCAATCCGCCCCTATCTTCGTTCTCTGATATAAGGATCTGGTCCGATTTATCACCTAATAGAAGGGGTCCAAATATTATGCCCAGGGCATCCTCTTTCATGGCGGTTAATGTCTCATGTGGATCTCTAAGCCTGGGTTCCATCTCGAAGTCGGACGCAAGGCTCACGGCACGCAGCAGCCCAAAAACCGCACAGATCAGCGAGATCCGGAAATGAAGATTGATGGACGCCAAGGCCAATGCAATCATTCGAGGCTTGACCTTGCTTGAAATATGGTCTCCAAGTGAGGGGTCAGGAGAAACAAAGGAGTGGATATTGTACAATGCTTGGAAAACGGCGGGAGAGCCAAGAAGCCCGCCAGGGATACAATAGAGTAGCTTCTTGAGAAGATGAGTGACATCATGGACATTGTACCGAATATGGCTTGGGAGTTTGGCCAGTGATATTGTTTGAACAACCGGTCCATTGTTATTCTCCTCGAACTGTTTCTGGTAGTAGTCGTATAATGCATATGTTGTGGTGGGGTTTCCAGGTACTTTAAACAAACCTGGTGTCTTGAGCCCTGTGGTATTTACGCGTTAACCAAGGCTACAGCTTTACTAGCCAGAAGAGCCTACCGTAGTTCAGAATGAAGGCAGCAGCAGCGTGCATGCAGGTGGGTATTAGAATGTCCCCAGGGGCTAGTTCTGGTGGTAGGACAAACGGTGTGACTCCACCTAGTCGAACGAAATCCTCCAGATGCATCCCTTGCAGGGTATCCTTTTTCCCTCGCCCTATTGCCGCAAGCTCATTGATGCTACTCCCTCTCTTACGGCCAAGAGACAGCTTCATGCTACCTTGGTACCTAGAAACATCAACATTGGCAGATGTCCGACGCATTAGTTTATTCCATAGCTTATTTCCGGTCAGCTGGGGTGTGTTAGCCTCCTCGAGAGTTCTATCCTGCGAGGTGCCAGAAGCAGATACGGTTCCGGGCCCCTCCGCATGGCGCTCTGGGAAGGGTTGAATTCCATGTTTTCTGGCTAGTTTATCGAACTGTTTCGTGAAGATATCGGTGTTCCGCTCTGTGACCGTTCCACCAATAGACTCTGCGAACAAGCGCTGGCTCACCCCACTCCATGCTGAGCTAACGGTCTGACTTCTCGGTATGGTGTTTGTCGAGGCGTAATACGATGAGTTGACAGTACTTCTCCCAATTGTTTGCTCTCCATCAGCATTCAAGGGGAACGGGCCGGTTGTCCTCATTGATCGATGTTGTGTCCGGACTGAAGCCTTGGGGCCGTTGAGAGGCGAATCGCCTCCAAGAAGTTGAGATGCAATCCCCAGATCAAAAGGATCATCTTGGAGTTCCTTCAAAACACTAGAATTTCGAGATATCGATGCAGGAAGGGTATTGTTCCCCGAAACCTCCTTCGATGCCGGGGGCTCGTAACCGCTGCCAGAGAAGGCAGCGAGTGACGGACGAGAACGGGAAGACCTGTTCCATCGAGCCAGCCTGGAGGTATCTTGCATATTTATTTTTTCTTTGTCCAATATTCGTCACGCGTGATGTAAGGGACCTACCCAGGAATGCTGTTAGCTCGTGCAGCAGGTCTGAGATGGAGAGATTATTTGCATACCTGGCTTTCCTGGCCAGTGCATATAACAAAGCCCGTTATCCACAAAGATTCTCAGTGCCAGACTCGGAAGGGGTTCGGCGCAAAGTACACAAAAGACAAACGAGCAAACAGGAATTGAGAACCAAAAGAAAAAACACCCAAATCTCAGCCACAGGAGCGAATTACACTGATGTTTGCTCGAGATGGCAGAGAAAAGAAGAGAAGGAGGTGAAGTTTCGCACCAGGCATCAGGGTTGGCGGACACTGGATTTATTGAAGCCGAGGGTGGGCGCGTGGGACACGGGAAAGCAACACACGCCAAAACAAACAAGATGCACATAGCAACCAAAATGTGCGGGGGACTGTGCAGCTCGCATTTGCCCCACCTAGGCTAAGCTGCATTTTCCTACCAAAAAGACTTGCCAATCAAATATATGAGTGCTCATAAACATCCTGTTTGAGAGATCCCTGCACTACTATTCCCTCGACCAGTGTGTCTGAAACGTTATGAGAATACAGGGTCCTGGGGAGGTTTTGTTCCTTGGCGATAATTTATCTGCTTGAGCACTGATGCGCAGGAGATAAACAAAAACATTCGAAAAAACAGTCAATATCAACAATCACCCATAACATTATATATATTGCTCATCCCCTGCTCGACATCTAACAATAATCATCCCATCTGCCATATGCTATCAGTCCTTCCGACCGATACACGACAAGTCTCCACCCCTGTGTTGTTGAGCATGGTCCTCGTCATACCATCTACTAAATTTTTTCGTTCTACCCTTTTTTGTACATTTGAGAAGATTTTCGCAGTTCTAGACCAGGAATGGCGGGGGGAAGAGTCCTATGGGAGCGTGTTTCCCTTCCAACAATTGTGGAAAAACGCAATACAACAGGAATACACATGGACGCAAAATACGAACACATACATGAGTGGAATAGATGAAAAGGCATGGGACGAAAAGGCCACTATAACCCGTGGAATCTCAACACTAAAAACTGGAAAGGCTAAATGAACGCAAAGGGAGAGGTGTAAAGCGGATAGGTATTAGAACAAGGAAATTCGAAGGAAAAGTAACGAGGAAAGAGAAAGGTAAGGTACAAATTACAACTACCCCGAGTGCTCCCGACCAGAACATGATAAAGCTACTAAGAACAGATAAAAAATAAAAATAAAAATGAATAACCATTCCCATTGAAACCCCGTATGCTTGTGAGTAAAATGATACTTCAAACCCTGAACAAGGCCTAAAGTCTTTTTTTTTGTGTGGCAATTTAGCACCCATCTTGTGAATCTCCAACGCTTGACCCGGAAAACACCATATTGCAAAAATAAAGAAAACTCGTGACCCATAAACCTGCTTCCGACTTAGTGATACAGACGTATTGACACCTGTAGAATAAGCATGCGGACGCAAAGAGAATCGATGTCAATATCCCAACGAACGCCCAGCGAAAATCCAGTCGAATGAAGAACCCAGTAGCATTGGGTTCGCCCGATATCCCTCATTTACTGGACCTTCCCGAAAGTACCATTCCCGCCACTCAACAAATCCGCAGAACGTCGAGCCAATGCAACAACCTCCCCTTCTCCATCATCCCCCTCATCATCAGAGTCGATATTCTTATCCGCAATGTTTCTTATCATTGTAACGATCTCGGTCGATTGGCCGATAAGATTCTTTAACCGGGTATCATCGGCCTCCAAGAGTTGGAGCAAGGTCCAAATAGCGATGTGTTGGAATGTTGGGTCTCCACTGGCAAGGAATCTCTTCAAGTAGCCATGAATACCCCCTTCTGGTTCAAACCAGTCCTGTACAAACATCGAATAATCACCAACTAGAAAAGAATGTCAGCAACGCCAAGGTAGGATTTCCAACTAAATGCTTGCGTACCCTTCGAAGAGAGATTTCCCAATGCGGCCGCACTATTCCCTTGAACCTCAATACTTTCTGATGCTGTGAGGGGGATTAGTACATCGAATACGCCTAGGTTGAGCAGATGGGACTTGAGGTCGTCGCTCAAGGCTAACACGGCGATCGCTGCTGTCATTTCTGATTGGACGCTCAAAGGAACATCCAGAACCAATTGCTTGCATTTTTGTACTGCCCCGGCTTCCAACACCAACTCCTTGTTTTTGTCAGAACTAGCAGCCAAATTTCGCAAAGTCGATATCGCGTGGCACTGAATCTCCTCATTTTCTGTTGACCCAAGTAAATCCACTAACGGCCTAAGGAATCCCGCCTCGATAATTGGGGACTCATTGAGTGGATGTATCGATATATTTCGGATACAGGCAACGGCCGAAAGAATGAGGGGAAGGAACGAGGACTGGAGGAGACGGAGAAGGGGCGGAAGACCCTTAGCGCGGACGATATCAAGTTGATATTTCTCGTCGGACGCTAAATTTCGAAGTGCCAATGCAGCTTGACACTGTACTTTTGGGCTCGATGAATCCATCAGGTGAACCAGGGAGAAGACTAGTTTAGGTTCATTTGATGCCAGCTTTTTCCGATTAGCCTGGTCGACAGCAATATTACTGAGGGCCGTTGTGCAGTAGTATTGAACATCCACATCCCCCGAAGACAGCAGGGATACCAAGACGGGAATAGCACCCGCGTTGACCAGTTGCTGCCGATTATCATCTAGATTGCTCTTAACAAGGATGATTCTACCACAGGTTGGAATGTCAGACCAGCATACCTGAATGTGTCATGTTTAACAAAGCTCCTGTTGCATTCCGTTGTACCCGCATATCTTTGGACTTAGCAAGTCTTGTCAATGGCCCCAGGGCGCCCGACCTGGCAATTTTGGCTTTGTTATCCTCATGAGTGGCGAGATTTGTGATGCACCCTACAGCATTACATTGAACCTCGACATTCGGTGACATCATTTGTCGTATCAATGGCGCAAGTCCGCCGAGCAGGACTATTGCAACCTTGTTTTCAGCTACATCAGGGTTAGCACTCTATAACGGATCAAAGTCTGGCCAAAGGGTTCCAACTATTGACTGCGAGGTTTCCCAAGGCAGCGCTAGCCGCGCGTTGCACCTCGATATCTGAACTCTGAAGAAGAAAAAGTATTGGCTCAAGTGTATCACGTTCCACCTCCCGAACATCTAACATGGGGCCTAATCAGCAATATGAACGAACAAGCGGGCCTGCTTGTGGATGTGAGGTTCCTACCTCTCTCAGTGATTTCTGCGAACGTTAAACTAGCACTACGCTGAAGATCGACATTATCCGAATAAACGAGCGTGCTCAATGCCCGAAGCGGTTCCCCGGTAAAAAAGTCAACCTCGGCACGCTAAATCCAACGTTAGAATCTACCAAGAAGAAGAAAAGCCGAGGATAAGTAGATGCGCAAGGTGTTAAGAAAGTTCACATTTTCGAGGTATTGCAAGAGATCCGAGACTGCCTCTCTCTCGCTCTCCTGGAGCACTGGCTCGTACAGACCATCCCGAGCGCGGCCTATCTCACGTTAGATCAAAAACACGCACTCACATAAAAAGTTAAAAATCGGCGCTGGGCAGATATTTGGGGAAAATACCTCTGCAGCAGGTGGAGCATGAGGAGCCGCAGTTCCCCATGGTGAGCCTATGCTTAACTTGACGATGAAGTTAGTGTTTTTTTAGATGGGGTGTGTACACGTCCAGAGAGTAGGAGGGAGGCCGAAGAGTCACACACAGGACGATAAAAATGTGCAGCTGCTGACGGAAGTAATCGGAAATGATGATTCTGAGAGCGGAGAGCAACGGGCGGAGGAGGATTCCAGAGCTGGCTGAGTCGGGGGAGGGGGGGGGGTGTTACGGAGGGGAGAATAGCTCCTTTCGTTTCGTGGGTGGTGAGAAGGGGGACGAGAGAAAGCCGTCGCACGTAGCAACCGAGCAGCCGCGCGCCACGTCCAGTTGGTCAGGACAACAATAGCAATGTATGCCACAGAAGAAACAAAGGCTTTATTGGAATAAACGTCAAGTTCCTAGTCCAGGTTATCACGGTACGGCACCGTATGGTACGATAAAAAATTTCCTAGCGAGGGGGGGGGACTAGGGACTCCTCCCGCTGACGTTGGAGGTTGATTCGTTACAAGGCTTCCAGCTACTTGTACCGGCACACTTTGGGCTTTTCAGAACGTGGCGCGACTCGTAGGGCATTTCTTCTGCCGGTTGCAGTTTGCAGTGATGGGGTGCCGAGTGCCTACCTTCGTAGGTTAGGTTTCCAAGCAGGTCACCGTACTTGGCAGTTTTATATCGTATGATAATAATATTATGATTAAATTTTGCAGCAATGCCGCCGCGCCCGTAAAATCTCGACAGCCCACTATCAGATTATCAGCGGGAATTGTGATGCCGACCCCTGATAAGTTTAGTTTGACAGGTTACCAAAATTGCGAATACCCAGTTAATGAGATCCAACACATTCAGTGTGCTCAGGCTTTACCCTATGAGGAAAACGCTAATCTCCCTGAGGGGCTTCTTGTCCTCGAGTACGGAGATTAGGGGGCTGGCGGAGATAGCGGATTGTACGAGATTTTACGGTACTCGTGACCGCCTGACGTTTGTAAAACCGACTGCTATTGCATAATATACAAAATATTGAGGCTCCGGGCAATATTTTGTCCATATGCAATAGCAGTCGTTTTTAAAAACGTCAGGCAATCACGAGTATCATACCGTAGATTACTGTCCCGTGTCGGCAGTCTGTCAACATCTAGGCATGCGGACGGAGGAGGGAAAGGCACCACAAGCAGGCCCTCTGACAGATGGGATGGCGGAGGGTGTCATCCTCTACCCAGCCACCAATACCTGACTATGCGCCGCCCACCGCAACTGACCTCACTTATCCGTTCCTCCTCGGATTTGCGGGGCAAAAAACAAAGGAAGACTACCGGCAGACCATCGTGTTGTAGGAACTGAACTCCGCCCTAGCACTTTGGTGTTGTCTCTCCTAGTATGGCGCGGTAAGGCCTATCGTAATTATTTTTAATTTTTATTTGTCTGAGTGGAGGGCTGAAGCTCAGTTTTTTCCAAGATGATTGCCCCCCTTTATCCGAAGAGGGGAATTTTGGACGTCTTATCGTGAGGCTCAATTATTCGGGTATCATAATATGCTCCCAACACGATAAATCAGAAAAAATAACTTATCAAATATTTTCTGTGTGCGGTCCATAACAAAACGCCTCTGGGTATAAACATACCACGACGGCCGCGTCGGGCGAAGGTAGGCCCTCTTTTCTCTCTCTCTCTCTCCCCCCCCCCTCTCTCTCCCCCATCCTCACCCCGAGAGTTTGTGTTGGCCCACACTCTGCACCCTCCAGGCACACTATCGCTTTGTAGTGAGTGCAGGATATGTTCGAGCTCCTCTGTTGAGAGAAAACCATAGTCGTACAGGATACAGAGTCAGCTGCGCAGCCCCTTGGCCATTACGGGTGGAGAGGTACTACGGTAGTGAACGATACGGCAATATTACGGTAATCGAGTAGCAGCGGGTTTAACGTTATCAGACAGGTTATATTCACAAAGGCATAGTAAGCTCAGGATAACTGCAGCACACCCTCCCCTGTTAGCAACTCTCCACCGTTTACCGGTAGGGTATATCACATACTTGTACCATGGCGCGGTTCTGGTATCGCACCATTCAAACTGGCTGTGTCCCCGACTCATTTAACACATAGTATTAAACTATAATCTATCATTTCCAACCTTGCGAGGCTGACGACACACTGTATGGACTTGGTAAGTTAATGCCTGCCAGGAATCGGCGCATTGAAATTTTCAGCCTACAAGCAAACAGGCTTCGAGTCACCGCGGGACACCCCTCCTTATGTTATATTGCGCTCATACCCCGCCATGATCTGAAAACTTCATCACCCATCATCACCACCACCACAATTTCTTGTTTTTGCTGTTCGCGTTCACATTCAAAACCTTAAAAACATTACTTCAGCTTTTGCACCGCCTTCACATTCCCTCTTAATCGAGCAGTCATTACGCCTTGAGTACCGGTAATTATGGGTGTAAGTTGCCCTCTCTCGCCCTTCTCTGACAGTACCCGTGCGGCCGAGTTGAGCCCGGACACCCAAGGTGGTAATCCCCATATAGAGTGTCCGCCTTCAGCCCGGCCGCGCGAGTCCATAAAAATAGGCCCGCCACCCCTTCATTCATTCATCCCAATATTTCCCCATAAGTACCCAACTATCGGCCAGGGTCCTTTCGTTCGCCAGACCTCCACTAGCCCAATTTATTTACCAAGATTTCTCAAGACTCATGGCTTACAATTACCCTTATGACTACAACCAGCTCGCAAGCAAAATGGCAGCTTCACAAACACCGGGTGCCCCCCCTCCCGGTGGTGCCCCTCCATATCAACAGCCGTATGGCCAACCAACAGGGCAATATCCCGGATATCCCCCAGCCGGTGCTCCCCCTCAAGGCCCGGCTTATGCCCAACAACAGTATCAACCTTATGTAACTTCGTCCTCTTGTACTTGTTTCTTCCTCATTCTCCTGCTTACTACCTTTACCACTCTAGCAGCAAGGATATCCTCCCCAAGGCCAACCACCGCATGGACAACCTCCCTATGGCCAGGCCCCTTATGGCGGTGCTCCTCCATATGGACAAAGCCCAGCACCAGGTTACGGGGCTCCATCTTCGGGTGCTCCTCCAGATGCCAATATCCTTCTGAGCATCCTTAGGGAAGCAGTAAAAGAGAAAGGCATCGAGCACATGTACCCGGAAAACAGGCTCGCCGGCATTGCAAATGACATGGCTAAGAAGGACCCCGTCAACATCTTATGCAATCATTGGAAATTGCCAAAAGAGATCGGGTTTGACTTTGTCAAGCTTGCCTTGTTCGATGTCGTTTTTTTGTTGGATGACAGCGGTTCCATGCGCTTTGGTGAGGGCCTCATTGACGAGTTAAAGTTTATTCTCTCCAATGTCGCCTTTGCGACCGGGCTTTTTGACCAGGATGGGTTTTCCGTACGATGCATGAATTCCAACATACAGGGGGACAATATCAGAACCGAACAACAGGCAGCCGCTCTTGTGGACCAAGTAAGATTCGAGGACGTGACACCATTGGCTACCTCGTTGAAGAACAAAATCCTGGATCCGCTCATCTATGGGCCTGACCGGCGGGGTAGTTTAAAGAAACCTGTCCTCGTTATCATTATCACTGATGGCAGGGTAAATTCATCACCTAAGGACTAAGTGCAAAATCACGGCTAACACTGTAGCAGCCCACCGACAACGCTCATGGAGAATTTCAGCAACACATCCAGTCGATTTCTTCCCATTTCCGCGGAAAAGGAGGTGAGGAGGCCATGCCCCCACCCTCGCGTCTCTAAGTTGGCTAACAACCATCTCTTCTCAAGTTGTATCGTTCCAAATTGCCCAAGTTGGGAACGACAAAGGGGCCCAACAGTTCCTCTCAGAATTAGATAATGACAAGGTCATTGGAGGGCTCATCGATTGCACATCCAGTCAGTAATCAAATATAGCTCCTCAGCATACAATTGCTAATGATGACAGATTTCGAGCTTGAATCTATGGAATTTAGGAAGAAAGGTGTCGAGTTGACAAAACACCTCTGGTACACTAAGTTGCTCCTTGGGAGTATCGATAGAAGTGTAAGCTCCTTGCTATAAGGAATAGCATCCATAATATTAACCCCACAACTAGTATGACAGCAAAGACGAAGATAAGAAAACAGCCAATCCCCCGGGAGCTTCTGGGCCAGCAGGTTATCCGGCTCCCGGAGGTGCCCAGCCATACGGCCAACCCCCGGGAGCATATGGCCAACCTCCAGCAGGAAAGCCGGGGCAGTACCCGCCGCCACAGCCCTACGGCGCGCCACAGCCTTACGGAGGAGGCTACCAGCAACCACAAGGACTGCAACCTGGTTATGGAGCACCTCAGGGTACCCCCTCGCCCTCACACGGCTCAGCACCCGGATATGGTCAAGCGCCATATGGCCAGCAGCCCGGTTACCCACCTCAGGGCCAACAGGGATATCCGAGTCAGGGCGGATATGGAGGCCAGGCGCCACCGGCACAATATAACCCCAACGCCGCATACGGAGCCCCCCATAAGAAATGAGGGAATGCGCTTCCCCCTCTCACTCAGTAGTTTTTTGCGGAGTACTTCCTTCTCTTATTTGCCGTTTTTCGTTTTTAGTTCTCAGTCTCTTGGAAAAATTATAGGTTTGGGCATTACAAAAGCCAAGATACTGTGCCATAAGTGCTTTGGGGAGGAGACGCATCATTCTGCTAGTCCAGCTATGCCATGTTTAGTTATCAAATCAGTTTACCAAGGGCCCCCAAGCTGCTACTACGATATACCCCTTATAACTGAGAGAATAGCTTCAGAGGGGAGAGAAGCCTCTCTCAATGTCTCCTGCTATCATACGTATCTCCAAACCCGATTCGACTCCCATACAACAAACCACTCCAAATAAGATAAACCCGTAGACCTCTCAACCGAGCCAGCCAAACCCTGCTACACAAAACCAACCTGGTAGCCACGGTGGGGTATTGGCACCAAAAAGCTTAAACCCAGGGGGATTGACAGATCTACTTTACCAACCCAGAGTATCATACCGTACCTTGTATTGTACGGCACAGTGCCGCACCTCTCGATCCTAGTTGTAAGGCTTGAACCGATACCACACGCAGCCTTGGACCTAGCCCCGCGTATGACTTGTACGCCTGTACGCAACACTGCGGGGGATGAGTGGCCAAACAAGTGGGCAGGCGGGAGGACGCGGTAGTGCTCCGAGTGATGGCAGATGATTTGCGCGAAGCAGATCTGTAAGATGCGGCATGTACGATGCGGGCGGTTCCGTACTTCATTCAACATCACTCATTTATCCTGACTACGCCTGTCCGGCGCCTGGCGGCTGCATAGCGTTCTCGTAAGTGGGCGAGTGGCGGGATGAAGTTGGGGTGGGGATCTGGTTGAAGGGGGCTATGGTGGTGGCTCTTGTTGGTTGTTGTTAAGGCGCCTTCGGGCTTACGGTAGTGCTACATTGCACTGGTATCGTAATTGCCGTAGAGTACTACCGTATGCAGCTATCATGCGCCGCGTACAACTTTAATGATTACAGATCCTTCACTCGCTGGTTGAGACTTTATACCACATTATTATTCAAATGTAATAAACAATCTGTAAAGCACTGTGCTCGTAAGGGTACGGCACAGGCACAGGCACAGGCACGGTGGGTGGGTAGGTACCGTAGGACATAACTCGTATCATAATCCAAAAAAAAAAATCCAAAAAAGACCAGAGAAAAAAAATCCAAAAACACAAAAAGCAAGAGAGGCGAAATCGAGTGATACAGTAATCCTTAACCTTCCCAGCAAGTCTTGTTTTTTGGAGGGGGAAAAAATTCACGAAGATAAGCTTAGGAAAAAAGGAAGAAAGAGTTCAAAAGGAAGGTGAAAAAGGTGAAAAAAGGGAGGTCGAACGAAAGACAAGCAATGGACCAAGCCATTCCTGATAAGACACCAGAAAACTCCCCTATTTAGTGCACTCTGTTGCCTGCAACCGCCGCGAGGCGATGTTTAAGTTAAGGAACGGGTGGATGGAGGAAAGCATCAAGGGACAGGTCGGCCTTTTTTGTTATGAAACCGGGCCTTGTGGGAGATTATCATGATCCTTTAGGTTTACCCCCCTGTTCATCCCGCTCTAGTGGGGTGTTTGTATCGTAGCCTAGGGACTTTACGATTCCGAGACCTTTTGTTCGGCCCTCCCTGAATAGGAGTTTGTCGCCAGCGCAGAGGAATTCCCTGCAAGCTAGTTGAGAATGGGGGGCTCAAAAGGCGAACGAGGGCAATTAGAAAGGACTCACGGTCTCTGGCAGAATTCAAAGGCAACGGTAGCTCTGTCACCAGTCCTCATCAGGTCCTTATTGATGTCGATGATTCGACAAGTTTGACTGACAGGGCCGACGTGCAACATGGCCTGGTATTTCGGCTTTATAGTGGTTGCGTGGGACAGGATGAGTACTAAGGAAGAATATTAGAATGTTAAATCTCGTGGCTACTGGTGTGGGGTGTGGGATGTAAATTTATATCTAGTCCTTACCTTCTGCGACAAATCTTTGATGCGCCTTCGGAGGACTGTCGGTTCTTGGGAGCACAACCATCCCCTTTCTCACTTCCCTTCGTCGTACTTTCTTTAAGGCAAACGAAGCACTTTGGCCGGCGGAGCAGACTGGGACTGCTATACGTTTCCGTTCAATAGACCTAATGGAGGTAGTGATAAAGTTCCCCAAACTGTCCGGGCCAATGAGTATCGGGTCGCCCGCATGGATCACACCGCTCTTAACGACTCCAGACACCACGGTCCCAACGAATGGCACCGAAAAGCAGTCGTTAACATGGAACTCGAAGGAGGTATTAGTATCAAACTTTCCATGGAACGGCAGGATATTCAGGAATGTGCGGATGTGATCCAAGCCTTCGCCAGTAACGTTCGAAACCTGGAAAACTGGACAGATCCTCTCACTGACAAATTGCTTCGCGGTGTTGACTACATCGGTTTTGTTCTTGATGAAAATCGGTATTTTTCTTGCCCCAGGAGATTTCAGAATTTTGGTTATTTGGTCAACCGTTTGTTTGAGAATTTGGGGCGGGCAAATGTCGATCTTTGTTATCACAACCAAAACCGGGACATTCAGCGCCAGCGCAATACCCAAATGTTCACGAGACATCCCAATCAGACCGTTATTCGCAGCCACCATCAGCATCACATAATCCGGGGAAGTTCCCAAAAGGCCAAAGACGGTGGTGCGGAGATATCTCTCATGACCAGCAAGATCAGTAAATGAGATAACTTTCGCAGAACGATTCCCAATCTCGTCCCATTTGAGTTTCCGGCCGGGGTCATTGCTTCCAACAATTTTGGACTCGGCGTCATACCCAAGGATCTCCATCCCTAGAAATTATGAGAACGGAATTTTGGTGCAGAAGACAGGGGATTCATACCCACGGAACTAGTTCTTCCAGACTCGATTTCATGCTTGTGTCTAAAAAGGTTGACACGAGTTCTACCTCGCCCGTCATCAAGTGTATTTTTTGTTAGGACTCCCAGCATAGTTGACTTCCCCGCATCGACTGGAGTTTACGCAGTCAATAATCTTAGCCCCAATTAAGAGAAGTGGGTGATATCTACCATTTCCGACAACAGCCACCCTAATTTCCAGCAGGCCTTCAAGAGACTCGGGTTTCTGACGTATCAGCACTGTAGATGTCACACCTTTTCCATCTGTTGGCTCTTCCCCATCAGCACCAAGATTGCTTGTTATGAGCACCGTCACTGCCGCCCTAACCTCTGTGGCCGCAGTTCTAACGGCCTCCATCGCCTGCTCATATTCTTCTTTGGTGAACTCCATTGACTCGGCATTGTTATTATCCATCCCGACTTCGAACAGTGTTTCCCCACGGCCCTCCTTTATTCTCGACAGCAGAAGCTCCCGGAGCCGAGGGCCATTCTCTTCACGAGGACCCAAAAGAAGATCCTTGAGAGCTGAGTTCGGCTGTGAGTCATCCGCAAGTCCTAGGGATTCAATGATGTCGAGTTCGTCGTGGTCTTCTGCAGTATCACCAGCAGCTGTCCCGCCCGGCCTCCGAAGCCTCTGCTGCTGTTCTACATATTCTGCGAAGTCGCTTAGCGCAAGCTCTCCTGCGCGCCGTCGGTCGTAAGCTATCTGTTTGTCGGCTCTGGCGGAAGTCGCCATGATGGTGGGGGGTGGGATGAGTTTCCTAGCTCCCAATGGGCGAAGGCAGTAATTGAAGAGCGATTAGCGAGACAAGTTATAAATCTGCGGTATTCGTAGGATCATTTGCCTATTCTTTGGTGGGAAAGGTAGTTGTAGTAAGCAAATAGGGATTTTCCGAGTGAGTTTGCAATGTGAGAAACATACCGTGATTAGGCTTTATAACTGTGAGGAAGATTCTTCTGAGTCAACTTTCGAAGCGAAGCAGAGAAGGGACGGATGAGATGACGCTGAGCCCCGCGTGAGTCACGGGTTGTCACCGAGTTTTTTCCCCCGAGCTTTCTATACTGGTACTGGTATTCATTTTACCGAAAACTTGTCATGGAGCCGGAAAGGTAACCGTTTTTCTAGTATAAGCTTAGCCTAGCTTATTGTATCCCATTTTTTGCATTTGCTGTGTTTTTGTCCCAGAGATTGAAAGTGGGGATATGAGTGATGATTTATGATGATAAAGTGCATGGAGCTGATTAGATCATCTCGCCACGTGATCTCTGGGCTCGCGTTGATGCGAAACGCGTCTTCTAAGTTCTAACTTCCTGCTTTAAGGGGAATTGACCAGGACCGCCTCTTCCAAGCAATCACCACCCTTTTACTTTATTAGCAAAGAAAAACGACAAAGGGAGATAACAAACAACAAGCGACAAACAAACCCCGGCGTCATGGAGTCATCTACAACTCCTTCGGCAGAAAAGCGCTCTTTCGATTCCCCTGCTTCAGAGCTATCGCCTCCTCCAGAAGATTCGTTGCTGATGGAAAGAACATCGAATATAGATAGCGATGGTGGCTCTGGTTCCAAGTTTGATCGAGAATTCAAGAGTATTGTTGGTGGGGATTTGTCTGCGGATGCCTTGAAGCAGTTGGAGGAGGTTTCGGGAGGAGACATTCAGAGAGGTGAAGCAATATTCCTTCTTCCATTTTTCTTTCTCTTTTTTGTTCCTGATGAATATTAACAATCCTTGATTATAGCCATCAATATGTATGGTGCCCTTGAGACATTACTGCTAGCCTTTTTTTTACTGAGATGCATAGGTACTTTGACGGATCTTGGAAAACAGCAGGCCCCAAGAAGCGGAAAGTATTTCACGACATGTCTACGTTGGCAGCAGATACCGGTAGCTCCAAACTACCTAAAATTATTCCATCCAGGATTTTTCTTGGTCAATTTGGTGCGGACGGTTGGGCTACTCGAAGCGGCTCAAAACTGCTCTCATTTGGTGATGCGGTTAGGATTGAGCGCCAAAGAATGCGGTTGGGAGATACTATACCAAGCGCCGGAGGAAAGTCGAAAGGAAAGGCGCTCGTTGCGGATAGCTCACAGCAGGGCGGAACAATGGGCGGCAAATCCACGCCGTTAAGACAGCGTAAAACTCAGGACATTGTCGTTCGATTTACAAACTCTAGGGGAGAGGAAATAGGTCGACTCTCCCAAGATACTGCTAGTTTTGTGTCAACTCTAATTGACCAGAAAATTGCATATTTTGAGGGGATCTGCATCCATGCCGCAGAGAAAATTCGGACGAATGATACAATAGATTTGCAACTTAACTGCTATTTGCTGAAGGAGTCATTTGAGACTAGCAGCTTTCGGCCTGCGGATACAAATCGCGTTGCAGATATTTTTGCGGCTAAAGAAACCCAAGATGAGAGAGTTTTAAGATTAAGGCAGGTGGCATTGGTGAAGCTTTTTCAAAAAATGAATCTTGAACCTAAATCTACAAACCTTGTTACGCAAAAGCATAAAGCTGCAGGAATTCTCCAAGCTGCGGAAATTGCGGAGCAGCACGAGATTACAAATATTAGTACAGCAGATAAGGCTCGTAAAACCATAACAAGTGATGTAGTTGATGAGTCTGGCGATGAGAATCCAGGCGTTGAAGAAGAAGGAAAGGAGCTGGAGGAGGACCAACTCAATGCGCTTTATCGTTTGTCGCACCTTCAAAAATATTTTCAATCAAAGTTACTAACTTGTTTAATTTGTTTAGAGAAAGCGCAATCTTTCAATTCCGATACCCCAGAAGCGGAGCCTGCTGATACTTTTGCCATGAGTTTACGTCGATACCAGAAACAGGCCTTGCATTGGTTTCTAAGCAAAGAGAAGAGTACGAATAATCGTGTAAACGAATCAATCCATCCTTTGTGGGAAGAATATCAATGGCCGAACACGGAGGGGGATCATAAAAAAGTTATTCGCGATTTGGGCCAGGATAACTTTTACGTCAACCTATATTCTGGGGAACTCTCTCTCAAATTTCCAAAGCAGGAACAGAATTGCTTAGGTGGGATACTGGCTGATGAGATGGGTTTAGGTAAAACGAGTGAGTTATACGCCCTATAACAAAACAGGTTCAGAGTCCGCTAATCATTTAAATAGTCGAGATGTTAAGCTTGATACACACCCATCGTCCATCACTTCCAAGTTCTAGTATACACCCTACTGGTGGTTTTGGTAGACTACAAAGGCAAAGCGAAGAAGTCGTACCAGCTCCGTTCACAACACTTGTTGTCGCTCCAATGAGTTTACTAGCTCAATGGGAGTCTGAGGCTGAAGCAGCTTCAAAACCTGGAACTTTAAAGACTTTGCTTTACTATGATTTACAGAAGAAGCAGAATCTCCAAACATTATGTAATGCTTCAAATGGTGCAAATGCACCGAATCTCATTATAACCAGTTATGGGGTTGTGCTTTCGGAGTTTGGCCAGGTGGTCGCTTCAGGTGGAAAGCGTGGAGCACATGGAGGTTTGTTCTCTGTAAGATTCCTTCGGGTTATACTTGATGAAGCGCATCATATCAAGAACAGGCGAGTCTTTCTAGTAGTTCTAGTTCATCCAAATAATACTAACCGTCAATAGGACGAGTAAATCAGCCAAGGCTTGTTATGAGCTCAGTGCGGATCATCGATGGGTCCTTACAGGAACACCTATCGTCAATCGGCTAGAGGATCTTTTCAGTTTGGTAAGATTTTTGCGAGTTGAACCTTGGAGTAATTTCTCCTTCTGGAAAACGTTTATTACAGTACCTTTTGAAGAAAAAGACTTCATAAGAGCCCTTGACGTCGTACAAACTGTTTTAGAACCACTAGTTTTACGGAGAACGAAGGAGATGAGAACTCTTGATGGGGAGCCGCTTGTTCCCCTTCCTAAGAAAACTACAGAGATTGTATACATAAAACTTTCCAAAGCAGAGCTTGATGTCTATAGGCACATTGAAGCTAGGGCAAGAAGCGATCTCGCTCGCAGTATTGAGGTAGGTGTAGCTCGGTAGTAAAAGAAAAATTATAATACGGATGTGCTGACGGGTTATAGATGGGAACGGTTTTGAAGTCCTATACTAACATCTTTGCGCATGTCCTACGGCTTAGACAAGCTTGTTGTCATCCGGTATTGATCAGAAAAAAAGAGATTGTGGATGATGAGATGATGGCTGAAGCAGAATATGATGCTGCTAAGGGGTTTAGTGATGACATGGACCTGAACGCTTTAATAGATCGGTATTCGGCTGAAGAAAATAATGCATCGCCTAATCTTTACGGTGCGAATGCCCTTAAAGAGATTAGGGATAATGTAGAGAACGAATGTCCTATGTGTCTGTCAGATCCGATGCCAGACCAAACCGTAACCGGCTGTTTACACGCAGCATGTAAGGGTTGTTGGGTCCATTTGATTGAGGTAAGAGTGAAATAGTTTCTGCTGAATGATAAAGAGGCTAAGTATGTTATTGCTAACATTTCAGTAGACGGCAAAGGCTAAGCAGGAATTGCCTAAATGCGTGAAGTGTCGTGAGCCAATCAATGAGAGGGATCTTTTTGAGGTTATAAGAAATGATTCCTCAGTCGAAGAGGGCAGTCAGCCTGGCAGCTCTCAGGGTCAAGCCGATATAACCCTGCGCCGGATCAACTCTCGTTCTTCTGCAAAAATCGAAATGCTGGTTGACAAATTGTTGGAAATCGGGAGGTCTTGTCCGGAAAGGAAAAGCTGTGTTTTTTCACAATTTACAACCTTTCTTGATCTTATAGAAAAAGAGCTACAGAGGTATGGTGCACTAAGAAATGGTTGCGCGCGTGGTATGTCGTGGTGAAAATTGACAAGAAATTCCAGGCGTCGAATCAGCTTTCTCCGTTTTGATGGGTCAATGTCGCAGCAAAAGCGCGCTGAAGTCGTTAATACTTTCAAAATGGGCCAGGGCACTAATGTTCTCCTGCTGAGCCTTAGAGCTGGTGGAGTAGGGCTCAACCTGACAACTGCGAGCCAAGTTTTTATGATGGACCCATGGTGGAGCTTTGCTGTTGAAGCCCAAGCCATCGATAGAGTTCACAGGATGGGTCAAGCTTCCGACGTGATGGTCCATAGATTTGTTGTTGAAGGTACTGTGGAAGAGAGGATGGTGCATACAATTCAGGCAAGGAAGAAGTTTATGTAAGATGTTCTATGTCAAGTCGAATGCTCTCCTTCCTACTAACGTTCTCTTTGCTTCTGATAGAGCCTCCTCCCTAGGGATGATGACTGATGAAGAAAAGAAGAAGGCAAGAATGGAGGATATCAAGATTCTTCTGGGTAAATAGGTGATAGCGGGAGTAAGACATGAGGTTTTGATATTTATTGTATTACCGGAAGTCTTATAGAGTTTTGGGCTTTGTTTCTGTTCGCTGTTTTTTATATACTCGATGCACGGTTGTACCCGTGCACTCATAGCCTACCTTTGCGATCAAAGTTATAAACTGTAGATTTAATACCACAATCCTATTCTCTCTCAGCAGTAGTTTGCGACTTTTTGCAGTAAAAGTAATGATATTCTCGGCGGATAACCGTTTTTAACTGTGTAGCTTATTTTGGCTTAATGCCTTTTCTTCCCATCCTACTATGCAGACTAAGATCATTTGCGGGGCGGTGGAGCACGGCGAAGTTCATTAGCCACATTTTACTTCTAGCTATAGCCAATGAATTCGTGATACCCCACCACATTCCTCCGGAAGTCTCATTAGAAGTAAGAAGGGCCGAGCTAACGAGTGGGCACCTTTATTCCGAGAAGGAAAGCAACTTAAATGAATAGCGGAATGCAGTTAGGTGTAGAGTGCCAGGACCCTTTCTACCTGTACCATAGGGGTTTTACTATAAGTTACGGGGCCATGTAACACAAAAGAACATTACCGGTATGCAAGTACCGCGGGGGCTAAAGCCTTCTCGGCGCTCATCCTTCCTTATTCGATCATAAGAAACGAATAAGAAAACCGCAATGAGTAAAGGGGAGAGAATAAAAACCGGGCAAAGGGAATGGTACAAATGAGATTTGATCAAGTAATTTCTTAGGAGGGAAACCTCCGAGTGAGAGCCGGTGATTTTCAACACACCAGAAACTGATGGATAGTCTCATAGAGGAGCAAGCGGAGAGAGGCGACCGAAGTAAGGAAGTAATTCGTATTGCTTGTAGAAAATAAGAAGGAGGTTAGGGGAAAGAGGAGAAAAGTGGAAGAGGAGTCGGAGTAGAAGAAAGTGGGGCCAAGAGAGGTGCAGACATGGGTGGGTGAACCAAGAAGTCACAGGGTGTCACTCGTGACTGCAGAGAATACAAGTGTTGTGGTAATATTGAATGGGTTGATAGTACGATATAATGAAGAAGTGATTGATTGCTTGAGGAAAAACTGAGCACTCTAACTATCTCAAAGAGAAGGGCGAGTAGCCCTGACTATCTACCATTTGGGAGCGAGACAAATAGGTCGAGCGAACAATAACAATAACAATAAAAGAAGAATGAAGGAAATGTAAGGAGGTATCTTCAATAGTGCCGGAGGTGTAGAGGTATGATAAGGTTTGATGCAAGGAGAAAAAAACAAATAGTGTGAGTGACACCACAGTAGTGCCAGAAGTATGTAGTGCCAGAAGTATGTAGTGCCAGAAGTATGTTTCAACAACAAGAGCTCAAGCACCATTTCTAACACGACTATATTCGCTACCAGTGGTGTGGGGGAACCCCAGGAGGGGGACGGGGGACGCCACTCGGTTGGGTGATTGAGCTGTCGTTTTGGTTTGGATCCCGAGTCGCTCATTTTGGGAGGTAAGAGGTACAGGGCTGAGGAGACAAGTCGGATGAGAAGCGGAGGCGGCTATGCACTAGAGCGGGAATACTCCGGCCGCACAGAATGGTGTTCGGAATTCTGAGGGAGTGGCAGTAGTTATTTAGCCTGGTCACTTGTAGTAGTGCCCGTCTGGAGCTACTAGCTGAGAGGGAGAAGGACAATATTAAGCCGCTTGAACTCCCTCCGGCTAGTTAGAAAGATCCGGGACTGTTGCTTGCAGACTCTGGAGGTGTCTGTGGGAAGTGGCACAATTCGGCCTTGGTGTGCATATCATAACACTAATGAATAGAGTTGATGGGCTTTGGGGGAAACTGAGTATTCACTCATGTGGGTGTTTGATATGATGGGCTATTTCTGCTGATCCCTTATAATTCCCTATAGAGAATAGGGTTGTGTTTTTCCGGGGTTTGAACAACTCGGCTAGGTATCATACAGTACTCGAGTGGTTATCAATGCTCGGCCGGGACAAAATCACTGCTACACATCGGGCCGCTAAGTGCCACATCAACGCCCAACTCCATAGATTCAGGGTAGATTTCGCTGCCGTAACCAATCCTTGACAAAGCAAGAAAAGAACGAAAAAAAAAACTGCCACTAAAAGAGAGATTCCTTCCATGTAAGGAAACGCACACTAAGCCCGTAACTTCCTACAATCCCATAGATGAAAACTTCTCAAAATAATTCACGAATTCTTGTGTCAATCCCCGTGCCTCCTCATCCTTCCATCCAGTCCGGGGTGCCTCTTCCCTGCACCGAACTAGCTCCTCCCTCATAACCTTCCAAGTTTGCAACATATTTTCGCTCGTGAGGGGTTCGACAAAAGGAGCAATTGTACGTTTCCCTGGTGTCGACTTCGATTCCTTGGTTGCATTGACCGCATTGAAGTATACGTCAGAGGGGACACCTATGAAAGCTGCTAGAGATCCCCAATGATAGCCATGACCCCTGCGCATCAGGTCACCCATGGTATCCAATAGCGGCTTGATTGGTAATGCAACTTGTGTTAACAATGTTGCGCCTAGTGTGTCTCTTCTGATATCGGACGCCTCTAGCTCATAGTCCGGGAGCGGGTCGGGGAAAAGCGGGAGAGATATCTGGTTCTGCTGGGAGATTTCGATGAGCCCAGCAGTAGCGTCACAAAGGGCTTTGTAATAGGGAATGAAGGCTTCGTTGCGGAGCCGAACTTCGGTAGATGGGATGCTCTTGATCACATGGGAGAGGAAGTAGATGGCCCAGCGGCTGCAACAATAAGTGGTGACCGTCCAGGAGGCCACCTCTGAGGAGGAAGTTGAATTGAGGATAGCGGGGCGGACATCATCGCCTTCAGGGAAAGTAGTGTCTAGAGACCATGCTGCAGCAAGAGATGGGGTAGACATTTTAACAAACAGTTGGGTTTTGTGAAAGGCAGAACCTTGGTGCTGGGCGCAGAGCAGAGGGAATTGGAGACTGGGAGGCATGAGCAGAGAGGCAGCTTTTATCTCCTTGCTGGACATCACGCGAATAAGAATTTCTTGACTCAAGAGAGGGACACCTCATCTCTGTATTTCAAGTTCAGTCTGCATGAGAGGACGTGATTGGGTAGACATGGCGCTTCCAAGACAATGGGGTAAGTAGTTAATACTGCTCAGAATCGACTGTCCCAGTACTCATGGATCGCGATTTGAAGATGCATCTATAATTTCCTCTAACCATTTTCCCTAGTGGTGTGGATGCATCCAAGAGCTTGAGCTGATCCGTGGTCTCCCAGTGAGCATCCGTGGTAGAATCCCCCCACCTTTTAGAAATATCTCTGCTTTGATTGGATGTTATTCTGGCAGTCTTCATCTCGCCAGCACCGGCACGTCATTTTCAATCAAAAGAAAGAAAGAGAAAAACAAACAAAGCGAAGAGAGTTGACTGCGGACAAGTGATTGTCGGCAATTGTAACCATAATAGAATTTGTAATATAATAGATAGAGATAACCGTGCCAAGGTTCCCGCCGCCTCGAAGGGCTCTAGGTGGCCACCGAAATTGACGGCACTCGCACAGCGGGTCAAAGATACTTTTATTAAACTATGGCAGAAATATTAACAATTGACTCCGAATACCGTAAAATAAAAGCCTATGAAGCCTGATCTAGTTTAATGAGATGCTGGCGTAAACCCTCCTCTTAGTCTTTAGGTAATTTCAGATCGTAGGGGGTTGATCGTGGAGGGATTGACGGCCATTCCATCCTGCGCGAAGACCTTGAACTCGCGCCTCAAATCCACGGGCTGCCGCAGATAGCTGTTTTTCTTTGTCCTTTCCTTTAGTCTCGCCACCGCATGCTGAATTCGTATCTCTATCTCGGAATATGGCATCCTAGACATGGCATCTAGGGCGGTGGGAAAAGGCCTCGTGGAATAGTGGTAGTTGGAAGATGCATTGCTGAGCTGTCGTGAACGGTTGAGCTGCCGGGCACTCCATTGGAGTGTCGTCAATTTCGGTGGTCGCCTAGCGTCCTTCGAAGTGGCAGGAACCTTGGTACGGTTAAGTGCTTGCTTTTGTTGCTGATCAGACTACCCGGGCCTCAGGTGGAAGGGAATCCGGGGAAGTGCAAACCACGCGATCCGTTCACGGCAAATATAGGTCACATGATTGATAAAACTAATGGAAAGCACAAAAGATGAAGAAAACGAAAGTGCAATCACAACAGACTCTGAGCGACCGAGGAGGGAGGAACGGTTGACTAGATGGCTGCTCTCTCTCTAGCTGCGGACATGCCAGGAGATATATCTCTTCGTCTAACTAACAACAACAAAGCACTCCCGAAACTTAGCGCACTCTAAAGAAACACACGCAACAAACTAAAGCTGATCTCTAATGATCGCAGGCAATCTGGGCTCATCCTGATATCCCATGATCCTCCGTGATCCTAAGGCCTATGCCCTGCCGGTGTGCCGACTCCCGTGTGCCTGGTGACAAAGGGTGTGAAAGAAACAATAAATAAAATACCCGATGCCTCATTCCCTATGGCTAAACACATCAACAAACCCATGAAAGAAATATCCTATGCCTAGCGGCATAGGATGTGAAAACAACAACCCATGGGAGAATACCTAACCGCCGGAAATCCAAAATACCGCCTACTCTAAACTGTATCTCCTCTAGCCGCATATCCGCATATCCGCATATCCGCATACGTGCATATCCGCACAACTCTCTAACCGCATGCCCTATAAGCAATCCAACAATAATTGGACTTAGTGTGCAAGGGGGAAGGAAGTAAAGTACTAGTATGATACAACGTATGATAGCTAGCAAGGGCTCCTTGAAATCTCAAGGAAGTTGAAAACAACTTTCTCCATTTTAGCTAGTTTGCAGCGGCAGCCCAATAACACTCGTCTCTAGATAAAGTGGAGATCTCGCGGGAAGCGTTCTTTGTATTTTCCACCAGCTCGGAGATACTTGTTGGCTCTATTTTTGCTCTTTTGACCTTTCGTTTCTTCCGCCCATTCCACCCATGCACCCTAGGTGTGCTTTGCTGTTAGTGGAAGGGGGGGGGGGGATAAGATGGGGGAGGAGGAGGGCAATGGATCTGATAGGATCTTCTGGCTCGGTGCTTTCGTCTTTTCATTGTCTGGTCGTACGAGATACAGTGTTTCCCTAGGTTACCAGCCCTAGCGTAGCGAGCATTCACCGTTTATTGGCCCACCTTTCGTGGGTTGTATAGTTTAAACCACCGTCCAAAGAATTTTGCACGGCAGTGCTCTCCCTGTGGGATGCTCACTAAGTAAATTAGGGAAGCATTATATAAGATGTAAGATTAGTATCATAGTGGAATTTTGGGACTCATTTTAGCGCATGGTCATGTATTGGTTACCTGCGATGGAACCGTAATTGCAGATGAACACAATTCCCAATACCAGATATTTGGGAGATACTCGGGGGCCATCGGAGACCGGGAAACATAACCCTTGTCTCTGTGGGAATTGTGTGGGATCGGCAGAACTTGCTTCCCGGTTTTTAGTGACTCCCCCGAGCACTTGTAGCGCTAGTCTGCTGCAGCATGGCTTCTGAGGGGAAGTAGGGCCTCATACTAGTTCGCCGGATTCAAGAGACCTAGTGATATCACATTTAGCTGCTACTTTTCTGTTTCTAGGAGTTCTATCTTAAAAGCGGAGATAAACCTTACTCATGAAAATGGCTGATTATGTGAGAGGATACTGGAACTGTGCAAGGAGGCTCGATTACCTACCGGTAGTGTGGTTGGGTGTGGTAAAGTGATTTTTTGGGTCCTCTCTCCGCAAAGAAGTCATCTGATTAGCGCACTGAATCGGTTGGGCCCAACTGGCTGGCCAGGGACTTATGATACGGCAGCTGGAGCCGTCGGGGTGGGGAAGTGGGGGGATGTTTTCACGGAAGACGGGGATTATTTGCGAGTTATATTACAAGTGGCAGGGATATTGTTCGGACACTTTTTTTTTTACAATCCTTTTCCGTTTCGGGTTATTACTATCTAACGTGTGTTTACCCTATTGTTCGGATACATTATCCCTCGCACTTGGAAGTTAACTATTCAATACTTTATCTGGGGGCACTTGTACTACCTGATCTTTTCCTTAAGGTCTGATTGGAGCTTATGCCAACTAAGCTGGTGAGATGGTACGAAGGCTCTTAAATCACCATACTTGGGGCGAAAAGGCGGGGGGTAATCAGGCAGGCTTCCCTGCTACCCCGCGTATAGATATATTCCTCACCGAATTTTTCTTATCAGACCTGTGTGACGAATATGTCGGTCGGTCGCGCTGGTTGAGAGGGGGCAGAACAATCGTACCGCAGACCGCTAGCACTACTTTCAGCTAGGTAGAAAGACCCGGGATTATTTCTTGCAGACTCTGGGGATGTCTGTAGAAGGCGGTACGATTTCGCATTGGTGTATAATTCTCTATAGAGAAAAGGATTATGTTCTAGTTTTCTAATCACCCGCCTAGGTATGGGATAGTGTTCGGATGCTTAGCAATGTTTGGGTGGGACAAAATCACTGTTTCACATCGGACAGCCAAGTCTCACATCAACGTCAAAACCCCTAGCTTCAAGCTAAATTTCGCTATCATAACCAATCCTCCACAAAGCAAGTAAGTTAAAGAACAAAAGAAAATACACTGCCCCCCAAAGAGAGATTCCTTCTGTGCAATGCAAGGCACGCTAAGGCCGTAACTTCCTACAATCCCATAGATGGAAACTTCTTAAAATATCTCACGAATTCCTGCGCTAATCCCCGTGCCTCCTCATCCTTCCATCCAGTCCGAGATGCCTCTTCCCTGCACCGAAGTAGCTCCTCCCTTATAACCTTGCAAGCTTGCAACATCTTTTCGGTGGTGACCGGTTCGATGAAAGGAGCAATTGTGCGTTCCCCCGGCGTCGACTTCGATTTCTTGGTTGTATTGACCGCACTGAAGTATTCGTCCGCGGCCACACCTATGAAAGCTGCTAGCGATCCCCAATGATAGCCATGGTCATCGCGCATCAGGTCACCCATGGTATCACACAGCGGCTTGATTGGTAGCGCAACCCGTGGTAACAATGTTGCGCCCAGCGTCTCTTTGCTGACATCGGACGTCTCCTTTTCGTAGTCAGGGAGCGGGTCTGGGAAGGGTGGGAGGGAGATCTGGTTCTGCTGGGCGATTTTGATGAGCCCAGTAGTACCCTCACAAATGGATTCGTAATAGGGAATGAAGCCTTCGTTGCGGAGGCGAGCTTCGGTAGATGGAATGAGGTTGATCAGCCGGGCGATGTAATGAAGGGACCAGCGGCTGCAGCAATAGGTGGTGAGCGTCCAGGAGGCCAACTCTGAGGAGGAGGTTGAAGCAAGGATAGCGGGGTGGATATCATTGTCCGCAGGAAAGCTAGTGTCCAGAGACCATGCTGTAGCAATAGATGGGGTAGCCATTTTAATAAATAGTTGGATTTTGTGAAAGATAGAGTCGTAGTGTTGAGTGTAGAGCAGAGGGAATTGGGGACTGGGAGGCGTGAGGAGACAGGCAGCCCTTTTATCTCCTTGCCAAACGCCAGGTGTGTAGGGGTTGCTAAACTCAGGAGAGGAGCGCGTGGTCTCCGTATTCCAGCCTGCATGAAAAGATGTAATCGAGCACGCATAGTGGTTCCAAAAAAGTGGGGTAAGTAATGTAGTTGATGCTGTTCCGGATGGACAGTCCTAGTCCTCATGGATTGCGGGTTTGAAGATGCTTCCGTAAAATTCCCTCTAACCCGCCTTCCTAGTGGTGTGGATGCATCAAGATCTTGAGCCAATCCCCAGCCTCGCAGGGAGCATCCCTGGTAGAATTCCTCCATCCATTAGGGATATCTCTCTGGATGTTATGTTTGCAGCCATTCTCTCTCACCGGAGCGTCATTTTCAATTTTCAAAAAAGAAAAACAAACAAGGCGGAGAGGGTTGACCCCAGAGGATTGACTATCGGTGATAGTAACGATCATAGAAATGGTAATAGATATTGATAAGGGCTTTATTTTACAGTATTACTGATACTGCGCGGGTTTGAGGTGGAAGAGAAGTCGGGGAAGCGGAAGACTCACGATTCATTCACGGCAAGGGTGGGTCACACGATTTAATCTGATGTGCAAGGCGGGGGGAGTAGAGTGCACAGAGTAGCGAACATGGGCTCCTTGATTTCTGAAGGGTGTTGAAAACAATTTACTCTATTTTAGCCAGTTTGGGCCTGTAGCCAAATGACACTCATCTCGAGATAAAGTGGGGATCTTGCAGGAAGTATTTTTTGTATTTTCCACCAAGTCAGCGATATTTGTTGGCCCTATTTTTGCTCTTTTGAACTTTCACCTCCGCCCATCCTAGCCATGCACCCCAGGTGTGCTTGGTTGTAGGTAGGTGGGAGGGGATAGGATAGAAGGAAGAAAGGAGTGCTATGGTTTAGGTAGGATCTCTTGGGTCTTTGCGCTAGCCTTCTCATTGCCTAGTCGTATGAGATATAAGATATAGGATTAAAGTAATTGTGGTTTGGCACTGATTCCAGTGCATGGTCATGTATAAGTTCCCTGCGATGGAACTGTAATTGCAGATGAACACAGTTCCTAGTACCAGATGTTTGAGAAATACTCGGGGGTGGGGGTTATTAGAAACGGGGGACATAACCTTGTCTCCATGGGAATTGTGTGGGATCGGCAGAAATTGCTCTCTGGTTTTAGTAGTTTCCCCAAGTACACTACTTGTAGCACTGGTGCACTGCAACATAGCCTCTAGGGTGATGTAGAGCCTCACACCAGTTCACCGGATTCGAGAGATCTAGTTATATCGCATTTAGCTGCTACTATTCTGTTCCTAGGAGTTCTATCCTAAAGCGGAGATAACCCTTTCTCATGGGAATGGCTGATTATATGATACTGGAACTGTGCTAGAAGGCTGGATTACTAACAGTTGAGTATGGCAGAGTAATTTTTTGGGCCTTCTTTACGCATAGATGTCATCTGACCGACGTTCTGGATTGGTTGGGCCCGACTGACTGGATAGGAACTTATGGTACGGCAGCGGGGGCAGTCGGGGTGCGGAAGCGGGGGTGGTGTTTTTTTCAGATGTCAGGGATTATTTGTGAGTTAATATCAATTAACTACAAAGTTATTCAATACTTTATTGGGGGCACTTGTACTGTAGTACCTGATCTTTTGGTTGGGGTTGGATTGGAGCTTGGGCAACAGGGCCGATGGGGTGGCACGGGGGCCCTCGAGCCGCCACACTTTAAGCGAACGCCGAGAAGCAAGAGGACAGGCCCCCAACTTGTGCGGCGCATAGATATCTTCCTCACCGGAATTTCTCATCAGACCCATGCGACGAATATATCTATCTGCGGCACTAGCCGGGAAGCAGAGAAATCTTGAACTGCTCGCACTCTTTCTAGCCAGTTAGAAAGATCCGGGATCATTGCTTGTAGAGGTAGAATTGAGTAGTGAGAGTATCATATCACGAGTGAAGAGAGTTGGCGGGCTTTAAGAACAAGCGAGTATACTGGCACAATAATATGGGTGCCTGACATGATGGACTGGCTGAATTAGATGAGAGCTTATCCCTTGGACTGCTAAGCCGGTGGAAAATTTTATACCGCCCCTCTGGGTGTGTGAGACACAGGTTAATAAGCGACTTTTGTTAATTACTACATATTCGCAGGTGCGCAAACACTAGACCGTAGCTGGTGTTAGCAGTATGGCTGTATTTACACATATCATCACTGAAGAATGCTGAGAGGGCACTTTAGTAATCTCTGTCTTAGACGCTGAGAGGGGCGGCATAAAAATTTCCACGGTTTCAGCAGTTCAAGAGATACTCGGGGATGGGGGGGTTATTAAAAACCGGAAAGCTATTTCTACTGATCTTATCATAGAAGCTCGAACAATTTAACAGTGTGCTATGTTGTTGAGCTTTCATCTCTTAGTAAGGTCAACAATTTATTTCTTCTTTTCTGTCTCGGAAGGAGGAAAGGGGATGTATTTTTGCTGTGTTTTTCCATTTCCGGAGAAGGGAACTTTGGACTTCATAGCACATGGTTCAATTATTCGAGTTTTTACAGTATCCCATGGGCGGTGTGAAACAGTAAAATTGGCTCTCAGCACGCTAAGCCTGTTTTCGGAACAATATTAAGGGCCGCATTACCTGCGCCCGCCGCTAGTACAAGTACGTTGAAATAAGAGTTTACTTTGTTATCTGTCTCAAATTCGCAATAAAACGCCTTCGCTTAACCCTTTATGGCTTATTTTGGACTCTTCCTGACAGGATTGAATGTTTTGCTTCAGCCCCTACTTTATCTCAGCGTACTAGCGGCAGGCTAATAAAACCAGGTAATGCGGTAGTACCGTATGGAGAGTCTCTAGGGTGACCTAGAATGCTGAGTCATTTGAGCATGCCCTGAATGTATATTGAGGGTCTTCTGGGGGAATACAAAATAGTTACTCGAAAAGGTTAGAACAAGAGTTAGGTGTCCTCAGGGCTGTTCTACCCACGAACCTGAGAGTTCAATTCACTGCCGACATCCGCAACTTATCAAAAACATTGAGATTTTGGGACTTGCTACAAAGTAGGATGGGTGCAGGCATTGTTTTTTTCTCTGGCTATTTCGACTGGTGTTTGATAATCTAGAACAATGCCAGCTGTTCCGGGTCATGGGAATTAACAAGTTTCTTGCGGTCTGAATAGTCTTGATTTCTTTATGGCGCCCCACCTCTGTACTTGTGCTCACAACGCTACAATCTAGGGATGGCGGAGAATACATTCGAGGTATTGCTAGCACACTGACATCTAAAAATCCGATTTTCCCACAAGACGTACCTAACAGCTGCCTAATCTGGCCTTATGATGCTGGGAGTGAATTTTACTGTTTCACACTGTCCAAAGGATAAGTCTACAGAGAAAAGGGTTAAAATAGGAGGGTCAACGAATAGGAGGGCTCAGCGAATCCTACGCTAAAGTGACTTGGTGAGCGTTAATTCAAGCGGTGATTTTTTTTTTGGTCTGTTCGCTGAGCCCTCCTCTTCGTTGATGCCCGTCCTAGTTTATGTTTTTCCCGTTTTTTAGCGACCCGCCTAGGCATAGCACTTGGGCGCTTAGCAATGTTTGGGTGGGACAAAATCGCGGTTCCACATAGGGAGCTAAGTAGCACATCAACGTCCAAACCCCTTGGCTTCGGGGTAAATTTCGTTATCATAACCAATTCTGAAAGCAAGTAAAGAGCAAAAAAAGACACACTGCCGCCAAAAGAGAGATTCCTTTCATATAAGGCAACGTATGATAAGCCCGTAACTTCCTACAATCCTACAGATGAGAACTTCGCAAAATGTTTTATGCATCCCTGCGCCAATTCCCGTGCTTCGTCATCCTTCCATCCAGTCCGGGATGCCTCTTCCCTGCACCGAACCAGTTCCTCCCTCATGACTTTGCAAGCTCCCAACGTATCTTCGCAAGTGAAGCATTGGATGAAAGGAGCAATTGTGCGTTCCCCCGGCGTCGACTTCGATTCCTTGGTTGCCTTAACCGCATTGGAGTATGCATCCGCGGACACACCTGTGAAAGCTGCTAGCGATCCCCAATGATAGCTTTGATATCCACGCATCAGGTCACCCATGGTATCCAACATCGGCTTGATTGGTAGCGCAACCTGAGGTAGCAATGTTGCGCCCAGTGTGTCTTTGCTGATGTCGGAGGCCTCCCTTTCGTAGTCGGGGGATGTGGCTGGGAAAGGTGGAAGAGGGATCTGGTTCTGCTGAGCGATTTCAATGAGCCCAGCATTAAGGTCATACATAGCTTTATAATAGGGAATGAAGCCTTCGTTGCGGAGCCGAGCTTCGGTAGATGGAATGCGGTTGATCAGATGGGAGAGGTAGTGGAGGGCCCAGCGGCTGGTGCAATACGTGGCGACCGCCCAGGAGGCCAACTCTGAGGAGGAAGTTGAAGTAAGGATAGCGGGGCGAACATCATCGCCTTCAGGAAAAGTAGTGTCTATAGACCATGCTGCAGCAAGAGATGGGGTAGACATTTTAACAAACAGTTGAATTTTTTGAAAGTGCCCAGGTGTTTGGTGTAGAGCAGAGGGAATTGAGGACTGGGAGGCATGGGCAGACAGGCAGGCTTTTGATCTCCTTTCCAAGCGCCATGTGAACGGGCATTTCCAAACTCAGGAGAGGATCGCCTGATCTCCGTATTTCAGTCTGCATGAAAGGACGTGATCGGGCGGACATGGTGCTTCCAAGAAAATGGGGTAAGTATTTAATCCTGGTTGGGATCGGCTGTCCCAGCACATGGATTGTGATTTTGAAGATGCTTCCATAAAATTCCCTCTAACCTGTGTTCCTAGTGGTGTGGATGCGTCAAGAGCTTAAGCTAATCCCTAGCCTCCTTGCGAGCATCCGTAGTAGAATTTCTCCCCCCATTAGAGTTATCTCTCTGCTTTGATTGGATATTATTCTCGTGGTCCTCCTCCCGCGTACTGGCAGGTCATTTTCCATCAACAAAGGAGAAAAACAAACAAAGCCAAGAGGGCTGGATGCAGGGGGTTGACTATCGGTAGTAGTAAAGATCATAGGAATTGTAATAACTATTGATAAGTGCTTCCTTTTGTTACTGGCACTACCTGGGTCAGAGGTGGAAGGGAACTTGGGGAAGCGCAAACTACTCGTAATGTCCTGACGTTTGTGAACACAACTGCTATTGCAGGATGCCAAGATCAGCGCAAAAAAGCTGAATTTTGGCGGTATGCAATAGCAGTTTTGTTCACAAACGTCAGGACATTACGAGTAGACGATCCATTCCCGGCGAAGATAGGTCATATGATCGGGTTTGGGGTAGAGGGGGAGGGGAAGTAGAGTAGCTAGCACCAGCGCTTTGGAATCTGAAGGGAGTTGAAAACAATTTTCTCTATTTTAACCAGTTTGCGCCTTGAGCCCAATAACACTTAGCTCGAGTTACTCGAGTAATGTGAAAATCTCGAGTCAATAGAGGCATTTAGCCCCAAGATTGAGATAGCGTTTTTCGAGTATCATACCAAGTTTCAAGTCGATCTGTCAGTTTTGTATGCGAAAGGCGTTACACACACCAAAGTTTTTTGACTCGAAAAGCCTGCATAACAATTTTTCTACCCCGGAACTGAACGCCTCTAATGTGGAGATCTCGGAGAAAACGTTCTTTGTATTTTCCCCAAGTTAGGGATATTTGCTTATTTTTGCTCCTCCGATGGTCGTTTCTCCCACCTACTCCACCCATCCATCCTAAGTACGCCTTCTCATGGTCTGGTCGTATGCGATATAAGATATAGGATTAAGGTTATTGTGGACCCTTGGCACTCATTCTAGCGAATGGTTATCTATCGGCGGCTTGCGATGGAGCTATAATTGGAGATGAACACAATTCCCAATAACCTGATGTTTGTGAAGCACTTAGGGGGCTATTAGAGAGTGGGAAACCTAACCCTTGTCTCTGAGAATTGTATGGGATGGACAGAAATGGTTTTCCAGTTTTTAGTGACTTCCCCGAATACTTCTAGCACTTGCCTACTATCATAGCTTCTGAGGCGAAGTAGAGCATCATACTGGTTCACTGGGTTCGGGAGATCCAGTTATATCACATTTAGTTGGTACTATTCTGTTTCCAGGAGTTCTATCTTAGAGCAGAGATAAGCCTTGCGCATAGAAATAGAGGATCATATGGGAGGATACTGGAACTATGCTAGAAGGCTCGATTGCCTACTGTAGTTGGGTATCGCTAGGTCCTTGTCAGATTCAGAAGTATTGGGAAACATTCAGCAAACTTGGCACCAAGGCAATCGACTGAATTTCCCATAGCAAGTACTTCTTTGGGCCTTCTCTATGCAATGATGTCATATGACTGGCGCTCTGGATTGGTTAGACCCTGGATAGGAGCTTAGGGTAAGGTAGTTGTAGCACTCGGGTGCTTGGTAATGTTTCGCTGGGACAAAATCACTGCTATCATACACATTGGGTCGCCAAGTGCAACATCTGGGCTTCAGGGTAGATTTCGCTATTATAACCAATCCTTCGGAAAGAAAGTAAGGAACAAGGAAGGCACTTCCCCCAAGAGATAGATTCCTTCCATGCAAGGCAACGCATGCTAAGACCGTAACTTCCTAAAATCCCACAGATGAAAACTTCGCAAAATGTTTTACACATTCCTGCGCCAATCCCCGAGCTTCGTCATCCTTCCATCCAGTCCGGGATGCCTCTTCCCTGCACCGAACCAGCTCCTCTCTCATAACCTTGCAAGCTTCCAACGTATTTTCGCAAGTGAGAGGCTGGATGATTGGAGCAATTGTGCGTTCCCCCGGCGTCGACTTCGATTCTTTGGTTGTATTGACCGCACTGATGTATGCGTCCGCGGACACACCGATGAACGCTGCTAGCGATCCCCAATGATAGCTTTGATCTCCAGGCATCAGGTCACCCATGGTATCCAACATCGGCTTGATTGGTAGCGCAACCTGTGGTAACAATGTTGCGCCCAGCGCATCTTTGCTGATACCGGAGGCCTCTTTTCCGTAGTCAGGGAGTGTGTCTGGGAGAGGCGGGAGACAGATCTGGTTCTTCTTGGCGATTTCGACGAGTCCGGCATTAAAGTCGTAAATGGTTTTGTAAAAGGGAATGAAGCCTTCGTTGCGGAGCCGAGCTTCAGTAGATGGGATGCTGTTGATCAGATTCGCCAGGAAGTGGAGCCCCCAGCGGGAAGTGCAATAGGTAGTGGCTGCCTAAAGGGCCAACTCTGAGGAGGAAGTTGAATTAAGGATAGCGCGGTGAACATCATCGCCTTCAGGAAAAGTAGTGTCCAGGGACCATGCTGCAGCAAGAGATGGGGTAGAAATTTTAACAAACCGTTGGGTTTTGTGAAAGATAGAGCCCAGGTGTTTGGTGTAGAGCAGAGGGGATTGGAGGCTGGGAGGCATGGGCAGATAGGCAGGTTTTTGGTCTCCTTTCCAGGCGCTACGTGAATAAGCATTGTTAAACTCAAAAGAGGATCGCCTGATCTCCGTATTTTAGTTTGCATGAGAGGATGTCATCGGAGAGACATGGCGCCCCTAAGACAATTGGGTAAGTAGTTAATCCTGGTTAGAATCGGCTGCCCCAGCACATGGATTGTGGTTTTGAAGATGCTTCCATAAAATTTCCTCTAACCTCTCTCCCTAGTGGCGTGGATGCGTCAAGAGCTTAAGCTAATCCCTAGCCTCCCTGCGGGCATCTCTGGTAGAATTACTCCATCTGTTAGAGGCATCTCTCTGGTTTGAGTGGATGTTATTCTGGTAGCCTTCATCTCTCCTGCACCGGCAGGTCATTTTCGATCGACAAAAAAGACAAACAAACAAAGCAAAGAAGGTTGACCGCAGAGGGTTGACTATCGGTAGTAGTAAAGATCATAGGGGTGGTAATAGATATTGATGAGTGCTTGCTTTTGTTACTGATACTGCTTGGGTTTGAGGTGGAAGGGACCTTGGGGAAGTGCAAATCACACAACCCATTCACGACAAAGATAGGTTAAATGATTGAATTTGGTGTGCAAGCGGGGGGGGAGTAGAGTGCAGAGTGCCCAGCGCGGGCTCATTGAGATCGGAAGGGAGTCGAAAAGAATTTACTCCATTTTAGCTAGTTTGGGCCTGCAGCCAAATAATACCTACTCGAGTAACTCGAGTTTATGTGAAAATCTCGAATCAATAGAGAGGCATTCACCCCAGGGCTGAAAAAGCATTTTTCGAGTGCCAGGTGTCGAGTTGATCTGTCAGTTTTGTATTCGAAATGGCCTGACACACACCAAAAACTTTCGACTCGAAATGTCTCCATAACCGTTTTCAACCCCGGGGCCGAATGGATCTAACGTGGAGATATCGCAGGAAGCGTTCTCTGTATTTCTACAGAGTTAGAGATATTTGTTGTCTATTTTTCATCTTTTGACCTTCGTTTCCTCTACCTATTCCACATATCGATCGGAAGCACAGTAAACTTTGTGAATGGTAGGTGGGAGGGGTGGGATAGAAGGAAAAAAGGAGTGCAATGGATCTGATAGGATCTTCAAGCCTTCTCCGCTTGCGTTCGCCTTCTCATTATCTGGTCGTATGCGATATCAGATAGGATTAAGGTTATTGTGGGCTCTTGGCACTCAGTCTAGCGCACGGTTATTAATATGTATCGGCAGCCCGCGATGGAGCTGTAATTGGAGATCAACACAATTCCAAATATCAGGTGTTTAAGAAGCACCTGGGAGGTCGTTAGAGACTGGCCGGCATAGCCATTGTCTCCGAGAATTGTATGGGATCGACAGAAATGGGTTTCCGGTTTTTAGTGACTCCCCCGCATGCTTCTGGCACTGGTCCACTACAGCGTGCCGTAAAAACTGTAAAAATTGAGTGGTGTGCTATGTGATCAAAGCTGCCCCCTCTAGTAAGGTCTCGTTTTTATTTTGTTTTTTGTCTCTCGGGGGGGGCTGAGCCGCTCTTTTTTTTGCGGTACTTTTCGTTCCTTTTCTCAAGTAGGGAACCCTCGACTACCCCACTCAATTATTACGGGTTTTACGGTAGCTTCTGAGGTGGGCAGAGCCTTATTTCATTTTACGTCGGGTGCTGCACCAAGAGATCTTGTTAAGAAAATGACGGGATCTGGAAAATATCTTTCCTTAATTGAAAATAGATTAATAGCGTTTGGAGAGTATCTGTATCTTTCCTTAACCGGAAATAAATTGCTGAGACATATTCCACCCATTTCTTGGGCGAACCGACGGACCAAGAGATGCTTGTATCATACTGGTTCAACAGGTTCGAGATCCAGTGATATCACATTTGGCTGCTACTATTCTTTTTTCTTGGAGCCCCATTCCAAAGCGGAGATAAACCTTATTCATGGAAATGGCGGATTATATGGGAGGATACTTGAACTGCGATAGAGGGCTCGATTACCCACTGTATTTGGGTACAGCGAGGTACTTTTTTGGTGGATTGGTTGGACCCGACTGATACAAGGTATTTGTAGCACTCGGATGCTTGGCCGGGAATAAATCACCGCTACTCGTGCTTCTAAGCCAAGATTTGCCTTTCCCCTTTTTGGCAGCAAAGTTGGCTAGTTTTTTGTGCCGATGAGGTATCATAGTAGTTCATGACTAGTTGGGTTCCTAACGCTCTCATAGCGGATTCCGTGAAGTAGTAGTTAACCAACGGCCGTTCACAATATGGACTCTGAGCTGACAGACTTACAGCTGACCAATGGTTATACGCACACAGCTGAAAGGTGAAGGGCAACGATACCTGCTTTAGTCGACTTTGAAAGGCTCATTCTATGAGGTATTCTGAACTGATTTTGATAAGGTTGAGCTTCCTCGCAACACGCCTCCTCAGTCTTGATACTCCAGATACTAGTATAGGATAGTTTTACATTACTGGCACACTATTCTTCTTTAGTTGAAAGAAACTAGCCCGAACTCGCTATGACAGATGGGGAAGGCAGGTGTTGGCTGAGAAGCACGAGTACACATCGGACAGCTAGTGCCACATCTAGGTTCAACCCATTGGATCAGGGTAGATTTCGCTATCGTAACCAATCCTTCGGAAAGCAGGCAAAAAACAAAAAGACACTGCCCCCAAAAGAGAGATTCCATCCATCCAAGGCAAATCATGTTAAAAGCCGTAACTTCCTACAATCCCACAGATGAAAACTTCGCAAAATATTTTACGAATTCCTGCGCCAATTCCCGTGCCTCATCATCCTTCCATCCAGTCCGGGATGCCTCTTCCCTGCACCGAACTAGCTCCTCCATCATAACCTTGCAACCTTCCATCGTATTTTCGCTTATGAGGGGTTGGACAAAAGGGGCAATTGTGAGGTCCCCCGGCGTCGACTTCGACTCCTTGGTTGCCTTGACCGCATTGGAATATGCGGCAGCGGCCACGCCTGCGAACGCTGCTAGCGATCCCCAATGATAGCCTTTATCTCCGCTCATCAGGTCACCCATGGTATCCAACAGCGGCTTGATTGGTAACGCAACCTGAGGTAACAATGTTGCGCCCAGTGTGTCTTTGCTGACATCGGAGGCCTCCTTTTCGTAGTCGGGGAATATGGCTGGGAAAGGTGGAAGAGGGATCTGGTTCTTCTTGGCGATTTCGACGAGTCCACCATTAATATCATACATGGCTTTGTAATAGGGAACGAAGCCCTCGTTGCGGAGCCGAGCTTCAGTAGATGGGATAATGTTGATCAGATTGGAGAGGAACTGGAGGGACCAGCGATTGAAGCAATAGGTGGTGAGCGTCCAGGAGGCCAACTCTGAGGAGGAGGTTGAAGTAAGGATAGCGGGGTGAACATCATCGCCTTCAGGAAAAGTAGTGTCTAGGGACCATGCTGCAGCAAGAGATGGGGTAGACATTTTAACAAACCGTTGGGCTTTGTGAGAGATAGAGCCCAGGTGTTTGGTGTAGAGCAGAGGGAATTGGGGACTGGGAGGCATGAGCAGACAGGCAGCCCTTTTATCTCCTTGCCAAACGCCAGGTGGATCGGGGTTGCTAAACTCAGGAGAGGAGCTCGTGATCCTGGTATTTCAGTCTGCATGAAAAGATGTAATCGAGCACGCATAGTGGTTCCAAAAAAGTGGGGCAAGTAGTTAATACTGTTTGGGATCGACAGTCCTAGTCCTCATGGATTGCGGTTTTGAGGATGCTTCCGTAAAATTTCCTCTAACTTGTCTTCCTACTGGTGTGGATGCGTCAAGAGCTTAAGCCAATCCCCAGTCTCGCAGTGAGCATCCCTAGTAGGATTCCTCCACCCATTAGGGATATCTCTCTAGATATTATCCTTGTAGCAGTTCTCTCTCACCGGAGCGTTATTTTTAATTTAAAAAAACAAAACAGAAAAAACAAAGCGGAGAGGGTTGGCTGTGGAGGGTTGGCTCTCGGTAGTAGCTATCATAGAAATGGTAATAGATATTGATAAGTCCTTGCTCCTGTTGCTGATACTGCTCAGGTCTGAGAGGGAAGGGAGTCCGGGGGGGAGCACAAACCACACGATCCATCCATGGCCAAGATATGTCACATGATTGAATTTGCTGTAGAGGGGGAGGAAATTAGAGAGCAACGTAGCCAGCACGGGCTCCTTGGGATCTTAAGGGGTTGAAAAGAATTTGCTCTATTTTAGCTATTGTCGTGGACAAAATTAACTGATCAACGAACGTTCATAATTTTCGCAATGAGGTTGTCAACCTCCTCAATACAACCCCCAACCCAACCAAGAAAAATAAGTAAAAAAATAATTTAAATATATGGCAGTAATCAGTAGTTAGTATGCCATCCATCAGCCTTAATAAAAAAGGAGAAAGTATTATGAGGTGCCTATTGAGTGGTAATGATTTTTGTGGGGCCCGGAAGCGATGCGTTGCCATGCTCACCCGGCAACCGGGTGATCGGTTAATCTTGTCCATGCACAATACCTTAGGCCTGCAGCCCAATAGTACTCATCTCGAGTCAGTGTGGTGATCTCGTAGGAAGCATTCCTTGCATTTCCACCAAGCCAGAGATATTCGTTGTCTATTTTTGCTCATTTGTCCTTTCGCTTCCTCTACCCAGTCCAGGTATGCTTTGCTATTGAGATCGTACCTTAGTATTAATAACCCAACATTTGGCCTCACAATGTTCTAGGATACAGCGCCCCATCACAACCCCTCCCCTCACTCCAGAACCGCCGTACCTTTACCACGACAAAAAAACGATTATTCAGGTAGATGAATGGTATGACACTAATTGGGTCTATGTATTTATTTTGTTTTTAAATACTTTTTAATTGTGGTTTTGGTAGTCATTTGTTGAGAAGTCGAGTATTGAGAAGGGGCTTCCAGCTGCAACGCGATGTTCCGTTATTTATGCAAACGTACAATAGGTGGGAGGTGATAGGGTAGAAGGAATAGGAGCGCGATGGTTTAGATAAGGTCTTCTACTTCGTTGCATTCGCTTTCTCATTGTCTGGTTGTTTACATGATATGAGATATAAGAGGTAGGATTAAGGTTAGTGTGGAGTCTTAGCACTAACTCTCGTTGCTAGTCATGTGTCTGCTTCCTGCGATGGAGCTGTAATTGCAGGTGAACACAATTCCCAATACCAGATGTTTGAAAAATGCTCGGGGGGCATTAAAAACGGGAAAACATACTCGTAACCGTTGTCTCTACGGGGAATTCTATGGGATGGGTAGAAATATTTCTCCGATTTTTGGTGACTCCCCCGGATACTTGCAGCCCTGGCCCCCTATGGCATAGTATCTTAGGTGAAGTAGAGCTCGTGCTAGTTCACTAGATTCGAGAGATCCAGCCATATTATATTTAGTTACTACTATTCTGTTCCGAGGAGTTCTATCTCAAAGCGGAGATAAAGGCTGCTCATGGAAATGGCTGATTATATGAGAGGGCGCTGGAGCTGTGGTAGAACACTCGATTATCTATTGTAGTTGAGTAAGGCAAAATAAATTTCTGGGTCTTCTCTATGCAAAGATGCCATCTGGTTGGCGCTCTGGATCGGTGGGACCGGACTGACTGGACAGGAACTTTGGGGTACGGTAATAACAGCAGTCGGAGTGCGGAAGCGGGGGAAACGTTTTCTCAGAAGACAGGGATCTTAACGAGTTTATATAAATTAACTACTGGGATTCAATGCTTCAGGGAAGGTACTTGTACTACCTGAGATTTTCGTCAAGGTCGGATTGGAGCTTAGGCTAACCGAGCCCCCGAGATGGTACTTGTACGCAGCCCCTCCTCAAATCGCCATACTTGAAGCGAACAGCGAAAGGCAATTAGACACACCACTACCGGTCCCGCGGATGGATATCTTCCTCACCGGATTTTTCTTATCAGACTCATCCGACGAATATATCTATCGGTGCCACTAGTAGCACCAATCGTACTTTTAGAATACCGTGGGATAAGGTAGGGCGTGCTGGTTAGTACTCGAATACCCGAGTTCTGGGGGAGGGAATTGGATAGGGGGTACAAAATACAGCTAGCAAAGAACCAAATGTGTTCGCAGGGCTTCTTCTCTTTTATAACTGGCTTAAATTGGTTTACCTGCATCTCTTGGCTTCCGCCATTTACTGAGACATTCATAGACTCTCCCGGTGCTGGTACACCGCGGTTTACTTTTTATTTATTCCTCTACCGGTACTTGGTCTGTGGCCCTCTCATGACTGGTCAAAATGCACAATAATGTGGTAGCCCAAGATCACTAAGTTGGGGATGGGTCTGTGAAGGATGAGGGAAGTGTATGATATGTGGAGCTTATCACTGTGACTTAGTATGGCTTCTCTTACATTGGAAATAGCCCTTACTCTTGATGCCATGCTATCTGCGAGTGTATCTATTACAACCTAACTTATAGCATCCTATTACTCTCTTATGGTTTCCCACAATTCGTCTTTAGAACGCCGTTTCCCATACACGCTCTTTAAAGATGGCTTTTGAGGCCGTGTCCTGAAAGCGTGCTGGGAATTTCCAATGGAATCACGGTCCGGAGGGTTTACCCGAAGGGAAAGTTTCCGAACCCCAAAGCAGTTGAAATTACTTGACTTAGACCTGCTCGGTGGTATCATAATTTATATATCGTATCATATCATAGTATGAGATTACTGTGTTTCCCCGCTAGGGTTTGGTTTTTCCCTGTTTGTAGCGGCGGGCGTGAGCTAGCTCTTTTCCGTTCAAGGAGTAACATAGTGTATTAGTAGTATGTAACTTGTAGGGGTCTCACTGTTCCAAGAATTGTTAGTAGACGCAATAGCTGGCGGCTCACGATCTGAATTTTTGAACTCAATATATGCTGAACTGAAGTGTCAAGACTGAAGTAGAATATGTTGCTAAGCCGGGCACCGAACTTGTTGACGCCTCCCTAAGCTCGAGCTTGCAAGAGGGATTGGGGCGGGAGTTCATACAAAAGTGCTCAACTAACTCCTGAGGAGGTATCGTAGTTTTCGCCGACATTGGACTAAGTTCGGACCCAGAGGGTCTCCAGGTATTGTACCGTATTTAGTGCAGGCTCACACTCTCATTCAAACGCGGATCCGGCTTCAATAGGTTTAGGTTATTACAGCCCGGCAGTTGGCACTCATTCTCCCTGACTTGAAGTTGGGCGTAAGGTGCTTATCCAGTAAATCTTCACTATCACGCATCCTAACTTCTCTCCAGGGTTCGCATGCTTACCAACACTTACCTCATCAAGCTAGGCTGATTCGTATGCTGCTTATCAACACTTATCTCATCAAGCCAGACCGCTGTCTACCAATCCACTTTGATCTCGTGAATACGTTGTTCTCACCGCTACTCGAGTACTTTCGCCGAATCTTCATGAAACAACCGGTATATCGTTTCAGTGGTACTGGGAGCTCACAGTTAAGACCCTCGATTATACCGCTCACTGTGGCCCGGCCAATATTGAGACCCAGTAGGCCCAAGATTCTCCCGGTGAAGAAACCCGCAGACACTCCCGGAATGCTGGGTTCTGCCCGGCGCCAGTCCTTAGATGTTCCTTGTGAGCTAGCCTGGGCGCTGGGCATCGCGATCGTTACCCCGCATTCAATATCTTTTCACGTAGCGACGGGAGCATTTTTGTATTTTTTTCTTCTTTTTCCATATCCAATACCGGGATTTGATAGGATGGCTGTGCCGCGGCTGGATCACATCAAGGTTTAGGGGAGCCAGACGGTAGCGATGCCGCGCTTGTAGGCCCATATTCAATTTTCTTACTTGTGCTACCATGATATGTTTTCACCTTCCGTATTAACTTGAGTAAGAGGGGCGGTGTGTTGTGTGGTCAAGAATTAGACCGGGTGAGGGCTCAGCGAGGCGGCACCCTCAGCGAGGCTTGGCAAAGATTTGTTAGCAGTTTGGTTTGATGCGTACCGAAATTTGGTGTCAATCCACGCCAAGCCTC
>Ga0307509_10000102_pt1 | contig 120441 bp, 109 predicted proteins | sample 10_EM_MG_FD_202245 | JGI IMG/M metagenome (GOLD analysis project Ga0307509, IMG submission 202245) | Populus trichocarpa ectomycorrhiza microbial communities from riparian zone in the Pacific Northwest, United States - 10_EM | ecosystem: Host-associated > Plants > Roots > Unclassified... | reverse complement strand
GGGTTTGGATGTTTCCTGGGGTGTGGAGGTTTTGGTTTTTGTTGGCCATAGCGTTAAAGCTGAATGCTGTCTTTGTACCTTAAAAAAATGCATATTATTTAAAAAAAAAAAAAAAAAAAAAAAAAAAAGTCACAGTAGTTAGAGATCTTCACGCAGCCATCTAAGTACTTTCTTACAATATACCTTTATTTCTACCTTTACCTCTCACTTGTATACAAGCACTCTAGCTCTTAGCGTCAGAGCAAATACCGCCTCAATAAGATAAGAACAGTCTCACATCTCTCTCATATAAGAAGAGGTTGAGTTACGAAGAAGTTCCCTCACCATCTCTCTCTAATAAGATATTAGCGTGAGATAAGAAGACTATAAGATAGTCCAAAGCAAAGAGGAGATTATAAGTTAATCTCGGAAAGAAGAACCCTCTCGGATCCTCAAGTAAATAAGAACTATAAAGATAGTTCGAGATCCTCACGTAAGTAATTCGTTACCTGTTGCATACTAAATCCCCACTAGAGTAGGATTGTTACACCAACATATCTTGCCCCTTCCGAGAGTCGGTAATAACCTAACATCCTCCAGCTGTATACATATAGCTGATTCCTATACCCGGGGCAATCTGTTTACTGCTCACACCGTTGAGAGCCCTGAAAGCTCCCTGCTATGGAATCACCTGTGTAGAGGACCTTGGAAATTCAGCTTAACTAGCTGGGCTTATATAAAAAGGTACTTATTTCGAGGTTGGAAGCTCACACTGTACAGTCCCTCTCTGTCAAAATTCTGCACGCTTATTACAATATTCAGATATAGCCCAAAATTAGAATAATTGAGAATGGTTCTAGAAGGAGGTCCAGAACTTCCCCCTTTGGATTAGGGGAGAAAGCACGGCGAAAAAGCTCTCTTCTAGCCCTGAGCTGGATTAGTAAAAAGAAGAATCCAACATACCATATTGGGGGGGCAACTCCAACTCCCTCGCGAGATTCTCAATTATTCCAGTTCTTACAGAAAGCGAGCTCACGGTTGCCCGTTTGCTTTCTCTTACAGTTTTGGTTTGTTTTGAGCTATGCCGAAGCCCCCAAAGGCGGCAGGAGCCGTCAAAAATGCGTACGGTGGAGGAGAAAAAAGGCGGTTTGCAGTCGCAGCCCACTACCGGTATCCCAGCCGGCCAAAATCCAAACAATCTGTCGTCGAGCGCAGCAGGTGATCCTGGGCAACGGGTTAGGTTTTGATGCAAAGAAATTTAGAATTCCTGGAGGTTCGTACGAGCACAGGGCGGCGAGATATCCGTATTTTTCAGACCCGGGATAGCGGGATGTGACTATCCAGTACTCAAGTACTGCACAAGTACTGTATTGGCTGGCATGGCCGTCTTTCAACTAAAATTTCTGCAGTGACTGACTATGAATCCTCAGCACCTGGCAAGTTGAGTACCACATTGGGTTGGCAATATGGCACTAGTGTTATTCACTGCTACACTTTAGCCTAGGATGTCGTTCTGTCACGCTACTATTCTGTAAGAGTTTTAGGGCCTGTTTACAGTACTCAAGTAGATGTCAAAATGCCGATACTGTACTGGAGTGCCGGCATTTGAGAGATTGTTGATTGTTGTAACGTAAAACGGGTTTCTTGGCCATCCCTAAGAATCTCAATATCTGGGGTGTTCAGATGCCCGTCCAACCGAGTTTGTAACCCCTGCCATATCCCTGCAATCTCTGAGAGTTGATGTCTGGAGCAGAGAATTGTGTCTATCATACTCGTATGGTACAATACAGTACAGTGTTGGAGTATGGCCCCAGTACGGTACATACTAAAACGAGCAGCTAGTGCAACACCAGACCTCGCACCTAGCACTCTTCGCCGTGATTTAACCTTTCGGTTCCACACAACACATACCGCTTTAAGCATTCGCTGTTACTAAATTCCTACTAATGATACCAGTAACGTTTTATTAAGCACCGCCAAAAAAAATAAAACATCTATGATATCCCAATCCCTAGTTGACTGTTCGGTAATCTATAGGTTGCCAATCTCTCAATCTCCGGACATCCAAACAGGCCCTTAATCTACGGTATCGGTTAGCCCACAGATTACCCCGCTCATAGTTCCTACAAGCAAATTGCATAGAAAACCGGAGCACAGACCGCACTGCACGCTATATTACTAAAATTGTTCGCCCCCCCAGTCCTAGTTTCGTTTCTAACCATGAGTTCTCCAATTTTTCCCCTGGAAAAAGAGTGATTGAACAACCCTTTGCAGTACTCGAAAAACATAACTTAATTTTTGGTGTACGAACGCAAGACTAAAGACCAAATATGCCGCCTGACCCTAGTACAGCATTTGTAGTATACACTTCCACCCCGCTATCGCGGATCTCGATAATCCGGATACCTCGCTGTCTCACATACTATTTAGTTAGTCGTAGGTAGAAAGAATGCAAACAGGTTGAACCTCGCTGTCTCGTATGAATCTCAGTAAGTTGCGAATCTCTTTTTCGCCAAATCCTGGCCTGTTGCCCCGGATCGCTCGCTGTGCCGGACAAATTCTTCGGATTTTGGCGGTCCGGGGTAGCGGGGTTCAACCTGTTTTCATTCTTGCTATGATACCTACGACTACAGTCTTTCATGGGGTCTTGACGAATATCAGGAGGTGACGAACAGGGATCAGTCACAGGTATTTTTTTGTTACCCTACTTTGACGAATTCGATTTTTTGTTGCCAAATACCCCTGTTCGTCACCTCCTGATATTCGTCACGACCCCATGAGTGACTGTAACTCTAAATAGAGGGGTGTGAGTATACGGTAGTGAATCTTTAACCTTGCTCTATGCAATGCCCTGTACTCGTAATATCCTGCCATGATAATTGACAGGGGTGACCGGCGCACTAAGCGGACAGGGAGACCCAGCATCTACGACTTCGATTATCGGAGAAACTGGGTGCTGTGAACTCGCTACCGCACGGCAGATTATTATGAATCCCGGAAAAGTCGCTAGATTGTCGGTTTTTCAACTTCCTCAATCTCTTTTCTTCTTCCAAATGCCACTGCAGGTATTTAGATTGGCCCCCAACTGAGGGAGGTAAGGTTTATAGCTAAAAGTAGTAAGATGGGTTGTGGGAAATTGCGTTGGAGGCAGGAAAAAATCTATCTGAGGGGTCCAGCACTGACAACCTTTCCGAATTCAATACCGGTAGTACTAGTACAGTAGATTGATATTACGTGTATATCTAAGACAGAGTCCCAGTTTACGTCCCCCCTTCATGGTATGTAATGGTATTTTAAACATACCCCCTTGTTTTAATGGTGCAATAAACGACAACTCGAGTGCTTTAGGGTGAAGCCTCATGCTAACCCTAGGCTCATTATAGGATAAACGATCTAGTTTGACTGCTGTCTTGGCTTAGTTTTCTCTTTCTAAATAGTATGAGTGCTGTGAAGTACAAGTACTCATGAGAAGTTCCCTTGCACCATACTTTGATCGAAGCCCTACTAAACCACTAGGTGCCATACAGTAAAACATAAACCCTCAACGCAAACAAGTCTCCCGATAAACCATAGACGTGTAGACCCCTTTTAAGAAAACTAATATCCGGCCTATAGAAGTATGCAATGTAGTGCATGCTGCGAGGTCTCCAAGTCGAACAGGAGCCGTACCTTGGAACTAAAAGAGAAAAGGGAAACTCTGGACAATCACAAAGGAAATAGTGTGCGATTGACTAGCCAGGGAGAGGAGGAAAAGAGGACCTGATTTTCGTCCAGCCGGCCGTAGAAGTTCGTCTTATATGTTTCATTATTAAACTCCTAAGTTTTGCTTTCCTTCTGAGGGCACCCTTCCATCACAGTAACCACACCCAGCTTTTCCATCCTGTACCTTTCCGTTCGCTAGACCTGTTCTGTGGGGGTTGGGTCCCTTTGGAGAACAAGAACTCCGGGTTTTGTAGGTTTCTCGTACCATCATCACTATTTCGAACGGCCTCCCGGGCTCTTGACCATCCAATAATATGCCTCCATATTATCTATCTCTGTCCCTTCCTCTAACCAAACGCCCCATATCGCCCTCGATACCGAGCTCCCACCCCCCTACCCAGTGTGGCAAGACAAAACAAGGAATCCAATCGACCCAAACTAGACCCCCTCTCCTCAAGAAAAGAAAGAAAGAAAGAAAAAACAAACCCAAAACCCATCCGCGATTAGGATCAGACTGGCCCTAGCTCCACCGGTTCATGCTGTGGCGGGGCGCTCCTCCCATGCCAAAATCTGCCTCCAGAACCTGCGTGCCCTCTAGTTAACTCGGCCGTACTCTCCACACCAAAACTCGTCGTCTTGAAAACGACAAGTTCCTGTTCAGGCGAGTTTTCATGCTCCGGCAAGCGCTCCTGTTTGCTCCTGCCCATCTTTCTAGAGAAGCCGCTATGTCCTCGGCTGGAACTATTCCCGGAGGTGCCACGCAACCTGCGGCGGGCGAGGACAACGCGCCCGGCGGGTAGGCATGCGGCAAATATGGCGATACAAACTTCAGCGTAGGACCATATTTGGGCTTGGCTGTTGGTTACGGTGGTGGGTTAATATCAGGGTTTCCTCCTTCCTTGTATTTGGGTGAGGGATGAAAGATATGGTAGGACGGAGGATTAGGGGAGGGGTTTGTATTACGTTACTAGGTTTGGACTACCGCTCTTGCCCATAGCGTTGCGCTTCGTGACGTAGGTGAACCTGAGGAGTGCTGCGATTACGGTGAGGCAGCCGAGTGATAGCAGGAAGGCTATTGCAAAAATTTCCGACCTTCGGAGGTTTAGGGTCCTTAGTACCAAAATTGGGATTATCATGACTTCGATTTGTTTTTTTTCATGTTAGTGCGCTGTTCCTAATACCATATTTCTATGGCGGAGGCATACTCAGTAAATCCGTAGTTACATTTGTGACCATTGGAAATGTTGTTCCGAATGTTGAGCGGAAGGAAGTGCAATGATTCTCAATTGACCTTTGGATATCAAATTAGTCTAAATGCTTTGTATTTGCTGCTGTGGTGAAGATTATGGAATGACACTTACCACACAAGGCTCAGGGGGCGACAGTAGACCAGGGGTAATAAGAAATTTGCAAACCAACTCAAGGCAGTGTAAAATGTTGTGAGCTGAAGCATCCTCTTAATTCTAGGTGGTAGGGAACGGAATATGTCAAAGTACAATGCTAGGAAAGACCCTTTCACGAGCCATACTCCAGTAATGTACATCTCAACCTCCGCTAGTTGGAACTGATGAAAAAATTAGTTTGGTACAGTATTTGGATAAACAAAAAGAACAATAGTAGATAAAGAACAACGGCAAGGGTAGGCCAAACTAGAGAAACCTAAAGAGAGATATCATTTCAACTACTTACCTTAAATATCAGAGTCAATGTTTCTTCGGGCATGCCCAGCGATTTTGGTATCGTAGGGTCATCACGATACTTGATTCGCATGGCCTGGTACACTGTAGTGGACGACGTTTCCAATGAGAATAGCAGGAATGCCGCGAAAACACAGGCTTCACTGGCAAAAGCTGCGGTGGTCACACGAGGTCTTGTGACGATCAGATACAATCGAATAGCTAGAAATGTGGCATCGAAAACAATGAAGGACCAAAGGATTCCTATCATCCCCTCCGGAGTGACAGTCATCTTTGCAATATCTATGTCGACTTCTAGCCCACTTTCCTCTCCTCTTTCTGTCCCTTTCTCTCCCCCTTCTCTTTCCTCGAACTATCCTCACCTCCCCGGCAGTATCGTGTGATATTTAAAACTGCAACGAAGTCACAGCTCTGTCCGATATCAGTGGCGGCCTAGTCTTTTCGAAACCCCCGAAGTATGTAAGGAAGAAAAGGAAGGAAGGAAGGAAGGAAGGAAGGAAGGAAGGAAGGAAGAAAGAAAGAAAGAAAGAAAGAAATTCAGGAAGGAGAAAGGAAGGTGGGAAGGAAGGAAGCAGAGATCGAATCCTAAAAGAAAGCAAAAAAAATGTAATGCGTTCTCTGCGCCCCCCTTCACTTTAGTATGAAGTTTCCGACCTTCACCACCTCTCTCTTTACCCACGATTGGGGAATATGTATGATAGCAGCACAGGATGACCTAGTTATGCCCGGCCTGCTAGCCTTCAGTTCCTCTCCTCCTAACTGTCCGAAAATCTTGCTGGCTGGGTGATATAAGGGCAGACTGTGTGTGAGAGGTCAGTGAGGGAGGGCGAAAAAGAAATCAAAACTCGAGTAAATAGATAATTATTTTCTTCTTTCTTCTTCCTTCTCAAGGTGATTGCAGATGTCTGTGTATGGCATAGCACAGCACACCATCTTTTGTTTCCATATACTATCTCATCCATCCAATTCAGATTTCATTTTGCTTTTTTCCCTCTCGCCATGGCCGGGGAGGTATCATATCCTAGTTGCGGAGAGCAGCATCTAGTTTAGGGTTAAACGTGTTCCCCCACATCTTGCAGGCTGTATTGTGCCTGTACTCGAGTACTCGTACTCGTAGGTTCACTTCCTAAAGCTATGCCTGGAACAATATCCTTGGCCGACAGGGGTTTGGGGGGTGAGTTGTAAACCGTTAGAGGTACTGGGCACCTGCTCCAAATGATATGATAATCACGGTAAAACTTTAGAGGAGGTTGCGGGTACTCCCGTGAGTTTCCAACCCACCCTTCAAGCAATATTCTATGAATAGCAAGTAATTTTGGTCCCAAAGAAATTCAAGGGTTGGGGCCGCATCATCCCCCGCACTCTAAGCTAAGTAAGGTAGAATATACGATACAAGTTGATGAATCGGTTTATCCCTGCTTGTCCTAGTATAAGTTCTAATCGATTGCCGAAAGACTCCCTTTGACTAGTCCGCTGAAACAAAGTATACTGCACAGTACAGTACTTGAACATTAATAGAGTAATGGCTTAGTACGATTGGTTTGGAACGGGATATTTTTGCTCAGGAATGCGTTCGTAAGAATATACTTTCTTCTATGAAATTGCATACTTATACAAGCACTGGCGAGGATTAACCAGACTACTCTGAGGAGAAACTCAACAATCTGGTTCAAATTTATTCTTGAAATTCCCAGCAAGCACTGTCTGATTTCTATCTAACTCCCCAAAACAATTTTCTACCTGTTTCTCCCTGTCTTTGCCTAAACGGCGGTTGTACTACACCAGAGTTCTAACACAATTTACAACTGCTGTACACATTGCATCCATCCCTTGCTTGTAAACAGTAAATACCACGGGGAGGTCTCTTGATCAGCAGAGCCTATTGCTTATCTACTGCGTAAACACAACGGAAGCGGACACCGCAAACCCCATCTAGTTAAACTATTTTCTCTTGCGGAGACTCCCGGAAAGGGGAAAAAAACCTCTCCTTTCCAATATACCACCCCCCTTACAATCCCCTCCCCCCCCAGCATACTTGGCATCCCTATAAAATTTCGCATCTGCAAGGGAGCCACGAGGTTTTTATTCTACTGTACTTCCACCCGACTAATTCTACAGTAAACGAGAATCCCCACCCTTCACTTTTTTCTTTCCCTTAAAAAAATTGTTCTTACGTTTTTTTCTCCTTACCCTCACCCCGGTTCTTGCCCGGGCTCGTGTTTGTGCGTGCCTGCCTGTTTTGGTTCTAGAGGTCCCTCTGGATAAGAGGAAAGGGTCAATCATCGTTTGTGAAGCAACCTGCAAAAGATGACCGACAAAAGTATCTCAACAGCGGACTTAGTGAAATTCCTTTCGGAGGGGAACCATGGCAATGATAGCTTACCACCACCACCCTCTGCTAGCCTTGATGAAGCTCTGAAAGCCCTAGATGGATCTGAGGGAGTTACTCTCACTCCAGAGAAGGAGCGGGCATTGCTTTGGAAAATCGGTATGCTTCCGGTTTCTATAGGCCTAGTGGCACCCGGGTGCTCAACTGACATTAAACTATGAGATAGATTTACATTTGATCCCGATCTTTTCCCTGCTCTATGGGTTGCAGTTCTTGGACAAAACAACGATCTCCTATGCTGCGTAGGTTTTGCGAATTGCGCAGATGTCTGCAGACAGCTGAAGTAAATCGGGTGAATTCTAACAGTAGCGCAGGGTGATGGGCATCATGAAGGACACGAACCTGAAGGGTGACAACTTTAATTGGCTCGGTATCTTTCCAGTTTTTTGCCCTATTTTCAGAGTGTCTCGGTGCAACTCTAATTGGAACCAGGGAGTGTTTTCTATTTTGGTTATTTGTTCTTTGTAAGTGATATCCTCCGTAGGCTTAAGTATTCCCCCCGAATAGGAGAGTGCCGAGCTAACTTCTTTGCAGGAGTACCCCGCAAATTGTACGCCCTGTCACCAAATATCACTTTGGGCCTTCTTTAACATCTCTGAAATTAGATCTTATGCAAAAACTTCCCTTGGCTAAATTCACCAGCTTCAACATCCTAGCCTGGGGTGGAGTTCTTGTGTTGCATGTAAGCTTCCCCCGCACCTAACTTCGAAGTGGATACGATAAGGTGGGTGGCTGATCGTGTCGCGACAAAAAGGCTTCCTGCTCAAACTTTGCTGGGCTTACTACCTTACGAGTTTTACTCGGCATATTCGAGGCATCCATCTCACCTGGCTTCCTTCTCTTTGTCTCTCAATGGTGGCGTGTTCGGGAGCAGGCTTTCCGCACTAGTATGTGGTTCTGCTGGAACGGGGTTGCTCAAATAGTTGGTTCCACCTGCTCGTATGCTATGGTTCGGGGAATTAAGAAGCATGGGTATACAGCCCTTGCAGGGTGGCAATTGCTGTTCCTCGCTACTGGAGGGTATGTTTATATTTTTGGCACGTGGTCTAGACCCCTGCTAAGATTCCTCAATAGTTTTACTGTTCTTGCTGGAATTCTCTTCTTGTTCATGGTTCCGGACTCCCCAGCCACTGCTTGGTTCTTAAGCAAAGAGGAAAGGATCATGGCGATTGAAAGATTGAGAGGGAACAACCAGGGCCTCGGAAGCAAGAAGTTTAAGAAGCACCAATTTATCGAGGCATTTACTGATCCACAAACCTACTACATCGCATTCTTTGTAATCATCTCTTCAGTTGTGAGTTTTGGCTACTTTTGCCCAGGAAATATTTTACATAAATTGACTACTAACGGAACCAAAGCCTAACGGCTTCTTGACTACTTTCAAGAACATTATCCTGAAAGGATTTGGACTGACCGCCGAGAAGTCACTTCTCTATGGCGCACCCAGCGGGGCAGGTAAAAAACTAAAATAATACTTCCAAGTCCGAACCTTTAAGCTTATCACTTCTTCTAAAGTCCAAATCGTTTCTTGCCTCCTTTTCGGATGGTTGGCCGAGAGGTACCAAAATCGCATGATTTGGGCCACCATGGCTATGCTCATCTCCCTTCTTGGGTTCTCACTCGCCGTTGCTCTCCCAAGAAGCAACTTGAACGGAAACCTATGTGCTTATTACCTTACCAGCGCCGCCCCTGCATCTTTCATTCTGCTTGTCAGCTGCATTTCTAGTAATGTTGCTGGATACACTAAGAAGACTACCGTCAATGCTATTGTCTGTAAGTACCTCTTAATTTTGAGGTTTTGGCTTACCTAACGCCTCAGTCACTGCATACTGCGTGGGGAATTTGATTGGGCCTCACACTGTTGATCTTAAGGATGGGCCTATGTTTATCAAGGCTAAGACGATAGTGAGTATGCGCTTATGTAGAAACCTTGGTAAGAATACCGCTAACTGGTTAATAGAGCTTGGTTTCCTGGTGCATTTCAGCTGCTTTACTCATTGCTCTCCGCTTTCACTACACTCGCAGCAATGCTGCCAGTGACAGGAAGATGCGTGTGTTGGGAAATAACTACCAACACCAAGAGAACCAGGAGTTTATGGATTTGACTGATAGAGAGTACGTTCTCCCTTATCCCGTCTACCGGAACTACCGAGCAAAAATCTGACATTTTCCCTACAGAAATTTGGAATTCCGCTACACCTATTAAGATATACATTTCCTCTTCCTTTTGAGCAGTTCTGTTATCTCCATTTACCAGGTTTCTTATACAGGCTTTGCCACGATATTTAAGTGGGGTTATGTCTATAATATGTGGGTTGCGCCCGTACTCGATGAGATCTAGGATCCCGAGTCTATGGTTGTGAATAAATCTATTCGAGAACTTCCATTTTCACACCTTACCATATCCTAGCGGAAATGCGCAAACCCCTGCTTCATTTTCACAACATGGTTTCACCGGTCAATGCTGTCGCATTTTCGTCGCTAACCATGCCATTGATAACCCCCACTGTTGTAACTTGTGCCCTGTGAAGTCGGGAAGCTGCATGTCCAGAATGTGAAACGACTTGATAAAGCTGATAGGTAGATAGATACCCACGATATACCATCTCAAGCCCGCACAACATGTCTATAAGTTGGCACCTAACTTAACCCAAGCCTTTGTAAAAATAAAATCTCTACATTGGACATGGGGACCTCGCCGCGTTGAGATAAGATTCCGTATCGCCATTGAAACCACTCCGAAAACTTGGGGGGGGCGGGGGGGTTAAAAGAAAGGAATGTTGGATTGTGCCATGGTCCACCTTGTTAAAGCGAGCGAACAGGGTTTGCTAGTGGCAGGCAAGAAAGTATCCGAGAACAGGAGTCGTGAATTTTTATGGACGCTCAGATACGCAGAATTTTGTTCCCTATATTTTGTGAATCCCTAAGTTACATGGTTCTTGTACTCGAGTATCGCTTTTGCAATGCGGTTTTTATATGATAACGGTCGGAGGTTTTTGGTCTGGGGTCGGGTGGTTTAGCACAGGTTTATAGTGGTATGATAAGGTGATGAGTGGTTCTACGGCGGACTGGGGGGAGGTTGAGTGTGCGCGACCCGCAAGGCTCTAGTGGGACTGCTCATGGCGCAATAATATACGTAGTTATCGAAGCAGAGGATTGCTCTAGAAGACTCCTTGCACCGACAAGATGTACTGGTCTTTCGTACGTAGATTCTTGTCGAATACTAACTCTATGACGTCGTAAACTTCCTTATCGGGGGCAAGCTTCGTTTTGTCGGCTAGGCAAGGTGCTTAGTATGGCTACATGCTTGAAAGAAGAGTTGGGGCTAACCGAGCGTATGGCTGATGGCTATTTCGAGAAAGAGGACTGTACTAACCTACAAGCCCCCTTTGAGAAGATGTTCAGCAGAATTCATATGTTGTCACTCGCTATTTTCGGAAGGCTATAATGGCTATTGAAGCCCGTATTCGGATAGTCCTCCTTCATACCGGATACATCTAGCGATGGACTTGGGAGTATAGCTCTCATCTTGGAGGAGTCTGTATTATCTTCTAATTATTCTTTTCTTTGTAGCTGATCGAGTGGCTTGTTGCCACCCCACCTGATAGCTGTATTCTTGACATCGGAGGTGACCACCTCGACTTTGCCGAAAATCAGATCCTGAGGCAATTGTGCGTGAAGTTTTTTTTTAGTTTTTTTTTAGTTTTTTTTTGCTAATTCAACATAACTCTGTGGGCAAAGGTGCAATATGGTCCGCAGTGGTGTTTGATCATGACTATTTATAGGGCTGCATTGCGAGCCGGAGAGGCTGCGAGTGAGAGTTTATGAGCGCCTCTAACTTTTCTGGCTAACTTTAGAGGTAGTTGCTTTGGATCAATTGGTGGACTTTTGATCCCAAACCATATATGCTCCTAACGGAAGTGACTCCATATTTTGCGGCAAGTTCTAATAATATAGGGCTTCAGGACTGCTAGAACACTCTTACCACCATATTATGAAGTTTATGTGGCCTGTCCGTAATAGCAAAGAGCCAGAGAGGACTGCTTTCTCCTCCTCCTCGCCAAACATCTCCGAGCCGTAAGCAGTTCTTCACAATTGGATTGTGGACTCCTCGTTAAGGGATTTTTACTGTTAGCCAGGTGGCCGGATACTATAAAGAGAACAGCAGTCCTACTTTTCGATTCCCACACCCAATTCTCCTCTCTCCAGCAATGCCCAAGGATATATAAAACCCTACCCCAGGTATATCCCCTCAAAAAGATTTACCACCTCCTTTCGCAACTCACCCCCTCCATTCAATACAGAAAAGAATTAGAGAGCGGAATAAAAAGCAAAGAGAGCATGGTCCGACACAGCATCGGACCATGGGCGTTATGCCGAGCATATCTCTTGATAAACATACTCTTACTGTCGATTCAAGCCAATAAGGGCTTGCCATCCGCCCACGCCCTAGAAGTCAAAAATTTCTCCTTGGACCCGGCCAACAAAACCGGTAACCCATTCAATGAAACCCGCTCCATGACCACCAGCGTGCCAGCCGACATGCCCGAGGATCAGAGCTCCCCTCCGCAGGAAAGTGAGCACTCGCTTTCAAAAAAGGGGCTGCAGGAACCCCTCTACCACAACGTCTCCGGCTTCGCCATCGAGAATGTCGAAATCTGTAAATCTCGCCCCTTCGCCCTCACTCAGGAGAACTACCTCCTCAGCGGGGCAGATGAGTGGCTTCGAAATTACACGATGGTGAATCAGCACCGCCGGCGCATGCAAAAGGACGGCCTCATTTCCACCATTGCATATGATTTCCTGGGTGACGGGGACTTCAAGTGTGCCGTCGGGTTCCAGCATCTCTGCAATGTGAAGTGCCTGGAGGTCGTGGGGCATATTAAGGACTTGAGGGTGGCGAGACAGGTTTACTTCGTGTTGGCTTCCTCTTCGCACTTTATCTCTGCGTTGGCAGTAGTTCATGTATGTCCCCCCCCGGCCTCCCGGTTGATTCATGTTTAGTGAATGGGGGAGGTGGAGACTGACTTTGATTGGCGGAATATAGGATGCTTTAGTAGCGGCAGAAACCAATACCGGTCTTCTAGCAGGACATATGGCAATGACTTTCTTCTACACCCAGCCAACTGCCGATGAAGAAATGCGAGACCGAGCCTACAAGCTATTGATTGACGGCACATTATTTGCAGCGCAAATGGCTCTGGAAACAGTCCTTCCAATGCTCCCATGGTCCCAACTCACTCGCTTTGCATCGGGAAAGATAGAAGATATGCAGAAGGGGAAAAAGCCCGGGGTGGATAAAGGTAAGGGCAGGGAGGAGGCTTCATTCAGTACTTATGCTCCATTCGATATCTCCAAGTACTATAAAAAGGGAGACGGCCCATCGCTATTTGCCGACGCCAATGCCAAGAGGGTCTCCGAAATTTTCAGGGACGATTACACCAGGGAATTCTTCATGGAAGAGGGGCTTCATCCCGAAGATATTTTGTACTATGTCGACGACTCCAGGCCGGTCACGGGTCCGCAAGTTTGGCAGATTGTACAGCACCTCGCCGAGATATCGCACGACAGGATGCCTAGTGAGTATCAGGACACCGACCCCGAACCGGTGGCCGAGCCGGGGACCGAGTCGAAGAAGGGCAAGAAAGGCAAATCCCCCCTATCACGCGGCCATTCGGAGACCATGGAAGAATACAGAGAGTGGGAAAGGCAGAAGAAGAATCAGCTGTTCGATGAGATGATGGGCGTTGAACCGCTCAAGATCGGTGTTCCCGATCGCTACCGCTTCGACAGGGACCACCCGAGGTTCGATGAGTTGCGGGCTCGATTGGAGGGTGATAGTAGCGGGGCGCACACCCGAACATTTGGGCCCGGAGATAGAGTCATTGGTAAGTCTTAACCTCGCTTTGCAATTCCAGGGGAGCAGGTCCCTTCCCTCTGAATAACTTAACTAACACGAACCCTGCAGGTAAGGATGCGGCAAACTTAAAAGTCGCCAAACACTCCCGTCCATTGCCCCCAAAAACAAGCACTACTTGGGGCGACACTGTCCGGGTTGCGTGGGACTATTTCAAAGGCCTGGGTGCCAGTTCATTGCGTAAGGCTGGGGATGCATTGGATTGGCTGGATTCCGACATGCCTGATGGTTACAATATCGGCAGGGTGGGTAGCAAAGGTTTCGACGCCACCCAAGAATATCGCATCCATTCCGGTATTCGGAAGATAATTAAGGGGGATCCCTCACGCGAGATCCGCGAGGGGGACAATAAACACAATCAGGCCTCACCAGACACACCGAATATCCCCATCCGCAGGCTCACTTACGACGAATACCTGCGCCAGAGGGAACCTCCGAGGGAACCTGAGAGGGAACCTCAGGATAATGGGGAGGGGCCGAGCACGGTGAAAAAAGAGAAGGGGAAGAAAGGGCAGAAGGACAAGAGCAATCAGGAAGAGCACGTAGACCAGAACTCCGAGCCTAGGATCAAATCTCTAGGCCCAGTCGACAAAGTCCCCTACTACAGAGACCGTGGCGCCGCCTTCAATGACTTTAAGATGGACGTGACAGCCCTCCTCCACCCCGTCCTCAAGGGAGACTTCAAGTCTGAGAAGGAGAGAAAGAGAAGCTTGACCTGGCAACAGAAGGTTGCGAAAACGGAGAAAGTGCTGTACGGGTTCTTCCCTGTCTGGCAAGCTGGTGTTGTCGACAACACGGTCGGGTTGATGTTTTCCAAGTGGCAGGCGAATGATCCTAGCAAGGAACAAAACGAAATGAACTTGCATTACGTGATTAAGCTGTCCTCGGAGATTGCTCGCCAGGGGTTGAAGGAGTCGGCGGAAAGGATTTTCGGTTCGCAGGGTATCAAGTCGAATGGTATTTATAGTCATCTGGCATCACTCGGTGATTGTGCTAATTTGAAAAAATTATAGGTGATAGTGAAATTGCTGACCTGATGGCCGCGGGGAGCTTACTTCCCATAAATGAGGGGCCAGTGGCGATGTGGGCCAGCTCTAGGGCCGAAAAGTGAATTCAAACCCCCTCATCTTCTTTAGGTTACAATTCGCTAACAATCATGTAGGATAGTAACCCAGACGATCATCTCCAGAGCCATAAATGCCGCCTTCAAGTCCCAGAAGATCTACATATCCTGCACCCAGGACTTGCTCCACTTCAAAGACCAGAACTCCAAAGGAGTCGAAGTTAAGGAATGCAGACTAGACAACTCAGGCCCCCAAAACCTAAAAGCCTGCATAGGGGAGGTGGCTTGCTACCTCTACCGCTGGAATGACCGCACATTGGTCATGGGTCATCACAACGAGGAACCGTTCGGCTGGAAAGAGTTGGCAGGGCCCCCCTGGGATATCAACGTACAAGACATCATAACTTCCTCCTTCTTCTCCAAAATCGAGAAAAAGGTAAACGCCCAGCTCGGCGATAACTCAGCGGACTTTATCAACTCTGGTCCAGAGGGCAAAAATGCCCTCAACCCCTCCGCTCCCGGCGTCTTCACAATACCAGTATGCCTCGCTCCAAAAAATTGGAACACCCAGACGGATGGTTACTGGATAGGAAACGACATCAATCCCCACGCCTCCATCAAGGCTCTCCCCTGCTACTGTGGCGACCTGGGAGAAGACACGCGCCAAGTCTGGCAAGACATGGGACTCATGCAATCAGGCGCCCAGCGCACCTACACGCACGCGAACTGCCCCAACCAATTCAAGAAGCGCCTATCGGACTGGCTGGAGCGCTACGTGGCAAGGTGCACCATGAACATCCGCAAGACCAAAACGGGCCGGATCAAATCGGGCAAGCACGCCCTCTGCGACCTGGTTAAGCACGAACTTCAAAGGACGGGCGTCCAAACCGTCACGGAACTGGACAAGGAAGTGCGCGATGCCTTCGAGTGCAAGATCAAGCACAAGAAGAGCAAAAAGTGCGACCAGTACTACGGCACCCCCATCTCCTCCGTCTGGGACGAAACGCGGAACGCCATCCTCAAGCGCGTGGAGGGGGAACTCCAACAGAAGGACACGCCCGCCATGCCCGTCGTGGACGGCTTCACGCCGAAAGAGCTGCGCGAGTGGGAGTGGGCGCTCGAGGAGATTGAGGGGATGAAGGGGGAATTCAAGGAGATGGATAGGATTCAGAAGGAGTATCATATCGATATGCGGACCCTGCCGGACGATATCCCTGCTTCTGTAGTTGAGAGTCACTTTGGGGGTTCCTACAGAGACAATGAAAGGGATGAGGGTTTGAATGAAAAAGAGGATGAGCACGAGGATGAAGACGAGGACAAGGACAAAGGCTTCGACGATGAGGAGGCTACCGGGGGTGAGGAGGAGGAGGAGGACCAGAATGGTGAACCCGGGACCTGGGGTGATGATGGGTTTTTTAGGTATTCCGAGGGGCATTTTGTCTGATTGACTGACCAGTTGGGTGAGTGAAGATTAGAAGCGGTGGCCGCAGCCAGGTTCTATGGTTGGAGCTGGGAACGTTCGGAATATTAGAGCTTGAGGAAGGATTTCAGAATATGTTCGAATCCAACAAGAACGATGCCTTGGGATCTGCTATTATTATATTAGTATTGCTACTATCCCCCCCACACTCTTTTGCCTACCGGCCCAATCCTGTATACACTTTTTGTATGTTTCTTTTTATTCCTTTTTATTTCTCTTTTTGGTCTACGATGGTTTGACAAAAGTTCATGCTTTGATAGACGGGTGGGGTTAGCGATTACAAGTGCCTAGGGCGCTGTGTCGCTAGGGTCCGGCTATCCCATACTATAGGATGGGGGGCCGACGGCGGGGGTCTATATTCCGCACCCGTTGCTCGCTCCAGCCGGATACGGGCGCCCCGCCTATTGCGTGGTGTTATGCTGTACTGTACTCGTCGTATATATAATTTGTCTCGAGATTTCTAAAATAAATTAATTCTCTCACCCAATCCACATATGCTCGCCTAAAAAAATTATCTCCGACCTTTACCTATACTAGAGCATCATACTAGAATGCCACCCGTTGCCACGAGCGAAGCGCAGTTCCGAACTACGCACCCAGCGTGTAGGCCAAGGTCGGGGACAGACGTTTTTTTTTGGGCGAGTACTATACCGTAAGCTATCGAAATGCTATTCGCGTTTGGGTCCTGCACTATGCTGGATACCGCCTCTGTAGAAGTGAAAGTCTACCTGACGAACACTGATATCAGCCCCAAATTGTACGACACGATTTACCACTGATATCCCGACGTTATATATTCATTCCAATCTCTATGATAGAGCACGATAATCCAACATTCCCAAATTTAAACAAGCAAATATAAAAAAAAGGCACACTCCGGATCTCCCGACCGAACCGAGATCAGATATAAAAATAAAAATAAAAAAGTGACCCCAACACCCTCCCCCCTTTTTTTTTTTTGCAGAACACGAGTGATATATCATGACCGCATTACTAACGACAACCTACTAGCTACCTACCATATCATACTAGTCCACATCGCAAACGACCCTAGCCCTAACCACACAATTCCTGATGTGGCAGCACTCGCCCATCTCATCTCCCCATTTCTCAATTCCCGGCCACGCCACGACAAGTACCTTCGCGCCTTCCAACTCCGACTCGTCCTCGCCACTGAGTTCCTCCATGTCCTCGTTGTTCCAGATAATCTCTCCCTCTATGTCTAGCTCGTCTCCATTGTCCTGATCTTCTGCGGCGGCGGGGGGGGAAGGCGATAATAAAGAGGGGAAAATACGGAACTGCGCTCGCTGGGTCTGCATGTGCAGCGATAAGCGGATCGTTTGTTCTACTATCCCTGGAAGGATCTTTGAGGTTTGTAGTGGGGGGGTAGGGAAGAAGGGAGTTATGCCAGAGAATATGGTGGAGGTTATGGAGGTTATTTTGCTGGTGAGGGTTGTTGTGGGGGTCGTTAAGAGGGAGGTACGAAGGAGGATTGAAGTGCTCGAGCGCCAGGTATTTATTGCTGGTTGGAGGGCTGGTAATAGTTAGTAGTGATGAGGGGGAGAGGGGGGGGGGGAGCACAGCTTGTAGTGAATTCCTTTTCCAGTGCGCAGAGTACGGAGTTTTGTTCCTCGGTTATGCCAAAGCACCAATCGGAGAAGATCTCCCGGATCAGTAACCTCGCCAGAAGCGCCTGCACAACATGCACTCTATGTCCACCAAGTATTAACTTCTCGTACTCTGGAATGCCGGTTTGCAGTTCTTTTCTGACGTCGTCCCTCAAGCTCTCGACATCTACCCTTGTTAACCCTCGCCCTCACCCTCACATTCACCTCGAATAGATATATTCAAAGGGGCAACAAACTAATGACTCCGCCCTTGGCTGCTCCATTCGCCAAACACCAATTCATAACCTCCCACCCAATCCGACTCCACATCTCCCGGAACACCTCATCGCCGACGGCCTCCTCAATCCTTGTATTCGTAGAGATACTATGCTTCAGTCCCCCGACCACCTTCTCCAGCCTCTGTATCTCCTTATCCCTCTCGGCAACGATACCATTAGCCTCCGTCCTACAACGGCTAATCTCAGCCAGCAGCCGCGAGTGCGAAGCCCGTAGTGCTTCAATCTCCTCCGGGTACGACTTTAGTGTGTGTGCTTGTTCAGCTAAAAGGGCATCTCGGCGGGCAATATCCTTCTTGAAACCAGCGACGTCGAGTTTGTACCTATAGTAATGGTATTCATGGGCGTGGTTAGATATGGGAACAAACGAAGAGGCGGTGGTGCAATAACTTTGAAAATGGCGAGGCAGGGGTGAAGGAGGGGGTGAAAAGGGGGGAGGGGAAGGAAGGGGAAAGAGGGGGAGCAACAGTTCTATGTCTTCCATCATTTCTCGACGCTGCTCTCTCAGAGATGTGACGAGGGATTCCAGGTCCTTTATGCGAGACTTGCTACGGGAGGGGGTTTTTTTGTCCCGCGCCTTGTTATCGATGTATGCCATGGGCACTTTGTTAGCCAACCTGTCTCGTTCTATCGTTTCGTAAAACTCGGTATGAGCTAGGATGGAAGGGAGGGTGGAAGAAGTGGTGGTGGTGGGGAAATGGGGGCATCATACGAGCGCAACAGTGGTAGGAGTGACGGGAGCAGCAACAGGGGTAGCGGCAGGTACCGATTCCTCCTTCTCCTTATCCCTATCCCTCTCTTTCTCTTTAGACTCCTTGCCCTCCCTCTTCTCATCCTCCCCTCCTCCACCTCCACCGCTTGTGCCTGTGCTTGTGCTTGTATCCTTCTCCTTCTCCCCATCACTGCCTAAGCACCCCGCCCCAAACCCATTCATTAGCCTCCCCCCTCCCCCACCAGACTGAACCAAACAAGAAAAGAAAAGAAAAAAGCCACTCACTATGCTCACTCCCCCCCTCTACTACTTCCATCTCCTCCACCTTGTCCCTCTCCTTCTCCCTCTCCTTCTTCTCACGCTTCTGTTTCCGTCCTTTCATCTTCCCTTCGTTCTCCATTGCGGTGCGGTGCTGGGGGGGGGGGGGTACAGTAAGATATTTGTTTTAGTCCTTTGAGGCTTCAGGTCGGGCTAGTTGCTGGGGCGAAGAAAGGCAGGCAGGCGGACAGGGGTCAGCCGCATGGCCCCTAAACCCGCCTATGATATCGTTGGGTTTAAAAGCGGGAGATGCCGTGCGTTTGGGTTGCGATGGCTAGTTTTGGTGGGGAAAGCGCGATAACACAGTATGATAGTCTACGCACAACCGTGTGAGGCGCATACCTTGCCTTTGCTCCATCTATTTATTCAATTAATAGGACTGCTCAATCACCCGCAACCCTTTCCCATCCTATCCTAAAAAATATACAAATCTAGTACGGAATTGTAGTACTATACCGGTCTTGTAGCCCTGACGCGCAGTAGATCATTAGGCTGGCTATCGTGTTGCACCAACACATGGAAGTCCCCGCCCGCAACCTTATCATAAAATCCACTCCGCCACGCGCCACCATCCACCAGCCCATCACCGACCTCTTCGCGCCCCAAGCAACGAATGGTCAGGAGGAATCGCAGTCACTAACACCTTAACACCTTGCCTCGCTTCACCTTCTACTTAACTCACAATAAGCGCTAGCCTACATTCAACCGTCTTTTCACCTTTTCCATTATATGATACTGTACCCCCCCCCCCCTTCGAAAGGAAACAAGGGTGCAGGGAAGCGAGTTCAATTCATAAACATACCGTGCCACTACAGAGGTATCAAAGTCCCGGAGAGATGGAAATAGAAATAAAAATTTGACAAATAAGAACCCAAAAACAAAATAAACTCCCGCTACTTTACGAACATATTTTGACCAAAGGTAGGTAGGTTGGTATAATAGGATAATGATGATGATATAAGTATAAAAGGACAAAGCGGAATGGATCAATTAGTGAAACTTTGCCGTTACACTCCCGTATGCTACGCCTTCTACTTTCAGCTCAAACACGAGACTTGCCGAGTCAACGATCAGGTCCAGTGTGAAGTCCAGGTTGTCGAATTCGATGCCTTTGCTAGTTGTCAGGCGGGTGAATTTTGCTATTGTGGGGAGTAAGGGTGTCAGTTGTCTGGGTTGACCTGGCCAGGGAGATAGGATTTAAAAGGATGGAGAAAGTGTAGTATGGGGGACAAAGGGTGGGAGGGATTTAAGAAGCTTACATTTAGGTACACTTGACAAGTCAGTCGTCAACGTGCAAACTGTTTTCACAAGATGTTTGTTCGCATCGGCCATGCTTGCCGGTGCTGCCTCATGTTCGCAACTGATAAGGTCGTCCTCGATCTTGAGACTCTGCCCTGGTCGGAAATTCCGAGTGTAGTGGAAGGATATGGGGGTTTTGTCGGACACAGGTTCTCCCCGAGCAATGTCTATAGGAATTATTAGCCCTCTGCAACAACCGAACCCGAGTAAGCCGAGCTGGAAGAAAAACATACGCCATTGCATACGATCCGACACCATCCACCGCTCCCACAATGGTGACCAGTAACGGTCCTGGACAGGATGCTTCGATTCCTCCCAAACTGTAGCATACGAAGTCCCGTAGTGATAACGGGCCTGCCGGGCGACAACCATCGACCCTTCCAATCCACGGATCACCGCCCCACGGACCACTGCCGTCCAACTATTTGACAGTCAGCATGTATGATCAATAGGTAGGAATGGGTCTACCGACGCATATAACGGCTGCATAACCTCGATCCCACCATGGCCCGAAACAGGCGTCTCGGAGTATGGCGGAGGATTCCGTATGGAGGGGTTGAATCGAGTTTTCAGGCGGCTGTAGAGGTAGTTGCTTTGTCCAAAACCTCCCACCAACACAATTCCCTAAAAATTGTTCAGTTTCACGCGCCTCGTCCTCTATAAGTTGATGGAGGGGGGGAGGGAACTTACCGCTACCTTCCCGCCATTCCTCCGAATTCCTTCGACTTGCTCATCTACAAGTTTTATCACCTGGCTTACCACAGGTTCGAATATAGCTTTGACTTCCTCCCTCCTCATCATAAGGAATCCACCCTCTATGCGCTTCTCTTCATCGTCTGCTACCCCGGGGAGTGGAACAGAAATCTCTTCCTCCTCCTCCGGTTCCTCATCTTTGAAGTTCCGCTTAACGTACTCGTCCCAATATTTTAGCGCCATATTTCGCGTCTTAGGCTTCAGCCGGTCATAAATATCGGCCCCCAACCTCCTCCGACAATGATCTTCAAAGGCATAATTCAAAAATGCACTTCCGCATAGCCCACCGGTTCCAATCGAGGATTCTGAAAGTAACAGTGACGGGGAGACCGAAGTTATCTCATACGATATCAAGTCCTGTCTGCTTTAGCAATGTTCAAGGTGAAGAGAAGGAGGGGAGGAAAACATACCACAGTCCCACCACCAGCATCACAAACAACAAAGCTATCCCCAACACTCAAGTTATTCGGCTGGATAGCCTTGAGCGTGTATACAGCCGCGGCCTCCGGCTCGCTAATAAGCCGAATCCCCTTTCCATCCACTCCACCCATACCTGCACCCTCCGCAGCTTTTCGTGTAGCATTCTTCGCAGCATCACTCCAAACCCTACATCAAGAAGAAACAAACCCCAACATCAGAACCCACCCTCGCCATTCCAAGTTCCAGAATCACGGAAAAAAGACTCACGCAGGAACCGTCAACACCCATTCCAAAGGCGTGCTTGCCATGAAGCTCTCCCCATACCTACGCGTCAGTGTATCGATAGTGTGCAGGTATAGCGCACTGAGATAATCCGTCACAGCATCCATAATAGTCTTCCCTACACCCCTCAGCATCCCTGCCGTCTCCAGCGGCGAGATGTAGGGCGGGAGCGTCTGCGAGCGGTCGAGGAACAGCTTTAGACACCGTAGACGCGGATTGTTCGCCGTAGGTTGAAATCCCCATTTGTGCGTTACTGAGTCGTTGCCCCCACCTACGGGGGGTGAGGGGGGTTGTGGTATGCCCGCCCCCGACGGGGTTCGTGAGGGGGTCGGTACGTAAGAGAGCTCGGTAGGGACTTTGTCGGAGGTTATTCCGTTGCCTCCGGGCCATGTTTTGATTCTAGATATTTTCAGAATAGTTTAGCCTTGTGTGTTTGTTTTTTTGTTTTTTTTGTTTGTTTTTTTCGTTTTCCTTGATTGGTTGGTGGAGGAGACGCTGAAGTACAGTACTCGTAGAGGATGGGGCAGGAAACATACACTTCTATATCATCTGGCGTCCCACTGTAGACTGCCGCGACACTGTTGTAAATATGTGTGTTAGTTGATGAGTCTCCCATGTGCCCTGCATGCGCCCCTTAGCCATTTTGCACATACCCACTATAAGTTGTGCCAAAGTCAACCCCGATAACCAACCTGTCCTTGCCGGTGCTCGCAGTGCTAGAGGAGCTAGATGTAGGTGTACGAATGCTATTCAAAGAATTGGACCGTAAGGTCAAATTTGCCATGGCTTCGGCCGCCATGGTGGAATGTTGAAAGGTAGATGAGAAGTGGGGAGTGAGGAATCAGAGGTACAAGCAGCAGCAAGGGGAGAAGGAGAGGCGGGAACAGAAGATGGGGAAGATGAAGTATATGAATGGGCGGGAGAAGAAGGCTGGCGTGTTGGAGGATGAATGAAATACGAGTGCAGTGCAGTAGAATTTCACTTCAATTCATGCATGCGGCTGAAGGCAAGGAGCGGGAACTATGAAAGCTTTTCTCCTCCTCCCCCTCTCCCCCCTCTGCACTAGTGCTGTACGAGTATTTCTCCTCCTCCTCCTGTAAGCCACCAGCACCTACAGTTTGCGCCTCTGGCGATTCCCTGGTAAGCGCTATCGTATCGCATCATCAGTTAATAAGATAATCAAATCGTTTCCTTCCCTTCGATTCGGTCAACCTACCGAACCAAAGATGCCCAACAGCACGTTAAGCTAAACCAAACAACCTTCCCTCCATCCAGCAGCCCTCCATGAACAATGGGCCACCATCTACGCCCCCCCGCGAGGAATAGTTACTCTTTGGCGAAAGGCCCAGACTTTCCCGTTTGCCCACTCACGCCACCGCAACAAAACACCATGAAAGGGGGAGGTTGCTCCAACCGAACCAATCTCGGCCTGCCCAAGAGACCTGTGGCGCAAACTCAAACACGAACTTTCAATTCCACAACCAACCGGCGACAGGCAACACCTCCCCAAATCCGTCTCCAGTACGGTATCTGCCTTTCCGCCCACTCTCTTCTTTTTTAGCAGCCTGCATCTCATACCATATCATACGGTACCGTACTCCTACTGTACCTCTCCATCTGCAACCTGCAAGGCATCAATAATTTACGGAGTCTCGGCAAAAACAGATAAGGTTGACCCGACCACAACAACCACAATGATAGCCACAGCCACCAAGGGGAGGAAGATGAAGCCAAAAGAAAAAAAAAACTATCCGCCAGACCTCGCTCGCTAATTCTACTCGTACAGTATTAGCTGACGTTTTTAAGCTTCTCACATAATCCACATTGATGGTAGAACAGTCAGCCCGCCAGTCAAGCATATATATATCAGGTTAACCGCAGGGCCTGTTATTATTATACGAAAGGGGGAAAGAGTGATTCCGCAAATACTCGGACGAATGCCATCCTTTCTTTAAAGGGTACTTGAGAGCACTGAGCGTCCCGGAATACTGTACCCTATACAATGAATTATCCCCCAAAAAAGACCGGGCGCTTCCCGGTCGGTTGGTTGGCGGGCGGTAGATCAAAGCCAATAATGCGCAATCGCCCAGTATCAGCATAATGTTTGTTTATAGCCATCATGCTTCACCTGTGCTCGAGTACAGTACCCGTACTGCACTCCTCCTTCCCGCAGTTCAGCTGAGCACAGCACAGCCACCTCCACCACCACACCCGAATCACGTGGGAACCCCCCGAATCCCAGCCCACCCCACCATAACAGCAGCGCAGTATTTTATTTCATGCGGCCATACTGCTCGAGCCCAACACAAGCTCCTTAACTTGTACTCAAAAGCCACACTTTGGAATCGACCCAACTCAGCACAGACCATGGAATCCGAGTGTGTACTTGTGCTTAAACTAGGTTATGGTATCATTGAGTACCGCGATGTAAATTTGCATGTACCATGACTTAATTCAAGTGCAAGCATATAAGTGAATAGTACTTGTACCAGTGGCCAATGTGATACGGCGCAACACCACGCAAAAAAAGTTTATTCACTATGCCACCCGCAGGAAAGGGTCGGGAGGAGCAGCTGCTCTTGGGAGGTTTGTACTAGCACAGTACCGTACAGCACTGCGCTGGTTGTTCTGCAGGATGCGGTACGTCTGACAGCCCGAAGCCTTAGTGCTCGGACTACGGTATCATACTTGTGCAGTACCGGTACTGGTATTAGAGTTGATTGGCTAGTTAGTAACCGGTACGGTAGTAGGCTACCAAGGAGAAACGATGCGGTGCCTAGGTAGCTGAAGAGTGAGCTGTTGAATAAGCTAGGTGTTGGGTTAAGCTTCGTGTGCTATACTGCACTGTACAGTACCGCGCCCTATTCGGGACTCCAAGGTTGCCCTGCTAGATGCGTGCGTATTACTCAGATACCGCCAATGGTTACTTGGGTTATGCACTGCCTAGAGAGCCTGCCGTCGGCGCGAGGCACAAGTGTAATACTTAGAGATTCGATACTACCGCGGGCAGCTGAATGGCTCTCTACCGCTTATATTACGCCGCCCGAGTATCGGCACAATACCAACCTTCAGCTTCAACAGGTCCTCTCAGGTTCATGGAGGAAAGAAGAAGAAGAGGATAGTCTTTTCACATCAGATGGTATCCACCTGCATCGCAAGCATACATGAGCCCCCCCCAAGGCAATGCTTCGAAACCACCAATCCTTCATTCTTATCACCGAGAATGGGGGACTTACCAAACGTTGGGTTACCAATTGCGATTGAGCTTTATCACCGCATTTTCTCAGGGTGCCCCGGATTTTTGATTTTCCCTCTCCTCCCCTTCTTCTCGGCGCGAGTGTCAGGGGCGGGGCCAATGTCTCCTTTTGTGCTTGACTTATTCCATACCGACCTGTTCCACCGGTACACTTCAATAATACTCAACCACCATTATGTACTAGTACTATTAAGAAAGTCATCACTTCCACCCAGTCCCCCCCCCCCACCTCCGTGACAACAGCGCCCGCTCTAGAGTCTAGACTAACATCTCAAGAATATCACAAATAACCTTTCCCAGTAATTCCCAACTTTGAAGCATCACACGATAAGGACTCCGTTTGAATTGCTACCCTATAGTCTACGTCGGAACAATTACTGCAGTACCACTACCCTAGGTTTTAGGGGGAAAATACCATATCGAGAGGTTTTACAAGTATTTATTTATTACAAAACGTAGCACATCATACCTATCATCAGCTCTCCTACCAACTCTACTCGACTCTACTTATACTGCACACACACCTACATTATGCCAACCCAAGCCAAACAACAAAAATACCGTATACTCGAGTATACATCGAAATGCAAATCTTAACCCCCCCCGCCCCCTCTTCCCTCCTTCCCTCCCTCCCTCCATCCACACACACACGCGTTAGGCCCCTTTGCCCCTTTGCCCCAATACCGGTAGTTCACCCAATCTACGGCTAAAAAAGGTACAGTAGCCTCACTTCCCACCCCTAGCCAACTCACCAATGCCCCCATGCTGACACCGAGATCCCGGTTTTGGGAAAGAAAGAAAAGCAAAAAGGGGAAAAGAGAAAAGAAGGAAAAAAATGATTCCTCTCCCCTAACTTAAGGGAGTTTTGTTTTCTCCTTCCACAGGACGTCACTCGGTTACCGTGAAAATTGTAGACTAATAATCGAGGGTTTATGTGCCATGTACTGGAGTTGAACCTACCTCCCCCTCCTCCTCCCCTCGCAAGGCCCAGCGGGGTTTCTTTCTTTTCGTATGTCTTAGAGGGGAGGGAGGGGGGGAGGGCTGAGCAACTCTTTTCTCGCAATGGGTTTTTCTTTCTTCGTCGCCCTTTCTAAACAGTGGGGAATTCTGAAGTGCATAGCACAATCCTCCATTAACATCAGTTTTTGCTGTATGAGAATCATGGGTTATCACTCAGGGAGCGTTTATTTTGTTAGAGCAAAGGGGTGGCTGATATGGATGTGTGTGCGGCGAGTAGTAAATGTCCCTGCAATGGCATATAATATCGGGCTGAGTGGTATACATATGCCTACTACTTCGCGAGTGCTTAGGGGGGGGGCTGCGGGATTGGGGGTGGAACTACTGGTAGATGATGAATGGAGGGCGATACCCCCCCCCTGTTGAGATATATAGGCGGACGAGGACTCTGTGTACTATTGCTGGTCCTTCGTTTCCCTGGTGTCGCCCATCCTCATAGTGCAAACCCCCGACGTTGGACTACACGTCGAGTGACGAATGTTGTGAGCCCGGTTGATGGACCCTACTAGTTTGTGGGCTCGATTGGGAAGCATGTAAATTTACTACTAGTAGACTAATAAGGGGAATCCTATCGGGGTAGACCGGGGGTGCCCTCAGCGACGCCCTCATCAAGGCTTGGCAAATATTAGCAGGCAGTTTTGGTTGAATGTGCCCTTCTTTACTGCCAAGCCTCGCTGAGGGCACCCCCGGTCTATGTTGCAACCTAGCACTACGGGTAAGATTTGTTTTCTGCCGTTGATACTGTTTAATTGTTGGCTAGTAACTTTCCAAATTAATGCAGGTCCTCAAGTAAACAATTCCTCTTCTTCATATGATCCGGACCATGAAGGAAGGAAGGCACATCCCTTAGTTGATTCCGAATTTCAGCTCCTTTTAGCGCTGCAGTAGTGTTGCGATCAGCAATGACTAGCAAGTAACGAGCAAAGTATATATAAGCCGCCATCATGTTTATACTCATTCAAAATGTTAGGCACTAGCCTACTTGTGCAATCATGATAGTATAATAAACTTCTGACTTGAGAGGTAGTGTACTGCTCAGAATGGAGAAAAATTAGTACTGTAGCATTCAGCATGACCATGATGAACAAAAGATTGCCTACGTATATTTGCTCCCGATCACTCAAATAGGCTAGGGTCCGCCATTGTAAAAATGGGTGGGCACTAGAGGTCGCGAAATCGAAAACGGAGGATAGCCTACCGTAGCTCTTGATTTTACATCAACTAACACACACTAGTAGACATCCCTTAAATGACTAAAATAAGAGAGAATGCGAAAAGAAAGGCTAGAAAATTCCAGGCCCTCAATGGCCTTATGCATGCCATCGTCAAAATAACTCTGTCGTCAGTCCCCGCGGTCCCCCTCGTCATTACTTCTGATTTGCCAACACTTAGGCCCTGTTTGGCACGCCAACTTTTGTAAGGTTTGATGTGTTTGGCAGCACAAGGCTTGAAAGGTAGAGCTTGGGAACCTTATGTGCCGTGGTTTGAAGTAGTGTAGTTTAGGGTTTAAGAAATTTTTGAAAACATACAAGTGACTGGTAAATGTGTAGATTTGCCCTATAATAAATTCAATTTAGTACTGCAATAATATTGTTTCCTCCGATCCTGTTTAGGGTTGAGCCCGAATAGCCACACAAGTATTGTCTCCACCCTACACAAGTTCCTGTGTGTTTGGCAAGCTATACCTTACAAACTACAGCGTGGAACACCTTACAAAAGTTGGCTTGCCAAACAGGGCCTTAGTCTATAGGCCCCCTAACTTCCCACAGTACTCCACAGATCCCTAAGCCCTTGAGAGATAATCTAAAGTCTGTGTCACCGCCACCTGCAGCCCTGGCGCCCTGGCGCCAGGGTTGCAAAGTGATGTCTCACCGTGTTGGGCGCGTGGTCCTCGTCGAAGGCTGTCACCCTCAAAGGCTGTAGGACTGGTCCTGTCAGGTCTAGTCTTCTTGACAATTTCCCTGTGGGGCTACCAGGGCCTCTAGATCTCTGCGAACACCGCTCCTACCATACTCTCCGCATCCTGACCAGTGCTCGGCAGAGTAGGGGCCTGGCTGGAGGGTTTAGAAAGCTCCTTCACACACCAGAATTATGGGTATGATAATTCACAAGTTTTTCGCCCGTGCGTCATGAGCCATCGCCAACCCCCCGAATGACAAGCCAACGAAATTTTAAAACAAGAAAAATGGGGGACAGGTAAAACAACCACATGGTGCGAACAAAAACATAGGGCCCCGAGCCCCATGGCTAGCCACCCTGCTCCTAAAGCAAAACTTCATAAAACTCTGTCCTCCTCTAGAGCAACAACGTAGCCACTGTAGAGGGGGGTCAAGTCCATGCTTGCATCAAAGCTCTTCTGTGGGTCCAAAGACGTAAACGCTTTCCGTAAATGTATAACGGGATCGTGGATAGTAATGCACCAATTTGTATTGCGCTTAATGCAATGAAAACAGTCTTGCTGCCTTCCTTCTCTAGCCATCTATTGATGAACAAAGAAAACACCAATCCGTGGAATATGTCTGTAAATAGCACAGTTAGTATACATCGCCCCCACTTTCCCCGGGGCCAGAGGATATACTCTTGGAGAAGTTAAGAGTGACTAAGGCTTCACCGGCATACTGTCTATAAGAATCAACGCAAAAGGTGATAGCCGTAGTACTCCCAAGAGAACACCCAAACGAAATCAAGCCAAAAAAGGCAGTGGGGACGACCCAATTGTCACGCTCCTGCGCAGACCATCCAAAACTAGTACATCGTCAGTAATCTCTAGGACTAAAACTAGAGTGGGCATACCCCATTAATCCAATAGCTGTTGCTATCGCGACAGGAATTCCCATTACCAACCTAAACTCGGGCTCGTATACTCCACCATTCCTTCTGCTCATCGCCCTCACAACGGCATCGGATACTTTTCCGGCTACGGCGGTACCAATTATTCCGCCAATAAAGGGAGAAATATAAACCAATCCAGTAGCAAGGCGGGAGAAATCATATGGGTGATTTTGATAAATATGCGCCATCGTTTCAGAGAGCACAATAAGCCAACCAACAGAGAGGGAATAAACCACAGTAGACCAGAGAATCGCAGGGTAAGAGAACAGAATGATTGGCCTAACTGCAGCTCTGATCCAGGATTCGTGTCGAAGGACACCATTATAGACCTTCAAGCTTTGGATGAAAGGCTTTGGATGAACAGGCGGAGCGGGTTGGTTGTGGTCAGTCGGTTGATTAGCTATTCCTTTTTCCTTGGTATGCGAGAACCTCGCAGTTCGTACATATTTGTCTAGGAGTGTGCGTGACTTTTCGGCACTTGATCGATATATTTCTCCAGTGGGAGGTGGGTCCTCCGATTTTTCAAGTTTTGACCCCTTGGACTCCACTTGTTCGGAATGGGTCCGACGTAAGTCGGCCTGCCTCACGGCATCTACACTGACTGGTAGTGCGGGACAAGCGCCATTTTCATCCATAGCTTTACCCGCATCGGATGAGGATCGCTGGGACCTTGACCCCGAACGCTTTCCCTGCGAGCCTGACAGAGTGCGAGAGAAGGGGCTAGGCGAGACTCCACGCAAAGCGGGTGGTCGCGTGGTTGGCCCCTGGGTTCTGTCCCAAAAGGTTTCTGGCGCAAAGAAGAACAGCAAGAACAGGTTAAATCCAACGATGATCGCGACAATCCTGTCCGATACGATTAGGTTTTAGATGATTTACGTCACATTCTAGAATAACTTACCAAAACACCCATCTCCAATTCAAGGCCTGGATGATGACTGCGCTGACTAAAGGAACCAGGTTTTTGCCCCCGAGCAAGAGCAAGGTATATATTCCCACTTTGTAGGCCCTCTCATGAAGAAAGAATATTTCTGCAATTGTAGCGCTGGGGAGTGCCTCGCAGGGAGAAACTCCGATACCCATGACGATACGGCTGGCTACAAGTGACCCATACGATGGGGACGCAGCGGACCATATCGAGGCTGCCAAAAACAGTACTACTCCAAAGAGATAGACGGGTCGTTTTCCGAAGATGATGGCGGTTGGCGAAGATATCAAACAACCGATACCCATCCCCATCATGTAGAGGCCTGAGGAGTGTCAATGTCAGTGTCATCCCAACCACCTCGGGGTCATCCATTGGCGTATGGGGATGTTCGATTCCAGGGCACCAGGGTGAAGTAAGGTTACGTAGTTCGAAGGTGGGCGATTACTCACCAGTTGTCAATGCAACCTCTGGTATCGTAACCCCAAAAGTTTTAGCAACGTCTTTGAATCTGAAGGTATTTGATTAGCCGTGAAATAATTGAAATGTAAACATTTCCCGAGGCAATTCACCCAGCGGCGAGGGCAGGGGACATTCCACCACCAATTAAACAATGCCAACCCAAAGATAGCAGGGCAGCATCTCGTCTCCATATAGCCCAGTTTAGTGGGTCATCGGGATGGTCACCTGGCTGCGGACTCAAGATAATTTTTCCATCGGGGGTTCTCTTTTCGTTGCCTTTAACTATTTCAAAGCCAGGCGATTCCGGTCTAGTGGAGGAGATTAAGAGAATAGTACCTAATCCTTCGATCAGCCAGGAGATATAGCTAACAGGAAGGATCGGGTCAAACCTGGAACCTCCCCTGTATCAGGATCCTCTAGAACTCCTAGTGCCCAACGCTTCGGCATGCCCGTTGTTGGTACGCGGAGGGTACACGACCACGTGATGTAAAGGTGCAGAGAAGGAATGGATGGCTACTCCCTAAGGTGGGCCCTATGGAAGAATGGGAGGGAGACGGGGGAATGAAAGCAAACTCTCCCTGCACGCGGAGAGTTATAACTTATAGTCGAGTACTAAGAACTTCCCCATAGGCTACATCCGAAAACTGTATCTGTTTTTACCTCTTGTAGAGAAGGGGTTTGTGGTGGTGCAGTAGAGGGTAAAGTTAGTCTAACGGAGATTTACCACCGCGCGCAATACCGATACTTATATAAACTACGATAGCGTCGGCTGTTCGAGACGTCGAGGGAGCTGGAAACGATTTTTGCCCCTAGTGCGGTGGTCTGAGGGGTTGGGACCCTCAGTACGCCACATAGCTCCAAATATCTGCTGATGCTGTTTTCCTCTCTTTTTTATTTTCTTTTTTTTCTGTTCCACCCGGCTTGCTATGGATGCCTTATTGCTACCGGGGGGCAGGAGTTAGCGTAGAAGAAAGCTGATGAGGTAGGTGATCAGGTGATCAGATTGTACAGTACATAAGCAGACTCACAAGGGCCGGCCGAAACCTCGATAATTAGCATTTACGCCCTAAGTACTGGCCGACTGTAATGTTTTACTCATTCTGATGTTTCACTCATATTACAAGATTCCGTTCTCCCTTGACCGCATTCCCCCGGTAACTTTAATGCTTTCAACCGGTGGTGTCTACTGCCCACACGCAAGGAAGAAAGGCAGGGTGGATCAAGTAGCGGTCGTAGGGCAGCGGCCCGATCAAATGATCCTGGCAGCAGACAGTTTTCCGGGGTATGATAAAGTATCATATATAATATGATAGCAGTAGGTAGGGAACTCGTGGGGTTAGGGGTCATGAACAATTGCTTCTTTTGTGCCTGGCCTCGGGTCTGCAGTCTAGCCCTGTAAGGGGCTTTTTCTCGTAGCGTGTAAGAAAAAGAGGGTGGGGGATCTAATTAGACGAAATATTAGAATATCAGATCGTCCGTTTTTATAAGTGGAGGACAGCTCTGTGTAAATTGGAATAATTGAGGATGGCTCTAGGACGTCTAGAATCTCTCCCTGCGGATTTGGGGTGGAGAAGCACGGCGAACACGTTGTCTTTCGACCTTTAGCTGAGATAAGCAAGAAAGAAAGGCTATAACAAGCTGTCATGACACTAGGAGAAGCAACTCCAACATCCTGGCAAGATTCTCAATTATTCTGGCTTTTACAGCGTTATAGTTGATACACAACTATTATGCATGAACTTGGAAAGGATTATACAGAGAATCCATAAAAACTAGCTGGCAAGTTAACGGAGGAGTTGTGGTGTCGTTTGATGGTACAGTACTGGATGGGCTTGAGTGGCCAAGCTATAGAGGCCCCCTCTGAGGGCCTGGTGATAGGGGAGGGGGCTCTCTGCTACCCCTCTTAATATTGTCATGTTAATTAACCTTTGTACTGTTTCTCCGGACATCTAGTGATACTGTTTAGTACCATCTACCACGGGCGGCAGAGTAGGAACTCCATAAGTCACGCATATATAGATGGATAAACCAGCCCCACTCATCATTTCCCTTGGAGCTGCACACGCAGATGGGAGCAGCCCCAGCCGACCACACCCATAACACCCTCAAAAGTGCAAAATAATAATATAGGGACTACACTCAATTCCTAGCTGAAGAAAAAGGGGGTCTTCTCCAAAACCTCTAACAGCACTGCAGGGACGTGCAAAATTTAATATAATGCACAGTACTGTACTATCAGCCTATGCCCCCCTACCTACGACACCAATCCTCCAACTAACCTCCGACGAACCACGCACGCAGGCATTCAGGCAGAGACCCCCTCTCAGAGACAACACTTGTGGACCCCCAAATACAGCACCCGGATAAACTACCCCCCACGCCGCCTCCTAAATCAAATAAACCCACACACTTACCGTCTTCATACCCCCCCCAGAGAGTCCCGAGCTACAATTCGCCAGTCGAGAAGTATCGGGTGAGCCTCAATGATATGATATTGTACCAACCGACCAACCAACCGAAACAAGGCGAGGTAATATTCCATCCCGCTTGCACTCGAATAACAGACGAAATAATAAGACCTTATCAATTCCATTCCGGGCCAATCGCGGGAAAACGCATGATCTTGGGGCTGCGGGAGCTAACTGTGGTGGGGTCTGCTCGGATTCGTCAGTTAGATAGGTGGGCACAGATCCTTCCTTGGATTTCGGTGCTGGAAGGCGCGCCGTGGTTTTGCTATGGCGTAGCCTTGGGAGCACAGCAGGGCAAGGTACTCGAGTACTGCGGAGCCGCGGTTGGGGAGCCGACAGGCGGGGATGCCATTAATATTATGCGGGATTTTTTGACCTTTTTTTCCCCTCCGTCTTTCCTCCCGTTCTTTCTTTCGTAGTTTAGTTCTGTAGGTAATATATATGATTCTGCATATGCAGTAGATTTTTTTTTTTACAAGGATTTCCTTAGCGTTTGGATATGGTAGAAGTTTGGCTGTGGTTGAAGGAAAATTGGATCTATTGCGTGTTCGCGAAGAAAATATACTAGGGTATTATGTACTTGCGAGTAACAATAAAGCCAAATATTAACGCCTGTGAAATAACAGAAAAAATGAACAACTCCACACAAGAAAAAACCCCGAAAGCAGGTACTGAGAGGCGACATGCAGTGCAAATAAAAACAATAAACTTTTTTTGACCCCGCCACCGCTCGTCTTCCAAGAACCCGACCCAAGTAAACGAAACGACCCAATGAACACCCTCCGATCCGAATATGCTGTAAAATAATGAGGTTGAATGACAACTGTAAAAAATAAAAAAATAAAAATAAGGAGTAAAGTAAAGTAAAGCAAACTTCCAATGGAAGTGGGACGTCTCCGGAGATTCGAGATTAATAGCTGGATTACCAGCTCCTCTTGCTCTTCTTGTTTCCTAGACGTTGCTTCATGGGAGCCTTCTTCTTCTTCTTCTGGATCTTGACCTCCTTGACAGTACCGCTTTCGAATCCCGAGTCGTCGGTATTGCTCCTTTCTAGCTTGGGCGCAATCTCAACTACCGGAATTAATTTCCGTTCGTCAACAATTGCCGCTTTCTTCTCCGGCTCTTTAGCAGTCTGGATAAGCTCAACAGGGGCTACACATGGCGGAACTTCCTTGACTTCCAAGGCGGGCGCCGCGGGAGCCTCGGTCACTTGTGGAGTCTCTGTCTTCTGCGGGGCCAAAAGGGTGGGAATAACTGGTGTATCGACATCGTCCTCCAGACTTTCGACCTTCCCCACCCCGATGTCGAGCTCTAGGCCCTCGATGATCCCTCTCCCATTGCTCGCCCCGCCAATGCTAGAGATCGGGCTAGTTGGAGGGCTTCCGTCCCTCTCGGATTCGTCGTCGTATGGGAACGACTCGTCGGAGCTGTTCAAAGACTCTTCAATCGATACCGATACAGGCTGTCGAACCCATGCTTGATGCGAGTGGCGCTCGCGGGGGTCAAAAATCTCACGGATGCCTCGTTTCTCGCAGATTCCGAAAGCTGGAGGTCCATAGACACGTGGAGCGGGTACGAATGCCAACTCTTCGGGCTTAGCCTGGGGTACCGAGGGGGAATATTCCGGCGCCTGAGGAGTAAGCTCCTGGTCTGAGACCTCTCGTTCATCAAGATCCTCTCTCAAAATATCCTCATCGGCTTCCTCCTCTTCTAGGATCTCCTCCAACACTTGCTCTCCCCTGTGTTTCCTCTCCCCGAATTCATCCTCGTCTGATTCCTCCATATCGGAAGAAGTTGACTCGGAATAATCGGAGGGTGCTGACTCGGTAGCAGATTTTGACTCCATCATACTGCAATTATAAACACCTTTAGTTTCTTCAATTGGGTCCCTCGCTTCCTGGAGCGGGGCTGCTAACTTCTCCCCAACATCCTCAGGATGGGGATCCTCTACGATTGGTGAAGGATACTCCCTCACTGTGGGTGATTCTTGTTTAGAAAGGACCTGAGAGGTCTCTCCGTGTGTCTCCCTGATCGGAGTCTCGGTCTGGGCCTCCTCGGTGAATTCGGGAAGCGTTACCGGTGATTCTTCTTCGACTGTCAAGGTTGGGTCAATGGCCAGGGGCACAATCTCTTCGGCCTCGGCCTCTTCGGCAACGGCCTCTTCGACAACGGCCTCTTCGACAACGGCCTCTTTGGCAACGACCCCTTTGGCAACGACCTCTTCGGCAACGGCCTGGGAGGCAATCCTGGCATCATCCCCGCTGTTTATTTCGTCCTGTAATTATCTTTAGCACCTCCCATGATGCGATAATTTGCACATGTGTGCTAGATATAATATTGGCATGGATGGTTGTGTACTTACTTCAACAAGGGCTCCAACCACGGGAGTAGGCTCGGGCATAGGAGGGGATTCAGTCACAGGAGCGGGTTCGGGCGCAACGACGGGAGTAGCAGAGAGAGAGCCCAAGTATCGCTTTTTGATATCCTCAACAACCTCAGGTTTTGTCTATGAAAAATAAACTATTAATTATCTCTTCAAAGAGCAAACTCTAAAGAGGGAAATTCTACCTGCTTCAATCGCCATCCCATCTGAGTCGAGATATAAATTGTGCCCACTAGTGATGTGAACAGGTAGATAGGCGCCTGGTTCACATGAAAATTATAAGTAAAGGATCCGGAATAGGATCAAGCTTCTTGAACCCTTCATACCAAAGGTAATAAAACACAACATATGACTGCCCAGTATAGATAAACTAGAGGCGTGAGAAGTCTCGAGTTAGGAGTAGTCGGGGCAGTATAATATGGCAACGGGTGAAACAAAGTGTTCCAAAACATTTTTACTATGTTTAATAGTATTATAAAAACAGTTTCTGAAAGTCCCTGAAATGAAAATGAACTGAGAATAGAAGGAGAAGGAGAAGGAGAAGAAGGAGATTGCTGATAGCTATGAAGTTCGATGGGAGCTGGTTCCCTGTGGCCCATTATGTACTGAAAGACTGGATTAGAACGTGCGCACGACTAAGCTCAGAGTAGCGTAATTTTATTTCTCCTTGCTTTCTGCCTTGGCGTCAGACCCGGCGTGTATGTATGTATGTCGGAACTAATTGTCCGCATGCCGCTAAGGACGTTTATATCGAAAATTCATCGAGCGATAAAAAGAAAAATAAAGATCCTTTCTCAGGCTTTGACAGGAGTTGCCAAGTCAAACAACTCAAATCGAACACGCCTGTTTGTTAGAAATGTTATGCAGTTACACAAGCCTGCAGAGCAGAATGAGCCATAGGGAGTCTTTGTGATGTGTTGGCCCAATTCTATTGATGGTTTCCTCCCCCCCCTAAACGGGGGTGCTAAGTATATCGTGGGCCAGTAAGATCTGGTTCGCTTATGCGCCCACCTCCTCGAGCACATGGCCAACCCTGGTTGGCGGGGCGGACAGCAGGTTTTCTGCGGGAAAGCAGTTGATTGTCCACGGCCGACGGCGTTTCTCTACTCGAGTAGACAATTTCACTCTACTTCTCGCTGCCCGCTTCCATTTTTCCAGAGCGACTACGGACTCTTCTAAGTTCCCCTCAAAATTAGCTCTACTATTTTATGGGAAAAATCATTGAAAATATGGGTGAGAATGAGCGCTAGAACAATTCCTTTGTTAGAGGGAATTGTAAGGAATTGGGGATTTTTGAAAAAATAAAAAAATGTGGACGCAAAAAAGCCAACACCAACTCACACTGCTGATCGGGATCTTACACATGTGCCCCTATTGTAAAGCCAGCGATGTCGTGCAGAACCAGTCTCAATCAATATTCGATTTTCCCGCAAGATCATTCGATCAGGAAGCGCTTGGGTGTCGACTTATCGACTTGTCGTTTTAGGTCTTTCAAGGGTCGGCCGCCCACTCGACCACGAACACTACCGGTAATTCCGTGGATATTTGTCGTCGATGCATCTTAGGGAGCTCCATCCCGTTTCGCTCCACAATTTTTTCCCTTCGTTCTCACGTAGAGTGCCTATGATATTGTTCGGCAATTCAAGGTCGTTTGCTGCACTCTTTCATCATCGTCATCATATCATCACTAAGAGTGAAACCACGCAAGGACATAACCAATTCCACGCAAATTGGAACAATTCCACCCTTCCTCAAAAATCCCAATATATCCCCAAAGGGTTACGTTGACGGTAGCGGCCCGAGCCAGGAATCTGATTTCGGGAGAGATTGGGTATTTTTTTTCCCCGTCAATAGTAACCCCACCGAGAGAAAAAAGAAAAGTCAGCTCCCTGTGAGAATGGGGCGATCAGAATTTTGCCCCTCCATAGTGACCATTGTGAGGAGGGCTACGGTATTGGGTCCGGCTGTGTCAGTGATTCGAGTGGGGTTGGAGAAAAAAAATGTTAAGAAGTTGAGCGGATCATCGGGTTGGATCTTGATATCTCCGGATGCTCAGCGAGATTTGTTTCGTTGGTTGTCTGCCTATGCGTTATATACGGGAATTAGAAAATCTTGTAGAACGATCTAATCAAACGTTTTTCCGATTTATCTTACTGGAGAAAGTAGTAACACGGCACGGTGCTCTTAGAAATTGAGCACATAGCGCATAATATCCCCGACTTGTTTATAACCCACGGTACAAGTAGTGAGGGGCGGCGTTTTCGTTTGCCCCACCGAATCCAATAAAAGTGTCGTCCTCCGCAATGCCCGCGCCTCCACCTCAGAACAGGGGGCAATGCCAAACTCCAGGCTTTCAGTCTCGGATTCCAAGTTAAAGTTCATGAGTGCATAAGGCCAAATATCATGTGCTGTACCGGTAATTCACTGAGGGCAAAAATTGGGATATTAAAGCCGCAGATTGCCGCTCCCAAACCTGTCTGGGCCGGGCGGGGCGTTATGCCGACTCGAGAACCTAAAAACCCATTAAGCAGGCTCTAAAATTTTACCCTGCAACCATGTCTCCATGCAGCAATCGACCAGCTGTCTTATTCTCGTATCATATTTGTTCCTTGTGATGTCGAGATTGTAAGCTTTTCCACCGATACCGAGATTTCGACCAGAGCTCTTTCCTTTTAACGCGATCCGAAGGGCAAGCAGAATATGTAGCCGGTTACCGTTGTAGTTAAGAACCTGGGGTCAAGCGCTACCGGTATCTGTTAGTACTATTTGCACGATAACACGGACCACAGACCGCGATGGGGTGCTTTGGCACAAGAGAAAAAAAATTCTCGTTGAGCCTGGCGATCTTTGCGTTTGTGGGACGACAGGTTGAAAATTCTACCACTCTCCGCACACACTTAAGCCCACCCCCAAGCTGTGTTGTGAATGGTTCTAGAACAAGGCCGCTTATCAGTAAAACAGTGCTCAAAGCTGTGGGCAAAATGTGATTTCGCTCGTCCGCCAAAATTCAGGTACCGCTGGAGAAGTCGCTGATAAGACCATGGCACCCATCGACGGGACGCCTTAGAGGCCGACACAAAAAAACCCAGGTCCGGGCCGGTCCTCGTAGTTGTTGTGAGCATATACTCATATCTGGTCCAGCCCAGCGACTCAGAACTCGGTGTCTCTTTGTAATTCGATAAGCCCGTGATTTTCAAACGAAGGGTAGAAGACATGATGGCCCGCCAGTGTCACAACTTCCGCTGCAGCGTTCTGTCTGTGGAGCAGTGGATCATTGTATCTCATAAAAGCCATCCTAACAGGAGTATCATAAGTGGTTAGAATATCTCTTTCTCCTGAATTAGGGCGGGACACCCTCAGCCCTAACTTCCGATGGATACTGCAGTGATATCAACATGGGTGAGCTGATGTATACGATCGAAGACTGTTCCGCAAACGATATACCCATATTGAGCTATTTTAAAACTTTCAGTCCCCATCTTCTTTGAGGGGCTAATATATCCTAATGCTGCAGTATCGGATCCAGGCGAAGACGCCAATGCTCATCGCCGTCAAGGAAAGTCCCTTCTTAGCCCGATATATGGTAAACCGTAGCAGTTTATGACATGGTGTTCGCCCACCTATCGAGCCTTATAATTATATCATAATAATTATTGTTGTTATAATTATTATGATAATATTATCAAAAGAAGCACAATACCCAAGGAACCCTAGCTCGCGCTCATAGGGTAGGCCTGTCTTCAAACTTCCAGATCTCCACAATAGGGCTTAGGTATGCCCGCTAGTGTGATTCAAAGATATCATACCTAAAATCGGGGCTCCAGTACCAGTAAGGGTCTCACTAGGTTTCACCCCGCGAGGGTTTCTAATTCGAGAATGGCGATCCGATGATATCCCTTCTATGAAAAAAAGCGTACGGAAAATTCCAACCAATTAGCAAATCACTCCGTCGAATACTTGTCCTAGGCAAGAAGCATTCGGAAATAGGAATTCGCAAAATATGACAAAAAATCCGTGGGTATAATGTGATAAATTCACCACTCGTATTTCCGGATGCTTGGGATAACTGAGTGGGGCACTAACTGGTGAAGTAAAACCATTTAGCGAAAAAGTAACCTGTAAGAGTGTGAAGAAATCGATGGATCATGATGTCTCGGAATATGCACCGGCAAGTCTAGCCTTACATACTCGAATATCAGCATGCATCGCCATCTCGCTTCGGTGCCGAACCACACTGTTGCAGGAGAGAAAGTGATCTCACAGGTCAATGCCGAACAGTCTTTGCGCATGCCGAACCCCTCTCTCGCCCAACCCCCGAAATCAATCGGAAGCCGCATCCAGGAGCCAGAGAAGAATAAACTACCCAATATCCCTATTTATGCAAGTTAACGTCCCTAGCGCCCTGCTCTAATCAATCGTAGGGGCCCGACAGCCACGTCCGTCTGTAAAGTTCCGATCCTTCCTTATCCCTCAAGAACAATGCCTCTCAACGACGGAATGGCGGGAGTCTTTTAGATAACTGTTTTCGGACGTTCCTCTAGAGACATCGTAGGCCCTTATCACAATCTTATTTTATTTTTTTACAGAACAGTGAAAAAGGGAAAGCTGGTGAAGCGCGCCCAGCTGGAAAGGGAACCTCGGGGGTACAGTACAGCAGCTCGAAATTGCCGACTCCCATGTTATCCAAAGACCGTTCCAGGAATACCAGTATTAACTCCTGTTATCTTAACTCTCGTGATATGGCGCAGAGGAGATTGTCGCCAGTTAGCTGATTCGCAGACTCGCAGACACAGGCAAGAAAAGTATTCCGGTAATCGAGTATTGTGCCAGCGCCCCTGGCAGGACTCGAAGTGCGTTGGGACCACTGGGGATGAGAGTCTCTTTATCCGGCATCGGAGTCGCGACACCTGCCACTATTCAGCCCAGAGCCAAACTTCGTCACGCAAACTTGTTCTTGCGGAACCCTTGCAATGGACGCTACCGTACTCGAGTAGTCACCCACCCCCGATATGCACGGATGGACCTGCTGCACTCCTAACAGGAGCCTTTCGAAACGTGACCCTCACCAAGACCCGGAATCTTATTTAGCCATCATATTACGATACCCTACCGTGTTCCCAGACAATTACTGTGCAAGCACTAGGAATATAGTTATTAGGGCAGATACTCTAGTGTACTATCATACAGAAAGCCAGAAATGGAAAAAGTTATAAAAAAAAAAGTTTTCGTACAGCAGAAGGGGTGCAAAGTAAATCTTTCAGTGGTGGTAAGAGGGGCAAAAGCACTGAACAGCAAGACATTGGTGCAGTCGTGTTAGAAAAGTAAATACCCTGATACCTCTATGAAGCAACAGTACGTGTACGGTACAGTACTGTACTCGAGTACCGTACCGTACTGTACTTGTACAATGCAATCATCCTTGCTTTCCATCAGCAGCTGTGGCAGCACCAGACGCTCAAAAAGCAAAGCAGGATTGAAACCAAGAAATTTTTACCATAGATAAACATGTAATTTTAGAATATGATAAAATTTTAAAAGTCATTTAGGTCCCTAAGATAACTGTTCAATACGGCAGGCTGCTGGATGAATAAGAAGAGAGATAGTGATGTTCCTATGTCTTCGATCTCTACTACGGTACTGTATCAAGCTAGGTTTATCAATGCCTAAAGAAGAGTAGTCAAGGATGTTATTGATATTGAGCCCCATTTAGTGTTAAGCAAAATTATTCAAAAAGTAAATATTTGTTATAACAAGATAACTATAAATAAGATCATATGAGAATCTAATTTTAAGTTTTAAATGCTAGAAGAATAAAAACCCTTTCCCAAGAAAAGAATAGAAAAAGAAGAGAAGAGAAGGGAGAGAAATTAAATAATCTTTTTGTTAATAAAACTACTATGATTTATAGTTCAGATTTATGGACAGAATAATAATAGCTTGAATAGAAGTCAATATTATAACTTGCGCCTTGGGAGAAATATCTTAAAATTCAGTTTTATGTCAAAAAAAACTAGTATTAAACCCATCCCATATCCGATTACCATCCAGGGCTATTATCACTTTCAGAACACAATCGTATGGTAAGATATACTCCATCCTTACCAACATCTATGTATAATCTAAAAAGCACAAAACTTTTAAGAACACTGATGGGAAAGCTCTCTTATAAAAATATTTTTCTTTATTCTTATGATACTTACTACTATTGCTATTTTCGAAACTCTCATTACAATAAACACGGTAAGGCTCTTTAAACTTAATCAGTGTCCTATATGAATACATAGGGAATACTAGAGAGAGGAAGAAAAAGCACCTAACTATGCACTAATGAATACTGATCTCTGCTAGGGTTTCGTACATGATTGACCAAGTAATTTATCCAGAACAAAAGATCTAGTGGTTCGGGTTACTATAGTTAAGTTAATAGACCAAAAATCCACGCCAAATCTATCAAAAATAATAGTCATATCATATATTATCCAATAGTTATTTTTGAGTCATGCTCAACAACACTATACCCTAGGGTGTCTCAATCCTCTAGTGCTATTTGAGCTGGATTTTCCCACTCTCATACCAATTAGCAATAATAATTTGTTAAACTGATATAAGACGATGTTACCGTTTTTTCCAGTATCATATAGAGGAGCGCCGGAAACCCGGGGGCAGGATGTGGGGAGAAAATCCTGCAGGAAGCTAACTAGTATTCCGTGTTACACTACTGTCCGAGTGATCACTGATGAAGGGGTTCACCAGAAGGGTCATCACATTGACTCTGAGAACGGGCAAGAAGCGGGGGAAGAAAATATTGGAAGGAACGTGAAGGCTGTGGTGAGTGATGGATGAATACTACTGAATGCATCCTCTTTAAACACTTTGTTTTCGTGAGTGACAACACTGGCCAACGAAGGAGCAAAGAGGTGACTCAGGGGATACCTCCACGAGGGAGGGGATTTTCTGTAATGTCGCTTTGGAACTGACGCGAAAATGATCTCCTAACCTTGCACGGAAAATATGTTTACTAGACATTGCACTAAAGTAGTTAGCGATTATAAGTTCCTGATTGAAGTGGATCTAAGACCAGACTACAAATCTCCTTATCCTATTGCTTCTCTTTCTCTGACACTGCGATCCCCTACTTCCTTTATATACAGATTCCTCTTTAATCGATGGCCTTGTTGGGGCATTTAAGCCTTCTCGGAGTAATTGGCGAGGAAGTAGAGTGAGGGGAATCCTTTTGACCACGGCATTGGATGGGAGCTCCTTTCTCTCTCTAACTAGACTAACGGCAAAGGCAGAAATGCACAATGGTAGGTGGGTATGGATTGAATGGTTAACCAAAACTGCTGAGTACTATTTCTGCTACGGGCGTCCGGTTTCTCTAGAACTTAATCCGCATATATCTTATCATCGTATTCTCCCTCTACGGCCTTCTTGATTATCTCATCATATTTGCATGCTAGTTAAATGGACGCTTAGCCGGCCCGGGCCCAGGCTGTAAGACTGGTATAGCTTTGGCGCAGAATTGGGAGGGTGAAAGAGGTACCTACATCTGGTGTATTTCCTCTATTGTATCCAAGGAATTAAGAAGGCAGTCAACCAACCGAGCTATCATTATCTGTTTTTATTCCTACTTCTATCACGCTTTTGTTCCACTTCCTACTATCCGCATATTGAAAGGTCCCCTACCTCGCGTCGACACCTCTTGCGTTTATGGCTTTCCACCGGGTGATAAGCGATGATTCTCAGTTGGTTCAAGATCCTGAAATACGTCCAATAAAAGTACTTTAGAGCAGAAAGAAATGATCATGGGGGAGCGGGAATTTCTTGGGAACTACGAAAACACTAAATGAAACAGTTATCCCAGCTCCCTTAAACTATTACCCAACACTAAACAATACGGAACTTGCTAAAACGAAATCCCGAGCCATATCTCAAGTGACAGCTCAACAATGAGTATTATCTATCAACTCTGGCGAGCAAAGCTAGCCTACATCTTGTAAAGACTTACTACAACAGGAAAGCTCCAGATTGTTCAGGTGCTCATTACCCATTACCGGGCAAAATAGTAAGCTAAATGCATAATCAGAACTCGAGTTACTTCCCGTGAATGCTTCTGTGTGGCAGTCCCTGAAGGCATTGGATTGGAACTAGCTCCTTTTTTGGTTTTAACATCCAGCCAAGTCTATCTTGCCCTCTTTCCCTTCATCCCGTTTGGTTCCTGTACTATTTTATAACCTCATAACCCTACCCAAGCCCTGACCAAGACATACCAGCTACTCAGTATGATAGCAAAGGAGGCATTATATTGGGATACTTGCCCTTGCTCATTATCAAGGTTAAGACCCAGGATACGTTCCCAAATGAAAGGTTCAGACTGGGAAATCGCCATTGTTCATAATTGACTAGGGCTCGTTCCGAGTAGACGACTCAAGCCGAGAAAAGAAAAAACTTTTTTGTTTAAGAAACAAGATTTTATCGCTTATTACGCAATGGGATCTTCCCGTAAGTCCCTAGGTTTCTTTGAAGTAGCCAAATTCGGGCGTGGCATCGTGACGTCGTTTTGGAAAGCACAACTCCGAACAATGTATTGCAACATTTTGTATATGCTTCATCGATAGTCTTCTAGCAAGATTTTCAAGCCTCTTCTTCAGCTCAGGCACTCCTTTGTTCAAGAACTTACATTGGTGCTCAACCCCAAGACCTTCACAGCTTGTCCCGTTGATTAGACTAGAAATAAGGGTGGCATGTTGTTGTTGGGGAAGATATTCATATTTGCGTGTTGGTAGCTTCTTTCTCAAGGCAAAAGCGGACAACTGCGGAAGGACTCAATCTGTCCTTCCGGAAATTTAATGTCTAGATGTGACCCAAGCTCTTGGAATACTAAATTAGTTCTAGTTCGTGAATGTGTTCTCCCCCCACCTCTGACCTCGCGACGCGATCACAGAAGTCCCCTACTCGCTACCGTGGACTCTCTTGAATAGCATTGCCTCGGGTCAAGGGGAAGTGGTTTGGTAAGCCAATGAGCGTCCAGCTACCATTTCTTCTCCCTCTCCAGTCCTCAAAAACTGCCCTAAATAGAAGTGTTATATGGCCAAACGCAGGACTAAGCCCTTTCACCCTCAGTCGATGAGGGTAACTCGCTACCTATCATGTCTGTAGCGTTACACTGAGATGCCCTTTTGGCGAGATGCATACCGGCCTTCACAATACGTTTGTGGGGATAAAGGGTTAGCAATGCTTACTATTTATTTTTGGTGGGCGATCGTGTACCGGTACTTATATTACGGTAAGGATCACAACGGCATATCACAGAGATCGCGGCAAGATTCTTGCATCCCCCCTCAAGATTAACTGTAAAGTGCTGATACCCGATGCAGTGCCGATATCCGAGGTACGCCGTGGGGCATTAAATGGAACATAAACGTTTCATAATTTCTCCAAGCGGTTTCAGCAGCGCCCGGGTCATTCCCAAGATAGGGACTAGGGATGATTAGTGAGCGACCCACTAGTAAGATAACTTGGCTGGAGCAATGCCAAAAGAGCAGAGAAATCAAGACCAAGAAACTCAGCAAGACGCTTACTTAGTTTAGGTTTCTATAAACAGCTCGGCCAGCAGAGCCCCAGTTGACGTAAACTCACGTGGGGAATATACTTGGATCATGACTGAGCAGCGGAGTCTCAGTCGAACAGTAACTTCACCAAGTGTTCCTTTCCTCTGATGCCCAGAACCTGCGAAAGGAGAGTACCAAATCGTAGTTAACATCCTTGGGGAAATATTTGCCGGCAAAATGACGATGTGATAAGGGAACTTAATTTTGTTTTTGCATTTTCCCCCTGTGTAACTGAGTTCACGCCGTCCCATAGCTATTGCTAGAATGGACAGAATAGGTTCTAATAGGCCAAAAAAAAAAAAGTAAGGTATCGAAAATGTAATAGGTGCCGACCAGTAACTTCGGATTTTGAGACTCTGGATACACGATATTTATTTTTCCTCGTCCGCGCTACCCCACTGAGTCCTTTGAGCACCGATAGCTGCCGATTAATACCATAGGATATGCTTGTACAGCACGAATATACCTACAGGGGCTGTGAAAGGAAACTTCCGTCTGTTCTTTATTCATCTCTATCGCGGCTAATTCCGTCTCCATACCCTGACTCCCAAGTCCAGAGATGATTGATCTCCAGAGTATCCTGACTGTCTTGGTGGTGCATGGTGATATAAGTACCGTATTTATCACTCGATCTCATGTACTTACAGCACACTAACGGGTGCTAGGAAGCTACGTAAATGTAGGTTGCGCTTAGACTTCCCCCTATCACAATAGGACTTCGGCACAACATCCTCTAACTAATTTCGTCACAGTTCCCCAATCCGCCTTGAATTCCATACCTATAGCTCAGCTTTAATATTGGTAGACATACAGATCTATCACAATTTACCTCACTAAAGAGCACTTTGGTTGTGATTCCAACCACAGCGATCCAACTTAGTGTCACCAACCGGAAACGCATGCGCCTCCACTTCCCCGTTCCTACAGGACCCAATCCTGGAGCAAAGCTGTAAGCCCAAGCTTCCTTCAAAAAACTCTAGTTTGGGTTGCACGCCTTTCGAGCCCTAACAGGTTGTAAATAGCAGGGCATACAGTGAGCGAGGTGCCTTACCGCAGGGCCAGGTGCCACGGACATTAACTTTCCCCATCCCTATCACCGAGACCCTTTTGAAAATTTTGACTAAAAACCCCAAGTGCACGAATATTTCGATACCGGGATACGGTGGTTACCCAAGCTACCTGCAACTATTCGATCGCTACAGTTTTTCTGCTTGTAGGAAACACTCTCTTTCTAGGTGTTTTATTATAGCGGTAGTGAATAAAGTATTTGTAATTTGATGCTAGATGCTTGCTCGGGAATAGCTGGGGGTCTGATGACCAAGCTCAAAGCAAGCAGTATAAGTTCATGGTTTGGATCGGTCCTAAGGTGGCACCATTGATAGTAGTAGGTGGCATTTTACTCATACCCTTGCATTGCACGGCCTGCCCCTCCCTTGCTGGCGGCTATTCCTAATTCATACAGGATTAGTTATCTCATATCTAGCTACCATCCCTCGATATTTACGTCACCTGCCACTACTAAGAATCTAAGCTTCCTCCTCCTAGCCCAACTCTTGGCAACTGGGACTCCCATATTAAAGAGGCCAACTAAAGGTGCAAAAAAAGTATCATAATCTTCCAAAGTGCGATGCTACACCTATGCGTTCCTGCGTTATTTCCAAATACTAGAAAAATAACGACCGCTATAGGCTCGAAATACCACGAGGCCCTTCATATATCTTGTTCAAATTCATTAGACATGCATTTCGTTATGTTTATTAATATCTCGAGCTGTTTGAAGGTTGGGCACAATATGTAACGGGGTTAAACAAGAGGCTATGTTGCAACATCGCCAGTGTGCATAAGTTTAATCGGTAAGATGTCAAGGGTAACCAGCCATACCGTCTCGTGACTGTTTTGCAGCATTTTCATTTCAGCATTTCAAATAGTGCCGTATCCAGCCACTAAAAATTTCCAAGATATCTTAAGTGAAATACGGGATCACTCGCTCCTCACCATGGATTGCAGATAGGTACGAGTGATAAGTAGTGACTCGAGGCAGAAAGGTGGGTCCAGTCCAAATGTGGGTGATCAAGGTAGTGAGTGTCCTTCGCTTCCACATATCCTCCCACCATTCCTCCCGTATACCCGCAGAGAGAGCACGGTTACTGTGCTTCTCCAGATGTGACACGCTCCATTACAGTCTGGAGTTCGCCTTTGACACTAAATTTTTGGATAAAATGATCCAACTTGGGTAGAGCAGGAGTGTACGCTGTCACATACGCTGCAGCATTTCTTTTCACTTCAGAGAATAGCCGACCCTAGCTATGTCGTATAAACGGTAGTGCAAGGTACGCCCTGCATTTTCAGGGTTCGGGCAAGGCATTTGTGCATCGTACTCCCATCTCCACTAATTACAAGAATCTGGTTTAGCCTCTGAGAATCACCCATCTTGGTTGGGTTTGAATAGGGGTAGCAGTATCAGCAAAACCAGTATTTATAGACTATTATTTCCCGTATTCCCCATTGGTTTGGGGTCAAAATCGGAGCTAGCAGAACTTGGTTGAGAACTAGAAGCACAGCTTGGGCACGTAAAAGACAGATAAGAAAAACTGGCCCAAGGGCTCATATAGACTCAATATTTTAAAGTCCACTGCCATAAGGGCTCCCACTCTACCTAAGAGGTATTAGTAGCAACAATAGGTTCATATGACACAGCTTTTCTAAATGGAGAGCTATCTACTGATGACATGCATCGGAGGCCACCAACCCACCAAACAGATATCAAAATTTATGCACTACCCGTTCCCAAAATGCGAAATGTGACATAAACAGAATTCACCTTGTTTCAGGACAGTGTAAAGAATCATAGAGATAGTGTAGGAGGGGGGGTTTCTAAAAGGAGATGGAGATCGGGGTTGTGTGCAAAGTAGGAGATCAATCATCCACGGGGTTGCTTTGGATCTCCAACCAATATGAAATAAAGATAATCTACCTTTCCAACTCTACCTAGCGGTTGTCTAACAAACACTCCACCCTTGTGCATTACGTGCCATAATCAAATTCAAGTCTCTACCCTGCCAATACAAAGCGATCCTATCATGTCTTAGGGACACCCCCATTTATATGGCACGGTGTGAGAGTACGTTTGGGGGTTTCCGGACGCACTCCACAATCTTCTCCTTAGCTGTAGCCCCCCTGGCAGTGCTATCATAACCCCTGGATTTTGTATAATGCGGGATAGTGATCGATTGGTCCGCCCGGGAGCCCCTCTCAGAAATGCTCAAACTCTATCTGACCGCGTATTCTGCCCCATGCCGATGGGAGAATATATCATCTTTTTCCAGGACTGGAGTGCCCTGGGACTCTCTCCTTGAGGAGCCTCGCCACTGCATTCCTCAGCAGTCGAGGATTATCTGTGTAGAGCTCTTTTCTATGGTGTTCTACGAGTCTCTAAAAGTTCTCTCTTACCGCAGCTGCTTGCCATTTACTTACTAGGGACGGCAGATCTGACCAGAAACCAGCTTCCTCCACACCCCCCTCCTCCTCCCTCTCCGGGCTTTCGATCTACCGAAATGAGGGAATTTCTTGCCACATCACCACTCTCCGTGGGCAAAAACAAACTGCTATACCATGTACCATGCAGGACAACCTAAGAGGCCGCAGCGCAAACTGAAGTGCAACATAAAGCTGCATTTTAACCCAATGGCTGTCATGTCCACCTCTGACTCCCAATCGCATAGGGGAAGTGCTTTGCCTATCTCTAGTTCCTTGCCAGGTTAGTGTGGATTCTATGCCCAGCTAATGAGTAACGGACACGCTGGCCCGAATTTTTCATCGAACTTTCCTCAGAACGAGTAACGTACTTTCTATACCTATTCAAACGCAAGAGGAAGGGATCGAGGTGTTCTTTTCTTGATAGGTATTCGGAATTTCCTCCCTGCTAGGTCCAAAAAAGTGTGTTTCACATTTCCTGTGAAGAACAATGCCAAGAAGCTCTCGCAGTGATTACCCATTGACTTCCCGAATGCCACAAGCTATTTTGGGGGGGATGGGTATACACTTTGCTCCCGACTATCACTAGACCGTTTTTCCACACAAAGTGCTGGAAGAGTATTTCTCCCTTGCATCTAGGCTCTTTTGTATTCCCACAGCCCTTATTGGCGGGGCATTCCCCCCCTAACCAGATCTATGCAATTTCAGAGAGTTATACAAAAAAACACCAGTTAATCCTCTTTTTTTCTCACTTATATACAGACCGATCTGACTTGATTACGGTGGAGCGGGTGCATAAGGATAGGGTTGTTGGTAACCAAGCCACTCCTGCAACCCTCCGCCACAGCGCGAGGGGCAATCGTAGCCGCCGCCCGGTGAGTAGAGTTTAAATAATGAAAGGCGCTTAAACTATCCCTAAAAATTTGGTCAGGTCACGTGGTTTCGCGAATCAGATACTGGACGATAGTGTCTAACCAATGACGCGCTTGGAAAAGTCAAAAGGTTTGTTTTACCGAACCCCCCAACTCAAAGTGTACTCCCAACCCTCAACAGGTATTATTCCGGAAAAAATTGGCTTGATCATAAGGAAACGCTTAGATCCCTATGGCTTTCCTGGAGGGTCTTTAGACTAGCTACTCTAATTCGTTGTGGGCATACCGCCCGGATTCTAGTGTGGAATCAAGGGAAAACACTATTGGTGGGCTCATTGAGAAAGAGTGTGTCGAGGCCCCTACCATAACGTGGAAATCACTCTGATGCAAAGCGCTCTTCCATATGATGTTCCGTACACGATTATATGCGAGGCTATGATAAGAATTAATACTCACACTTACTGACTGTACTAGCCCAGCAACCCTATGCAAGGCCTGGATATCCTTATGTATGCAAGGAATGTGACTAATGCGGAAGAATCAATGGGACTCGGGAAAAGTATCCCAATGCTAAAAAGATCCCAGAAACTCAGGAGAGGGCTGCTTTAAAATTGCTTATTTTTTATTATTATTATTTATTTTTTTTACGTGATAGTTGGGTTTGCGACCCAAACGATAAAAACCGAATGCATGAGAAAATGATACTCCTTTATAATATGCATAAAAACCCAAAAAAATGCTAACGAATGACAAAAGCCAGCCGTTTCCCTTGAACAAAGTCTATGCATTCTAAACACGCTTGAGCAAAAAAGATGAGAAGAGTAAGAAAAAAAGAAAGTAGCCCCGGCCAACATATCCCCTTTTTCCCGCCCTCGCCCCAAAAAACGATTCATGAGGAGCAGAAAGAAAAACATTCGTATCCCGTGAGTTTTCCAACCCAATAACACAAACGAAAAAAGAAAAAGGGAATCGTAAAGAAAAGAGTAGGAAGGTCAAAAAAAACAAACAAAGCCTCCTAAAGTTTTTACAGAGAATGGAAGTCCCGAGATGTCAGAAGAAGGGAATGGTAAAAGTAGAAAATGGAAAAAATAAAAAGGAAGGAAAAGAAACCAGAGCCAAGAATTCATAACGCCCCCCCGTTCCCTACGCCCCACCCATGTCTTAACCCAAGCCATTCCGGTCAGTCCTTTTGTCGCACAACCGGAGCATTGACAGCGATAGCCGTTGCACTTGACGGTTGGGCCTCCATCCACGCCCACTAAAGAAGAAAAAGATCACCTTTACACAACCATGACTTTGGAGGTGTACAGGAAGTCCAGACTCTTCTCGTCACTCTCGCGGTAGTGCGAGAGCACGTTCTCAACTCGCAAAGCATGATCTATAGAATTACAATCAGCGAAAAAGTCAAGGTGAAGAAAAAAGAAGAAAAATCTTACCAGGACTCCTCAAACCCCTGCCAATCCTTTCCATGGACTCCAACATAAGGGGGGCATCCTCGCAATTTCCGATCAAAGCCACGGTCTGCTCCCGACTCCAGTCCAGGGAGAAAGGAGTGAGCCCCTTGCTAATGGCGGCAAAGTGTGCCGCCAGTGACTCGGCCAGGGTGTTGTTCTTCTCGACTAGCCTCTGAGGGGGGGAAGGATGGCGCCATGCATAACCATCATCCATGTGGAACACCCAGTAGTAGAGCCTCCACGAATCACGTTCCAGCGCACTCATGAGAACCACCAGTGTGAGAAAGATCCTGAGCCAATCCTCACGTTTCCTGCCAAAGATTCTCTTCTGCAGCTCGTTCAAGATCTGCTTCTCGAGTTGCCAAATCCTACGCTCAATCAGGTGGTCGAGCTGGTTTGCAAGGACCCTGGGAAGGGGAGTCTGATTGGCCAAGGGGCAGGTGGGTGAGGGGATCGGGCTAATGCCGAGGGAGTCGGACGAAGGGTGGAGAGTAGCCCCGTTTAGGAGTAGCTGGGTCGCGGTCCAGAGTTGAAGTGCATCTCTGAGCATAAAGTTCTCCTCGCTCCTAGAATATCTCCAGGCAGACCTAAAAATCTCTGAGAGGATAGGGCTTGTTGTAAACGCGCTCTCCACGTAATACCAGGTGTGATCGTCAATGTACTTCTCCAAAATCTCAGTGTTTATCCCGCGTTTCATGGCGTAGGAAGTCGTTCCCATTGATTGCCAACCAGAAGCATCCTTATACCAGTAGACGAGCTGCCCTGGGTAGGCCGGAATGAATTCGTAAACGCTGAGTGGGAGTGTGATACCTAAAGTCTCCTCATGGGACACTGTAACAGTGCGTGCAGGTGAGTTTGACCAGCGCAAAACATGGTGCATCATTGTTCGAGAGTATGCGTCCACAAGCCCTATCAGCAATATTAGTAAAGTCTCTAGAAAGGCATTCTGTAGCCATTCCTACATTTTGAAAAAACGTCCAAGTCCACGAAGTGCACTCTCACGCACATAGCACCGGTCCCTAGCTTCTCGCATCTAGGGCAAGGGTTTCCTTCACCACACTATTGAGGCTATTAGAATCAGAGGCTTAGAACGCCGGGAGAGAAGATTACACACCTTCATCTTAAGACCCCAACAGCGGGTGCAAGCTCCCATTTTCCTCAGCTGGTGGACCTCGCGCCTCTCATCAGGGCCAAGCTTTCTGCGGCTCTTTCTCCTTTTTGGTGCGGCAAATGTCGCAACAAGGTGAGAGTAAGAAGGATTGCTGGTTGGAGCACTCGATGCACTAGATCCAAGGTCCGGAGAGAAGCTTGGTGGTGCAGGACTAGATCTTGTTGAGTTGGCACGAGAGCGGGAGGAAATCTGGGGAGAGTAGTCCGAGAGAGCGGGAGTAGTTCCTCTATCTCTAGGATCATACTCTGAAGAGCTCGAATCGTATTCTGAACCAAAGGGTGAAAATCTAACTCTTGTGTGTCTGTCCGTTTTGTAATATGTATTAGTTGAGAGTAGCTTTGGTAATAAAAGGTGGCAACGCGGGAGTTTTGTTTGGTATATACAGTACCTCTCGAGATCGGCGACAGTGCGACTTTCCTCGTATGTTTGAAAAAAGGCCTCTTCTGCACGATGGACACCTGTCAATTTAAAACTCAGTCCTGCATCGTACAAGTTTACCGAATACTCTACATCGGAGAAGCACCCGGCACAGTACATGGTGCAGTATTAAATATTTGGCGAAGAAAAAGGTTACGAACCAGCAGAAGAATAGATGCTCTCATCAGGAGAAGTGTGAAGGACAGTCTGTCCAACGATAGATCGTGAAGTCATCACTGGTGATTGATATATCAAAGTTCCATCTGGCCCCGGTAAATATTGACCTTCTGTTGGCGCCGACAAGGAATATGAACTGGTGTCTGCATAGGATTCTGGGAAAAGCTGATACAACCAAGGTTGAAGCTCAGCACCGTCTGTCCCAGTGCTCGGTGGAATGGGAGCAGGCGAATGTGAGTAGCTTCTGGGGGTGATGATTTCCAGTGAGTCGATATCTCCCTCAACACTGTCGTACGGAGACGACCGACTTGTAGATGTCGGGAAAGGTGAGGAGTGGTGGCGGCTAGGATGATCACTCATTTTAGACGTCTTTTTGGGTGGCCAATTGTTGTCCAAAGGGAAAGATGCTGTTAATTTGTCGTTGATAAAGTGGGATTGCAACATGGTGAAAAGCGGGAGTTGGTAGTTGATTGATACTGAATGATCTTTTATAATAAAATCAATCGAGAGAAGGCTGTGGCTTTATAAGTGTGATGAGGATTGGGGGGGGGGGCACCCGGTATACTGGATGGGAAGTAAGATTAGGGTGCCCGCTAGACTAGTTACTACCACAAGACATAGCCGCCTCCGAGACTGCGGAGGAAGGGGGGTAGGGAGATGGCATGGAACTTGGATGAACGATACTTTTTCGCGGCTCACGTGGCGCAATGAAGCGCGGCACAATAGAGGGCTAAAAATGAAAACAATTTTTGAGGACTGAATGGGGGCGATAATCTGATACACACTTTCATCTTTTTGGTACGAGAATAGCTCTGCTGTACAAAAATCGAGAGAGAGAGGGGTCAATCATGTCTGCAGCCTGGCATCCACTGAGCCTAGGGCTCTTGTGTGAGTCCTTTCAGAACCCTTCCAATGTCCAAGCGTCCACGAGTCCTGACTTACAAGGGAGGAGAGGGCGGAATATGGACAGTGTGACAATGAAGCCAATGTGCCTGGCCTGGACCCCCCCGTTACTTCCGCTACTTCGCAAAGATCTATTTGCACGTCCCATCCTATACCCAAGAGTTCCTTGTGTGACTTATGCAAGCCTGTAGTATAAGGCTGACGCCATACACTACCGTAATGAAAATCCTTTGCTACTTACTTTACCACTCAGGCAACAAGATAGTGGGAGGTATAAAGTGAGAATCGCGGATTGGCAACCAGCTCGTTGCCATCAGTAGCGGGCGATGTACTGTATTGCTACGACTGTTTAGTACGAGAGCGCCTAGGGAAATAAAAGTAAACTCGCGCTACCGGTACTACACACGTTTCTAATCCTCCCAGCTCCCATAGTGTAGAACTCGATCCACGGCACTCGTAAAGTACACTCTGAATAATACATGGCCCGGTCATAGCCTCTTCCCCAGCCATGCGTGTGGTTTTCTCGAAACACCCGCTTAAAACTGTCTACTGCATTATTGTTCTATCTTTATGTTGTTCCGGGGACAAGCTTTCACGCTCACCGCGGTACCTCATGCACCGTTCGTAATCTCTCCTTGTCATTTCCTTAGAAGAGGTGGAGTGGTCTCGCAGGGTGTTATCGCTCCCCCGCCACATGAGGCAACACACCAGAAGGTTTGCCGCCTACCGGATTCTGATTTCAAGGAGGCCAAGCTTTCAGAGCCGTTAGTCTATAGATGCCCAGTAGGTGACTGCATCGCGATCTTTCTTTACTATGCACTCTAGCGCCACAGAAATTATTTCATAACAAATCAACATCTTCAAAGAGGAAAAATGGGCTTCTCGGTGTGAATGCGACCGGTGAACTTAGTTTCGATATCTCATCCATCTATTAGTTTTTTATCTCCTTTATTACACTTTTCATTCGCAGTTGTTCCCTTGACGAGGACCGGAGAACCTGTGTCGGACTCTTTCAAGGCAGTAGCAGGTAGGATGTGCCTGGAAAATACAGACAATTTTTCATATATCTCCTTCCTAGTAAGCTACCGTATTGTGGCTTCAAGGTCTGCGGGGATTTTGTTGAGCGTGAGGGGACTTAATCAAGTCTCAATCCAACGGCCTAGACTTCTCCCGCCCTTGTCCTACCCTCCAAAAGACGTACACACTATTTAGGACGTGGCTATATCGTCTGCTTGAGGTAGGGGTGCTTTGGCCACACTGGATGAGCCGGCCGAAAAGGCTATCCACCATGGACCCTGGAAAAAGATATCATCATTCCTGGGCGTGTAGAGTAAGACGCCTGAAAACCTTAGCCAAATACATTCTATGAATTATCATTATATCAGCAGAGAAGCAGAGCTCGCGCTTTGCATCGCTTCGCGTCTGCGCCCGGATCTCAGCACCAAACAAGATGGAAGGAAGAAAAGTCATCACCACCACCACCTGTGGATAATTTTTGTCTATCAACCGCCCCTAGTAGGGAAATAGATAAAGCTCCGTGGGACCGCGCGCGCCTGCATAGAAGTGCATAAACAAAAGCAGCTCTCTCTCCCATAAAGCTCTCCAGGACCCCTCACCAGCTTCTCCTTGCGAAATATGTGTCCGGTACAAGTACTACATCCCATTCCGGTCACCGAGGTATTCCAGAATCGATGAGAGTGAACCTTGAAAGCAGAAATAGACTCACTGCTAGCAACTTACATACCCCAACCGGAGGGGTTGCATGATAACAAGGCATCCATGCCACACCTCTTCCCAGTCGCACATTAACTTAGACGAGCAAGGAAGGGGTGATATCGCTCCGCTACTAGTCTGCAGATGGTTCTGCGGATTTTGGGTTTAAGCCAGATCCCTCCTCCTGCCTGATGTCCAAGAACAAACGAAGAGAGCCAAAGCTCCCAAGGAAGCTTAGGCGAATTAAATGGCCACTCCTACTTCGGCGATACTCGGCACAGCGTTCAGTTTATTTTTGTGCGAGCTTTCTGACACGAACATAAATGCATTTTTTGGGAGCGTCTCATGCTAGAAAAGATTCCTGAGCCCCACCAGGTTATATCCAATCAGAAGACACTACTAGGTAAATGATGTAGGTACCGGTAACTCACAAGTAGTGTGCTTAGTAGTGACCGTCATCCTGATAGAGCCCTACTGATCATGAGAGGGAAGGTCTACTGAGATACTGGCTGGCAAGCGGGAATGCTTTACTGCCTATAGCTCAAGTGCAAGTCTTAAGACCAACAAGGAAGTACTCCCGATATTACGTACTGTAGGGAATGCCTTTTGAGGGGGTATGGCCCCCGCGTTTGGTTTTTTGCTCCCCGACGCACGGAGATTCGAACCGGATCACACATGGTTTTCCCTGGCAGCCCAGGGGCGTGCGGAGCTCAAAAGATGACAATCTCTAAAATGAAGCGAGAAAGCAAAATCCTGACAGAAATCCCAGTCACTACGTGCAGACCGAACAAGGTTCCAATACTGGATCACGAAGCATCCCTTTGGAACGGATAGAACGTTTCCCTAACCAACCAAAATCCCAAGTGCTGGTATTTGGACACATAAGATGAGGCTCCGGTAGATTAGATATTGGCTCCGGTCGTGAGAAAGAAAAAGTGCTTATCTTCGAGCCTCCCTCTCCACTTCTCGGCCAACAAAGGTGGGATTAATGTTGTGGGGAATATCCACTTGGTGGATTCTCGGTCAGTATTCACCCATGCCTGACCAATTATATACCCTGATACGGTATAGAACCGCTTGAAAACTCCTAGGAATACCACGATGCTCGGTGAAATTCCGACCTAATTGTGTATTTAAATATCCGGCACCCCAAGCAACATTTGCTTTCCGGAAAACCCCTGAGCATCTTGTCTGTGCCAGAGGGGATAAGCTCCCATCATGATGACGCTCGCAGTGATACAGAAACTAAAACTTAAAAAAAAAAAAAAAAGGCTAGGTGAATCAACCCAAAGCATTACGATTTAAATTGTAAGAGTACAAGAGACGAGCCTCATTGTTAGGGAGGGTGTAGGGTACTAATTCCACCTATCTTTTTGAAAAAATCTAGTGGCCTCCCAAAAGTGGCGGGAGAAAGACATCTTAGAAAATCAATGACTTTTTGACAAATTTTGACTCTTTCTCGACATGCTGCTCACCTTACTCTGAACACCAAGCGAGATATTAACTCTAGCCCTAATGGTGGAAGTGATTCTTCTAATGTTGTCAAAAATAATGTAAGGAGATGTCTAATCGGTGGGAGGATTGCGGCAACAGTGCTGAGCCACTCATCTTACTTGGGCATAGTGGCACGAGGGAATAGCTCTCTCTCCATCGGTCTGTTTTGCTTATTTATTTTTTGTTTTTCCTGCCCTTGGCCGCCCTTTGTGCGCGCCTCTCAGTATGGAAGCTAGAAGTAGGCGTCTTTCACAGCATAGCGATTGTTCCCACCCATTCCCCAGTTTCCGACAGGAACTTGGGGACAGTAATACGAGGAAGTGGGAGGAAGGGGGCCCAGGTGTTTCCCCCTTCGCGAATCATTTACCCAGCACCTGCTCTCTCTGTCCTTCTTTCCTCCACATCTTCGAGCTTTGAAATTCCCTAAGCGGTTAGTTTGCAGTTTCAGGTTTATAGTTATCGCCGGGAATATGCAAGGGCCCCACTATCACACCAAAACTAAACAAGCTGTCCACACTCAGATATCTGCCTGGTCTGCCTTGGTTTGGGGCTTTATTTCACGAATAAATATGATCAAGCATCTCTATTAATCCGATCGATTTCCTGCTGCGTCGCTAAGCCTTAGTTACGGGGGTGTAATACAATATAGCGTTCTTATCACAGCTCTTCGATTGGTTTTAATTCTCGATGCGATGCCAGTCAACTTTAATTTTAGGCACAAGAAAATGCGGGCGGGAGTACAAAGTCACCAGAGACATTTCTTTACATAGACCTTTTGCTATTCTAGAGGGCTCTTCTGCCCCTGGTGAGAAACCGCCCATAGGGACCACATAAACCCATTACCCCAGTATCCAATAGGGCCCGGGATACTTTATGTGGCCCAGTGCATGCTTGACATCTATTGCATACTCCTGGTGTCGAAGCATTTCTAAACAGAAGTGCTGTTGCATATCGTCTAAGTCCAGATGGAGTGCCGGGTTTCGGTGGCATGCCATAGCGATCCTCTCTATAAACGATCCGGTGTCAAAAGCAGACCTTTGTTCACTGCCCCGACCAGACGCCGTAGGTAACTCATCCTGTTATGATACGTTCTTGCAAGCAACTTGAGGATTAGTCCTACACACGCTGCTGTCGGACACAACGTTGTGAGCTCTAGTGACCCATGACAAAGTCTTTTCCCCATTAGGAAAACCCAACGAGGACACTAGCAGCACCCTTACTAATATCTCTGCTAGCCCCACGTCAAAGACCTCTGGCATATTACCAGTATTCCTAACGATTAATAGGGCACCCACCAGGCTTCCCGATTCATCCCCGTTCAGCGAATTCGGCCCGTTCAGTCTTGCGACAACTTGCAGTATATCCCAATTCATAGTACTAGACTACCGGTACCGATACCGTAATGCGTAGTATGGATGGATATACTGTACTACCGGTACGGGCGAACAGCAGATCATGTCCCGGATATCGCAAAGTCAAGGTATGTCGTACTTCGAATTGAAAAAGGGGTCGGGAATGTCAACGGGCTAACCTTGATATTCGCATCACCACCCGCCTCACACAGCGGACGGAAGGCAGGAGAAGAATAAGGGGTTCCTACAATAAAACTCGAGAGTCCGTCCTGCGACAATTATGCCATCTTGTACAGCGAATTAGAGCTGACCACATCTCTATACGGAAGGAAGATCTTGTTTAGACCTTACCCCGTACTGTCCGATTGTGGGTTGGTTCGGGAGGGCCTTGAACTCTGTTGCGAGAATGGCAAGGAAATTGACAGAGTGCGTTGGAATCTTAAGACAGCAACCAGCTCGGGAATCAATGACTACATGTAGGAAGGAGACGGATTTGGATAAGGGTAGGATATTATTGGGGTTGGCATATCTCATGACTACCTTAGCTGGTGATAGTCATAACCGATTCGGAGTAAAGCAGTAACAGTTTCTTTTCCGGGCTAGCTCTTTTGGATATTCGCTTAGCTAGCCCGGATCATTTGTATTTCCACCCCCGGCCCTCTAGTGGACAGAATGGGGAAGCGTATGGTACCGAAGAATCACGATCGAGACGAAAATGAGGGAGGTTGAAACGGTGTGTACGACGTTCTCCACGCATGCAAGTAAATACCATACCGGTATAGGGTATCGGTCACTCGGATGATAGGTGAGGTTTGAGGGAGCACTGTACCTACAGCAGCATTCATATCTGTAGGGCTGAAGCAACCCGAGAACATTTTTAAGGGTATTTTAGCACATGACATCGCACTCTTTTCACCCTCGATAAAGCCGAGAAGTGATGTGATCGCCAAGGTAACTATATTCAATACTGTAACAAATCCTAAAAGAGAACAGGTGCTTTCAGCCAAACAATCACCTGATAGGTCAAGTAAGTAGGAACAGTACTAGTGTACACAGTAATGTGTTTGCCTAGACATTATTAGAAATCTTAGTAGGAGAAGGCCGCAACTGCCTACGGTTATCATCCCCCCGTCGTAATATAAGAAATTGAGTTTTAACCGGATCCTATTGGACCACGCATCAACTAAGCCTAATTTACTGGCACACATCACCTACCATCAAGATACTGCACTTTAAAAGATCTGCCAAGTTCATAATTAGAATCTACAAAGGGCAGGCCTCTAGTGGGTATAATGTCTGGAGGTATCGAATGAGCATCCTGTCTTGGCTTATTCGTAATGCTAGATAAATATTTGCTGTAGAATTTGGCAACGAACGCATCGCATCACCCGCGACTGCCCACTATGATGAGGGCAAGGCTCAAGAATTCGACAAACCAAGTATCATACCAGGAAAAGTACAGTACTGCCGTGGCTGTTCAGCAACAGAACGTGAAAGCAACAACTTACAGGGCATGTATTCTTGGGATGTACGAGCACAGGTGCCTCGGCTACCGACAATATTGAATTGGAGGGTTCACGAGCAGTTACTATAATAGGGGGAAGAGGTCAATCACTGGAGATGACTTTGCAGCTGTGGGCAATTCTCTAGGCACCAGACAAAGCATAGTCGATCCACTTGTTTCCGCCCCCAGTTTGTTCCCTGGAAAGATCCCTCTCTCAATGGAAATGCTTCCCGGTGATCTTAAAAAACCTCCGGTTGTTATTTGCCCCTGCCAAGAGCTACCTGAAAACATGGAGGCATATTTTGTGTTGGCTCTCGGATACTCACATTTCTTCTCCAAGCAACATATGTTTCTTTAATTAGTTCTTTCAGGTGCTAGCACCTCTGGGGTGGGATCGGAGGGGGATCAGTACGATACACCCATTATTTAACCGAGTAATTATGACGTTTTCTCCTTAAACACCCTTCATCTGAGCTTTCTACAGCGTGTCCTGAGCACTTGAAGCGCGATCAACTATTCCCCTCGGGTAAGGTGAACCCAATCGATCTTGAATGGGCGGTTAAGTCAGTTCCTTCAATGAATGATGACCCGACCTTAACTCCAGGCTAGTTTGGAAGTTCACACTCCACGGTTGCTAGGGTGTTAAGAATTCTTCAGAAGGGACAGTGAAACACTGGTCTAGTAAATTCCCTCTTGGAACTATGTTTGTAATGGCGCTGGTAGACTATAAATTAATAAGTACTTCCACAAGAGCAGTTGGTTCTTGAGTTACCTGATTAGTACAGTACCCTGGCTAACAAACAAATAGGATTGGGCCGACTAGATCCAATGAATAGTAAGGGAGGCGGTATTCAGCACAGCTGAGATCCTTTATGATGACAATAATGTTTGTATACATACCCCCAAGGAAAGTTTCAAACTGGGTTGACGCATGCCGTGCTGTGCAGGAAGTAGCCTAGAAGTTGGGGGGGTGGGGGCTTCTGGTGAAATGACGATATCACAAACGTCTTGACAAAAGGAAAAAAAGGTTGGTACCGTACCCTTTTCCCCACCCGAATGTGCGAGTACTGGTACTTGTACCACGGGTATGAATTTATATTTCTTTTGCTTTTAAGAGGTAAGAGCGGGTGTTGCCAACAGGGGTCTGAGGATGAAGACGAGGAAGATATGCCAGTGATGGAGATGGAAGAAGAAACAGTTCAAATCTTAGACATTTGGATGAATCTAGGATTCCCCAACCAACCGCCGAGCCAAGTGTTCGAACCCCAAATTAAATCAAATGAACTCGAATTCTTGGCCCACTAAGCTCCCAACCGATGGGAAAAAAAATACTTGCAAAGTGCGTGGGGGCAAGGATATTCAGCAAATGGTGCGTAACAATTACTATCAGAAACACAAGGAGGGGAAGAGAAAATAGGGGACACAATTGGCCATATTTGTCAGAGCTGCTTTTCTTCTGAGGATTATCCGGGAGCAGTAGAAGGCGTGGGGTCCTGTTGGATTTCCTTCAGCTCCTTGGAGGCAGGCAAGCGGGTGGTTTATTGATTGAAGAAGCAATATCGATAGGCAGTGGCGGCTTACAAAGACTATATTACGATTACGTTTATTGCTGCTATGCTACCACACTTTGAACTTCATACAAATTTGCGGGGTGAGCGTTTGATGAGTGATGACATTTAAAAGCCGATTTGTGATACATTGGCTTTTTGATCATTTTCGTGACACTTGTTTACTAAGAACTTTGAGACTATATCCTTCTGCCTCGTTCTCCCCACACTTGAGACTACTACCAAAAATATTGGAGATTATAGTTCGCTTTGCTGAAATCCCTTGTCTGGATAACTGTTATACTTGGCACTCTGGATGTGTTGTGAGTTAGGAAGGTGGACAGGTGATTGGTTGCTTGCATTTAACTAAACCGAGCCTTCAAACGCGTGTGCTACCGTGCTGGATTGATCCCTTGAATTCCTGCCCCATTATGTCTGCCATGTTAATCTCTCCTGTTCCTGGCCATTATCTGCCAAGTTACTCATCCAACATTCCCTCGGCCATTGTATTGTGCTACAGCCCTTGATCTCATCATTCGACCTTAATTTCTCAACTCTTGATATCTGCCAATTACCGTAACTGCATGAAGCTGTCCTCTACACGCGAAACATACATGCACATTTCCCTACCTAGCCTTTTCTAAGGCTATCGAGGAGCACGAAACCTTGTTCAGTTAAACAGGAGTTCTCCTTTCTTCAACCTCACCAAGAAAGGGTTGTGACGTCGGGTGGTGTCACGATGTGATCGTATGACAGTGTATTATGGGACTTTACCACGATACTACACGGTACTGTGGGTCATGCCGTTAGGCAATGGTGAAGTCACATCAAAGTCACAAGGAACCAACAGTATCTACCTTGACATACAGTAGCATTTAGTCCAACTCCATTGGTCCCCTTTTTTTCTCTTCTGTTTTCTCTTCCACTTTCTATTTTCTTCTCCCTCCAAATAGTAAACGCAAGTACTGCACCTGTGGCGCTCAAATGCCGACGCCTTGCATGCTCCTTGCTAGCCTATCGTAGAATCCCAAACGATCGAATCGGGCTCTATCTCATTCGAGTTGCCCACTCTGGTATGGTCTTGTTTAGTCTTATTTTTGTTTGTTCCTCCTAGGTCTCTCGGAGGGCCCTTGGCCACTCACCTTTCGCAATGTTTTTAGCCCCTTTTCCAGAGAAGGACCGCCTAACACACGGCTCAGTCAGTCACCTGAGGTTTTACTGTAACATAAGATTGCATGCACGTTTGCATGCAAAAAGATGAAGGCAAAACGAATCGGGCGGAATTCCGTAATACGGAGGGCGAGATATGAATGTCAAGGACGATCTGGAGGCTAGGCAGAAGCCATGCAGCACAGGCACTGAGGGGGATGGTACAAATTTGGAGTAAAGTTTACCTCAGAAGGCGAAACATCTACTCTGGTACTACTATATGTCCTGTTTATGATCTCGGAGTTCCGGGTAAGCAATGCTGTACTTCCTAGAACTAGCGATTGTGGAAACTGGAGTTAATTAGATATGGTTAGCATAGTATCCAGAATTTACCTCTTTAGATAAAGTGGGGGAAACACTGCGAAAAGGTTCTCTCTCGGCCTTCTGTGGAGAGGAATAAAAACAAGCTTTACTTCCTTCCGAGAGCAAACTCCAAAGCCTTAGCGATATTCTAAGTTATTCTGTTCCCACGGTATTGTGGTGGAAGGTGCAAGCTAAATGAGCACAGTACGGAAAACAAAGGGGAAGGGAAAGGAACTAGGATATAATCATATACTCAAGTATATGCTAAGGGTGCCGTTATGCTTAAGTAGACGGAGACATAAAACACCAGGACGGAAATTTTGGTAGCCAGTAGTATGCAATACGACATCACAACCTTACCACATTCTTACATAAGGTCAGCTTTCAGGTTGTAGCCAATCAGCGCCCTTGGAGCCCATCCATGATAGCTTCACGTTTTTAATCCTAACAGTACCTCTTCCGCTGTAATTTTGCTTCTAGGAGTTTGTTCCCCTCCCTGATCTACTTTTCGAGTTCTCTCATCCTCTCCCCAACCGTCCCATTCAATTGACTTTGGGCAAACAAGGTTTAGATTCTTTTCCCACTGCTTCTATTATCTAGGCCCCAGTTATACTCTTCAAGGTATTCAAGAGGTCATTGGCCCTCCAGCTGGAGGTTTCTTAGTCCCGGTATCGTGTTTTGGTCCTCCCCTACCATATGTTCCAGAAGAACTAGAGCAAGATTCTGTTTGCCTTCCTAGCATCATTCCTACCAAGTTAACTAATTCTTACCTGCGCTGTAGCGCGATGTGCTTTATAATCGCGCTAGATCAATCGGCGTGGAAGGTTAGGTCTGGAACCCATGTCCAAACGTGATACTATATGCTGGGCGTAGCACAGTATCTGAATATTTTAACACCCCCAGGTGCCCTTATTGTTAACCTAGCCGAAGTCACAAGATCCTCTGGAAATCCTTTGGCCTGGGGAGCGGCTGTCGGAAGTTGATGGGAAGAGCCTTGCTCGGATTGAATTCGAATGCCGGTACAAGACTTGGCTCCTCATGGTTTACTCCCCCCTCTGCGCCTGTAGATAACTTTGCATTTGCTTAATCATATATATAAAGAGTAGGAGTGCTCTACGCATGCACAAGCTCCTTCTCCTCTACCCTCCGGACCCCGCTTTTCACCTTCCTATTTTGGAAGGTGTTAACGAGGTAAAACACCACACCCGATCTCACGATCCTACCTGGCCACTGAACTTGGAGCTTCATAAGTGTGCTGGGATGGTCATCTCATGAGATAAAACACCTTACTACTGGCTGGTACCCTACTACCACCTCAATATCAACCTCTCCGGTGGCCCCTCGTCATAGCCAGAGAGGCTATTCATTTACCCTGGCTGGTCTCTGTTGAGATCAGCTACACCCCTTTTTTCAAAGAATCAACTCGGTCGGCCTATTTTGGCACTGTGTGGCTAGTATTGCACTGCCTCTGGTTACACCACCGCCTTGCCTGCCGTTTACCTCACACCTTCCTGATGCCTTGCTCCTGGGCTGGCATGCAGTTATTCACAAAGACAACGATGGGCTCGTCCACAGCCCTACACCCAGGATGATGAAGGTTGGATAAGAGTAGCAGTTCAATTACTTCCTTGGTTAGTTTCCTTTGTCATGAGATGTTCAGGAAGGTTTTCTTGTTGTCTTCTGCCTCTGTGGGTTAGGTTGTCAGTTTATCTTGTGCCTTTCTCTGTTGGGGATTTGCGGTTGGTTCCATACCAGAGGGACCTGGGATGACTTGTTTTTTCCTTGGCTGAAGGGGGTGGGCTTTCTTTGCCATGGGATTTTTCCCGAATGCAGTGGTTTGTGCCCGGGGAAGTGTTTACTTTTGTTTACATGTACCTAAAACAATACCACGGATTTAACAAAAAAAAAAAAAAAAAGTGCTCTACGCATGCATGTGATTATTTCTAGTGACATTCTGCTTGCATTTTTCTTCAGATATCTATAATTGAAAAGGGGAAGACACCGTTTTTGGGGCGTAGAGGCAGATTTTGCGGTGGCCGTACAGCAGAGGCAGCACGCGCGGGGGGCTCTGTTCTATTGATGGTTCTTGTAGCAGGGGCTTGATCTGTAAACAAAGTCTAATTGATTGTACACCATTACAACTATTAGGCTAATGCATAGAAATTTCGAAGAGGTTACTATCAAAACGCCACTATTGCTTAGAATTTCTGGAGCCAGCTCAAGAGAAGAAATTCTGCAGTTCTCTATGACATGATTTTCTGTGGACTGGGTGGAAGAATATAGCATTAATCTCTAGAGCACTAGCTGGCAAAGATGCCCTGAAATGGGCAAGCTGACGGAGGTGTGCAGGTCACCATGAAATATTATTGGTGCCCTAGCAAGACTTTACAATTGTACGTTAGAATCAAGAGCACTGAGACTCGTACTAGGCATTTAGAATGGTCGAGAACACCACCAATCGCTCAGAGGGGCTGCCGTGCCATAAGCCCCAAGATAAAGAGTGGTGGGGAGTGGTGTCTGGCCCATTAGAGATATAAACCCGGATGCCACATTTGATGTATTGGACTCTATTTCGATCTGCTGAATCTTGTAAAGAGGAGAAGAAGATTGTGCTACTGTGCCGGTGGTCTATATCACGGCGAGTAGGCCACCTTCTATTGACGTGCAGCCCTACTGGTATCCAAAACCTAATGTAAGTGGGCCTTCAGATTGGCCCAAAATCACGAAAAACGGTAAGATCTCGTAGTTGCCACACCTAACATCAGAGCCTTTGGAAGCTGCTGGTGGAGCCCACCCGGAGGTGGGACTCCAATCAGGCTTCAGTTATATACGGTCATTGACAGTCAGTCCTTTCGGAAAAAACTGAATTTTTGTGCCAGCGCGCGCGACCTCTTTGTCCTTCAAATCCAAATGCCTCCAAAGGCATTACGGTTACTTCAATCAGGTGATTCTCGATGATGCAAGAGGCACATGGCCGGGCCAGTGGTCCACCCAGTCCCTCAAAATTGCACTCGTATTCGGTCTAACTTGGTTGTAGAAGGGAAGCAAGTTTGAGGAGATTTAGCAATTCACTCTCGCCTTTGAAGGTGGCAAGCACCCGCACGGTACTTGTTCAGCAAGTCCCAAGCGTTCGGACATCCCGCTGTCTCCTATGCGGAAGGTCTTGCTTGTCTTACCTCGTCCACGCTAACCTTCCCACAACCAAGCGTTTTCGGATCCCAACACCCACTAACACGTTTGGTAGATGGAGAAGAAAAGCAAATGGGAACAAATCAGGGGGAACTCCCAGCTCGTTGGAAACTATCGCCGAGCTAGGATAAGGTTCGATTACAGTCCGAGGGGCGGCAGATCCAACAAATTATAGCGTCCGGATTTCGGATGTGGTCCCCCTCCTCCTCTCATACGCCACGCCTAGAGCTTCTCTCAATTGACTTGGGAAACCCGAAGGATAGGGGGGCCTGTAATAGCACCTTATTGCATTGTAAAAAAGAAAAAATAGAGGAAGAGAAGAAGAAAATGCGGAATAAACCATTGAACGGCGAATGTGAGGTGCTAAACGCGCTACTTTCAATTGTGCACTTAGGATAGGCTCCACAACTCGAGCACGGCAGGCTCGGCAGGCGCGAAGATGAAGGGAAGTGTGCCAGTACGCGTGGAACGCACCAAAAGAAAAGGAAGAATCACCAAGCACGGGAATCGAAACTTACTCATATAGACTGTATTACAAGTTACCTCGGCTCCTGCCTGAAATTGGAGTTAATTTGTGATATGATATGCAGCAATCCGTGGGGGAAGGTATCCAGAACCATAGAGCGGAAGTGGGGGGGAAAGGTGAAAAAGAAAAGGCATCTGAGGTGTTTACTGTGGATGATCACCTGGATGCACTGTATTTGCGCAGACAATTGTAGAATTGCCCAAGAGGTGTATTAACTTGAGGCCAAAACCCCGAATTCCGGAACAAACGCTCAACACGCGCCGGCCATGCTAAGGTACCAAGATAAAGGAGAAGAAATGTGACTCCGTATCCACCATAGCTGATATGTTGGGGTAATGCGCATTCCAACTAACCAGCTGCATCTCATACCGATCCCCCAGAGTTAACTTGTGACACGTCGAGAGATGGAGAAGGCAAAAAAGGGTGGGAACGAAAGAGAAACCCATTCGCCCGGCAAGGCTGATTATTACCGCAGATATTGGTGGTTTCATGCATGGCAACGCCGTGGCGCCTGGAGCGAGTGAGTGAGCGTTTACCAGGAATCGAAAGCACACTCCAAGGCCATGGAACAATAAACCTTGATGTTATCACACATACCGCGATAGGGAGCATAATCAGCCCTATTAGTCTTATCATTTACTCAAACTCTGGATGGGAGAGTATCGCCTGCTGTAGTGGCATGCGCTTACAGAATGCGAAACCTGGGGCAAACGAACCATTCCGATCCCAAGGAAACAGAAAAAAAAGATTCAATTCCCATTCCTCATATTGCTGACGAGGGGAAAAAATCACGGGAATGCAGTATGCTGTGCACCGCATTGGGCGATATGGTGAGGGATGCCTGGGGCAGGAGTACCTGACGGAGAAACTATTGTCCAATTTCAACCACCACTCCTATGAGAATTGCGGCTCTAAGTATGGTGAATGGCCCTACACATTACAAGTAATGGGAAGAAAATAGGAATGTATATATATCAAATTTTCTGGAGATACCGTAAGAACTCGAATAAGTGAACCTCACGCTAGGACGTTGGAGTTGCCTTTGCTGGTAAGGTCTGGCTCTGTTTTTTTGTTTTTTTTTGGTCCTAGGCTTGGGTCAATTCTCGTTATACGCTTCCGCTATCCAATAGAGGGAATTTCCAACGTCTTAGCGCGAGTTTCAATTATTTGAGTTCTTATTACACGGTAAATACAAGTACCGTAGGGTTTAGGAGTGGGTAGAAATTTTGGTAGGAGTAGGGGAACGTCAGGGATGAAGGTCTGCCTGTCCCGGCTTCAGAGTTTCCTCGCCATACCAGCACTTTGCATGCTCAGGGCTGCAGCGCAGAAACTAACACCCCGGCCATTAACTCCGCCTGCAGCGGCATGCTGCTATCCACATTTCCCATCGAAGCACTTGTACGGTAGGGCTGAGACAGCATGTCCGACTTGTTTGGCTTGTGACGGCATGCTTGATTTGTGTGTGCTCAGTCGCAATGCGAATTGGGGTTTGGCGATTGATCGCCGGTGCTGCATTAATACAGTACTCATACTCGAGGAGATGGCTCGGTCTCCTTGCTGTTTCGTACCATGCTGGAACACAAGTGGTGCTTTCTCTGTTCCAACTCCAGCGATAACGAATGCGCCACCATCTGCACGATGCAGTGCTTTCTGTGTAACGTATTCCACCACAGAGCAAGCCCTCTGCAGGTTCGAGCCATACGATAGGCTTAACTTTAGTCAAGATTGTAATAGTGGCTGGTGTTGGGGGTATGGCCCGTTATGCCGGGCTAATTCAATATATTATCCTATAATATATACCTAACAGTGGAATACATTACCCACCAAAACGGGTCTACCGGTAGACTTGCTGGCGGTCTCCGTGTCTCAGCAATCAGAAAGGTGCCTTTTTTTTTCTTCTTTTCTTCTTCCATGGGATTATCATGGCACCATGTCAGCATTCCCCGCTGCTCCTGCGTGTCCTGGCTCATAATACCGCAGTCGTGGCTATCGTAAAACCCTCTCGGTTCGCTATCTTCGTTAGCCCAGGTCAACAGAATTGCGTATACCGGTTAATGAGATCCAGCGTGTCATGGGGGCTGGTACTGGAGTAGAGGCAGGGAGCAGTAAACCTGAACGGACAGGGATACCTCTGGCTGGTTTGCCTTAAATAACTGCTCAGTCACTTCTTATCCGACTATCAACTACACAGGAAAGCACTAATACAGCCTCCTGCGAAGATAGCGAATTACACGGTATTAGGCAATGCACTTGGGCAAGTCTGTGGAGTCCGACCGGGGGGGGGGGTATTGCTGGAGTGTTGGAGTCGTGTTACGAGTACTCTACTGTATGGGCAGTATTTTGGGGCATCGTATTAATAATACCGTTAGCTACAAATAGTTGGTGCGGAGTCAGCAACAGGACAGTGTTCCACAAGTCCATTTTCGGCACTTGCCGCTACGGTATTCCCGCCATGATTGGCTTTAATGGAAAAAGGTGTCCTGCAATTTAACTTTGGGAACGGACTTAGGTACAGTAATGTGATATTGAGAATCTTGAGTAAGGTGATAAAAGGCTAGCGTATTTGCTTTTGCGATCCGCTATCTCCGCCAAGTCGCTAATCTCGGGAGTCAAAGACAAATGCTCTGAGGAGCGGTTAGTGCTTTTCCGACACTGCGTTGTGCTTACTGTAGGTCATGGCTGTGCTCGATCTCTATCAACTTGCCAAGCTAACTTATCTTTGGCTGATGTCACGATTTACGGGGATATTCACAATATTACTAAGATGGCGGATCGCAAGGGTGAATATGGTACCTAGACACACTGATAAAGTAGTCTGAATAGAAGCAGAATTATTTGCATACCTTAAATAACCATTTGATCCAGACATTAAAACTATGAGGGGAAATGCTCTTACTACGAGCCCAATACGCGCTCTTTGGAGCATGAGACATACATCACCTCTTTAAGCACTCCTCTCTCTCTGACATACTGCGCAATTGGTTCATTATGAGAGTTGCGGAGAGGGGCTAATTGGAGTAGGTGGCGTTAGCATGAGTGAGGTATGTGTATGGGGGGCTTCATGAGTCTTGAGGTGAGTGATAGCCTCTGGAAAACACTATTGATAGCTCCCACCTAGGTCAGACTGCGCAAACCCTCTGTTATCGGATACATCGTGCTCATATCATGGCCTGCTCTGCGAGCGTTAGGCAATACGGTGCGGAATTGCCGGCTTGGAATGATTGGAATGTCCCCACTATCTGGTTAGAAATGGGGATGTATTCCACACGCCCCCGGCTACAGCGCTCACAAGAACAATCTCTTGTCATGTTAGGCAGACACTCAGATGTATTTCCACTTGACCTTGGGGACGCCCCATCCCTCAAAGACCTTGGGCTCTGGAATTAGGTGTTAGTAGTGGGAAGTTGAACAGGGTAGGGTAAAGTCGACTTACTTCGGATGGTCACGCTGGGCGTAAGTTTTCGACAAAGAGTTCACGTAAAAAATAGAACGTTCCGTAGTTGACGTTAGGAAGTCTAAGGCATGCCCCACTCTGGACTTGAAGGAATCATTAAGGTAGCTGTGGCTCCTGCAGTAGCGCTCTTCCTGGTGAACATGCCCTCTCACCCACACCACATTTGCAATCTGAGTTCCCGAGCCTGTTGAAAAAGCCTTCATCGCCAATACTCGTAATGTCCTGCCTGACGTTTGTGAACAGGACCACTATTGCATGATGCCAAGATCCGGGCAAAAAAGCTGAATTTTGGGTGTATGCAATAGCAGTTGTGTTCACAAACGTCAGGACATTACGAGTAGATGCCATGGGATCAGGTGATTTGATGCATGTAGAGATCCCCCCAACCCACTTTGTGGGCATGGCCGGCGCTGCGAGCGGGAGTAGCGCATAAGTTTCCCCCCCATCGGAGCCTTCAGAATTTAATGTTACCAGTAGTTAAAAAGGTAAATCGCTGCAGATCGGCACGAGGATTTCGGCCTTATTGGTTAGCTACCACAGGAAGGTAGAGGTCTCGGTTATGGTGTATGGATGATAAGCGCTCTCACATTCTTCTTGTACTGAACGCACTCTTGACAGAGGTGTTCTATCCGCTCGTCATCGAAATTAGCATATCTGTCTATTCCGCCACGCCTTCTTCCCCCACAATATTACTGGACCTTTTCACTCTATCTGCTATCAATGTAGAAGCACATACCAAGTCGAATATATGAAAAACTGCAGTTGAGTCAGAACCAGGTGTAAAGTCAGCAAAATCCTAGATTCAGAGGACGTCCATCCTAGACACCCTGAAGTGGTCTCTAGAGCTCTGTTGACATTGGCCTAATTCTCCGGCATGGGCAACTCATATGCATTGGCTGTATCATATGATAGCACCTTTAGTAACGAGTGATTACACGTGCACTCACCCGCGATGGAATAGAAGGGAACCAACAGTCGATAAAGAATTTTCTCCCGTTCCATGAGAGGCCACACTGCCTGCAATGCCTGACGGCCCACCTTGATGCGGATGTTGCAACTCGGGTGGCAGTCCGAGTGGACGGAGTGGCAGCTGGCTTCGCTGTTCCAGGAATAAATTGTCAGTAACCTATCAGAGCTAGTGACTCAAACAGAGCTGCAGATCCATCGGGTCATCGCTGGGGGCCCCCCAACTTTATATAGACATTGCCACTGGCGTAGGCAGTTCCTCCTGTCTATCTTGCTCGCGGCCCTCCCTTATCCAATATCGTCCTGCCTAAACCATGGAGAGCCTGAGCTGAATCAAATGAGAAAATATAAAGTTCGTCACACTTTCTCACTCGAAAATTGACCAGCATGCTGACATCTGCTCAAGAAATAGAACCCCCAGCTCACCCTACTGACCACAATTCTAATAGGATGGGTGATGTTTTAGTAGGCGTACCCGCCACCACAACTAGGGCGTGGGGTTGGACGGTTGTTATTTTCATATCTTGTCCTGCTTGGGATAAGGTTTTGTTTTTGGGCTATGTTGATATTGATTGTGATTGGGTATTAGGCATTCGGCATTCGGTTTTTGGTTTCATGGTGTTTCTTTCGTGCCCTTTGTCCCTAGGGGTACGAGAGTTGGCATGCAGGCAGGGCACATGCTTTAGGGATCACGGAGGATCATGGGGTGCCAGGGTGGTTCTAGATTGGTTGTGGCCGCTAAGGGTTAGGCTTTGTCAGCTTGATGTGTTGCTTTAGAGTTTGTTGAGCTTTGGGAAATTTTGCGGTGCTGCTGGTTAGACGGAGATATATATCTCCTAGACTATCCTTAGCTAGCGAAGAGAGTAGCGAACCAGTCCATTGCTCCTCCATATTCCGCTGCTCTTAGAGCCTATCACAATTTGATTATTTGTCCTTTCCTTCTTTCGTGTATTCTATAGGCTCCATCACCCAAGTGATCGGTCAGTAGGGAAGACCCTCAAAATTCAGGAACTCTGGGGGCCTACTAGTACCATCGCCCATACGATGCTCTAAACACTAGGGGCTAGGAGCGGAAGCTCTGGAAAAACCTAATTCATCTCCAAATGCCCAGTCTCAGCTCTAAAACAAACAGTTTTCATCCCAGAATGAAGCTTTCCTTCCTAGAACCAGCTGGAACGATCGGGGAACTAGGTAATATATATACTCTGCGGTTCCATATGACTGATACTTGCCTCCCCATCGATTTTTGCCGACGTGCAGTCGGGAATTCTCATGCAGTCCATTGGGGCCAGAGTGGATACTCAACCCTAGCTCCATCCCCCCCCCATTGATTTAGAACAACCACAGATTCTGAACTCCACTCAAACCTTTCCAGCTGTAGCGTGACTCGAGAAGTCTACCGCGAGGGCATAAACCCTAGCAAACCACACTGTCCTCATTACCGGTTATATTATAAACCCATCATTTCAATAAACCCATGTGCCAAGGGTGACCCGTCAAAGGTGGCGTGTCATTTTAGCCCGGCAATAATGGCGGCAGGGGTGCCTTTTGTAGGGCTTCTTCCAGAACATATCCTCGAATCCGATGGGTCCAATCCAAAACTAAAAACCGGCACCGGAAAGACAAGTTCGCACGATCCGAGACCGGGAAAGGGAGTATTTTATCACCGGTTTCGAAAAAATGTCATGAATGCTGGAATTCCTCAAAGATTTTTTTTCTTCTTCTTTTCCCTAGAACGCAATTTCCTCCCCCCACGCACACCCACTTTCGTACTTTTAGATTATGAACTTTTGCCTCTCTCAGCTGAAAGCTCAATCTGAACCCCTCCCTACCGTAGCCGCGGGAGAAAGAGAGCAAGTTGTTAGAAAATTGGACTGAAAAAACTGACGGCTCTTTAGAAATTGATGTTAAGGGAAACTCCTTTCCAATCACGACTTCTTGAAGTCTTTCCTACAGCAATCATCAATCAATAAAAATGGGGTGTACAGAATCAGCAAATACTGGATAGAAAGCCGAGACTCGCTTGGTGGGGCTGCGGATCTTTTATCACGGTGAATCACTCGTTCAACACTCACCGCCTAGTTCTTGAGGTATGTGGCCTGATTAGAGTTCCACAGATTTAATCCTATGCCTAGGACCGCCTTTTTAGGGATTTTCAATAGCGTGGTATCGGCCGCAGCAAAAACCACCGTGGTGTGTAGTGGACTCCGCATCCATCTACTAGTAGATACATATGTACCATCGTTTTTGGATACATACTGTGGTATTATCTCCTTCGGTACAGAGGTTTCTCTCTTGGAGTGGTCGATAAACCTCGCCTCTACCTCAACTAGACTAACCACACAATTCCAACCCAACAACCCACCAACCCTCCCTGCTTCATGGCCTCAACACCCTCTTATTATTACATACATATCCTATTGCACTCCCGTGACCCCCAACCACCCCACAAAGCACCTGTTACCCCCCCCCCTTCTCCAACGGCTAGCCCGTATCGCTTAGATATACTGCGGCACGGGACGGCTTCGATTCGCCGCAAATCGGTATCCCCAGCGGTGTTTCAGCTCTCTCAGCCCTCCTAAGTTAAGTTAGGGTCCCGGCCGTAGGCCGATCGAGCCCATGGGACGGGAAAAAAAAGACACAATTGGCATCAGGGCTTTGTTTGCCCTTTCGCAGCATGAACTGTTCGGCTGAGGAGGATTCATGACGCAGCGCAATACCGGTAATGGCGTAATGGCAGTAAACCCCCCTCAACGCAAAATCTAGCAGTGACCCATGTAGATTTTTTTATACAGTATGGTATTCACAAGACCACAAGACCTTTCGGCCTCATCTCCGCTCCCCCCGCTCCCACTCTCTATCATTTCCGGGAGGGCCAAGATCTGGGAGATCCGTCGGCGGCAACCACTCCCAGTCATCAAGTCCATTTGAGTGCATCCACCCACACACTCTCTAGACCTCTGCTGGGGTGATATTGAAGCCATAACTGAGCTCCAAAACTAATGAGTATGGTTAGTCCCTCTGCCTATTGCCCTTCCAGCCAATTCAACTACTGTGCTCGAGTAGTCACCCCAAGAAAATCAAGCAAGCCTCCGCAGTACGTTAGCAGCACCTTCCAAGAACGCCTCACCGACAACAGCACCACAGAGCTAGAGTTGTCGTAGGAGTATCTGCTACAGGGAAATGTAGGCTGCTTGGAGGCTACATCAACCCAGTCCCCCATCAGCACGAAGCATGCTAACTTAGACCCATTCACAGCTAGTTAGACAAATACACACAAAGGTCCCCCCGCCTAACTTCCCTCAGCTCCCCAGAAATCCCATCCGCGGACGACCCAGTTTGTACAGGAACAGGTTTAATACTACTACTACCATACCACCGTACGCCATAAGCCCTCCTAGCAGTTTTTCCGGGGCCTGATACGAAGGGGCCCGCCTGCCCGCCCGCCTCAATGCCGGCACCCAAACGTCTTCTTAAACCCCGGGCTGCACACACCTAAACAGCGCGGCCCATAATCGGGAATCCTTGAAACAATCTCGAACCCTCGGATTCTATACTACTACCCTAGGAAGCCTCGCTGCCACGGGTATACACCATAGCGAAGGCAGCGGGGGTACCCAAGCGCGGAACGGCACCCATGGTATAGTACTATATAGTATATATAACCCGACCGCAAACCGAGTTTTCCCCCGTGTCATGGGTGGGGACGCACAAATCAAATATCGATCGCACCAGCTCCAAGTTTGGGGGACTGATTTCACAACGCCCCCTTTCCCTCTGCTAGATGTAGAGAGGCATATCATACTCGCAAGCTTTCAAATACCAGGGAGCGGTGTCCCGCTCACGGATCCTGTTCTAACCTCAAGGAAAGAAGGAAATCTCGCGCCCGAGTAGTCTACTGTAATACCCCGAATACTCCGGGCTCATGATTATTTACAGCTAAAGCACCGTTTACCGTAAAAGCGGCGCTCCTCTGACCTTTACAACGTCTTTGTTAAGAATAAAATATGTTAACACTGCACGCAGCCCTTTAATTATAGCTCGACTTTTAGGCCTCTTACCGGTACAGTACTTGTTTTTTCTTTGCCTTCCTAGCTATGAACAAGGCAACTGCCATAGGGATACGACTTTTTTGTGTTCTCCAGCTAGAGAGACCCAAGCTTCAGCAGAAATTGAGTCCGCATGAAAAACGGCATCTCTTTTATATTAAGGCGCGTCAAACAGGGCCCAAGTTACCCATCCATCAATTCATCACCCCGCCTGCCCAATTTTCCTAAAGTACATACCAAACCCATGTGAAACGAAATGATAATGCAAAAAGAGAAAGCGTAAGCAAAAACGAACAAAATATCCCGCGAAGATTATGAGAGCCAAGAAAATATTAACCTGGATCATAAGTCTAAGCACAGCCCAAATCCACAACCATAAGTGTAAAGGCCAAAGTGCAATCATTCATCCAAGCCAAGTGCCGTAGCTTAGACGGAGGCACGACAACCAAATGATCAAACGATCAATACTGATAGTACCATGTCTTGCCGTCGACACAATTCCAACCATCAACGCCTCAAAGGCCGCAATGAATAAACAAAAGACGACAAAAAAGTGGAAAGATAAAAAAAACTCCTGGTAAAACGTTTAGAATTTTGTGTTTATAATATCCAGTTCCAGCTCATCCTTTCTTTTCCTTCCCTCCTCTCTCCGTTTGCTGGTGAAATACCATAGGTAGGTAGGTAGGTAGATATCATAGGGGAAAATAAGTAAAGTAATGCTGGCCAATACAATTACGAGAAGAGAATATGGCGGTCAGGAGCGGAGTAGATGGAGGCAAAGGAAAGGGAAGGAAAGCCCAGCGATATGATACTCCCGTTAGACCCGCTTATCCGCCAAATCTCCTGTAGGGGGTGGGAAAAAAAAAATCGGATCAAAGAATCGAAGCAAAGAGAAAAAAAGCCCAAATACCGCCTCGCAATACGAAAAAGCAACTACAAAGCAAGCACTAAACGAATAGACCAATGAATCTCAATGGGAAAAAGGCCTACCCTAAATATATATATACTACCACTCATTATACAATCCAACTACCTTCCCATCCCAACAGGCCCGCCCCCTCTACCCCTCTGTCCACCCCTTCCATTCCCCGGTAACATAAAGTCCGGGTTTCCGCCTAGCACCTGACTCGCCGTCGGCCCTCTTCTCCCCTGCTGATATTGTTGTTGTTGTTGGGGAGGTGGCTGCCAGTTTGGGTTGGGCGGCCTCTGTGAAATGCTGGTGAAGTTGCTAGAAAGGCTCATTGTGGGCGACCTCTGCCCATCCTGCAGATCCTCGAGTGTCTGGTTGGAGGGGTTGCGATGGGGGGGGTCTATTGGGAGGGGGGGAGGTGAAAAAGAAGGAGGATTGTGGGGAGAGGAGGAAGAAGAGGTGGGATACCCTGGTGTAAGGGAGCGGGGATGTGGAAGGTTGGTGTCGAAAGCGGGGACAACATCTTCGTAGTAGGAGCTTGCGGCATTAGTTGGGGATGTTGGGGGGTAATCCGAGGGCGGAGAGGAGGATGGGCCCGCGGGGAGCTCTACTGGCGGAGGTGAGCGGGATTGTGGGGGAGGGGTGCCGCTATGCTGTTGTTTCCAGGCTTGGCGGGGTGGCACGTATCTGTAGGGTTTGTTAGTAAGGAAGAAATTGTCTGGATAAAAATGAAAAAATGGGGGGAGTTACTCGTCTTGTGGGGTTGACCTTCCGTTCTCGTTTACCACAGATAGTCTTCCAGTGTGGTGAGGTTCTGAAGGATGTTCATCTAATTCCGCTAGCCCACTCAGTCCACCTCCACGTTCATCCCCTCTTGCGCCTCCAACTCCAACTGCACCAGCCATAGGAAGTGTCTTTTCAAACTCCCTCCTCTCATCAGCGACCTCATCCTCGGGGAAATCATATTGCTGTGGCCCGGAGGGAGGAATAGGTCCTCCCGCACCCGTCATCACCACGCCTGGAGGCGGTCCTCCCATTCCACCGTATGGAACCTGTCCACCACGCATCCCCCCTTGTGGAGGAGGCCCCATTATTCCATTATTCGGTAGAGGACCCATGCCATATCCTGGGCCTCCACCACCATAACTATTGCTGGTAGGTGGCCGGGGCACAAGCTGACCCGGCGAAGGGCCTCTTCTTGGCGGGGGAGCCAGTCCTCCCGCAGGAGGGTACATACTAGGTGGTGTCGGCCCCCTAAATCCACCAAGCGGCGTGCCCCCCCGCTCTCCATATACATCTCCCCCATACCCCCTATCGTACCCGCCCCTCTGTGGGGGTGGAACTCCATACGGCCCAGAGCTTCCGCTAGCCCCTGCTTGTAATGTCCCATTTGAGTACTGATTCCTTACCTGCCCTGAAGGCATGGGTCTAGACAAAGGCCCAGCGCCTCTAGGTGGTGGACCATATCCGACACTTCTATCGCTCGGTTCCCTTGTCAAGGTATTGCTCCTTGTGAACGACCCATCCGATCCAGTGCCTGGTATGGGTGGTGAAACAGTTCTGGATCTAGGATTGAGCGGGATTCTCTCACCCTCTGGCTCACCTGGTGTAGTCTTGTTCACCTCGAACGTTGCAAATTCGGGAAGTTTGTCGTGTTGGACAGGGGCAGCAGCACGTTCTCGGGCAAGGGCTTGTGATGCGTAGAATTCTTGGCCGTTCGTAGCGGCGTTATCTTCTATCCTCTTTCTTCTTGCTTGCTTCGACACAACTGTCCTACGCATTCCACACATTACCACTCCTGCTATCGCAATCAGAATAGTCGCACCCAAAACCACCCAACCACCCCATTGCACATGCGGAAGGAAGATCAAGATATCAACCAAGAAAGCCAGAAGCGAAAGCAAGAAGGTTGGTAAGGCAAGTATGAGAAGTGCTAGCAAGTAACGAGGCGAGTGTGCAGGCGAGTGGAGGTGAGATATGACGGCGAGGACCAGTAATATTAGAGTGAAGAGCGCAGCGATAGGATGAACGATCAGTAAGTTTGATAATGAGTTGCGTGCATTGGATGGTAACGAGAAGTCGGAATTGGTAGGGGAGAGTGCTCCTGCGACACCCCAAAGTTAGTTAGCCACTCGGACAAATTTCAACAAGTCAAATACATGGTAGAGAGGTGAAGAGGAAAGAGACAGAGACAGAACCACAGCGCCCAATTGGTGTTTGTGCGACCAAATCAACAATGTCGCCAAACTATAGTACCGGAACATGATCCCGCATCTGCCATCTCCGTCTCCCTTTCGCCTTCAACCGCTCCAGGGTAAAAACGTACTCATATCATAGCCAACCCTGACACCGCTACACCCTTTCGAATCGCAAAAGCCAAAGACACCAAATGCAATATCCCCATAAGCGGCCAAGTGAATTGATGTAATGACAGGAGTGCTCAACACGCTCAGTAATAACAGCGCAAAGGCCGCGAACAGCAAGATACTGAGTGGGGTAGCCGGCCGTAAGCGCATCTTGACTGTTTTTTTTTTTTTGTTTTCCGGATTGCTGATCAACAATCAGATAGGGTGGAGTGAAGAAAGAAAAGAGAGAAAGAGCAAAAGAGCAAAAGAATGGAAGGTTCGGTGTCGGAGCGGGGGGTTCAACCCGTGCACCGACTATGGGGGGGTGGCTCAAGTTTAGGTATAGCTTCTTGTGGGGGAAGACAAAAATAAGGATAGGTAAAAGAAAGGTGCCTCCCGCAGGTCAAAGACGGAAAGAAGAAGAAAAAAGAAAGCTGGAATGCAACGCGCGTGCCGAAGGGTTGCGGTAATGGTGACGGAGTCCGCAAACGTTGACCAGTCGCGAATGAGACGAAGAAAGGGTTAAGGGGAGGGAGGAAAAACGAAAGTCGACAAACAATGTTGGGTTGCCGGTAAAGGGGTCAAATTGCTGAGTATGATAGCTTTATCCCGTGAATAGGCAAACAAAAAACAAAAAACAAAAAAAAGGTTCCGGTCGGTGAAATTCACCGCGACCCTCCAGAAACTGACTGAGGAAAAGAGGGAATATACCGGGATACCGGTGCTTGCACTGAACTTGTATAATATGTGCTGCCCGTTGTGCAAGTGTGTTGATTTCCCTCTTCTTCTTCTTCTTCTTCTTCTTCTTCCATGAATCGTCTACCAGAGACACAAACTCATCGAGGCTCTCTACTCGAGTAGTTGGACAGTTCAGGGGAACGAGTGGTGATGCAGAAGGTGGGTGATGAATGACTTGCACTTTGCCAACGCCAAAAAACGCATGCACGGTATGTAGCCCGCCCGCCAGGCATATAATAACCAAGGAAAGAGAGGAAAGAAAGAAAGCTATAGTATGGCTTCACTCCACACACACCCTTTCTCTCTCTCTCTCTCTCTCTCTTTCCCTCCATCTCTCCCTCTCCCTCTCCGCAAAAAGTAGCGCGTGAAATGAACAAGAAAGGCTTCATACCGATTCACTTTCGTTCCCACTCTCGCTCCCAAAACGACACTCTTTTTCTAGAGTATACTCGAGTAGACTATATTTAGCAAATAGGGGAGAAAAAATCAACTCTTCATCCAACCATTTCTTCACCAACTGCCCGTCCCTTTCCCCCCTTCCGCCTGGGTTTTGCCCTCAAGTTGGCTCCCCCTTTCCAATGGTTACCGGTATGATAACCTACCGTGCAACATGATTCATGCAAGAAGGAAACAAGGCGGCTCAAACTTGCTATTCAAACCTTCCCCACTCCACCAAATCTAGTCTCCATCATAAATTGCCCCCAACCCAGTTTCTGCCCTAAGATTAACCCTTTGCACCTCCCGCCCTGCCTTCACGCACTTTTAAACCACGGCAATAATAATCTTGGTTAATCTAAAAAATCTAGCCTTGCAGGCGATACACCCGGTAAAATAAATAAAAAAGACACACAGCGTTGTTGATATGCTCGCTTCCTCGTGTCGGCCATCCTTGTCCTTGCGCTCTCACCCATACTGACATGCGATGCGGAGCGTCATACGGCCTTCATTTTAAAAATAACCCTGGTCCCTTGAAAAAGCTTATGAGTTCGGATTGTGTCTCAAGAAAAAGGGGTTGACGCGCGACGGTGGATGATATCCGAAACGCCTTTCCCACCCATTCCTGTGGATAAGTGACTGCGCCGGCTACCTGATGCCATACCGGTATCTCATTGGTCCGTTCAAATATAGGTTGAGACCAAAATGCCCAAATGCTGGTGTCCATGTGTGCTATGATAGCCACAGTAGCCACGCTTTTTCACGCCGCCCGAGTGTCTCATTTCATGGTTACCCCACCAACAATAACATTGCCCATGCATTGAATCCTATGCGAAACCAATGGATTGCTAGCTTACCGGTAGTTTAGCTGGTATGTTGGCAGAACGGAATAAGGTTCCTCCCTGCTTGCGGAAGAATGATAACAGCAATGTGCTCATGAAATATCACTCGAACTTGTAATTTGCTGATCATTTCCCCATGCCCCGAAAACGCAAAAGCGGGAGCGACGCCGAGCTGGCATTTTATAATAGCTCATGAATGTGATAAGAATAAATGCACTCACGATGGTGCATCATTTGCGTCCCAGTGCCGGTAACCATGCTCGAGCATCTTGCCCTGCTATGCCTGCGCGAGTACTGTACGAGTACCGTACTTCAGAAGGCGTCGACCATACAGGCGCCCCAATCCTACTGCGAATATCTTATGAATTATCGACAAGTATCATCAATACACGCAAATTCTGGACTTTATTCAGCACAAACCCCGTAAATAAAGTAATCCTGCCCAGGTGAATAAAATTACTAGATAATTAATTTTTAAAAACTGAGAAGAGCTTCTTCAGGAGAGTGGAGCTTTTTTTCTTCCCCTCACAATTTCCTTAGTTCGGATGGAGCGAGGAGTTGCACAAAACGGCCTCGTATCCAGAAGGGTCATCGCGCAAAACCACATCGTGAGCCGTGCAATGTATGTCTGCTTTCATCATGTGTTGGGGGGAGGATGAGGTCGCCGGGAAGCTGCTATGCGGTCATGCTATATACCGCACTGCGCTACCCAATGTGGAGGGTGCCGTCTGCTATAGGCACTGTGGTATTATTATTGGGCATAAAGACAACAGATTTATATCGACACATATGTTAGGATGTCCGATCGGTTAAGGAGTTTGCTGTGAATTATTGTTGGCATTTGGGTTATCCCACACAGGTTCGAATCCTGTTCCTAACATTTTATCTTTTGTTTCCTTCACATGGCGCTGTATTACCGTGCTGATAGTACACTCTTTTTTAAATAGAAATCGCTGGGGAACCAAACAAGCAATAGGGAGTATTTTCCATACTAGCTAATCTGTATCTATCAACTGTGGATGGGATGTGTTCGCATGAGCTCACGGAATCGGTAGCGGTTGGCCGTGACGACGATAAGACTGCGTAAAGTGTGTTACCACAGATGACATGGTAGTCTGCGTAAGCTAGTCCGCGTTAGCTTTAGAATATATGTATATAAAGAGCGGTTTCTAGTTTTGTCTAACCTTTTATTCATCCCCGGTATAAAACTGCTTACTCTCAGTGACGACCTTCTCATTCCCCATCCTGAACTAGACTGACACTCGATTCCAGATACCGGCATCGGCAGTCCAGCCCCGCAAATGGATCAATTACGTGCAGATCGGTTCATCTTCCATCACTCGAAATCCGAAAACCAGGCGAGGTATGCGGTGTGGGAGATGCAGCATCTCTTGAACATCAAATGTGTGACAGGCAAAGCGGGACGAGCCGGAACCGCAACGTTGCGAAGAACAACCTTATTGTTATTAAAGTTTGTTCGCTTGTGTAGTAATAGCTTAAGCTTAGATGCCCTAATCCGAGATGAAGGAAAGCCTGCCATGAATCAACGAAACTTCGGACGAAGTGGGGGGCTAGAACTAACTTTAGTCATTTATGCCGAGCCAATGAAACCGCCGGGTTGAGGCTCTCCATGGGAACACCGGCATTGGAAAGTGGACTGATCGGGGGTCATGTTGGGCTCCTGGTTGTTGGTAATGTGCAAGTTTGCATCAGACATCAGGTTCTCTTCGTTCGGTTTGAACCGGAGCTGGCCGATTGATTCGGCGATACTTGCAACCTATTGCTTGTAACCTGTGCCTTATTCCTGGCAGTGGTTGGGATTAAACCATCAAGGTGGTTTTGGAGAGCTGTGCACTACTCGAGTATAGTGATTAGCGCAAGCAAAATCCATAAATCCTCGACTCATTTGCATTATTTTTTCCCACTGATCACAGCCTCCCGGTATATCCTCGCATCGCCCCACCACCACCACCAGGAAGAAGAAAAGGCCATGACTGGTGCCCCTCACCATACCGAGGAATATTATATGTCCGCCTTGCGCTCTATACTCTGGTAGTGCGGCCCTTCCCTGTACCTGCAAAAATGGGGACAAATCCGGCACTGCGGGGAAGAGCAGGATTCACGATTGGATGCGGTGATTGTAGTGCCCCACAGATTAGGCAAAAGGGAGGAGCTGTGGTATCGTTATCACTGAATTCGGAAAACGGCTGGATCTCGCTACCATGCGCTCCGCGTTGGAGAGTTCTGCTTGGTGAAGTTTTTCGAACTTCTGGCGCGCTTCTGGTTGTCTAAAGGGGAAGCTGGTCGGAGAAGTGGCTCTTTAGCCATCGACTGTGGTTAGCAACACATAATTCGCTGCCCGTGGTATAATATGGCTCGGGGATAAAGCTAGGGTGAAATATCGGGTTATATTTTAAGGGCCTAACAGATGGGGATAGATAGACCCTATCGTGGGCAGGGTTCTTTCTTGCTCCCCAAAATTAATATATAATAACCCTTTATTCCTTTTGCTGCCCTCGTTTTGGTCTTTCTTTGTGTGGTAGGGGGGAAGAAAGAAAGAAAGAAAGAAAGAAAAATAATATTCGTTATTTCCTCTCTCTCATCTGACCCGATTGTTTTTAACAAGATGTATCTCCGGGAAGCCAGATTGTCGGACATGCCAACGGTGGGCGGGCTTGCTGCGAGGGCTTTTATTGACGATCCTTTATTCACCATTGTGGAGCCTAAGAGACATGCCTATTACGAAGATTACGAGGCAAGCTGGATCCGGCGGATACGGAGAAAGTTTTTGAGACTGGAGGCGAGAGTGATTCTCGCGGTAGACGAAGAGTCAAATGATATAACGGGATTTGCGGTTTGGATGCGGGAAGGAGATGATCCAGCGGCAGATCGCTGGAGGGATGAGGGCGGTATGCTAAAACGTATGATTACTATTTTGAGAGAAAAAGGCTATCTATCTATCCTATTCTACCCACCCACCATACGCTAGTTCCAGCGCTTCCCTCCTTCCTCACGGTAGAGAGAGAGAGAGAGAGAGAGAGAGAGAGAGCTAACGAGGCAGTTCAGGAATCGAGTTCAAACTCCTCACCATCGAAGATAAAATTACCACCCTCTTTTCCCCCAAATCCCGCTCGGAAAATCCCGCCGCCCTAGCACGCTTAGGGAAGGCGATGGACCAAGCCCAGGTGGGGACCTGGTCTCAGGAAGGCCGCAACATCCGCTGGCATCTGGACCTCCTGGCCGTGTGTCCCTCCCGGCGCAAGCGGGGCGTCGGCAGCCTGCTTGTTAGCTGGGGCATGAAAAACGGCGCGAAGGAGGGCGTGATATGCTCCCTCGAGTCGAGTCCCGCTGGCAAGGGCCTCTACGAAAGATTAGGCTTCAAGATGGTTGACGTGTGGGTGCCGTTCGAGGGATCCAAAGAGGGGTTCGAGAAGCTTACTGCGCCGATGATGGTTTGGCAGCCCGGTACTAGTACTACTACTGTGGAAGCGAACGGGGTCGCAGAGGGGAAAACGGCAATTGAGGTCGTAGTTGAGGATTGGTCGGTGAATGGTGCGAGGGAAGGTTCTGACATGGGATAAGTGATCGTCTTCATGTGGAGGCAGGCGGTGCGCTCGTTGGGGAGAAATTGTATATATGGTATCATACTTTATCTTCTTTTTCTTTTTCCCCTGTCCGCCGTGCTGCATCGGCACTTGAGAGACTGTGTATGTACAGTACTCGAGTACGTTTTGATACCGATTGTATGGACAATAGCTTTGGATGCGTGTAAAACAGAAACTGTATGATAAGTTAGGCCTATTTGGCACGCCGTGATTTGAGCTGTTTGCGATCTCGAATCATGATTGAGGTCCATTTTAAATATTCATGGTGTTTTGGCTGGGTGTAGCGTTTTCGGGTCGCGGTTGGGGGAAAAAAATTTAATTCGTGAATATTTGGGGCTGCAAGTTATTTTGTTTTGTATGATATACCCTTAAGTACTTTGCTAGTACTTGTATCATATCATAAATGCTAGTGAGCCTTGAAGTCTTCTTCCCATAGAATCAGCCCCAGATTGTGATTTGGAAAAAATAAATTTGCCACCATGTTTAGCAGAGGGAGGGAGGGGCTATTTGCAAAAAAAACAAAAAAAACAAACAGTGATTTCAAATTTCGATTTTGAGATCATGATTCCAGATCACGGTTATCTCAAATCACCATATTATTATACCATACCAAAAAAGGTTCCCAAGTTGATCACCTGTAACACAGTCGGGTTTGTCGGTATATCAACTCCTTCTATGTATGATACTATGATACTCGAAATTCCCTCCACATGCCTGCAGTGCTGGTACAGTGTACACTACCCGTACACCACGTGCATACTGGTATGGGTACGGTACTCGATCTACTCTTGGCACCGCCCAAATGAAGACATGTATCATTCTAATTGCCGAGGGTGCTTGTACCATATTATCATACAAGTACCAGCATGGTGTAGTACTGCCGCTGCCTTGAGAAGCCGTGGGGAACAAGGTTATTGCTTTTTTTTTCTTTTTTCTTTTTTCCTTTACCCATGTTGGCGTACCGTACTCGCTCTGCTTGTGCCGTTGTGCGATGTGGACTAGAAGGGAGTAAGTAGAGCAACTTTCTGCTGGACCTTCCAAGCAAATCTATGTTTAAGATCGCTCTGCAGATACTTTGTTAAAAAAAAATTAAAAAAATCCAGGCTCCTCCACTCCTTCCCACCGATTTTCCCACCCCGCTCTTTTTTCACCTTGACGAATGAGGGTGGGGGGGGGGGATTGTTTGTTTGTGGGGTAAAACGCGGGGCTAGCTTTTCATGATCCTTCCTACACTGCGAGACTTAAGTTAGATTGGAGTTTCATAGGGTTGTGGAAGGGAAAAACTTCATGATGAGATATATAAAGTTACTTTTGCTGGTACTATGGTGCTTTCGGTTATATCTACCTTGCCTAGTGGCAGCTGGGGCCGATATACTCGAGTAGATATGGGGGAGCTACCAATGATCTAGTCTAGTCCGTGGCTCCTACTTGCTTGGTTGGCTCTTTCGTATTCCTTTAGGTAACTTCTCGTTCGGTCCTTCACACTCCTTCATTCTTTCCTTCAATAGGTACGGAGCAACATGGGTATATGAATTATTCCAACCAACTGGAACTCCCAGAAATATATGACAGGATAGCAGTTTCTCTAGTTACTCCTCCTATCTATATATCTAGCCGCCAGTATACATGATTTCCTGAGTACTAGGGGCGCCCGGGCTGTACTGTACCTTTTACCGCTGTTTTTTTATATTTTACAAAAGGCTCCTTAAAACGAGAATATGGATTACTTGGTGAGCCATCTTACACTTGTAAGAACCCGAGCTAATGGTTTGGGGCTTCTAGTTATTACAACTTTTTGTCCTTTGTTGGTGTCGTCAACAGTCGTTTTCCCTATTTTCTGTCTGACTTTCTTCATTTTTCTGGGAGGGAGTGTACAGTTGCTTCTCGACTGGAGGGGACTGTTAGGGTTGGAGGGCATTGCATAGTGCCGAGATGGGTTTGCTTCGGGTTTTCATGTTGTTAACTAGTGGTTGTATATACGCATACCTCCCCCCTTGAGAGTGAGCTACCGGACACCTAAAACTAGCAAAGAAAGTTAAATACCGGTACTACTCGTACCATGGGGTTTTATTTATTTATTTATATTTAGAGAGGTTGCATGATTGCTGTATCGCGAATTTGAAAAGAAAGATAAAGTTTAGGCCGAGGCAAGGGGGTTGCCGGACAAGGTTCGATAGATGATAGAGGCGAGTGAGAGAGTGTGATATAAACTTGCATTATAATGGTCAGAGGGGACACACAACTTCGATATTATGCGCATAGAAAGTAATGTAGAGTACACTTACCGGCGCCTTCGCGTTTTTAAATGGCAATCAATACACCGTGAACCGTGAGATAGGCACCAGCTCTTATCATACAGTACCATTCCTAAGCCATCCTCGAGATGGCCACAAGTTCCTTCAACTCCCCCTCTTTTTTTTATTACACGGCTAGTCAGGAGCCTAACAACAGATATCATAGAAGTCACTAAGGGAGCAAGTTACAAGCTAGTGGGTGGTGCCTGCACCCAGGATGAAGGGGGGGATTTCCTTTCGATCCAAAAACTATCACGAGGTTCACCCTCAGCTTTTCCGTTCTGGCTGATACTCCACCGGAGCGGAGGGCTAACCCCGCATGGCTCCGCTTGACTTCACCAACCCTGTAATCTTACTATGATATCATATGATGTGTGATGTTATTATGTATGATAAGTATTCCTTTATTTATCCACCCATCCACTTACCGCATTTATTATGCAGGGTATGGTGTAGGTTTACTAATCCATCCGTCCATCTCTCTATTTATGTATCTCGAGCAACGTGAATCAGTTCCAGCGGCGCGGGAGGCGCCCTCTTAGAGTAAGAATGCTGGGAGGAGAACTTGACGATAGCTTGGTTGGTTCGTGTTCCGAAAATAGGGAGGGGGGTGATGAGTAACGCTGAGGCTAGATATTCAATAACATGATGCGCCATGGCAGAGCTCCTCCAAGTTCGCCTTTCAAGGAAATCCCTCAGTCAGTCAGTCAAGACGGGTTGGGTAGGCCGTGGTCGGTGATGTGCGGCGCTGTGTCCTGTGGTGAGATTATTCCATAGTTATAAAAATTTATTGGGAGGTATGATACGAAAACGGGTTGCGGGTACGGGGTATATAAATAGTTAAGGATGCAGCGACTTAGTGATGACCTTAGAATATCATGATTCTTCGGAATGCTTCCAGAGTCCCTAGTTAAGTTACCGAAAGTGTACCTTACCGGCTGACTTAAGAGTTATATTATACTTCTGAATCTACAGCTTAGTGAATCAGCACTAGCAGAATCTGACAGAGCAAAGGTAGATAGATATTGGCGAGTGATGTTGTATGATAGCTTGTAAGAATCATTAGTCCCGTGAGTATCATACTGTATGATACAGGGGTGCAGCTTTGCCCCCTTAAGAGTCAATGATTGGGGCGGGGGTAAACCGAAGTCGTATGTGCTCGTGTGCAATTCCAAAGAATCAAGATGGATGCGCAACGTAATTATTTGGACAACTCAGGACACCCACTGTAAGATGCGGGAGTGAGCGTTAAGGCCAAGGCGATTACACCAACAGGTCTTTTTAGAGATCGTATGGTACGGTAATTGAGGTAGAGTATGTTAGACCAGTAGAATGTCTGAGTGCCGTTAGATCTAGGTGTATAAAGGCTCCTGACGCAAATGTCAATCAACAAACAGCGATTCTTCAAGAAACAGTCGCCGTATGTAAACCGCTTCTACTAGCGTAGGGATTAAGGCTCCATTGGAACAAAATAAGTTGGCACAATGCTGTACATTCCTACGTTAAGACACGATAAAAACTAACTAAAGCGACAAAAAAAACTCCAAAGCTCCGAATTCGCTATGGCGGTAGGTGAGTCAACATTAGACTAAAAGTGAATTCGTGACAGACAGATAGATAAAACTCGCATAGGGAACCAAGATCGAGTGACACAACATGTGTGCGTCTTTACATGCTTCATTCATTCATCCATTCATTCACTCAAGCCCCAGTCAAATCCATAACCTCGACATCCACCCACCCACTCCTACCATTGGCCAAGGCCTCGCTGTCGGCAAATTTCCAAGACCCCTCAACGCTAGTCCTCAACACAGCTTTTTTGCTCGCCCTACCACCCGCGACGGCCTTTTTCTCATCCCTGCCCCCCGACGGCGATGTCAGGGGAGAGGCCTTACGACTAGGTACCTCACCCTCACTCTCCAAATCACTGATATCCAAAATATACACTGGCACCTTCCCTCTGCTAGTATTCTTTTTCTTGTCTACAGAACCACGGCGTTGACCCACCCTCCTTCGACGAACAGTTTCGGCTTCCGGCGACGAGGGGATAGAAACCGTGACCCTCTCCTCCTCTGGTGCCGGCGCTGTCACCGCGGGAGAAGCAGCCTGCGGAGACGCTGCTGCTCCGTAGGCACCTAGTGCAGGGTATCTACGCCCCCGTGTGGGCGATAACCCGATTGTTTCGCAAGGCCACGCAGGAGCAGTCCAGATGTTTTCTTGCTCTTGGCTGGTCTCCCGTTCGCTTGGGGGCGGGTGGTGGTTTTGGGTTGAGGGGTTAGAAGTTAGTGGCTGTCTGCGGGGGTTCCGTTTAGCTGTTGGTGCAGGAGTAGGCGACGGCACGGGATGTGTAGGCGAGCCGTCTTCGAGGATCTGAAGGGTTGAGAGGTGGGAGGTCAGTAATGAGAGGTCTACTGAGACTTCCCGCTGGGTGCGTCTTGCAGAGGAGGAAGAGTGGGGTTCTTGAAGCTGTTGCTGTTTGGATGGGGTGAGCTGCTGTTTGCCGGGTTTGGATAACGTGAGGTATTCTAGCGCCGTGTGTATGGCTCCTGCCGACTTGTCTTTGGGCCTTGCCGAGCGAGGTTTCTTGGTAGTGGCTGCGGTTGTCTTTTTGGCTTTTGGCTTTGGGTTTTTATATTCTTCCACCATTTCTGGGACGCCCTGGCGGGCGAATACCTCTAGTACCCACATTCGCTCCAGGGTGTATGGGTCGTAGTCTCTTGCTTTACGAGAGCCATCTTCGCCGTCTTGGGCGAATTCATCATCATCATCGAGCTGGACTTCTACGTCGTCATCGGCCTCAGCGTCCATGTTGACTTTGACGACGTTGCCTGGAACGAATGAGATCCGCAGCTCCCTACATTCCCCTGTAGAAAAGTGCTCTCGTTGGCCGTGGAAGCCAGAGACCAGCTCCCGAATGCCCTCTGTGGGTGTGCAGAGATTCCAGGACATGACTGCGGGAGCCAGGCAGCGGATGAACTTTGCAGCGCCGATCTTCCCACGCCATTCAAACGCCCATCGGGCAGACTCTCTCAGCCCTGAGAAGTTGATCTCCCCACTCCAGCAGATGCTATTCCGTAGTCTTTCTACCTTCTCCTTGCTTGAGACAACCGGTTTCTTGTAGTGCCCGAGTGCAGTCATATCCGGAAATCCCTCCGGAATCCTCACGGTCTTATTCTTCCTCTTAAAGTACCCACTCTCGTTCGTCTCCAACTCCCTCTGTAACCTCCTCCTCCACGCTGCCAACCCTTCCTTGTCCTGCGCATCTAGCGCGCATAGGAGCTCCCCAAATCCCGCTCTCGCCGCATCCGCGGCGATCTTAATTCCACATCTCGGCACCCCCTCGGGCAAGTAATCCCCTCCGCGCATCAGCGCAATAAGCACCATGCCCTCAGGCGTCAGTCCGCTCACAGCCTCGACACTTTCCCGCTCATAAACACTAACGTGCGTAGGAGTCTTACTCTTCCCACCCTCCCCAGACCAATTCCTGAACGTGACCTCGCAGCCAAACATCAGGGTGTCTACGTCCTCAGATAGTACTGCGTCGACTATGCCGTGCACCTGCAGGTTTGCGCATTCGGCTTCTGCCTCCCCGGGGGCTTCATGGTATGGGAAGCCGAAGAGCTTTAGCAATGCTTTGGTGGATCGAGTTAGGGTTGGGGTCATGACTGTGTTGGTCTTGTGGTTCCGCTTGAAGACGGGTCGGTTCGGGCCGTCGAAGACGAACAGGGGGGTTATGTTTAAGTGGAGGAGGCGGATCAGGCGGTAGTAGAGGGTTCGTAATGCGGGATTGTTTCCGCCTGTTCTCATATCAGTAATTCTTGTTTATTTTTTCCCCCTCCGGTTTCAAGATGGAAGAATGACGGGAAGAAGTGGGGAATACCTTTTCCTGCCTGCACTTGAAACGCCCATATTGAAGCGTCGACCGCAAGGCGAAGGCGGCGGCCAGTACTGATGTAGTGGTCGGCAGAGAGTTTCGCGAGGGAGACCCGTGGGCCGGGGCCAAGTTCTTGATACAACCTATGAAAAAATTCGTTAGCCACATTTTAACCCCAGGCGGTTTATTTGGAGAGCGGATCATACCCAACTATTCCCATTGTTTTTCGGCTTTGGGTGGTTCGGTGAGGAAGTTGGTGATAAACTGTGATGGTGGATCGTGAGATATGTCTTTGTACAGGACTTGGTGGTTAGGTTGGATTTGTTTGTATTGGCAACAGGCAGACATCTTGGCAGCAACGACATTGTTGATCTGATTAGATCAGGTGGTAGGATCACTGACTCAGCTGATTCAGCAAATAGTCAGCGATGGTTCGTGCTACGGCAGTTTATTTTAGGCGCGATGGCCGGAATCGTAGTAAAATAGGATAAGCCGAGAGCCGGCTTGCGATTGTACCACGATATTGTATAAGTCAGGAGCTCTACTTGCCAAAAACAAAGTCTGAGCGATCGCTGTGGTTGCTATGCATTGTCTGCTAGCGGTATCATATGGTTCCGGAGGACTAAACTCTGTACTAAGTTTCTCACAAAAAGTGTGACAATTTTGGTGGTGACGCCAAGTGTAATGCTTTCTTGGCATAGTTACCCTGCCTTCCAAATGCCAATAAAACATTAAGAAAATAGATATTGCAGTGATACTTCATGTTTTAAAATACTAGGGTTTACGGCTCCACTAGCTCTGATACCTTACTCTATTATTGACTACATGTATTTAGTTTTTTGCCTTAATTATAATGTAAGATCTGTCCATTCTCTTATTTCACCTCAACCACCACTATTTTGACCCTTTTTCAGAATTTACAGCCTGCACAATCTCTTCCACAAATTCTTACAACAAAACTCATCAAACCTCCCTAAGCTATGATACATTATAGTTGAGACAAAATACTAAATATATGTAGTTGATAATAGGATAAGATATCAGAGCTGGTGGAGCTGTAAACTCTAGTATTTCAAAACATGAAGTATTACTGCAATATCTATTTTCTTAATATTTTATTGGCATTTGGAAGGCAGGGTAACTATGCCAAGAAAGCATTACACTTGGCGTCACCACCAAAATTGTCACACTTTTTGTGAGAAACTTAGTACACTCGCGGTAAGAAAGTTGTGGGACAATTGCAAAACTATTTTCACTACAGGTTTAAAATGTCTCCCATTATCTAAGTCCATACTTAGGGCCTGTTTGGTGAAGATGAGATATTCTGCCAGGCGACTGCTTCTGCTGTGAAAATGGCCTTCTCTCCGGCCAGCAGAACCGAACCATTATATTCAAGTAGACTCTAAGTACCTTTTTGGCTGTAACGGTTCGGTTTTGTTGCCAAATAAAATGACTCCCCTGTCGCCATTTCATAGTGGAGAGAAGGTGATTTTCACAGCAGAAATGGTTGCCGAACGGAATAGAAGCATTGCAGTCAAAATGGCTCTTACTATTTCGTTCTTGCCCCCTCCTTCTCAATTAATGTCTTAATCCTACGAGGCATCCCATCTATCATTCTGTAGATCCTATCCCAATCCAACCCTTCCCATTCCTCTCCAGCTACTTTCATTACCTCATCCACTGTTCTTGGCTTCTTATTGTGAAACCTCCTCTTAAGCCGTAATTTTAACATGTGCCAAACATTTTCGATAGGGTTCATATCTGGCGATTTCGGGGGCCAATTCAGCTTCATGATATGCTGAGAGTGATAAAAATTTGTTGTTAAAATGGAACGGTGAACCCCAAGCCCATCTTCAGCAAGGAGATATTCTTCCCTCTGGCTAGGTAGTTTTTGAAGAAAAGGAAGAAGGTAAGGCTCAAGAACCTCATGGACAAATTGCTGACTGTTAAGCCCTAATCTATCCCCAGGAGAGGTTCGTTCACTTGGCTTTCGCTGTCTGATATAAACAAGTGGAGTATGATACCCGAATGTAATTGCTGCATAGAGTCCAGTAGAAAACCGATTTGAGTGTTGCTGCTTGTCTTGATAGCGTTCCTGGTTGCCGGTTCCTGCCTTTCGTCGGACTCTCCTAGGCCCTCCTTGATGACCACTACTTGAATAAGTAGTTTCATCAGTAAAAATACATTTTCTCCAATCACTTACCTCCCAGCTGCTCATTTGATGAGCCCATGTTAACCGTTTCATTTGATGTATAGGTGATAGTCCCTCTTGTCTCCGTGCAATAAAGCTTCGGTAGCCTTGTGATCGTGCCTCATTTCCAACTAAACGCTCACTAACATGGAGGCCAGACCGCTCGGTAATTTCCTCAATAGTAGCATCAGGGTCATTCTCAATCAGAAGGGCAATATTTTCCTTATCTTTGCTGCTGAGCTTTGATGGCCGCCCAGAGCGAGGAAGATCTTGCACATTTTTCTCCTTCTTCCACTGTTTCACTATACGCTGGACTGAACTCTTGCCATAACCAATTTGTTGCTGTATCTGCCGATAGGAGTAGCCTTGTAGGTGTAACTCGATCGCTCGAAAACGCTCTTCTTCTGTTGCTTCCCGATTCCTTGAAGTTTCTTTTCTAATAGGCATCTTCGGTTATGATGGGAATTCAATTCTGTCAAGCGAGGCATGGGTTCTCTGTCAAGCAAGAGATGGGTCGATGGGTCAGGTTACAATAACATTATAATACTGTTGTGACTATTACATAATCTGTTGATCTAATTGCATAATTGTCCCACAACTTTCTTACCGCGAGTGTACAGAGTTTAGTCTTCCGGAACCATACTTCAAAACATCTCAGACTTTTTGTTTTTTGGCCCGTATGGATTTGTATTTATGTAGGCTCAGGTTTCGGTTGCTTCTCCCTATTAGCAACCATAAGATTATCTCCATAGTACCAGTACCGGTAGGAGGTGACTTGCATAACTAGAGAGTGGAGTATCGTGGCACCCTCCCGGTTTTTCACCAGAGTGTCCCACTTCGTGAACCCAATAGACATATTTCGTGGAGTAAACAAGAAAGGCACCCTTGCTTTCCATGAAATTTGATTATATGGCTTTTTTGTGCTCTCAAGTTGCATTAGTAAATTTCTACAGATAGTCTATCCCCTAGTCGGCACCATCCAAATGTATCTTTTGCCCCGAGCTCTCATACAAAATCACAGGCATCATACTGTACCTTTACCCAACTACCAAACATCCCTCTTTTGTGTTAAGAGTGGTTTATAAACGCTACCATAAAGTAAGAAACATTTGGGAAATGGAGGGGGGTATCGGGATCTTCCGCCCACTAATTGTAGGCACCTTGGAGAAACAGGCTCATATCATACCCAACTCTACCTTGAGAGCCCCAAAGTCGCCCTGATTATTCTAGATTTTATCGAGTGAGCCACTGTGATACGGATGAGCCTAACTGACACTCCCGACTCTTAAAAGAATTCACGAGTTTCTACATTACTAAGGGTAGTGGTAGAAAACTACCGTTTCTGGTCCTATGAAACTTCTGGGACCGTTTCCTGTCAAGAGCCTGGTCCCATCAGATCAGACGCGGAACGGTGGGCGGCCAAGACGAGCTGGTGTGGCCCGTTTTTTCCGCCACACTACATGACACCGCCACAGCTCTATAATTACTTTGCCCCAGCATCCCTCTTTGCTTTACTCCTTTCTCATTTCTCGACAAAACTCAGGAAAAATTGAAGATGTCGACAACGCAATCGCTTCCTTCTATCTCCGCTGCTGAACTCGAGGGGCACAAGTCTGCTTCCTCATGCTATGTGACCATTGGCAGCAAAGTGTACGACATCACGCCGTTTCTGGGAGATCATCCTGGTGGTGAAGATTTGATTCTCGAGTAAGCTTCCTATCGCAGTTTTTACGGATGGCTGTTGGTATTCTGACGCGGGGGTTTCACAGCTATGCCGGGAAGGACATCGCGGAGATTCTCGTTGACGAGATATCCCACACACATTCGGAATCTGCGTACGAAATTCTCGATGACTACCTTGTTGGCTTTCTGGAGGGTTCAAGGCCGCCATCCCCGCCTGGCACACCCGCCGTCAAAGGCTCATTGACTGGGATGTCTTCAGAGGAGGAGCTATCGATCCCGACCGACATCGCGGCAGACTATAAGGTACACAAGTTCCTTGACCTCAATCGGCCTCTATTTATGCAGGTGTGGAATGGAGGATTCAGTAAGGAATTCTATCTTCAACAAGTTCACCGGCCTCGACATTACAAGGGCGGAGAGTCAGCTCCGTTGTTCGGAAACTTTCTAGAGCCACTGAGTAAGACGCCGTGGTATGTTGTTCCGACCATTTGGCTCCCGTGTATTGCCTATGGGACGTACGAAGCTAGCAAGGGATTGTCGAGTGGTTGGACTGTAGCTGGTTTGTTTGGTTTTGGTCTTTTTCTTTGGACCTTAGTCGAGTATATGCTGCATAGGTGTTTGTTCCATATTGATGAGTATGTTTGCGCTCTCCCAAAGGCTTTTGTAAGCGTTTTACTTACCGGATCCAGAAAAATGCCGGACAATCGCGTAGCGATTACGATGCACTTTCTTCTTCATGGAATTCATCACTACCTTCCCATGGACAAGCTTCGCCTTGTCATGCCGCCGACACTCTTCTTGGCTCTTGCTACACCTTTCTGGCACTTGGCTCACACTGTCTTCGCGTTCAACTGGTATGTCGGTACCAACGTATTCTGCGGCGGTATCTTTGGTTACGTCTGTTACGACCTTACCCATTACTTCCTGCATCATAGATCGTACGTTTCCCTCTCCTGGCCTTTGATAAGTTGTGGTCGACCGTACTGATATTAAGAATAGACTTCCATCATACTATCGTGAACTCAAGAAGTACCACCTACAGCATCATTTCGCGGATTATCAAAAGGGCTTTGGAGTTACTAGCAAGATCTGGGACAAAGTTTTTGGAACGGAACTCATCTATGGACCCAATGGGCCTGTTAAATCAGAGTAGGCGGTCAGTGGCGGGAAGCAATTTCCAAGGGGAAATAGGAACGATATCAGGGAATCGGGGGAAATTTTCACTGATTGTACAATAGGATGAGTGGCGTTTTACTTTCCGTTGGATTAGACTTTTCTGTTTTGTGGGTTATGACTTGCGTTTGGTACATACCGGTATTCTGTAGCACTTTGGATGAATGGGGGAGGGTGGGGTAATGGCCGGAGGCTTATATTGGATCTACTTGAGTAATGCTTAATTGTATTTTCATTAACTTAGCATTCATTGGGTGATTGTCGACTGTGTGGGAGAGAGTGATTTTTGGCAACTGCCGTTGCGGCTCTGCGGGAAAATGTATGTGCGTATGATACAGGACTTCATCCCACCTCATCTAAATTCGCAAGCCCCGCAAGAGGAATACCTAGATTATTCTCTGGGTAAATCTCCGCTCGCTCATCACCACTGCAATCATGGATCGACGAATGGTGGGCCTCCTTTCTTCTTTCCCATAACGGCCGCTCAAACAAAATGGCCATGGTGCTAATTCGATGAGAAGCTCTCTCGTGAGGATGAATCCACAACCGAAGTGGCGGTAACCCGGGAGGACCAAGACCGCATTAACAAGTTCTCGACGGTACACCAAAAGCAGATGCTTTTGAAAGATGAGCTTGAGAAGAAGAGCGTACTTTCCCCACATCCGTTTCTGGGATTTTCGCTTGGCGGAATGTGAGAAAAAAATTGGCTGACCGGTTGATTTCCCCGAGGATAGCAAGAAAAGGAGTATATAGAGGACGTCTCCACAGAACTAGAGCTTGCCGATGAGGATGACTTAATACCGTTTTCTCACCCCCTCCCTCTTTTATCACATCAGCGACCTTCGGGACTGATTCTAGTTGCGCTAGGTACAAAATTGGCGACTCGTTCCTTCATCTTCCGCTCGAGGAGGTCATGCGCTTGCTCGAGGCGAACAAGGGGGAGGTCGAGAAGGAGGTCGAGGAGATTGTAGAGAAGATGGAGGCTAACGAAGGGGTTATGAGCGGTCTTAAGGTTGAGCTTTATGCAAAGTTTGGCAAGGCTATTAATCTTGAGGTTTAGTTTGGGTAAAGGGGAATAGGGAGAAAGGAGGTGTTGATGGTCTACTCTAAAGGGCTGCTACGGTGATAATGAAGTGCTGGGTGATTTTCGGAATGGGATGCGATGCGATATCCAAATTATTATGCCGTGATTCCTTAGAATTGATGGATGACTGGTCTAGGGTTCACTTGTGGGATTATTTCTTTCGGGGGGTTACTAGTAGTTCGCCGCTGCCGTAATTTGGCACCGGCAGTCATTACCGTCTACCCTTTATTGATATAATAAACACAAACGAACCCACCTTCCTGCCTGTTATGGCTTACTCTTTGCCAACCTGACATGCCCACCGCATGAGCTCAATTTACAACTTCCGTCCAAACATCAACCTCCTGATCCACCGATGCCAATCCGCCAGACCCTTCCATTTTCCACCCATTTCCTCTAGCGCTAAACCGACGGAATGGTCTGCTCAAAAGAGAGACGTGGAGGTTTCTACATTAGACTTTCTCGGCCCCCAACCTGGGGGCCACTGTCTCGAATGCGGCTCAAGATCTGTGCGATATAACACTTTAAGCTACAAGTGACCACAGAGATCCGGGCGTCATCTCGATCCCTGTCGCTACGGCGGCTGGAAGCGCCGAGATTTTTATCAGGTCTTATCGGATTGCATGTTTGGCCCGAAGAGGTAGGAAGGCGTGTATTGAAAGGATGTGTGCCAAGACCTGATGCTGGGGAAAGGAGAATGACAAGAGGGGAGAGGAGTATCAAAGGGAAGGGGGTGGATGGCATGGATCGTGGTGATGATTTGGGGGGGGGAAGGGTAATTGTTTGTGTCGAACGGGGCGAGTGATTACATGTGAACTTTGGGATGTGATGGATATTTCAATTTAGGGTGCTGTCACTGTGGATTTCCAATCGATGGGAGTAGTAGCACAGTGTGGCCAATGCGGATTGGAAAGTAAGGGGGATCGATTACATTAAGTAATGGGATGGGTATGTTTTACAGATCTGGGAGAAGAGATAGAGATTCTGGCAGCTGCCTCTCATATTTGCACTGTCTACCCTATTCTCCTCTCTATCGTCCCATCCAAGATATCAAATGTACCCTACCCTTCCACTCAAGTAAATTACCCTCCCCTGCGGGGTTAGGCATCAAAAACTCCAACCGCAGTTCTCGTATATCGTGCCGGATTCATCATCATGTTCACTGTTTTTCAAATCAAATGTCCTGCAATTTGCCTTACCTACCCATCCTTCTGGGTCGTGTTGTAAAAAAAAAGGGGGGGAGCAGGCTATATCTCCTTGTTAGATCCTTTCCCTCGAGTATTATACATCGCAGAGGTTATTATACTTGTTACGTGATATAATACAGGTGGTAGTGGTTGCCTGGTCGTGGTGTATGGCACCCTCTAAGGCCTCAACTAGGATTGGGTTTTGTCCAAGCCAGAGGAAACAAGTTGTAGTGGGCAGTGTGGGGGCGGTGGAGGGGGGGCGGAGGTGGAGAAGTGGAGAGGTAGGGATAACTTGTGCTGTGTTATAGCGGGGTATACATGCTGTGAATTGGATGGGAGTCTGTTTGCGGAGGGAGCCCATTGGAATATAATATGCAGTTGAGGTTTTGTGAAATCAGCATTATAGATTATTTTAGAGTGCTGTATCCACCCTCGTTCACTCCTTTATGGCTGTTTCGATATCTCGAGAAACATAGAGGCTACATGTAGAAGTGGGGGCTCAATGGTAATGCGATATCGTGAAGGCCGTAGTAGCAGAAGTAGTCTCCTGTGCCTTGGGATTGTTTCCGCCGAACATGAACGGAAGGAGAACTGCCTTGCTCCCTCTCACCTGTCCTCACATTCCACCACTAGAGGAAAGGATGATCAAAAGTTTATTATAGAAGCGTGCATTCCTGCGGGTGCATTCTCTGGTCTTCCACGTTCTGTTCTCCCCGCCCCGACAAGGAAGGGAATGCAAGGAGACCAAGCACCCTTCAAGAAGCGAAGGAAAGAAAACCATGAAACGGCGCAACATAGTGGATCAGGGGGTTTCGTAGCTAGCTCTCTAGATGAGACGTGAGGCGGATGACCTCCCCGCACTCACGAGGAGGCATGGTGAGCTAGAACTTAGATTATTGCTACGGAACGGTAGATGACATTAGTTACGGGGTTCGGTTGGTTAACTTAAGAATATGGTGCTTACTTGCATACATGCGTTCCTGAAGTTCCTGAAGGATGTGAGGTGCAAGGACTGTTACAATAGAGCTCGGTGCTCTCTGGTGAGCCGCACACCCCCGTGCCCCGCCACGGCGCTGCAGGAATCTGATCTGCCCTTACACACAGAAGAGAATAAAAAAAGGAAAAGCTTGGATTACGGCAGTGCCTTAGCATGATAGCTTATGCATCATGGTAACTTGTCCTGCCTCTCATTTTGGCAATTAAGGGTATTTGGCCTGAAGTAGCAGAATATTTGAGTCCGGACCTAATGAAGGCATTCAGATGTGTGCAGATAATTTGCCGTACAAAATTTTGATCCCCGTGGTGGGGTATTTGGTACCGAATAACTTGCGGCAGTGGCAGTGTAGTCCTGGGGCTTGGGTAGTGTAGATTGTGCAGTACTGTACGGAACAACTGCCGTACAATATGTCCACTGGCGCAGCATTAGTATTGTTAGACGTTGAGACTTTCTTGCTAATACGCAAGATTGTCGTCCCTCCGCGGGGCAACCGGATCTTTTTAAAGTTTCGTGAGGCTGAATTCTTTGTCCTAAAGAGCGCAGTAAGGTGGGACTGGAGTAGTACTTCCTGCTGTATTGGTCGGTGCTTGTGGACTCTTGCAATAGCCGCTACCGGGCGACCTACCGCCCCTTAGTAATAATACTGCCTTGCACTGTACAAGTACCAGTATGATATTAAGCCACGGAAAATCCCTGCCTTCCCCATCCAATTAGAAGCTACTTCGGTAGTCTCAGGTGGTAAGAAATCAAGTGATTGTTTTCTACTCGAGTATTCTCCTGGTCGTGCCCGCTGCTGCTTCTTCTGATTCAGGTATGATATCGTGCATGTGTTTCTCCCCCCCTTTCTCTCCCCACCGATTTATCTGATCTCCACTGATGAGGCGTTCAAGTAGCCGCGGTGGGTCGGGAAGGATTCCAGAAAATATCCGCACGAGCACGTACAGTACTGTATCGTATTGTATTAATATGCAACCTGCAGCGCACTGCATTAAAGTACATACGAGCTCCCTCCTCCTCTGTCGTATCATTATTATCACAGCCATTACCGCCGGGGTCTATGGGGGCTGTACAAGGGGGTAGCAAAAAGTCGGGCGCACCACCATTACATTTATGTGTAGACTAAACCGGATTAGGAAATTTGAGTGATAATTGGTGAGGATTTTTTGGTGATGGCAAAAAGTCGGGCGCGGTAACACGAAGAAGCAGCTTGTGTCACCGCGCCCGAAATACCCTTACACCCGTGTACAACCATTCATCCCCGAGAGAAAGCTAGCCGTGGCTATTCTTGCTTCCCGTATTCTACTTTCTTTCCAGCTATTATCTGTCATAGCACAGCGCAGATATTAATTAAACTACCCATGTGCCATAGGAACTGGAATAATTGAACCTGGCTCTAGGACGTTGGAGTTGCCTTTACTGGAAAGGTCCGGCACTTTTTCTTCTTTTTTTTCTTGAGCATGGGGCTGAAGCTGTCTCTTTTCGCAGTGCTTTCTTCCCCCCTATCCAAGAGGGGGAATTTTGGACGTCTTAGCGCGGGGTTCAATTATTCTAGTTCTTACGGTATACTAGCACAAGATCTCTATCATAACCCAATGCAACCGCGTCACGGCGAATACTAATTCCATGTTACTTGGCCCAGATCTACGGACGGTGCTCGTTTGGGGGGGGGGGATGCTGATGGGAAAGTAGATCGAAATGAAACCTCTTTTTTCTCTTTTTTTTCTTCTTCCTGGTAAACCTCCTTCCTTGTATGACGCAAGGTGGCGGTACGAAAATCCCGTTGGTGGTTGCTTGCGGGCGCTTATTCGGTGGATTAGGTGAATAGGTGAGTGTGGTATTAGAGGTTAGGAATGTCGTACAGTAAGAATGATACAAGTATAACGCTTGCAGAGGTGGAGGCTCTATGGTGCCAGTGTGCAATAAACGGCACTTACCTTACTGCTCTCTTCCCCTCGCTTATAAGTGTATCGTATCCGGGTACTAAAGCTTTGGTAGGGATGCTGTGCTAGCGTTAGGGCGGCTCTTACAAATTCCTCTTGATAGATATCGTAGATCATGGGAGGAGGGGGAGGAGGGGGAGATAAATAGAGGAGGGGGTGACAGTAAGGTAGAAGTCATTTAATTGTATTATATATTATAGCTGACGTTCCTCCTCATCCGGGAGGGTGCGAGCTTGAGCATTTCGGAAATTGAGCTTGTTCAGGTGGGTTTGTTTAGTCCTACCTCTTCATTTAAACTTTGCTTTTCTGCTTTTCTGCTCCTCTGCTTGTTTGCTTACAGGCTGATGCACGAGCCACAGAACTGGCACCCTAAGTCTATATAACTACCAATCCCTCGCACCATCCCCCAGTGCTTACAAAACCGCACCATTCGGTAACCCTCGAGGACCCAATACAGCTTGGTTGAAAATAATAGAAACGAAGATGTTCGCCAACCTGAGTGACGAAACGATTCAAGCCTTTATCGATATTTGGGAGAATCTGGAACTCGACCTATCACTCGTTTCAATGTCTCGGGGTGTTCCTCTTCCCCCTTCTCCCCCGAAATGCGGAAGCGTCTATAAGGAAGCTCCAAAAGTCGAACTTTCGAAGCAGGGGTTAAGAAGGAGTGTAGGATGGGAACGAGGTAAAGAGGAGGAGCCCGTGTTGTACTTGCAGATTCAGACGTCTTTCGGGAGACGAGATGTGGGAGGGGATATGAGGGGGGTGATGGGGAGAAATGGTGAGGATTCCTTAGTATACTCACCCACCTCGCTCTCTTCGGACGACTCTGAAACGGTGGTTCTGACGCCATATATCGTGTCTTCTCCGAATCCGTCGGGCTCGGGAGCTGGCCAAACTATGTTTTTCGGAGGGGAGGGGAACTCAAGAAACTTGGATATCTCTACTACCGCTATGTCCGACTATGAGCTATCTCCTGTTAATATTTCACCGGTACCGGAGGAGCTATATCCTCCTCCCCTATCTCCGCGGGCTAGGAGTGTCCCGGCTCCTGCACCAGTGGCCCAAGAATCTCTTCTGTGTCCGGTGCCAACAAGAGCTCCATCCCCTCACCCGCCAGGGTCTCCGGCTCCATTGCAATTGGCCAGTATGCCAGAGGTAGCTCATCGAAGACCTCATTCGAGTAACAGCACAAGTTACCTGTCGCCGTGGGATTCATACTTTGAGAATCCCCGGGAACGACCTGTCACTCCTGCTCGGAAGGCGGCCTCAACGCCGAGCTCTCCAAGCAGACTGCGGGCGATTTTGCCACTACCCATAAGCTCCCGCTCAATGGGAGCAAATGAATCGCCAATTCCGTCCCTGCCGCACTCTTCGGGATCGGCGAGCCCACCGGATAGGCCAGCGTTAACTCGGAAAGTGTCGAAAATGCTCGGGATTGACTTCCTGCCTACATTTACCCTCCCACACGGTCTAAGGTCTTACTCTAGCAACCTCACCACTGCGTCAACCTCGCCCCCCCACTTTTCAAGCGGGCATTCCTCGACTACTGCCTCCACTGCCTCTTACCACTCCGCCGGCTCTTCAGCTTCAACACCGAGTATTCCACTTACCTATGACCCAAAGGCAGATTGCGCAACACTGTCCACGTCCCTAAACCGTTACACAGAAACCGGCGAAAACCCACACCTACTAAACAAGACAGTCGCAAAGGTAACCCTTCAACCCGATAGCCTGGCAAACCTCAACCAAGCCTTCAGAGCTCTCCCGAGCAACCAAAATACAAGTCTCAGCTCTAAAATCCGCACCCAGACCAGGGGCCCACACAGACTCCTCCTCTTAAAACTACTCTCGGGCCCCTACCGCAGCGAGGCTGGATGGCTGAGCACCTACTGCCGCCGCCCCCCGGGCACCCAAATACCGCCCGACGACAAACTGGCAGCGGAAATAATTTTTGGCAAATCCCCGCGGGAGCTCCAGCTTCTCAAGGCTGCCTTCGCAGAACTCAATAATGGCTGGAACATCCGCGATGCGTTGGCAGAATTATATCCCGAAGGCAGCCCCAGCGCCGCGTTCGGCCGCGCAGTGAGTGTCCTGATGAAGTGCGGTCGTGACGAGGGCGAGGAGGTGCTTGGAGCTAGAAGGGACGAAGACATCGTGACCCACGTGGAGGACTTGTACGCTGCGGAGGAGGGAAGCGGTGGGGTTAAGTATCTTGATCAACGGCTCCTGTTGGAAGTTGTTATTCGCAGGAGCGATGCATTCCTGAGAGATTTGTGTAGCAGGTTTAGGGAGAGGCATGCACTCGAGCTTGTGGATGTTGTGGCGGCTAGGGAGAGAGTGGTTGTGGGCAAGGGGGGGGTTTGGCCGAGTAATCTGGTATGCTTTTCTTCTTTTTTTCTCCCTTTCATACGTACCTTTTGCTGATTGGAATTTAGGAGTATGCTATTATACATGCACTTAGCTGCGCTTCTTCGAGGCCCGCACGGGATGCCAAACTTCTACACGATACGATCGGCCTGCTACGAGTTCATGATACCAGACTCATAGCACGCGCTGTGAGACTGCATTTTGACCAGAAGCACCTCCATGCTGTGAAGACTGCATACAAAGTAAAGTACGGGAAAGACCTCGTTGAGAGGATCGGCGGTGAAATCAAGAAAGGTGCATATAGGGATCTGATAGTACGAGTTCTCGATGGAGCAAGAGATTAGTTTATTGAGAGGGGATTAGTATAAATGTACAGAAACATGGCGTTTTTTTTTTTTTGGGGGGGGGGGTGGTGTTTTGTGTTTGCTTGTGTTTTTGCTGGTTTGCTTCTTCTTCTTTTTCTTTTTCTTCTTCTTCACTTTTTTCTATCCGTTTCCCAGGTCAATTCTTTCCAACTTACATATTATTTTCTTACTCCATTCACTCCTTCAATAAACTTTTATCACATAATCTCACTCGCATACCAAGACTTTTTACCGCCAATAAACCTCTCAGCGTTTCAACTCTTGCCGAGCAAGATGTTCGTAATTTACCTCACCCCCGCAACAGACAATCCTTCGCGCGTATCACGCGAGGTAAGCTTACAAGCCCCGCCAAATTTCACATGCTGTCACGTTAAGAAAAGATATCCCCCGTCTTTGGCCCCTGTCTTGATGGTACCATACTCTCGGCAATCACAGAGCCGCTAATCCTATCATACGAGTTCAACTGAGAGACACGCATCTGTCTGTACTTGTACTGTACTCGTAGTGTCGCGTAAGGGTTTGTAGTGACTTAAAGTACGGGGACAAAAAGATTCGTCCGATACTGGTTTTTGGGCCAAATTTAACATTTTCAAACTGACAATTCCCAACACTGTGTGCATGGAAACACTTCAAATCTTCCCCCCAGCTAGAGAATGACAATCTATTCAAGCCTCTAGAAGTAGAAGTGTAAGGAATCAAAGCTACTTCTATTGTTTATGATTGCATCAACCTGTGTGAGAGTGACCTAGATTTTTGTATGGGGCTCTATACAAAAAAGTACATGGCAACCAATTCCTGCTACTTAAACAACCAGTTCTCTATCGCTTTGTGATATTTATGAGTTTTGTAACTTTGATTATATTATCTACATATTTTCTAATACACAGCGAAATTTTTGTGGATTCTCATAGAAATTGTGGCCTGGGGGAGGCCGTCGAAGTCGGCTACTTTTGGTGTAAAATGGGCATCGGAAGAATCTTTTTGTCCTATCATAGTATCATACTGTACCTAATGAATGGCTACGTGAGAGAAAAAGATTGCCCGGGAGATGGTTAGATTAGATTTCGGGTTTGGGAATCGATCGGGGGAGGGGGACGGGTTGCGTAATTATGTGCTCGGGAGGTTGTGTTAGCTTCCAATGAGTGTGGTGGGACAGGGGTTTCTATCGGCGAGTGATTGATTGTGAACATGGATTGATTCTTGCTGTTGAGCTGTGGAGGTAGGGTACTTATTCTGGGCCAAGGTGTGATACCCCAAAGCGGGGATTAAAGGAATTTATGGTGGGAAATCCATGCGCATTTGAGCTCCCATGTGAAATATACTCTCTGTTTTCGGGTATTTTAGTTGGGGGATTCTTCCCCTTGAATTGACCGCACTCTCTCTCCTCAATTGCTCTAAGGAAGTGGACATTTCTTAGTCATTAAACCCACGCCTATATGATACTACCAGAGGATATACATCCACTATGCGCAATGTCACTCTGGATTTGAGTATTATCTAAGTCATATCGGAGTCCCGAGCATCCTCGGGCTACTTCAATGCCATCTCAATACGGTTGGGAAAGCACCCCAAAATGTCCATTCGGAGCGGCACTGGTACGTGGTTGTCCTTACAAAAATAAAAATCTTTCTTATTCTGGTCAAAAGATATCCCCACCCCCAGTCCACAAATCTGTAAAAGAAGGAATGTCCGGTAAGAATAAAAATAAAAAAGTTAGACCCAAAACCTATATCCCCTGATTACCTAAGCTTCCGATGGACAGAAGATAAAATAGGTTCTGTTCAAATGCCGTTCGGATCAGCACAGTTCGACTGAACTCGGTTTGCTCAGTTGACACGATTGGGATGACCGTCTGTGGTGGTAGAGTCCAATTCATCGTCAATACCGTCTCTAATCAGGTCGACAGTGGCGCAGTGGAAAGATCCGCCGATACTATGAACATGCTGGAAGGGACAGTAAATGGGCTCTATGCCTCTAGCCTTGAGCCATTCTCCGAACTCTGTATCTTTCTCCTCAATGATGACTTTTCCGCTTCCGATGGAAAGAACATTCATAATGAGCCAGGGGGTGGTCATGAAGAATGGCGGCTCGGTACGGTGTTTCGGCATGATGGGAAAGGGAAGGATTTCCCATCCCTTGAACACTTCGTAGCTTGATAGGCTCTCGTGGGTGCATTTCTTCGGGTGGTAGAGTAGTAGGCCCTTGCGGAGCGCAAGGAGGGTAGCGTCGATGTGCATAGCTGCAGGATCGTTGACTTCGATGATTTGGACTTTATATCCTTCTGGCAGACGTTCACGCAAGTAATCGACGCCAGCTGGATTTGTGACATGGCTAAGTTGGCCAACAATTGTATTTCCAATACGGATGAAGTCCGCAGTGTCGAAAGCCGGGCGCGAGTTGTTGATGACCCAGGGGAACTCACTCCCTTCAGCATCGTCGTCGTAGATGGTATCTCGGCCTTCTGGGAACTCAGCTCTGAAAACGCGGACTCTGGGGTCCTTCTCTAAGTCGGCAAGGATGTGGCCGAATGCGAGTTCGATTTCTTGCCTTCGACAGCTCCAGGAGTATGGAGCTACAATCACATGGTTACCAACTACCATTATGCCGTCTCTGGGCATACCGCCGGTATATCCCCCGATTTTGTTCCACTCGACGTCCCGAGCCCTCTGAATTTTGACGCCCTCTTTTTCGAGGATAGATACTAGCTGATCCAATTCGCGGTCCGCTGCCTCGAGGATATATTCGGGGAATGGGTTGTGGGGCTTGAATTCATGGACGAATTCTTCCGGCACTATAGCGCGGGCGACTTTTTCGCTTTGGTAGGGGAATATAGAGCCCTTTGCACGCCCCACGATAACTGACCGGAGTTTAGACCATTCATTGTTCGAGGAAGCCATAATTATGGATTTTCAGAAGGGAGCTCTCTAAAAGAATATTTGAGTATGAGTTTTGATCGAAGGTATGGACGCAAGAACTCGAGTGTGGCCTGTGATGTGTGATGATAAATCTGAAGGAGAAAGGGGCTTCAGGATGATTTATAGAGCTGGAGCTCTCGAAGCACCCAGGAGACTTACTTAGCAGGCCATCGGCGAGGTGGGGCTCTGAAAGACAGCAGGTATGAGCTCTCGAGCTGAAAGCCCACCGGATCAGGCTTTCTTGTCCCGAAAAAGTCTTGGGCTAGACTCGATTCTAAAGACCCCACTTTCTAATAGATATGCTGAGCTTTCATGGGAGCTATCGATCTGGCATCATTTCACCCGATCACAGACACACTGATGATAACCCAAAGGGTACAACTGCTAGAGAAGTTAGCATTAGCAATTGTAGAAGTGAGACTGACTTGCCGAATGATTATAACCCTTACGGTTATCGACCGGCTTCCCGCAGAGGAGCATATGGCCGAGAAACATTGCAGGTCGAGAAATCGGGACATTTTCTCAGCTTCATTCGACATTACTTGTGATCGTAATGTGTAATACTTCCTCTTAGAGTTAGAAGGGACTAAAGGCACCAGTGGCCGTGCGTCTTCCCCCCAAGCATCATCCCCATGATAGAAGAATAGATATCCCTGCCTTTATAGAGGCTTGGTTAATTTCAATGGATGGAATCGTGTTCTCTTTTGGCTATGAGTTATAGAAACGAATAATATAATATGACGATATTAAAGTTTCCTGCATTTCACTTCCCCTGATTTTCCGGAATCTGTATCACCCATCCGTCCCAGATAGGCGAACCATGAGTTTTAGGCAGTGATATCGTTCGTCCAAGAGGTCATACGGACAGAAAGCTGTAGTCACCCGGTAAAGTGCCCGAGATGGCTGCATTAGGATCCAAGAACTACCGAATTTGTCCGCAGCCCCACAAAGTATCCCAATCCGATGGTGAGGGGAGCAACCGATGACCACCTTGTCTTGCTATTCAACATGGATTGCGAAGTGTTCACTCAGGCTAAATGCTCACTACTCCCTGGCGGGTCGAGCAGCACTGAGTTTTGGGATAGGTACGGAGGTACAGCGTGTAAGTTTTGTAGGTTACACAGGGGGTGAGGGTGGCAGTCCTCGTTTGTGGAACCTACAAAACTTACACGCTGTATCATACCTTCGTAAGTCAATGATGGCCAAATGATCCAGACAGAGAGTTACTCGGTTACCATCATTGGAATTTGTTACCTCACCTTTCCCAGATGCCCCACGGGGTACACCTGTTGTTGCCGTTGAGGGAAAGAAATGCGTAACAAGCAACACTCTAAGTTTTCAACCCTGAAAGACTGTTCCCACACGAATCTGTCGATTTCAGGAAGCCAATAGAATTGAAACTTGATTGTTGGGAAAAGAGTACATGCCCCACATTGCCCGGCATTTTTGGCTGCAGGGTATAACATACTGTACCCATAAACGAGTTTTTATCTCTCAGACCCGATAGAGTAGCAGGGCGTATACAGGCCCGACTAGCCCAACCTAGCCAGAAAGTCTAAAAGGATTCAGGTCATAGCAGCTCAAACTAGCCCCTTTTCGATATGGGACTTAACGTACGGGTAGTATATAATGTTAATTCTGTTTGTAACCTGTCTTGGAGGACGATAATCTATCGGATTAACGGATCAGTCCCAATAGACAAGACTTTCTTCATGTGTTGAGTAACGACCGAACCCAGGAGCAGTACGCAGGTATATATTAGCTGTATCACAGACGGAGATCCCGCGGCAGTTTCTCAGAAATCTCCTTAGGTGCCAGTTGTTGGAGCCTGAAGAAAGCATGAAAGAAGGAAAAAACAAATATGGGTCGCAATAGACTCTAAGCACAGCAGAACATGGAAGAATGGTGGACTAGTTGGCCGCCCCCTCTGCTAGCTAAGGACAAGCTAAGAGGTATATCTCTCCATCTAACTAACAGCACCACAAAATCCCTGACACTCACTGAACTCTAAAGAAACATACTAAGCTGACAAAGCCCCGAACCCTAGAGATCCCAAGCAAGCTAGAGCCATCCTAATATCCCATGACCCTCCGTAATCCCTAAACCCTACGCCCTGACAGTGTACCAACTCCCGTATGTCTTATTATAGGAAATAGAGTATGAAAGAAACATCATGAAACCAAATACCAGATACCTAATGCCCAGCGGCACTGGGTATCAACAAAACCAAAACACTGTCCTATGCCTGGCCGTATAGGATGTGAAAGCAACCCACTACTAAGCGCCCAGTCGCCGAATACACCACAAAGCCACATGCACTATAGCCTCATACCTCCTAGCCACATATCCGCCCCTCCGCATACCCGCATACCAGCACATCCGTACAACTGCATATCCGCAAAACCACATGACCGCATGCCGCATGCCCTATAGGCAACCCGACACCTGTAATATTAAAGCTGAAAGATTAGTCTACCGGTAGTTTATGCTAACGTTCTATTAACTCGGCCAGTACCCGAATGAGGGGTAATATTTAGTATGATAGTTGGCCTGGGCTAGCTCGTTCCTCAAGCGAATTCTGTCCGAAACGGCATTAGCAACCCAAGATATGACATTCCCGAAACCATTATCTGCAGGTCCCCAGCCTCTATATCTTAGATCCCCTCCAACCCATCTGATTCTCACCGCTTTGGAGAGGGGCTTGCGTCGCCCTTTACCCATGGACATGCGCCAAGAACCCTGTGCACCCCTCGGCGAAACCCTCCTGCTCCACCCCTGATCAGAAGTCCCTGGGGCGACCCCAAATGGTCCCAGGCAGCTTTGTCCGGCACAGGATTAATGATGTTATAGATAAAGAGATGAAAGATGATAGGTGGGGACTAAGGCTTCAGTGCCCGCTCCGAAGAGCCATGATAATGATATGTCAATCTCTCTAGCCCTGAATCAATACTAGTGGTTATACAACTTGTGAGTTGGGAACTGCATCTGTATAATGGAGGATTTCATGTACTTGTACCAGTAGGGGTTCAGAACGGATTGCCATAACCCCAGCAAGATACATCATTACACCAACAGGCTACTGTTTCGGGAGTGAATATTGCCTCGATCTGTTAGAAGATCATCGGTTAACTTTAGTCTTGTGGAGGTGTGCTACCCGCTGTGTTATAAAGGGAAAAACTCTAGGAATCTAGAAATCTGTTCCTGCAGGAACTTGACCAATAAAGAGCAGATCCGAGGCTCCAGGGGATCCCTTTAATGTCTCCACTTATTTGCATGCTCTCAAATGCAGGTGCTCCTTTGACCCTTGTTTGTGACCAAATTGATATCAGGGCTGTGTAGCCAATCATTGACTTCAGAGAAGGACCCGAGCATAGTAGTACTCGAGTATAGTAGGAGTACAGATACAGCACCATGTGAGATTGCTCGGGTAAGGTTCCGAGAGGCCCGTTGTCCCTGATAGGAGTTATTGGGGAAGATCGTCCTTGGGCGCATGGTCAATGCCTATTCCACCATCTCCATACGCAGTTTGCCCACTTTGGCTACAATCCATGCCCTGGCCACTTACGCAGGAGACAGACAGCATTACAAGTACTCCTTCACCTTTGGTGTTTTAAGAAACTCGGATATCATAAAGTGGGTTGAATCAGGCGGATCCTCCTGGTGCAGCATCCGTGATCACAGGAGATTTGCTTCTTGGAGGGTAGAGCTGAAGTTCGCCTGTTTCAACCTAAAAAATTGATAGTTGATATTGCGCTTGCACTAGTTCTGTACTATGCTACTTTCCGTTGATCTACTGAATCAGGTCTGCTTCTCAGCAAAGCTTCGTTAAAATGTTAGTGCCACTATGGGGACTGCGGTCCGGATTGTCAAGGCGATGATGCCGCGAGAAAGTATTCCGTTGGGTGAGGGGTGCCTCTTGCTTAGACGGCTTTTATCTTGCCACACTTTAGGTGGCCGGTTCCACATAGAGGTGGAGAGCGGGGCCCTTTCCTCAGCATGAGTAGTCCCTGTTCCCTGGGGTCACTCGGTATCGCCAATCATCTCTCTAAAATACAAGGCTGGAGAGCTCTGGTATCATAAAGTTTACAGAACTGATTGCCGTAATGACCTTCATTGGACAATCCGGGTCTTTGTGATAGGTTGTTAAAACTCTTACGTGTTCAATGTTTGAACAGTATCAAGACGCAGGTGCGTATGGGTACTTTTATCGAAGTTATTAATGCATCGCCGGCCATAATCGCTCATCCAACCTTGTAACCTTTCGCCCTGTGCCCCTGGCGAAAGCCCGAGAGAGTATAATCCTAGGGCAAAGCTATATTGACAAACCGGTGTGAATAGAAACTCCCTTCATTTCACCAGCCGCTTTTTTAAATGTCCGGGATGGGGGCTCAGATAAGTGATTCAGTTATGGAATAACTACTTGTAGTGGTACCACTCCTACTAGATTTTGCATGAACTACAGTCATTTAGACTCAAGGGGTGCCACCAGTTACCCCATAACCGGATCACCTATCTGAACTCCCATTCCGGAGACTTAAAAAAAAAGGCTAGTAGAGCAGTTGAGACAAGGCCTACAAGTACCCCAAAATCTACCCACCAAACACCAGATATCGGAGGCGGGGGATGATTGTTTTGGAGAGACATGCCTGAATGGTACCCGGTAGGGCAATCTTTCCGGGGGGTAAACTGGAAACCCCTCGGGAAATATATATAATTATATCAATACCTCTCATAGGCATACCTATTCTAGGGCTACCCTTGAACGAGTCCCCACTTCGCTGCATGAAACCGATGGATGCAGGAACCCAGGAACGGAACAGGATTGTCCTCGTGTATACTGGCTGGTATGGTCGATCTTTGACTACAGTAAGAGCTTGAATAATTGAAACTTGTACTAGGAGGTTGGAGTTGCCTTTGTCGGTGGGGCCTGGCCCTTTTTTTTTTTGTGGTTTTTTACCCCCAAGCTGGGGCTCAGGCTCTTAGCCTCCGCAGTCCCTTCGTTCCCCTATCACAGAGAGGGGATTCAGGACCTCTTAGGGCGAGGTTCAATTATTCAAGTTTTTGCGATGCCAGAACAGGAATGCTTTCAAGTCTATAATATCTCCCGAAGTTTCCCCAAGCCTCTCGAATTCTGGAGGTCAACTTAAGCTTTTCGGTATGAGAAAACAAGGATAATATTTCTTGTGGCTGGGGGTTGGTGCTTCACCATATCATACTAGAATAGGTTCTAACGGTTAGGGGATTGTAAGGGAGAATGAGGTGTTTATTGGTTGTATTTTGCTTCTGCATGGGGCGAAAGAAACAATATAGCATACGGGGTCTGCTCCATACGGGGTCTGCTCCATACCCGAGGTTGTGTGTAGGCATCTAGCTTGTCACGGGCACTAGGGTATCTCATTGAGTATTCGTGCTTCTCGGCCAAGATTTGGCAGTAAGGTTTGCAAGAATCCTTTTACCGAAGAGGCATAGTGTGCACAGTACAGTATAGTACACAGTAAAGCATCTTGAAGATCAAGATCGACCACACACACCCCAAGGAAGCCCAACCCCATTAAACACCGTTCACGATGCCTCATGGAATTCTCTATAACTGATAGTTCGACCCGCACTTGTTATGCGCTGCCCTACACACTATATCTCTTCGGCAAAAGAATCTTTGCAAATCTTAGTACGACAAATGGGGGGGCCAAATCTTGGCTGAGACGAACGAGTACTAGCGCCTAGGACAGTACCAGCCTGACAACAAAAGAAATAGATCCCCCCCCGTTAGACATTCATAACCCATCCCAAAGCTGTATGGATTTAATGAAACCAAGCTATAGCGTAGGCAATTGTCGAAACTTTCTAGGTAAAAATTATGAGAATTTTCCCACTCTCCCACAAGGGTTGAGAGCTTAGGATTGTCATTGGATGTGGTTGCAATGTACAGTACGTACAGTACTCTTTGTATGAGACTCATAAAATTTTGGGTACCTTTTGGCCACCATCATTATTTCTGGTATTGCATTATGGGCATTAACTAGCAGAGCTTGCCACATATAACTGATAATATCTAGACAGGTCTAAAGATCCTGAGGAATTTTAATATTTTTTTTTGCAAAGCAACTCGGTGTGATTTTATGAGGTGAAAAGGCCCATTTTGGTGTAAAATAGGGGGGGGGTCCATATCCTCCGGCACCAAGATCGTACAGTAGTGTCGCATGGAAACTCTCACCACCAAAGTGGTTTGTCTGTTCTTTCTCTCTTACCCACATCTCTTATACCCCCCCCCTCTCTCCTTCAATTTACTACTCTGGTATCAAAAATTCCTTGAAGTCAAAGCACTCACGTCAATCCCAAAGAGCCGAAAGAGCTAATTAGATTCCATGGATAAGTTTCATACACAAATTCTGCTCGAAGTTTGCAACCCCACCTCTCTATGATACATACTAACCTCCAGGTATACTAACGCTGGGCAGCCTTAGACTATCGATTCACTCAGATCTTCATTGAGGGAGGACAACATGTGCTCAAGAGATTTTTGAAAGCGGGAGTGAAAGGGCGGGATTTAGCATTAAGTATCACCAAGGTAGAACGGCCTCGCCTACTTCTCGAGTAGGATGTCAGTTCGAGTTCAGCACTCAGAGTAGATGGTATCCCAATGGTGGGTCATTATCTCAACTATGTATCACATCCGGGAAGAATCTCATGTACGCGGCTTCAGGCTTCCACCATGAGCCCTTTTTTCATTTCCTAATGTAGCCCACCACGAGCAGATTGTATCGAGGGTATTTCTTGAGTGTGGTATGTCAAGTGAATGTTGATTGATGTCTAGTTGTAGAAGAGAGAGAGAAGACTAAGTTATAGGAGAAACACACATGCCAAGCCCACTCCTGCACGACCAATGATTGACCAAACCCCAAACGTAGACAGAGCCTAGTCTCGCCCAAAGACATGACGTGGGTAGCCGTATCTCAACATAATTATCGTATATCATGCCCAACAGAATTCTCCTGAAACCCTTGTTTATCCGAGTGTTCCGTCACCGGTTCTCTAAAGCATCACTCTAATGTGTGATAAGCTCTCATGATTCTTTACACTCGATTCTAATGACTCCCGACGACTCCAGTTGATAGCTTTTACGGGGCCCTGCACACTGCTCATGTGAGCATTTTCTAGCACCGGGGCTAGATACGATAGACCTTTCGTGATAAAATCCTGCAATAAGGAAGGAGTTCCTCAATTGCCGAAGCGGATTAGACAGGCACTTAGTGTGACCGTTAGCTCCATGAGACATACGATAGTAACCATGGCAGAGGGGGTGACTTTTCGATTCTGGGGTATTTAAGTGCTTACCTTCACCGCTGCTTCCTGCTCCTCACCATCCCCACTTCCACCTCACGAAGTTGCCAGAAGAACACTATCACCCACAGCAGCGGAGCTACAAGTATTGTACTCACCAAAGTGTCCACGATGAGGTAAGTTTTTTTAATTTCTTGTAGTCTGTGATCACCTCTAATTTATATGCCTGCAGCGTGTCACCTTCTGGCTATGGGCAGTGGATTGCTCTCGAACTTTCGAACCGCTCCGAAGATTCCGTTTGGATTACCGGCATAAATCTTGACTACGGAAAGCTTTATGATGGCTCCGACATGAATAACGAGGTTAGCACTGGAAGCGTAATCGGCACCGAAATCAAGTCGAAAGAGTTATATACGGTTTGGTCTTGTGGGCGAAAGAGCTCACCCTCCGGCACGGAGGGCACGGTTACGATATCCGACAAAAGAATCAATGGAACTCGGGTTCTGGATGTTTACTGGGATTGCCCCTATACGGGTAAAAATAAATTGGAGAAGCGAAAGCCGAATAAAGATTGGTTTGTTGATGTTCCAACTGTTCAACCGGATGGGGCAATAGGTCGAGTTACTGCCAAGTTCAGGAAGGATGATTGATATTTCGGTCAGTTTTGATGCTTTCAGGAAATTGGTTTTTTTTTCAGGATGTTGTTGGTTTGGGAGAGAGAGACTTTGGTTCTTCTTAGGAATTTGGAGATTTATTTTTAAGTTTCTTTGTCAAGAGAGAACTACACTCGTTTCTAGGCTTAGTTTTTTTTTTTTTACAAAGAAGAGGCCCTTCGGGCCTGTGGTATATCCATTTAGGGCATCTAATCCTACTCTGTAGTAGAGCGTAAGAGATATGAGAAGGTATTACCTACTTGTCATTAGAAGGCGTGACTGGTGAAGCGAGACTCGCAGTTCATTTGAAATCCGTTCTTTAAGGGAAACACTCTATTTATTACTTTGTCGTTGAGACAATGCGGAGGCGGAGCCCAGCAACACGTTCATCATGATGGTGATTTGATTGAATGCTGAGGTCAAGCATCATGGTGGGTTCTTGTATCACCAGGGCAACCCGTGCTCGCTAAAGGGGACATGAGCCTTGCAACTGCTCATGCGGCAGAGTGCTAAGTTGGTCACGTGATCTTAGATTATGAGTGATTCTCAAGATTCCTCGAGACAGGAAGTGAGTACAGTAGAAGGTTCAAGGGGGGGAGCATTGACCCTCCTATCCCCTGGTCTTCCTGAGCCAAAGAATAAAACATAAGAAGCACTCAATTACCATCAAAATCGCAGGCAAATCTAAATAGAAGTCACGTGACGTACATAGCACTCGGCCACGTGAGTACCAGTTGCTGTAACGGGTTTTGGGCATTGTAAATTACCGTAATTACGAACACACCTATCCGTTCCTGTAAAAGAGCCAACACATGGAAGAAGAAAAACGCACGATTGGCTAGAAATTGTATGATATTGTTACAAGCCATAAACACACCAAAATGCCGGTCTCGGTGCCCTGAAAAAGAAACCTGTATTGTGCTAAGGGATATGCGAAAGAGGGCTGGCCTTTACGATAACCCATACCGGTACCGGCACACAGTAAAGTTAGAGCGCAGGGGTGAAAAAGTCCAAGGTCCAGGATTGCCTTCTCTTCGGATGCCTATCGATACCGGCAATCAACAATGCTCATCAAAACCTTGGTATAATGGAGAGAGGAAGGGATGCCTATGCAAACCCGGAAAACAGTAACGTCGTTTCGTGAAAAGGGCAATCAACTGCCATTGGTCCACACCTATGACAGCCGGAAGATCTCCCGCATAAAGCTGCTAGAGAGTACCGTCTGTTGGCCCTGCTGTAAGCAAGCTCGCAAGCCGTTAATTTGCACGACCTCATCTTCAACCCTCAGGAAACTATGCGCATGTCTCTAGTGTTTAAAAACATAATTGTAGCGATGGGGTTATAATAAAAAAGATGGGCTACGGTATGATATATGAGTCCCGTATGATACTTGTGCGAGGATCTGGAGAATTCCGACTTTAAAAGAGCCATAAGACGTGCAGGGATCGTCAGGTCCAGGAACTAGTCAACTAGCCCGACAAGGCCACCCTGTTCAATCATGCATACCCTAACCCTAGTTTCACACTTTCCTCCCTGTTCCCAAACCTCCCTCAATCCTACAGGCACCTCACACCTCCCGGAGATCCGGCGAATACACCAGCACATAATACCGCCGGAGCAATTAAACCAAGTGCTAGCCCTACTCCCTCCCACCCTGCTCCCCCTACCGGCCAATCATGGCACCACTTTTCCGTCTCCTCTTCCCTATCATCCTCCCCTTACTCCCGACCCTGACAACGGCCTGGACCGACCTCTCGGACGAAACCCTTGCCCGGCTGCCAAACCCCTCGGACACGGAGTTCGACATAACCTCCGGCACCCTCCTCTCCCCGATCCTGATCCCCCGCGTCCCCGGCACCGAAGGCTCACTGAAGGTGCTGGACCACTTCCAAAACTTCTTCGCGACCAAGCTGCCATACTGGAAGACGTCGACGCAGAACTCGACGACCACGACGCCCACCTCGAACGGGGCGGAGATACCCTTCGTCAACTTCTACGCTACACGAGACCCGCCATGGGCCAGTGAGGGGGATGTGGGCCGGTTGGTGCTAGTAGCGCACTACGATTCCAAGAGCACGCCGGAGGGCTTCATCGGCGCGACCGACTCGGCGGTGCCGTGTGCTGTGCTGATGCACGCGGCGCAGGCGGTCGACGAGGCGCTGACGAGAAAGTGGGAAGACATGCGGGTGAAGGGACTTGCCGGCGACGGATTGGGAGACGGGGATGGGCACGAGGACGCTTACCACGGCGTCATGATCTTATTCCTCGACGGGGAGGAGGCATTTCATTCTTGGACTAATGAAGATTCCCTATATGGTGCTAGGTACCTCCCCCCCCCCCTTCCCCCGCACTTCGCTCGGAACCAAGCTAACGAAAGGCCAGGAGCTTAGCAAAAACCTGGGAATCAACCCCTCACACCGCCCTCTCCCAACGCAAGAACCACATCTCGAGCATAGACCTCTTCCTCCTCCTCGACCTGCTGGGTTCCAAATCCCCCACCATCCCTTCCTACTTCCCCACAACCCACTGGGCCTACACGCACATGGCAACGCTGGAATCCCGTCTACGCCAGCTAAACCACTTTCTCTCGCACAAGACCTCGCCCAATCCCTGGTTCTTCGAGCCCGCCACCAAACAGGGGAAGCACTCCATGATGATCCAGGACGACCACATCCCGTTCCTGGCCAGAGGGGTAGAGGTGCTGCACGTCATACCCTCCCCATTTCCGCAGGTTTGGCATGTCATGGAGGATGATGGGAGGCACTTGGATATGCCCACTGTTAAGGACTGGGCGAGGCTTACTGCCGCCTTCCTGGCGGGGTGGTTGGGGTTGGAGGGGTTTGTGGAAGCGCCGTTGGAGGTTATGCCTGTTGTTAGTGGTGGCGCCGGGGAGGCGGAGGACGCTACGTCTGGAGCGGTTAGGGGGCGGGGTGTGAGGTTGAGGACTGAGCTCTAGCAATTATAGCCCCGGGGGCGGGGAGGTGGGTTTTCTGACTGCTTTCTTGTGGGGGGTTGATAGAGATAGAGGCTTTGCGGCGTAATGTTCCTTGAGCAATGAGGAGGAGGAAAAGTTCATGAAAGAAGTGCATATGAGGATCCTTGTGCGCGCTCCCCTCCCTTTTTTCCCTTTTTATTTTTTTATCATAGCTCAATTTGTATTATTACAGCAGTGTATTTTAACACATTCAGTTGTTTTTTTATTTAGTTCTTTTGCATCCCCATTCAACTTATCCCCTTCTATCCCCTCCTCTCATAATCACTTCGTAACGATAGAGATAACATCCTCATCAGCAACCACATGCCCCAACCCAACCCTCTGCGGCACATGTCGAGCACTAGCGCCCCAGACAAGCGCGTACTTGAAACTTTCCTTGAGACTACGGTGCACCTGATCACACACGTCCTCCACCGTTGCGCCCTGCCGCACGATCAAGGCCTCGGAGAAGTTGGGCTGCACGCCCCTGCGCTTTGTGTAGATGCGCATCAGGTTTAGCTCCTGCCAGGCGCGGTCCACGACATCGGTGATGCCCAGATCCAGTTCGCAGGACATGACAACTGTGTGGTCCTCGTGCGCGAGCTGGTCGAGGAATTGCATGCTTATGCAATCGATTTTGTTGTAGACGTAGAGGCTAGATCAGGAGTTAGTTTGAGGAGTAGGAGGAGGGCAGGGGAGAAGGTATGGAGAGGGTACCATTTTATGTAGCGGCGGTGAGGGGCCATGATTACGTCTATGAAGTCGTCGACGGTTGCTGAATTTGTCAGCCTTTTCGACAGAGGAGGTAGAGGTGGAGAGAGGGGGGTCAGTACCATTCTCATCTCGAATTAACACCTCGCAATTGAGCATCTTGTAGTCTCTCAAGATATTATATATCATCTATCAAACGCCCCCCAATTAGCCCCCCCCCCCCTCACCCCCTCCACTCTCCACCAACTCATCCCCTTCTTCTCCCACCGGAACATATCGGACGAACCTTCTCATCCAAATACTTTGGCGTACTCATAAAACTCAACTTCATCCCACCGGCCTTCTTCGCCTTGAGGTAGATATTCGGCGGCTCCCTATTCAACCTAATACCCACCGCCTCCAACTCCCTCTCCAGCAGCGCCCTCTGCTCCGCCTTCTTCGTAGCGTCCAGCACCATCATTATCAAATCGCTAGTCTTGGCGGCCGAGATGACCTGTCTCCCCCTCCCCTTACCCTCCGCCGCGCCCTCAATGATGCCGGGAAGATCCAGGATCTGTATCTCCGCGCCGCCGTATTCGAGCACCCCCGGGATGGCGGTGAGGGTGGTGAAGGAGTAAGCCGCCACCTCCGACTTTGTCTTTGTGATTTTCGAGAGGAGCGTGGATTTCCCGACCGACGGGAAGCCGACTAGGGCGATTCGGGCATCTTGGTAAATTTCATATCAGCTCAATTGCATATTTTATTTATTTATCTATTTTATCTATTTGCTCCCAGAAAGGGTCACTGTAAAGGAGGGGGGGGGGAGGAGGTGAGTACCGCCGGATTTGGATACGTCGAAACCGGTACCTGCCCCGGCTCCTGCTCCCGGTGCTGGTTCTAAAAGTTGTGCACGGAGGCGTGCGAGTTTGCCTTTTAGCAGCCCGAGATGATATTCCGTTGCTTTGTTCTTTCTGTATTGTTGAATGGTGTGCTTTGTTAGTGACTTTGGCGTGTCTTGCTAGTAGTGGTACCGGTAGTAGTAGCAGTAGGTGGCGGGGAAAGTATGCAGGGAAGGAAGAAGACTGACTGGGTCCTCCGCATCTCTTCTTCAATTTCTTTGATTTTCTCACTGACACCCATGGCTACTGATTTCTGCTGCTTCTGCTCCTTCTAGAGTTATGTATTGTAGGTGTAGTTGGGGTACAGTTGAGGCAAGGTCGTTTGGTAGTAACAGCACTTAACAAGTCGAGTTCAGACGCGGGACGAAAGTTTGGAGGGGCAGGAATTTTAGCTCAAGCGTTCCCGTGGTCTGTGCTTTCATTCCTTTCTTGGCGGGGTTGGTCAACTTAGCGAAAATAGAAAAAATCCGGGGGAAAAAGTCAAATCAGATTCATTCTTCAACCCTATCAATCCAGTCATATAATACCTATATTTGTGCACAAAAGAGATCTCATTATAATTAATTAGATAGCGAGGCCATTGTTTCTAGACAAATCCAACCAACGAGGAATGACTTATATAGAAACACCTCCCAAGTCATAAAGGGGGGGAAAAATGTAGGATAGGACTGAAGATGCCCAGAGCAAGGACACAAAAGGCACGAACATAAGAGGGACAACATGGTATATACACCCCCCATTCTTCCCCCCCTCCCCGCCCACCAACCTCCCCCACTCCCCCCTCCTCTCAAACACCTCTCTAAACCGTCTCCTGTTTTGATAGTTTTCTGTATAAACCGTCGAGTTTTCAATTCTCATCATCGACAACAACAATCACCCATAACTTGCACCGGCTAGTACTACCTCTAGTAATTCAAAGGAGTAAAGGGAAAATGGCTAAGGGAAGAGAAAAAAAGCGACTAATAATAAAAAAAAATACCAAGTATTGCAACAGAAGATGAAACTATAGGAAACAACAAAAAAAAAAGTGGGAGTCCGAACGCTCCTCTCCCTTCAAAGACGAATAGTTTTCCACTTGATGCAGGACATGGTCGATATGCCCTCCATTCCGCTCACCTTGCGATGCCGGTTCCGTTTGTATCCATAGGAGTTATCCCACCACGCCGCGATGTCTCCAGCCTAGTGCCAACAGCAGAATCCCCACCCAAGGCCATTTCGTCTTCATCAGCGCTCTCTTCCTCCCCTTCACTATCCTCTAACCCTTCTTCTTCTTCGCTACTATATTCGATCTCCTCATCCTCCGCTGCCGCCCCGGACTTTGCAGTTTCATCCAACAGAGATATATCCTCCGGGCGACTCCTCAACCAACCCATCCTCGGGCCACTGCGCGCTCGCTCCGACACACGAAATCCATAGATACGCATCTCGTATTGCTTCCCTTTTCCTAATCCAGGTGCAAGGTTTGCGGCCAATACCCCGTTGATAGATGGCGCACTAGCCTGGCTCACTCCTTTTTTACCACCTGCGGAATTCAGACTGGTGCCAGACAAAACATCCTTGCGGCCATTACCAGATGTGTCCAGTTCCGGAAAAGTCATCAAAAATAGAGAGGCAAATGTAGTTCCGAAATAAGCCCCATCAACCGTCTGAAATCGGGAGTTCGGCGGGACGTAGATATCGCAGCATGATGGACAGAAAAGTTTAACCGTTTCTACACCAGGGGTGTCCGAATATCCACAGGGAAGGACCCGGGCTTGGGTGCAATAAACACGGGGGCAGAAGCCAAAGTGATTCGCTAAATATTTGTCATACATCATCTGAATTCCTTGACGGGATGTGATGAATCGCTGATGGATAAGGCCGTAAAGAAGCTCTGCAGACGATTCGATGACAGATAAATCAGAGGCTACTCGCATATGAGCCGAGCGACGACGGTAGGCACCCCCTTGAGCGCCGGTTTGCTCGGACAGTGATTCGGATGCGGATGCTTGACTGTCCGAGTCGTCTTCTGGCTCCACATCGAGTATCATTTCCAAAGCTTCTTTGTACCTTAATTCAAACGAAATCATTAGCCCGCAATCCTAAAAGAGTGAAAAAACAACAATCAAAAAAGATGAAGAAATGTCATGCCTCGTCCAAAAGTACGATAATGGAATGGAAAAGGGGCACAACACCGTTCTGCAGTGGATAAAAGAATAAAAACAAACGAACAAATAATCAAGACCACTCACATAGGAACCATCTGACCTAGGCCTGTCAAATTAAAATCATCTTCAATGAACTCTTCTGTGACTTCAGCAAAGTATTCATGTCCTAGCATGGAACAAAAGTTGCCGATCCAGGACTCTTCCTCCTCC
>Ga0307509_10000101_pt1 | contig 120852 bp, 132 predicted proteins | sample 10_EM_MG_FD_202245 | JGI IMG/M metagenome (GOLD analysis project Ga0307509, IMG submission 202245) | Populus trichocarpa ectomycorrhiza microbial communities from riparian zone in the Pacific Northwest, United States - 10_EM | ecosystem: Host-associated > Plants > Roots > Unclassified... | reverse complement strand
CTTGATCGGTGGGTGGGTGGTTGGTTGGTTAGGTTACTGTCTGTTAAGTTATATGAGCGTATGTGATTGCTATTATATCAGCGGTTCATTCATACGGGTGTATTACGGTATGATACGGCATGGAGAAAGGAACCGACCGATAGACCGATCGACCGACCAAACTGCCGTAGGAAATGAAAAGGAGGGGGAAAAGGGTTTATGGTAGTATAGTTCCTTAACAACTCTTGGAATATCCACTACTATAATATTATCATACCAATCATCATCATCATCATCATCATCATCAGCCCAAGATAGGTTTAGCCCGACAGGTCAACGGATGGATGAACCGATTCTATGCAGTGCCCTTATCAAGAAAATGCTATCATATCATACTAATCTCTCCTCGGCCGGGCCTTTTTTCCATCCGAGCCCGAGGATTAGATCGCAGGGCTTCCGGAGATATAGTTAGTTAGTTGGGTTCCAACCAAGAAGTTTTCCCGGTAATTTACCGATATTCACATACTATACATAGCCACGCACGCACCGACGCACAGTTAGATTTTTAGATTAGTTTTTTCTTTATCCGGGGTAATGGATCTTGTGATTTTCCCGGCTATCGTTTTTTAGCATACGTATGCTTGCCGCCCCTCTCCTCCTCCCCCCTCCGGTACCATGCGAGGGGGCCTTAAATAAAGTACCGTAGCGGTAATTTGACTGTGGGATTTTGTGTGGTCTGGACTTTTGAATTCGCCACCAGGGCTGTTTTTTTTTTTGGTGGTGGTGGTGGTGGTGTTGGTTGGTTGGTTGGTTGTGGTGTAACATGGCACTATGGTATGTATGATAGCTGACGAAAGGCTAGAAGGCGATTGGAGAGGAGTTGACTGATTCGGACTTGTATTAGTTAGTGTTGTTCAGCAGGGTGATACGTCTTGTGCTGCCTGAATATACGGGTACCGTTGGAACTCTAACGATGGAGGAACACACACAGTAACTTATGAGCACCTTCGTGTGACACGAGAAGGTAGAAAAAAAACTAAACCCCATTAGGGAGGTAACTCCAACGATATTGGAGATAAGTACGGTAGTTGGTGCGTTGTTCGATCGTTCGAGCTTTTGCGGTATTAGAAATGCGGATGACTGTAGTTGATATCACGCCTTGGTGCTCTACGGCATTTGTATTTTTTTTTTGTGGGAATTGGCATAGTAATGAGAGGGCGTTCGCCACGCCCCCCCTCCCTTACTACCGGTATGTTAGTCCCTCCTATGTTTGTTGTTGGAGTCACCGGAGGTTTACTTTGCCATTGCCTTGCTCTCCTGAAGGAGAGGACTTCTTCTCCATTTAGCAGGAAGAGAGGGAGGGGGAGGTGGCGGAGGAAAGTGAACTCAAGGTATTTTTTCTAAGCTGTGTTTATGCCTTGGGGGTTGGATGTCGAGTGCTCAGAGCTCACAGCCATGTTTAGTTGACTCGTGAGAGTCAACTTTATCGATTCCTTCATATGATATCACTCTCCTTCTGCCTTGCCTGCGTTTTTCGTTTCAGCCTTGTTTTGAAATTCTGGAGGGGGAGAGAGAGGTTACCCAGGGTTCTCGAAGATTTATCCGTGGATAGCGATTTGATTATGTGCCGAGGCTCCTCGCCTTCCGGAGGCACTTGGACCTATCCTCCATCCAGGGCTAGCTATGCACAGAGCACTTTGATATCCTAAAATGTGGAAGCTACACTATTGTTCGCGGCAGCAACACCACTCAGCTGTAATAAAGGTTATTTTATTCTAGTAACAGAGCAACAACTAAACTTCAAAGATCCCGCCACCAGCACCCCCTCCCTCCCTAAGTAAACGACTAACGACTTCATAGAGTAAAAAGCGTAAATCAAGAAAGAAAAATTGAAAAGGAGAAATGATTTACCCCCGGATGCACAATTTAGACCAAGAACAAACCCGCCCAAACACCAAAAAGTTGTATCCCTCTATGACCAAGATCTAGGATTTTGAACCCCCATTTTTTTGTTGTCCCTTTTCGTTGGGTCTTTTCCTTCTTTTTTCCCCTTTGAGTTTTCTTCCCCCTCCTCATTCTTCATCTATTTTTAGAAGAGATATCCCCAAGCCTTGAACTTCCAACCCCCATAGTACCCGTAAACCCTCACTAGCTCTTGAGAAATCCACACCCCACTCACCCAGGAGGGAGCTCAAACCGGTGGGGATAGGACCACCCGCGGCTATCTATTCACTCCTTTCGCAGTGGCACTCATTGCATCTCTCGTGTGAACACTCCGGGTGCTGACACGAGGGGTTGATATCCACGAGGATCATCCACGGTTCTCTTCCCTCCCTTTCGCACTCGTGGCAGGTCCACCACAACGCGGTGCTCTCGTTCTGGGGGCACCGGCAACCCCCAGGGCGGATTATGCGGGAGGGCTCCGTGAATCCGAGGTTGGAGCAGATGTCGCAGGGATCGTTATTTCCTGAAGGCATAGCGCTTGATGGTGACGTCGCTTCTATTCGTTTCTCTCCTCGAAAGCGGATGTTTTTTTGTTTTTTGTTTTTAAAAAAAGAGATGCTGCGGATTTTGTGGAATATTTGGGTGTGGTGTTTTTAGCAGGGTGAGAAAAGGAGATAACAGTGGAGGAGAGGGAGGGGAGGAGTGACAGTAGCAGTAGAAGAGGATCAAGGGACCTCCACGGGAATGAATAATTGAAGGTTGGTTTGTTGGCAGATATGTTTGAGGTTTTGGGCGTCCTTAGCTCCTTTGAGTAAGAATCTTGAATTGTTCGTGATGGGACTAGAACTCTCAAAGGGAGAGTATAGAGTATTTATATACCCACCTCCCTCCAAGAGATAATAGGGCACCAGTGCCTGTCTCACAGGGAGTGGGAAACGTGACCTTTCTCCCAGCATCAAGAGTATTGGAGTTCTCAAGGATCCCAACGCCCGGCTCGCACAAGCCGAGCTACTGCGAAAGCTCTGCCACTTCCCACTCTTTTCTTTTTCTCCTTTCCGACTCGGAGGGAATGGCCTATGAGATAGCATCGGCTCTCTTGGGAACACTAAATGTGAGAAGCGGGGCGGATATTGTACTCTCATCTCGAATGAACCTGGTATGTGATGGGTGCGATGAGGGAGAGGCTGTGCTGTGATGTAGTGGTGTCTAGCTGCCGTCTTGTACATCTGGTTGCACGTCAGTTGACTCGGAGTATCACGCAGGCTACTAAAGAGAAGCTTCACCATCGCAGCCCGTTGAGTTGCAAAGGGAATGGGGGAGAAAAGGCTCGAGGAGAGATGGAGGCTCCGACGGTAATACAAACCTGGCTGTTCCTGCGTTAAGACAGTCGGTAGGGCTAGGAAGCATCTCCGAACCTGGTAATAGACGCCATGTTCTAGATCTATGCAGCCTCCTAATCTATGATGCAGGAGATAGAATTACCTAACTATATCCCAGTCATTTTGCAAGCTCCCCAAGAGCACACCAAGTGTAAGCCCTCCCTGAGGGGAGTGCTCCTCTAGGACAAGCAAGAGCCGCAGAGCGAAGTATCTCGGTCCGGGTGAAAGGATCTCTGTAGCTCCACATAGTTATATAGTCGGGTTGAAGCATCGGGGAAGATTTATCGAATCTCCGGGAAGAAAAGGATGAGCTTTTAGCTAGGCAGCCGACTCCCCGGCCTGATAGCGGATTACCACACCTCCTACGGGGGCGGTGCGGGTCTCATTCTTAAGAACCCGGTTTACGTACATCCTGTACTGTAGCTTCCATCCATAGATTTCTCAGCCTCCTGTATGAAGAAGGGATAACAGGTGGTGTTACTAAGGAGGATTGAGCCTCTATGTGCCTCTAGCCGGGTGTGGCTTCTCATGTGCTCGCACAGGATAAACAAATACCGGCCGCAGCAGATATTTGTGCAGCGTAGAAACTGCGTTGTTAGTTTTGCGTGCTAGAGTGAGTTTGCGTTCTGGAAAGATCCGAATATCTGCGCAAGTTTTTGTCCTTCAGCGAAGTTCCTATCGTATGTTTGTTGAGACTCAGCGGCCATTCGCTGCCGGTACGACTGTCCGATGTTGCGGTCGTGGATGGTCCCCGGGCGCCAAGAAATGATTTGTGCCTTTAGTATCAGACGATTGCCGTGTCAATGCGGACCGATGAGGCATCGCAGTAGCAACTTATTAAAACACTAATATTGGCAGCTCGGGTGACGGTGAGTGCAGTATTTGTGGGGGACGTTTTATGCCAACGATAGGACTTGTCAGCTATTCACACGTTGGCGCTGCTTCTAGAATAATAGGTTAGGGGCTATCACACTGTGCCGGCACCAATCACTGTACTTTCAAGACCTCCAAGTCCTGGAGAGTTACACGGCCTTAGGGCGGAGACTAGTGATCCCGGAACTTCTCAGAAATTCGCCACAGGCAAGGCTCTCGGCGAAGAGCGATGGCGGTTGGAAGGTCGGCTTATGTCGGAGGGCTATTTCATACGAAGACTACCCAAGTGTCGAAGCTATATCGTTTTAGATAAGCGCACAGAGAAGTGTTCATCTAGGCTGTATCTGATGATTGGGATGGGAGAAGAGGACAAGTATGATATCTAGGAGGCAGCTGTAGTCTGAAGACTTCATGTAATAGCATCGGGCTAGCCTATTTTGCTATCGAGGGTTCTAGAACGGGCTTTGGGGGCCCCACGGCCTCAGCCCCCCAACCAAGCTCATGCCACAGCTTCCCTGGACTTAATACACCCCGGGTTTACAGAAGGCGAAAGCTCATCTAGCACCCGAAAATCCCACACCCCACAATTTCCTTTGCAGTAGCTCATCGAAGAAACTTGACTGGGTGTGCTAGCGTGGTTGGGCCAAGCTCTTGTTCAGCCATCCTACTCGGCGCTCTAGATTCCAGAGAAAGCTCCGGGAACAGCCGAAAGGCGCGGAGCAGTGCTAGCGCTATGGCGCTGCATATTGCAGGGCAAAATGGTTATCCTCGGTTCAACGTTTATGCATCATAACCCGACATAGGGCGGTAGGTGGTAGGAGCCCTAGAAATGACCTATAGGCCGTTTCTTCAGCCCTCGAGCCCCAATCTCGCGTTCCAAAGCTAGAGGGAAGGACCCCGTGATGTCTAAGCGTTTCGGGCGGTGAATAATGCAAGCTCCTCTGACGGAGCTACCATCATATAAGGCAGCCAGTTCTACATAGTTGATCAAGTCAGCTTCTATCTAAAGGATTTAGTATTGACGATATATCATACTTCACCTTCACCTTCACCTTCACACCAAAGCCTCATATACTACTTGTAATGATACATAAAAAGGTTTGATTGAGACATCCGGCGAATCACATACCAATATTGTTCGGCAGCTTGTGCCCCTTTGAGCGGTATTTGCAAGGCTACGAGCAGTAATGGTGTCATAGTGCAAAGCCTCGCGGGGCTTGGCACAGTCAGCACGTTATATGGAGTTATACAAGTAAAATCCCAACAGACTCAAAGCACCCCCCCCCTCGGCTTATGCATTTGTGGTACGGGTTAAAGACGTTGAAAGGAGAGGACCATACATCAAAGTCTGCATCAGACATTGTCACTCGAGGAGCATCTCCAGTCTCCGTTTCTCAGCTGGTTCAGCGTTTATTAACAAGAGCGCCTGGGATTCTGTGTGTGCACAGTCTAGGGGCTGCGAGCACTCGCTGACATTAGTTCTCGCAGTGCCCGCAAAAAAGCTTCATCGACTCACGCCTCAAGTTTTGTGCACTTTGATTGTGAACATATGATATATGGATTGGGAACCTGTAAGGCGCGTACGGACAAGAGGGAGAAGACAGGAGCCTCGGGTGCCCAGCTTTGGTCAGTTCCGGACACCCGGGCTCGTATGTGCGCGGCAGCGCTGAACAATGAGTAGTTGGTAGACCGGAGTTCCCTTCTATCCGACTATGACTTCCAAAAGTTAGGGAGCGGTGGCTCGCGCAATAACCACTCAGTATACCATCCATAAGGCTGTCCTGACATGAAGTGCGTCCTGGGAACTACCAGGACGGACGCACCAAACTAGGATGAACGGGATATTGGCTAGGAGGTTCTGAGAACAGGGTTAAGTACCGTAGGGAATAACCAACCACTGGTGCACTCACAACAGTTTTTTGTGTTAAGACCCCTACTTATATCTCGCAAGATTCCGGAAATACGCCTGTTGCTATGCAACCACCCAGCCATCAAAAAAGAAAAGATACCTTGTACCAGATACAAGTGCAAAGATACTGGTGGTGAGATTAATGACCGGACGCGCCTAAAACACTAGTAAACCTGAGATATCGACGAAACTAGCAAGCCTATCAAAAGGCTGAGATTATAGATCGGTTCGTAGTGCTTTAGTTACTTAGGAACATGTTTCTCATATTTGCAGGGGTTTTTGAGAGGTGGTGAATTCCGTGGCCAAGGCCGCTTTTTTTGGCCGTTTTTCGTTGCATTATCGTCAGGTCTCCAGGTTATTAGGAGAAGAGTGTCTAGATATTAGTTAAACGGATGATTTAATAATGTTAAACAGTGCTGCCATAAGAACCGGAATAATTGAACCTCACACTAGGGTGTCGGGGTTGCCTTTCCCAGTACATTTGTAATGCCTAATGCACCGTATCTTCCTTTTTTATCTGTCTCAGCGGGAGGGCTAGAAGCTAACTTCTTTCGCGGTGACCCCCCCACTTATCCGAAGAGGGAATTCTAGCCGTTCTGAGAGCAAGGCTCAATTGTCCCAATACCCTGGTGTGATATCCACCGATATTTATTGTGCTACCAACGAGACCGCTTTGGCGATTTCAACATACGGTATGTATCGGCAGTCCTAGTGCTCGTACATGTGCCCAGAGAGATATTTTCGTGCAAGACAGGGATTATTTTTTGGTTGACTACCCTTGCCTTGTCCCGGGTACCGGTACTTGCATTGATGTTGCCGGTGGATAGCGCCCAGGCGCTCGAATATGCTCCTGGAATGTCGCAATAGCATCTGCTCTAAGAAGCATCGATTCTTGTTCTGAACCCTGAGAGGGAGGCTATGCTGAATCGATGTGAATGCATAGTATAAACAATACTAGTACGTGCCCCACGTGCATCATCTGCAAAATCTAGAGTGCACTATGGAAGCATATCGCCCGTGCTTGACCGCAGTCAGATTTTGGAAGGCTGTCATTTCTTCCGCAAGAATAGAGTCCAGAAATTAGAGGTTACGTATGCTTAACCCTCATGTATCATGAGTGTAAAATAAACACCTCTGGTCCTGATGGATCCCAATTATTTGGGTTAATTTTTAATGCAAGCGACGCATGATACGGTAGTCCCCGATATCATTTTGTAAGCCAAGATATGTGCTAGTATGTCGGCTCTGGCACTGCGGTTTACTCCCTGATAAGAGTAAAAAGTGAGGAGTGTGTGCACAACCACCGTTCCGATCCTGCTTTAAGATCTTAGGAAGTGTCCACACACATGGCCCTACCCACACCACTTCTAACGGAGCCACAGACAGAGACCCGGTTCGGCCGGCGCGACCTGTAATCGCATCAAACAAGACCACCAATTCTGGTCGAGGCGCCGGGCTTCTGTTTTGGTAAGCCCCGGTCTAAAGGGGATGTCGAAACATCCTCCCAACTTCAAGCTCATTGTTATCCATCTCATGATGGATAATGCTGTAGCGTAGTTTTGTGGCAGTTTGTAATTAGTTCTCATGCTTTACTACGGGTCAACGACTGGGGGGCACACCACTGGCAAGGTTAAGATGAATTATCCTCATTAAAAGGGGCTTTCTTCTCGGTCACAGCAATGAACCTCCGATGAGCCCTCGTCAGCCACATGATTAGGATCGGCGACCCCGAATATACTCCCGGACACCCGAGGCGAACACCAATCCGATGTACAGATATCGGTCAAGCCGGGACTTATTAGTCTGCGGGGTCAAGATTACCGGAGTAGGAATATGTCCGCAACTTGGTCAGATCTTAAAGTAGTAATGGTCTCTTGAGAATGAGGAATTGGCGATCTGCAGTCCTCAGGTATAGCCAGTGCAACCCAATACCTTTCGGTAAGCCTTTTCCGGGAATACCATAAGGAGAGATATGAAGTGTTAACGCATAGGGGAGCGAGTGGTCCAGGAGCTCTGATGCCTGTGGTTACCTGAGGCCCCCGTTGGTAGACACAAGCGGACACCTTAAGTGGCCCTCGAGCAAAAACATCTCCTATTGGACGGCTCCACCACTTCAGATGGTTGATCGGCCAGAATCCCAACCTCGTGATTCCATATTCACTGGCATTTGATATTCCACCGGTGGTGGTCGAAGTTATGTTCGGGAAGCCCCAACCCGGTGGATATTTGCCTCTGGAGAAGTAACATATGATGTATAGGCGAAAGAATGTGAGTAACTTACTCATTACTGCGAACGAAATAGGTACAGACCTTTAGGAATAGGACTCACTCGAGAGTCTGTGAGCTCCCGATTCGTCGAGGATCCTCAGAGAAGAGTTTGCAATGATCCAGTTAGCACTTCTTGCAGGTAAAGTATTCGGTTCCGAGAGAGCCCAAATCTAGATCGGAGTAATGCCCCCAGAGTATGCCCCTAGGATCACTCAATAAGCCTCAGAAAGATCTTGCCTTCGGAACGAGTTACGGTTTTTCCTCTTAGCGGAATCCTCTTCTCATCGTTGCCCACGGAAGAGGAGTTCCTGTTCGATTGCTGAGAGCAAACACTGCTGCAATACCTCGACCTACACCACCCCAACGGCGCCTTCCCAAACTTTTAGTTGGCCAGTAACATTAGGCCGCCAGCGAGAAGAACTTACAAAATTCCTCAACCTTACCATAAAGTAGTGAATCAAAGCTCCCAGGGGATTAGCCCCCCCAAAGTATCGAAGCCCGCAGATACTTGTGACCGCGCTGATGGAACCCAAGCTCAAGTAACAACCCCTCACCGCACCTACCTAAAAGTAGGACTACCCCCCCCTTACACACACATATTGAGCGTCTGTAGCACAACTGTAGCACTAGTATGATACTATAATCCCTATCCCTTTTCTCACCGGTGATATAACTTACACAAGTCTCATGTCCTGGAAGCCCCGGCCCGCCTGCGGTATTTTTGCGTGTCAATTGGAAGTGCGGTTTTGGTATTATACGAGTAGTGTTCGAGTAGGGTGCCGTAGAATTTTTTGGCGTTGGAAGAATCTTACGACAAAAGTGCCTCGATGGGGTATTATAGGTGACCTCCTGGTGGATAAAGTGCAGAAATAAACCTGAATGTTGTCCTACTGGGATTCGATTACGGGATTATCAGTGTTATCTTCCGAGGGGAGGTTATCGGCGTGGTGAGGTGTCTGCCATGTGTAGAGTCGCTTGATTCACGTGAGAGGTGATGCCGGTAAGTAAGGCGCAGCAGATACATTCGATTCAAATGTACTGTACTACGTTCTAACTCATTACGGGTAGGCATCATGGTAGATGGGGTAATACATTCCTCGACTAGGATACACTATTCACGCTCCATCGATCGCCGTTTGTCTCAATCAAAGTATTAAGTCCTCCACGACGCTCCCCAGTCACTGGCAGGACCCTTCCAATACGAGCGAGAGAAAAAACACCCAACTCACTAATATTACACTCACTAGACTCGACGAACAATCAACTCTCTAAGCACCCACCAGCCACTCAATCCCCCGGCAATAACCGCCGCAATCGTACCCCAGCCCGCCCAAGTTCCCAAGAAATACACTAGGTACCCTACAACGACTTCTCTCCTCCTGGCTGCATCCCGAGCAGGCCTCCATCCCTTGACGTCAGGCTGGTATGGTGGACGAACCCTCCATCCGTCACAAGCACTCAGAGGCTCGGCTGGAATAGATATGTGTGCAACAACAGGCCGATGATCAGAGGACCTGATTTCCTGGATAGAGGTGTATTTGTGAACTTGAAGGCTCTCTGACGGAAGATAAAGTATCCTGTCCGTCCAACTCGGCCATCGAAATGGTATCCAATTCCAGCTGTGATCGTCTGGCGAGGTTTTTGAAATGTGGTATTTATATGTAGGTGGGAAGGCGATCGGGGCTTCCTCTAGGCCATGTAGTGTTTTGTTTGCCTTCCTTTGCGGAGTGAGCTGATCGTGTTCGAGGAGGTTTGAGTAGTGTTTATTCGACGATGGAGGATCATCCGGTTGTGGAAATACAATAAATTCCGGGCCGACGGGTCTGGAGTCTGCGGTACGGTAGTTGAGATCTCCAAGGACGAAGAGATGGGCCGTAGGCGAATACAATCCTGAATAAGGCGCTGGATCTGGTTGAGAAGATATCAAACTCTCGGTAGAGGACGGTCCGATATCTGATACAGCATCCCTCCTTCCCACAATATCGAAAACAAGTCCCCGCACAATCGAGCCCCAATTTTCGTTCCGTAGATGGACATTCTTTTCGTCTGGGGCAAGATGCACAGCCAAGAAGTTGATCTCAACCGTCTTCTCGTCACTATCCCCATTGGTGTCTCCATCCTTAACATTGTAGTAAACCTTGGCTCCGACACCCCCTTTATTCCCCATCTCCCATAGTCCTACCCCAACCCCAGCGTACCGTATCTCCCCAACTCTCGCCGGGCTCCTCGCGAACACCATAATCCCCGTCAACCCGACATTACTCCTCGCTACCAGAGCGTAGTCTTCATCCAACTGCTTCCTTGTAGCAGTTCTCACAGCCGTCGAGAATGTTTCGAAATATCCTGCCAGGGTTGGCCCGCCTAGAAAGGCAGTGGGAAGCGGGGCTATCTCTTGCAGTGAGAGAACTATTAGGTCTGGTTTGAGCTGCGGGGATTCGAGCCCAGAAAGGAGATGCGAAGAAAGGGCCGCGACATCGTGGCGAAGCAGGGCGCAATTGAACGTAATGAGGTAAAGGTGTATTTTATCGTCCATCGCGATGAATGTGGCTGTTGCCAGAGTGGTCGAAAGGGTTAGTGATGTGTGATAAGAGAGCAAGCTTGTTAACTAAGGTATTGGGCGAGTATGCGGGCTATTTGTTTGGTAATAAAACAGCTCGAGGATTATCCTCGGCAAGAGGAAGGGGAGAAAAGGAGCAATTGGAAAGAACCCGGGGCGGTCAAGATCCAAGCACGTTATGGGATGGATTCGCCTTGCCGATACCAGCACAGAGACTTGGGCAGGCTACTGTGGTGCTGGCTCACGACCAGGTTCCAAGCGCTGGATGACAGATTGTGCTCGAACAAAGGTGGCCTGACGGTACTGATCCTGCACATGAGTGGGTTCTGCTGGGCTGATCAGAAGTATCATAAGTCTCTGACTGAGTTGTCAGAACGACCACCGGTATCGACCAATCGACGTGACGTCAGCAGGAAATTCAAGGGACTCAGGCTTGCTTGCAACAGCTTATCTTCCTCGCCAAGGCGATCCATAGAAGGGGTTGAAGGGTTAAACCCTACCAGTTACACACGGCAGAGCTCACGCCCCGTATTCGTTTCAACCAGCGAGTAAGAGCCAGTGCCAGTACAGGCGCAAGCGCGAAACTTTGGCCTGCGTCTGCAGCCTCACTCGAGAACATAGTGTCAGATCTCGTTCATACTGGAGCATAGCAATGACTTCGTTTGTACCAGAGACAAAAAGTTTATTGCGAACGAAAATGTAAGAGGTGCAACGAAGATTTAACCCATTTCTTCTCCCCACATTCCAGTTACAGAAGATAAGAATGTGTCCTCTCTCTCATATTCCAAACGCCATCATCACATGTCCACTATCAGTTACAAGATCATTATAGGATAGAAGGGGAATATTGTTGAGACAAGGAAGAGGAAAGTCGTTAAAGGAAAAAAGGAGAAAAGAGAGGAAATACATCAAACCCATCAATCGGGCATGACATTAGTCCAGGAATAAGCGCAGCTAAAAGAAAAATAAAACAATTGAGGGTCTCGAGAGGTGAGATGTAAAAGGAAACATTTGTGGGAAGAGAAAAAAAGGAGCCCTCGGACGAAACACCGGAAGGAAAACACCAATCTAGGTCGTCACGTCGTTAAGTTGATCGAGTACTGCACGCGATAGAGTGTTCAGGGGAAGTGCCTAGTGGTAGTAGCGGTTGCGATGACGACGGCCGGAACGGCCCCCCGCCCCCTCAATAATAATTTCGGTGCGGGTCTCTTCGCGGTCCCAGTCGAGCCGCCTGTCTAGGTGAGAATGGCCTACCCCCGCAATCGATTCATATTCAAGGTCTCGAACACGTTCTATTGGGAGTTAGCGCTATAGATCACTCGGACCCCTCTATGAATTAAAACGTACGTCTGCGAGCATCGTGGGTAATATCCACTAACTCGTTGATCTGGTCACGGTGCAGGTACTCGAATATATAGTAGAAGAACTCAGTTTCCTCGTACTGGTATCCGCAATACTCAATAGCTTCTCTGGAGACAAGATCCTTAGTGATCTCAGTCCAGAGCTCACTGCCTAATCCCCTTGATCTTCGAACGCCGTTATCCCGTCTCCAGTTGATATCAGCATCCCGACCCATGTCAACGGTCACTCGACGGGTTCCAGCAGGAACATCAATAATTGCAAGTTCGGATTCTCTATCATCATAGATGCTGTTTCGTCGACGATGATATGATGCGTCTAGGTTGAGATCGATATCTGATCGGGCAAAGCGGCCCCCAACGACCCCAGGGTGGCGATGGCGATGGCCGTGGTGGTGGTGGTGGCCAAGACTGCCCAAGCTCAGACCGCTACCATATCTACGATCACGGTCGTAAAGGTCGTCATAGGAGTATTCGCGTCCAACACGGGGCCTGACAGCAACTTGAGCACCTACGCCCACATTGCCTACCGAAATCAACACCATGATTCAAATATCAAGAACAGATAGAAGGAAGTATTTACCATGATCGATGTGGTGATGGACGTGATGATGTTCATGTTCGACAACGGGTTCATCAACAACGGGGCTGCGGATAAGGGCGCCCGAGGAGGTATGCGGGTTTCCGTAGCCATATGTGGGAGCGAGGCTAGTAAGACTAGTGAAAGGAGGATCAGGTGAGTATACAGCCATCTGATTATCAAGAGCACGATCTGAGAGATATTGTCGTTCTCTCTCTCTCTCTCTCTCTCCCATGTAGGGGTCAGCGGTAGTGTACCTTGCCATGTTTAGATTTCTCTTTGGGGGCTCCGAAAAAGATAGAATAAAAGATCCTTTGGCGGGTTTCTGGAGCGAAGGAAAAGCAGACTTTTTGGTCACGGACGAGGGGTTTTAAACAACCTCCTCGAAAGAAAAGCGGGGTTGGGCGAACAGCAAAGTTATGCGGCGGTCCGAGAAAGGTAACAGAGCAAACTTGTCGAATGTGTTTTTCGGTCTGTGGTAGAAAAAGTGTGTGTTAGCAACAAATAAAAAAAAGAGATAGTGGACCATAGTGGACCATTCATACTGGGCACTGATTCGATATTTCCGTGTTTGGCTATTTCGCCCACACGATATGGAATGCTTGATGTAATGCATCTGGGATAAGAAGAAAAAACCCGCCTACTTACATGTTACTTTCTCCTTTGCTTTTTTGTTACACAGTAGCCTGGAGGTGAATGGCTCAATCGGGCGAGAGAAAGTGGTTGCAGCACAAAAAAGCGAAATAGTACTCCTAGGAGGAAGCTGGTGGTTAATTGCAGAAGGATGCGACCGTGATCATTATCGAAAGTCGAGCCAGCCATCCTGGGAGAGGGCATTTATATATCCATCTTGGCCTGAAGATTCCATGATGACACAGAGAGCTGATTTCCTTGATAGTTGGCGGCTGCAGGTGTTTCCTGCTGTCTTGAGAAACACCAGGCTTTCCAGCCAGCGGAGAGGGGGGAGGGGGGGAGGATGTTGCAGTGATGCAATTTTGCAGCCAGGCAGGATTTCCGGTGGGAATGACGACACTTGGAATTGGGGTTGAAAAACCAAAAAATAATAATATCAAGCCCTGGTACCTGCCCCCCTAGCCACAGCTAATTACCCACCTTTTTTTTCCCACAAATCCTTATCCTCAGCCTCAAGGTATGATAAGAAGGAAAAAATCGCGGCAGTCCCAGCAAAGACCCCGGCAAAGACCCCGGCAAAGACCCCAACAAAGACCCCAGGTCTTTGCTGATGCCCCTTGCCAAGAACCCTCTCGCCAAGGCAGATGTGACGAAACATCCAGTCTACCATAGACAACCCCATCCCTACCTGATACCCCAGTAGGCAGCGAACATTGCCCAAAGAGGAATATCACAGCACAAATAAAGTCAAATAGAAAAGCCCCACAAGCAGCAAGATGTCATTCTTCCGAGGATCACGAGTCTTCTTCTCTGACTGCTCCAGCAGACGATGAACACGTAGGTGTTTGCTGACGTTTCGATTTCTTCTTTCCCCAATTTCCTTCCATTTCTCCGCGTGCATCTGATTTATGGGGCATCGAAGCTCGGTGCTACCATAGTCGGCGCACTATTAGTATTAAATTTCCCAGAAGATATGATCTCTTATATTCAATCTTGTATTATACAGTAATTAGGGTGCGAACATATGCCTTTCATTGGACGTACTCGGTGCCGGCTGGTCGTGTTAGAACAACCAGATGCAGTACCGAATACTACACTTGAACATGCCCATCGATCTCAACCCTCCCGCGATCAAACCTATTGGTGGCCTGCCCAAGCAGAGGGTGATGAAAACCACATACCGATCTACGGTAAGAATAATAGAATTCCTGTACCGCACATCGCTCCCTTCGGTATTTCAACATTCCTCATAGGCCAATGACCTGGTTGAGGGGCACACCCAAATAACGGGACCAACCTATGGAAAAACCCCCACTGAATTCACGGGAGAGTCGGAGCGAGAGAGACATGCCCCCCCCTCTCCCCACAAACCCCAGCTCGATCAGCACAAACCCTTCTTACCCTCCCCCTAACCCGTAAACCCAACATCCAGATCCTGTGTTTTAGTCCCCCTCCAATCGCCCTGCTGTAGCCCTGCGGCTCAGGCTAGGGACGGTTTTCACAATGTCATCTGGCGGACTAGGTGTGGTAGCCCCTTACGTTTCTCGTAAGGTGCCTACACTCGTAGTGCATCCATCGCACATACGATACCTATCCCCAGAATATTCAAGGGAAAGGAGAATCAGCAAGATCCTGTTGGGCACCATAGTAAGTGGGCCAGCCCATCGTGGGGCGGCCTACATTGCTACCGCCTAAATCGTATCCTACAACACAATCCACAGTTCTCAGCTTGACAACAAACAAAAAAAATGACTGCGATTGGGTGCGCCCCACTTGGTGAAAAAAAGAAAAGAAAGAAAGATAGAGCCTCAGATGCTCATCTGGCAAGGCGATTGAAATGACGATAGCTACAATACAGATGACGCCCCCAATTCCTACATGGAAGAGAATCACCTAACTTATGCAGTAGCCCGTTAGGGAACTCCGCCCTGAATATGACGATTACCAGTAGAAGAGGACTGTGATGATCCGGCCAGCAGACTTTTTTGAACTTGAAGGCGGATGCGGGCAGATTATCCCGCTTACCAGGGATGAGCAAGACCTTAAACAGCACACGAGTGAAACTCCGGCCGCTTCCGACAAGCTATGGGTTTTCAAAGTTTACAAAAGCTGGAAGAACTGGTACCGGTGCAATACCAGTACTTAGTCCTCCAGTCCACCTAGCAGTTTCGTGTAAAGTAAACTTGGTGCGCAAGGTCCAGTACCGTAAGCTGTTTTTGAACAATTATTCAAGGCAGACCAGCCAGATATATCCCTGTTCCGGTTAATACTGGTATCGTACTCAAAAACGGTCAACCAATTGGTACTGTACTGTCATTTTGCCTTACTATACGATTACTAAGGGTAGGAAACCATTAGCCAGAACAGAAAAGGGTATATTTGGCTGGTTAACCTCACGAGACTGTTCTAAAACTTTCTTGCGGGACCTGGTGCCTACGGAGGTCGGGAGGTTTGGAGGTCCTTGCTAACAAAGGGATTCTCGTTAACAGAACTCAACCAGAAATTTTAGAGATAGTGCTAAAATATGAATATTACAACCCATCTTTGCTAAAAGATCACTTGCCCTGATGTTTCATCGAGAGATATTAAGCTCTTTTGGTCCCTTCAAATATTACTAGAAATGTGGGGAATTAGCGGCCAACACAACAAAATAACCTGATGCAACTCCCGGCGTTTGCTCGTTGCCGAAAAATCATCCTTTCACCCCGAAACCTCCCATTCTCGTGCAACTTTCGCAGAAGGGTGCATCAACCTTGACTCACAACCCCGATAAGGTGAACCCCCAGCCAAAAAAAAAAAGAGAGACGAGAAGAAACAAGAGAGCAAGGAAGCACGGAAGAGAAATAGTCTCTTCTAGAACGCAAATGCTGTGTCACTATTTACACGTCAGTCAAGACAGACGCAACATCCTGGCATCTTGAACCTAAAGTTACAGTAGGTCAGCCCCCCACCCAATTCTATGATGGAACAGCATCCAAAGAGGTCCCCCACCGAAGGAACCACCACCGTATTACCAGCCGCATGCACCCCATTTTCACACTCTGCGCAAAAGTACTTGTACCATACCGCCGTGGGCTTCAACTTCGTAGGCGTAGTCTGTCTGCATCCACGACCGGGGCACGCCGCATGAATAAAGTCCAACCCAATCTATCCTCCTCAAGAAGCACAGCTTATCGTCGCACCAACAACTCCTTAGCTACTCGACAATCTAGGGTGGCAGATGGCTTCCCACAAGCACTAGATTCCGCGGGGACGACTGCCAAAAGCTAGGCCTACTAGCACACAACTTACTTTCTGGCGACCTCAAAACATGCGCAGTGCGTGCACTTATCATGCTCGCGCTATACTCCAAACGTCACTTCCATTGCTCCGTGTGTGATCTCGCCATCGGCCTTCCATCGCTGGCATCAACAGGGTTCAATAAACTTATTCCTATCAAAATGGTGGGGTCGACTGTCAATCCAGGCATCTGCGCGACCAGCCAACAGCATTACAATCCCGAGGGGACCTAACCCGATCTAATCCACATCAGGGACTACCACACCTTAGCCAATTTACAGGGTCCGGTAAGATGTTATGGGATAGTTAATTCAAAGTTAAGCAGCCAAAATACATCCCTGTCTCTTCCGATTACTAGGTTCCGACCCTTGTACTTGGATCACGGGATTATAAAGAGACCTGGAGGATCCGAGCGGGGAATTCCAGCACGGCCCGCAATCCGCTCGAGTGATCCACAATGATTATGCACTTAGCAGTACTCGAGTATTGTTTTGCGGCGGACGTCATACTCAGGTATGGCATGGTAAAAGAGAGAGCAAGGAGGGGGGAATGTGCTGGTAGCAGGTGCGCTTGCGGGGGTCTTGTTGACGTGGTTTGTCTGAGGTGCATATTTCTTGAGAAATAGGGTTCCGCACAGTACCGGCGATTTGGAAAGGAATATTGGCCGTAGGGGTGGTGAGGGGAATGACGGGAGGAGGAGGAGGAGGGTGTCTTACGGCAGTTATGGCGCTTTGTATGTAATTCCCCACTTCGCTGTCGCAGTATGGCGGGGAAGGGGTTGTCTCATCGCTCTTGGATGCATATATAAGCTCGTAATATAAAAATTGGGATGTAATTCAGGGAAGATGGGAGGGAATAGAGGGGTGAGGTATGAGAAGCCTCGGGGTTTGTTAAAGCGATGACGTGGTTGGGGAGCCTTGCTGTAGGCGTGGTGCCTCATTGGGAATATTTGGTGTGGTACTCATTCATGTGGGCGTATTTGGGGGCTAGCAGAACTAAACATTAGCACCGGTGAACCGCTGTTTCTAGCTTTCAATGGAGTCTGTATGTAAGGGTCAGGAATAAAAAAAGCGGCACGAGATGGGGGATGATGAGGCTGATTTCGGTTAAAACCGGTGATGCACCACAATCAGCTCTTCTGCAAACACAATCGTTCCATCGACCAACAAGAGCTTGTGAATGATTGCTTTTGATTGGTGAATTGGGTTGAATTCTGTGTACTACCCATCCCCCTCTTCCAACAATTGTCCCCCAATTTCGGCTGAAGCAAGGAGAGATCGAGGCCGCCGCATGGTCAAGTTTCTGATGTGTAAGTTACCACTGGTACTAAATTTTTAGTTGCGCACCGTACCATTATTCCACCCCGGCCCTTGGGCTGTTAAAGTATTCAAGTTTAGGATACAAAGTGCACAGTGCTCGTACGTGTAATTGAGGTTCTTATGCAAGAGTGGTCAACCCGGAAATGCCGAGTTCACCGACGATCACCCGCGAAATCTCCTCCACGCGGGGGGGGCGAGGAGGATGAGCAACGTGCAGTTTTGCCAAAACGGCAAAGCAAGCTCATCCTCTTCCTCAGCCCCAGAATCACAAGCCCTCGGCAGAGCCGTGACCTACGCAGCTCTATTACACTCCAACGTATGATAAGCAGCCCGGGGCCGGGCGGGACACACCAAGTCGGCACGGGCAGAGCACTCCGGTATTGGTTCCGTAAGTCCGAACTCTAGTGGGGCCCCGAAAATGCGTCATACTAGCCGGCGCTGTCGCCCCACCCCTTTTCCGGAAGGTCACAGGGAAGTATAGATGGGGCCTCGACTTTGAAGGTGTTGAAGGTGTCATGCTGAGGTGCTGTTCCCCCCCGTGGCAGCAGCCTTCCGGGATCTGAAACTAGGATGCCTCTGCACTTGAGGAAGATCTGGCAGGGACTTAGGTATGAGCTCAATAGATTTGCTCATCCTAGCAGTGCCGGCTGGGCACGTGGGGGTTGCTGGTACTCAGAGTCAAGGGGCTTTCGCTGCCATCTAGTTCCATCGGAGGAGGCTAGCGTCGGCTCTAGCGGGGCAAACTGGAGGAGGGGGTTACGGTACATGTCATCTATTACTTGTATCATGGCCGTAACCCGAACTACAGTATCATAATAACTTTGCGGGAGAACTTAGTGGCCAAGAAGCCGATAGGGTAGCTATGCGGTATTATTGTGGTAACCAGATGATAAAGCGTAACTGTATGGCGATTACGGAAGCCTACAACGACCAAACCGACACCAAACTGGAAACACAAAAAACATTACAACGAAACCACAAAAACCAATCCGGATTAACAACAAAGGTCGAGCAGTAAGGGAATAGTGATGATAAAAGTGAGGGCAGGTTCCACAATAGTTATTCCATGCAGAATAAAGCATTGATGAAGGAAGTGGAAAAAAATACCACCTTAAAATTAGTCCTTGGCAGAAAAGTAGAATTGGGCTCTCCCACGCCAACCATTTAAATCAAATTATACCCAGTAATTTAGGGCTCCTGTTTGAGATCGAGTTCACTTTAGAGCTAGAAATGCTTATGACAGAGGCCGAGATGGAAGAGATGATTACAGCTGAGATCGAGAGCATTTGGATATGTGATCTCTGCTTGGCTGTGTAAATGGAGGAGACTGTGGGGGGGTTTTGGGGAGGAGTTGTTAGTGGAGAATCTGGAACTGGTATGGATGTATGATTTGGATCTGGTAGAGTATTTACTATTGTGGCAAGGGATATATGGAAAAAAGGCTTTAAAGGAACTTGAACGCTGGTTTGGATGTGGAGGAATTAAGAAGGGCTATAGTCTAGTTTGCTGCCTCTAGGAAATATGTAGGTTTCCCGGATGGCAAGAGAAGTGCGGCATGCTATTCCAGTAATAGTGTCAACCTCAGGACTCTCTTATTTCCTTATTTTCAGGTTCCATCAACTTGTGATTTTTATTTTCAGCATACTCATTTTTTATTATTTTTTTCATTTTGCCCCAAGGTGGGTTTTTGGACCTTCTGTTTCTGATTCTATTGTGACCTCTTGGTGTTTCGCTATGCGAAACAACTTGTTTTTTTCTGTTTGTTGGTTCCGTGGCGATTTGGCCGTTAAAGGCCCTCGAATGGTGATCGATAAGAGGAAGGGCTCACTTATTTTCCAACCCCCGAGTACAATTCAGCTAAACATCATCGGTAAAGACCTCTTGAAATTTTGAGTGCATTTCGACGAAATCCTTCAGACCCGATAATACTACAATAGGCTAGGCGACTACTTCAGGTAGATGTACTGCATTGGGTTAGATGTTGGAGGCAGATTATTAAGACATTTAGGATACCGAGGCTCGGGTAAGCGTTCTCAGAAAAAAGGACCCAGTCAATGATTTTAAACTTGGGATTATTGAACGAGTAGCAGTTTCCCCAGTCGGTATTGTACTGTATCTAGGTCTGATAGCCGCGAAAAAGATTGATTCCCTAAGGGGTCACGGGAAATTGGTAACGATACGCTTAAGTGATCGGTCCGCTGGTGCAGTGCCCGGGGTGTTTCGCTTTAACATGGGATATCACCCGATTTTCTCGATTTAACAGTGCGTGCAGGACGGTACAGTGCAGAGGATCTATCAACCGTAAAACAAACAACATCAAGCGGCGCTAATCCAAGAATGTAATTGTGACACTCCGGTGAAGGGGAAAAAAACTCTCTTGACTGGAAAATTCGACTTTTGCAATGAACGGATTCAGCAAAACATTCGTCGATTTTGCCCCTTCCTCCATAAACTTAAAGATATCTGCCCCAGGTCTGAAATCTCTAACTCCCAAGCCAAGCCCCCCATGCAGGGTCCATGCCTGGCAACCACAAAAAAAATACCACACCGTCTCCTCAAAATCGCAGCGGTGACTTTCCTTCCCCCTCTCTCTTGCCCACTATGATTTGGTATGTGCTCCCCGTGAGGAAGCCCTGGCAGGACACCAACTGAGAAGTAGAGGGGTATCCTTTATGACTGTCTCCCCGCAATAGGAAATGCTCTGGAAAGCGGTGGCCAATCAGTGAGCCTTAACGAGAGGTACTATATGCTTCTAGACTTCCGCATAGACTAATAACTCAAGACCTGATTTTAGCTCTAAAAAAGCGTTCAAGAATGCAGGATTCATGGCATATTCAAGACATGGTGAACAAATTTAAGGTTGTTCGGTGGGTAATTCCCAAGCAAAAGCTCCCCCCGGAGCCAAAGTACCGTTCTTCAGCCACACTTACCTTCGAAGTGCCTGCCGGAGTATTTTATCCCTGAAACCACCATGAGGAGGCCACAGAACGGGTTAACCAGTAAATTTCGATTAACCGAAATGACTATTTACCCAAAGGAAGCCCAAACAGTTCACCTCAAGAGCTTCCATAGAACCACTTAAGAGACCGGACTATCCAGTAGAGGGGTGATCCTGTACCACCGAAAGCCCGGAATATAGAGCCCGATGAGTAAAACCCTCGGAGCATAGCGTAGCAAGCCTCCGTCTATACCGTGCCGCTGTTGCATATATATTACTTACTTGAGCTCGTATATCCGCCCCCTTTCTAGGACAGAACTGCTGGGGGGGTTCCGGGTGTGGGATCGATCTAAAGCTCAACCGTACTAGCCAGCCACAACCCCCGACCAACCTTCCAAGGATACGGCTCCGGATTTGAGGTTGCTTGTTACGAATTGTGTTTTGGTGACAGGCGGGATCGGGGTTTTATTGGGTGTTCTCTTGGTCCAGGGAGAAGAAGTTTGTAAGCAGGGAAGAAAAAGGGAGTGGGGGGGACGGAAGCGAGGCGCCACACAGAGAAGCAAGCATAAGGAAATTATCGGAGCGTAGGAATGCACAAGCGGCATACGCGTATGCACTCCTAGAACAAGAGAAAGCAACATGGCGCAGTATGAGTATCCAGAAAATATAGAGATCAATGAAATAGTTAATGAGAGGAACTTCAGATCCATACCATAAAATTGCCAACAAGGAATTCTGAAGCTCAAAAGCTCTAAGTGCCAACAGCCAGGGGAGCTACAGTCACAAAATATCACTCTGAATGAGGTAGATGATGTTGAGAAAGCGGTTTAACGCCCCTCCCATATCCAGGCTACCGAGAGCTATTAGCTCGCCCTCATAAAGCATGCAGGAGACAAACTTGTGGGTTCAGGAAAATGCATAAACCAGATATACCGAACTAGCGCCTTAATCTAAATATTACCCCATATAACACGGAACGCTATTATGCCACACAAACCACCCTCTTCAACACATGTAACTACCGTAAGAACCCGAATAATCGGACCATGTTCTAGGACATTAGTTGTCTCTCTTAGTATGGTCTGGTGTTTTTTTCTTTTTTCCTCTGTTTCGGGGAGGGGGGGGGGGCAGATTTTTGGTGTGTTTTCCGCCCCTTTTCCAGAGGAGGAAATTTCGGACTGCCACATGGTCCGATTATTCGAGTTCTTACGGTAGGTACGACAGCTCACTAAGGGTACCATAGAGGGGCCACACCCCAACCGCACTATGATACTGCCAACTCCCCATCTCCCATACCGCATTATCTTGAATAAGAGAGGATACGTCAGGCCGTCTAAGCACCCCTTCTAAATGAAGCGGCATTTCGTTTTGCTAGAATTTTCTCTTACCACCACCACCACCACCACCACCACCATCGTAATAGGAAACTCGGACGTCCTGAGAAGATTCTCTCTTATTCAAGATAATACGGTAGCCGGGTGAAGCCTGACGCCCGTTCAGAAATAATCAGTCCCAACACCCCCTCCCTCCCTCCTAACACAGAGGACAAACACGCCATCAAGATACATACCCACCCCTGTTATGACACCCCCCTACCTAAAAAATAATAAGATTCTGATATTTCAAAAGAAAAAAAGGGGCGGGGAACGAAGAAACCCCATCCACTCCACCCCAAATCACATCCCATCACTCGACAACCTCCCCCTTCCCTCCCTCCCTCTAAGCATTCCCATAGGCTATTTCGCCGAGTTCAAAAATCCCGCTGAAGCGCTTATATACCAAAAAGAACTTCCCGCTCAAGCCTGCGCAGCAGGGTAAATAATGCCAACGGCCCTCACGCCCCTCAACAACCAGCGTAGCTAACCCCTCTCCACCCCCACGCACGCCACAAGAAGAACCAAGGGAATTCTCTACACAGATAGATAGATATGATAGATAGTATGATACTATGACGAATAAGTTATAAAGATGCACCCCCCCCCCCCTCACCACCTATGATATACTATGCCAAACATTCAAAATCCTCACCCACCAACACCAAAAAGCCTTTCCCTACAATATATTAACGATAATTCCATTGGCTTCACTCCGTTGCGCAGAACTCTGCGCGTCACACAGCACCTTGCGCCCGGCCTTGGTACGATTAACTACTCCCATAGGCAAATTGCCATGCCGCCCGGTGAGCCTCTTCCTCGAGCTCCCTGCTAGCTTAAGCCCTGCCTGCTCACCCACCTACCGGTACAGTAAACTACGTTCCATCACCGAGTGACGCCTTAGATTCACATGATATCGGTTCGGTGACAGATTACACTTTCACGGTGAGCGCAGCGCTGGTGAGTGCGGTGTTGCTGGTCCCGCTAGTGGGCCCTAGAGAAGAGGGTGAGGATACCATGATCCCAGATCTTTACTATGCCGGCACTATTCCAACTTTTACAGATGATACTATAGCAGAGCTGGCACATCTCACAAAATATACAAACAGTTCAAGTAAGCCGCCCGGGGTCTGAGACAACACAAACCAATCAATTTCTCGACTTACAAAATAAAAATAAAATAAGAAAAAGCTGAAGAGAGTGCACAGAGCGCGAGACAACCAGTTGCAAAACTCCCCTTTATTTCTCGCACTCCTCCTTCTCCGTCGCGACGGGCTCCCCTGTCTTCCGTTTTTCCTTTTCCTAAATTCAAATCATACTCTTCTTGTTTAATAATAGTAAAGAAAGAAACCTATTCCTTCTCAACAACCTCAATCCCTTCATCTCTATACTCGGGGAGGTCCTCTTCTTCCTCGATGGTCAACATAGCTCTAGCATCACCAGAGCTGTTGCACCTCTTGTAGTGGCGTCTGGTCTTTTTAGAAGCCCGGATACGCTTCCATCCCAACATGAGCAGCTGACCCAAGATAAGGCCGAGGAGGCTGACCGCCACGCCAGCGGAGATTCCAATGAAGATAGGGAACATAATCTTCGAAAGCGTATTCAAGAAGCCGAACCCCGACGCGGGCTTTTCCTCTTTGGTGGGAAAGGTTTCGAAATCCTGGTAATAGGGGATAGGGTCAAGACTGATGGGGAGAGCGGATACGAGCTCCTCATCTAGATTTGGTTCTTCTTGGTTGTGGTGGTTGCATGGGTGGGGAGGGGCTGGCGGAGAAGAGGGAGCCTTGGTACCGGTAACGGCATCCTTGAGGGCTCGTAGGTTATCAATAGCATGGTCCAGAATGCAACGGAAGTTGGTCCCACAAGGAACCTTCTCCATCTCAATCTCAATGTCCACATCGACAGGCGTAGTGTCGTCAATAGCAGGCGCATCGGGAAGAGGGAGTGTGTTGAACAGTGGGATCAGGTCCTTCATCTCTTCAAGCTCATCCAACCATACTAAAGGTGGTCCAGCAAGTTTCTTAACCGACACCGACTTCATCGTCAGTTTCTTAGTAGCCAACTCTTCATCAACCACAATCTCGAGCTCGGGAATAGCATCGTTCCTCTCGTTATCAACGCTAGTGACCCTAAAGCTCACTGTAACCTGCTTCTGGGCCGATTCCGGGCCTTCCCTTGAGGACTGGATCATGAGGTCATATCCGATAGGCAAGTTCTTCCACTCACTCTCGGCGGTCTCGAAAAGGAAATGTTCGGTTTCGATTTGACGAGGAATCTGATATGCCTTTATGGCGAGGCTTGGCCCGAATGGGATGATACCCGCATCGTTGATTTTAAGAGTTGTTGGTTCATCATTCGGAACCCGGACGTCGAAGACCTACGTCACAGTTTAGCTCTTGTACGCATGCGACGGCGAATGAATAGATTAAAACTTACCAGATCGGTTTCCAAACCCATGTTAGGAACATATTTCGATCCGTTCTGATCCTTCGACCCGGCGTACGCCCTACATCCGTTGCACCCAACTCTAGCCGTCAAGAAAGACTCGCCCTTATGGTGGTGAACAGCGTATGATTCTTCCGAACCTTTGAACCCTCTAAGAAGCTCTTCCAAAGGTCCATCGATAGTGGCAACAGCGGCGCCCAGCGCCGGGATAACGAAAGGTGCAGCGGCAAGTAGATAACGCATGGTTGGTTACTTTATACGACACTCGAGATCACAGCCTATCGTATTGCGGGGGAGAAATGTTGGAAATATTGGAGGAAGAAGTGAGGAAGGAAGGAAAAAAGAAGGGTGGGAAGAAAAGCGGAAGAATGAAGGGAGGGGGGGAGGAAGAGGGAGAAGTAGAGGAATGAAGGAGACAACCAAGAAAGCCGGAAGCGAGCTTTGGAGGGTAGGGAGAGAATATGTTAGAAACAATAGCAGGCCACCGAAGCTTGCCGGAGCACGAAAGGAAACGCGGCGGTAGCCAAAGGGAGCCAGCAAGTGCATTTAAGCCCCCCCCCCCCAGAGAGCGAGGGCTGACGCAAAAGCTGTGCTGGTTGGTGATGGATGTGTGATCACCGTGGCGGCAACCAAACCAAACCACACACTTCCAAGTTCTGTACTGTACTCGAGTACTGCTAGCGCTTGGAAAGGCTTCGCTAACCTTCTCTATCTTGTAATGTCCCCGAAGGATATCCGAAACCACTTACAATATCTGAAAGGCTCTTGTTTACCGGTATACAAAGAAGGGTATGAGATCTTCATGGACGCGGCTGTGCTCGAGTACAGTACGGTACTCTAGTACAACCAGCATGCGGAGGATGCCGGCACCCCTATCTTCCCCGGAAAGTACTGTACAGTACCCTCTTTCATGTGTGTTTGTCGACCACTCCAAATAGGAATAAAAGTATTGATGATTATACCAGAATAGGATATCTCATGGGGATTTTATCCCCCAATAATTTTTTGTATTAAACAAATCTTGTTAAAAATGGCTAAAGGATGATTGACGGTCAACCAAGTGGTGCATCTAATTTTGTATGATATAATATATTCAGTTCTTGTATGATACTGTGTATCTGCAATAACTTTTTTGCTTATTCAACTTAAGAGCACAAAAGGCTATGCAATCAAATTTCAAGGTTCCCGCTATCAGCAAGAATCACCCCTATTGGTTATACCATAAAACGGGTTCGTTGAGTTCATGAAGTAGGATACTTTTGGGGCAAAACCATGGGGGGTGCTAAGGTCCTCCACCTGCTAGTTATGAAGTAAAGCGCAACACCAGCAGTAGTCGCATAGTGCTCGTTCAAAGACTAGAGAAACTAGAGGATATCAAGAGAATCTTCAGCCCTAAAGCACAAACACTTGAACAACACCGTACGATAATCCGGACAATCTTAACAGAAGCCCGGTAGGTTAGGTTTCCCTCGCCAAAGGACCCACAGGGGATAACCCAAAGACGCAATACTCGACTATCACTCGAAAACAATAAATCCCTCTGCAGACAAGCAAGACCGTCGATCAAACAAAATAGGGAGGGTGCTGTAGGATAAGATAATGCAGTACTCGTACAGTACCGCACGACACAGCCCCCTATTCAAGTGCGGGACGGTAACGCAATCAACTACGACAGCACCCTACCCATAGTAGACTCGCTACCATACCGGTACAAGTACCCGAGTACAAGCACAGGTAGACTAAGCGCGAGGCTATAGGCACACGCATGTACTCGAGTACTTGCACTTGAGTTATGAAGCATTTTGAGCTTTAAAAAGCATCGCCTCGTATATCTAAAAGACCTATCCCCAGATTTGTGCGCCTCTTGATACAGACACCTTTCAGCTTCAAAGCTGTGCAACACCGGTAAAAGCCCCGCTGCAACACCGCAGGATAGAAATAGATTGTGGATTTGACACTCGAGGAGCTGCCGACACTATTATTTACGACCAAATACCATATCTGCGGTCGTTGTACGGGTACTGCGGCCGGCCTATGATGAATTTAAAGTGGTTGGAGTTCTGCGAAGCAAGGTGAGGTACGGTACTGGACGGGGATGCGCCGTGCTAACTTATGGTGCAACGCGGGGAGGTGGGGAGAAAGCGGACCTGGGGTGGCTGCTTTGCCGAGCTGCGCTTGAACTCCAATGCGTTGCGCCACGGCCTGCCGAGTACCGTACTGTAGTTGGGTAGGGTCCCCGAATTTCCGAACAGCCACAATATTGCCAGCCAGCTGCCAAGGGCTTGTTGTGGTGGTGGGCAAGGGGGCCCCTCAATCTGCTTTAGAATACCCTTCACGGGCACCTCCTCGCTCATCTCGAGCTTTTTGGTACTCACTCGACAGCTGCAGAAACCTACTTACCGTAGATTATCTCAATCCGCAGCAGGTTAGCTCTCTCGACCAGCCCCTCTCCCGATCTCCACCCACCCTCCAACCTGCCCTCCTCTCGACCCCCTGCACGGGCTGCTTCTCAAACATTCTTCTCTGTACTGTATTCGATTATTGGGGAATCCACGCAAGGGGCACCTTTTAGATTGCCCGAAGTTACTTGCGCTGGCGGCTTCGGTAACCACATATCCACTAAAATCTTCCCGAGAGCGCGAAGGCCGTATGTTTGCTGTATTGACCCCGACAAACCTTCCCTATTTAGTGGTCTAGACTACGCATCATTTGGGATTGCTGAAATTGTAGCGTGTTTGGTAGGGGTGAGGGGTCGCGATATCAATCGAAAAGGCTCCATGGGCTGTTCGCCTCTCGCGTGGGCTGCTGTGAATGGGCACGAGGGGGTGGTGAAAATACTACTTGGACGGGACGACATCGACATTAATAAACTAGACGACAGTGGCCGAACGGCACTCTGGCGGGCTGCTACGAACGGGCATGAGGGAGTGGTGAGAATACTACTCGAGAAAGACAATGCCAACCAGCCAGATGACTACGGCCGAACACTACTCTGGTGGGCTGCTGGCGTTGGGCACGAAGGGGTGGTGAAAGTACTACTCGAACGGGACGACGTCGACCCCAACAAGCCAGACGGTGGGGGGCGGACGCCGCTCTGGAGGGCTGTTTCCGGTGGGTGTGAGGGAGTAGTAAAAATACTACTCGGGTGGGGCAGTACCGACCTCAACGAGCCGGATCGCCGCGGCCGGACACTACTCTGGTGGGCCGCTGACTATGGGCACGAGGGGGTGGTGAAAATACTACTCGAACGGGACGACGTCGACCCCGACAAACCAGATGACGAAGGTCGGACACCGCTTTGGCGGGCTGCTTTCCACGGGGACGCGGGGGTGGTGAAAATGCTGCTCGGACAGGGCGGGGCCGACCCCAACAGGCTAGATGAGTACGGCCAAACACCACTCTCGTGTGCTCTTAGATACGGACACGCGGGGGTGGTAGCTCTACTAGACTAGAACCTCCAATATCTGCCTAATATGGCGCGGCCTAGGCCTGAGGAGACGTCGCCCTCCTTACTACCCTTGAATGCCGTGCTGATAACCTGTGTGCTATTTTCGCAAGGATAGCACTAGTTCCATAAATGTTTCTATCACCGTCACTTCCTCCCTCCCCCCCCACCTTCTCCCGCAACTTAAAACGCCTCCCTGTGGTAACTGCTGTCTTGCCTTTCTTTCTGAAGTAAGCCTGACATAATAGCACAACTTTATTTATTTATTTTCTTGGAAGTCAATTATACGCAATTGGAATGCACATATCTACCGCATACCCGTCCAACCCTCCATCCAGGGTTTCTTTTTGAAATTAATTCAGGATTTGTGAGCTTCATTTAAAATCTAGAATTTAGCGCTGGTGCAGGGCTATCTACTACAGTATTTTAAAATGGACCGCTATGGGCTTGGAATTTCCATCATGTTTCTTTCTTTGTTTTCTTTCCTTCTTAGTTTATTTATCTTTTCCACAATTTGTGGTTTCCCCTTTCCTTTCGTCTAGAGTGTATCATAGAGGTGGGGGTTATTTAGATGCAAAACAGAGAATACGCTGTGCGATAGCGCCCGTGAAAAACGACATAGAAGCTCGTTCGTAAGTAAGGTGCAATATAATGGCGATTGGCTCCCACTATGGACATGTTTTAACGAAGATTGCCGGAATTCTTATCTGGAAAGACCTCCAGGTCGAGTTGGAAGACGAAGGTGGAAGGCTCTCGGAACTTTTTAGTCCTGTCCATCAAGGGAAACTAATACAATAAGGAACCCTTCAGCTGTGAAATCAACTCCAATTCCACAAACCGTATAAACCCCAAAATCCAGCTCTTCGCAGCGCCTTAGATGCCGATCACGTGCATGGCGTGCCATTTCAAAGAGCAGTACGGTACCGAGCCCACGCTGGTATACTTTCACCAATCCTCCAGCACTCAACTTGTGATGGGGGTGAAAGAATCCCGCCGAGGTATTGGCAGCTGGAAGGAGGTGCCGAGGTGCGCGTTGTCCATTGGAAGTTGCTATTATAGCTAGAATAGCTCAACAGCCATCATACTTGACCAGAGAAAACTTCCTATCGGTACATGCATAACCGTATCCAGTTTTTTCATGCCCTCGTCTGCCCGCACCCCCGTCCGCACATCTGCGCTCCTCCATATGTGGGCCCCCCGATTCCTGCGCTCCCTCCCGCCGCTCCTAATATCATACTACAGCGTTTTACTATCTACTGCTGGGATTATTATATTATACCACTAACTTGGTCTCCTGAATATAATACACTGCCAAGGTCGCCTTTATGAACAGGGCTCAACAACTGTTCTCATTCATAACCTTTGCCTCTTTCTGCCACAAGTGCGTAGCTCGAATGTTCAATATCTCTCTCTAGCTGAACAATGTAGTAACCAGGCGCAAAACGAGTCTTTAAAGTACGTACATCCGGTATTCTACCTTGACATGATAGGAGTGTTCGAAGGGGGCGACTGTGCTGCGCAATGTCGGTTCTTGGGTTGGTTGGGATGTCCCATCTTCCCTGAGCCTCCTCTTCTTGCGTATTTACTAACAATCCCTTTTTTTTCTTCCTCTTATGATATTCTGCCCATGATCAGGTTTAATGTCACGAGCCCATACTATTATCTCCCGAGACGGGCAGGGGAATCTTGCCATGCTTGTCTAGGACTGCAGCTTCGATGAATACCGTACGTTACCGCATCGCACATTACCATACGTAACCGATGGCGTGTTCCGTGAATTCCAGCCGTAAGCTACAAAACCGGAAAACGATATCCTAAACTATGATATCAGGATTCAATGACGAGCAATAGTGCCCGAGTCTTTTATTTACTCCGGGAGCTTTGCAAAAAAACATGCCGATAAACAAAGCCCCCCCAATAACCAGATTTCAGATCCTAGACCTGGAGAGGTCGGGAAATCCTCGGGCACAAGACTCAATCATGAGATCCTGGTATATAGCGTATAGGGAAGAGGACTGTATGCGCGGGGGAGCGCTACCGAAGAGTTAAGTTAGTTCCACGAGGTTCTTATAAGTATTGCTGGAGGCTGATTGTGTCTTTAAAGGATTGGATTGGATTGGATTGGATTTTTTTTCTGCTGCTGTTGTCCCCCTCTTCCCCGAACGTCTTCATTTTGGTCAAAGGTGAGTTTTTGTATTGGCCCTGCTAATGGCTCTTGGTAGGTTTACGGTAGGCTACCATACTATATCATGATATTATTGTGTCGTATTGTGCTTATATGCTAGCTATGCCCGAATTCCAGTTCTGGCATTGAAATAGACGAGTGACTATCCATGATGGGTGAGAAACAAGAGAGGAAATACCGGTGGTGATGATGATTAAGTCATGTGCTTGGAGATAAAGGCGGTTAGTTGTGGCGCTTCCTATGCACAGACCGAAGCAAAGTTAAGTTTTTTTTTTTTTGCTATGCCTTTGTGGTTCTGAGTTTTTGCTTACACTAAAACCTTGTAACTATCTGTTTGATGTTCTTATGCCTTAAAGCAACGAAACAGTGTTCTCACGAAAACAACAAAACGCACCTCCCTGACTATCCTAAGCATTAAGCAACAGAGAAGAGATCTTATTATTCCAATATATTACGCTACGCTTTCAAACCCTCTAGAGACACATTCACGCCCTCTGTTCCCTCCGTAGTTTTAGCCAACAGCCCCCCCCCCGGCCTACCGAGCTTTTCTCGGCCAGCAACTTCCTTCCTTTAGCCTTCGCTCATCTCGCATGATGTCAGAGTCAGCCAAGTTACCCCCCCCAAAGGGATATTTTATACCGGAATGCAAACAGCTGAACAAGTAAAAACATCCCAGCGAGCAAAATCTGCACAGTAAGCACAGTGTGCCGACGCCTACAAGAGTAGATCTCGACTGGGACGTATGATTCCTCGTTCCGCTCTTGAACAATTCGCATACAAAATGGACCTCCACAAAACTATAGTAATAGGTTCGGCAGAGTATTTCCTTCCTTCCTTCCCTCCTTCCTTCCTTAATGCCTGCAGTAATCCCGAATATGTCATCTTTCTCTCTGTCCAGGAATCTCGAAATTCGAGGATTATATCATATCTATTATAGTGGGCTTTTATTAGCCTTCGGGGGTGATGTTTTTTGCTAGAGTTGACGGAAGTGGATACCGGGCGAACAAAGATGTGTGAGTGGATGTGAAGGAAAGCTACCATGAAAGATTACAGAATGTCTTTAGATAGTGATTTCATTTGTTCTGAAGTTGAAAGGTGATGAAAGGATCGACGGAGATGATTTGTGGCTTTTCTTTCCTTTATCATGATTTTGACAGTATGCAGGCGAATGGTGCTGTATGCATCGAGTGAAATGGATGAGTGTGGGAAATGATGGAATGGTTAAGATGGTTTCATTGTATCACAAGATACTCTATAATATATTCTTATGTTTTGTTAGTTTAGAAGATGGTGAGCGAACGAAGTTTCTGATTTTACCTACCCTTTTAGTCTGGCCCTTGGTTTAGTTCTTGTGTTCGGGTGTTCGACCGTCGCGCCTTTAGTCGGTCACCCCAGGGTAGCCCTTTCTCAACATTTTTGAGGCGTTAGTTTGAGGGTTATTCTATGATAGACCGGAAATGTTTTATCACACGGCCTCTGCTATCATACTGTGAGTGCTAGGATCATGCCCCCCGCCCTACAGGTCTAGGGGCATTTCTGGTGCTGACCACCGACTGGACTTTAACACGAGGGCGGCATATCGGTTTATATACGGCACGGCATGGTAAATTTTCTGGCATAGAGTAGATTATATTTCACAATAACCCTCCCCCGGCAGATCATTAATTGAGCCTGTCGTGGCTATTGTAGGTTATCAATCTCGAACCCCGAAAGCAAGTGGTATCATTCTCCAAGTTCAACCAGTCCTATGTACACAAATAGAGAAACCCTAGTCAACCCTCATAAGAAAGACATGAGCGACTACCAATACAAGTACACATGAAACGTAAAACATGCCAGACCGTATCACCGAATAATTATTATGAGAAAGAGAGAAAAGAAAAGAAAGAACGCTCTTGTAGACACCATGCCGTTATGAAAGCTCACCTCACCAAGCCTGCCAATGCTATCATAGCCCAACTAACCGACCAACCAAGCTAAAAGAAAACCCATAACCCCATAAACCCACCGTATCCCTAATGAATAAACCTTCATTATAAGAAATTAACTGAGTGCCTCTTGCCTTTCCTCTCAGCTTCGTCCTCCCCTGCTTGACTCAATGCTGCAAGGGTTCCGCTTCGGCTGTTGTGATTTCTATCCAGCCTCAATCCTTTCCATCCCTCAAGTTCACGCTCCAATCTCAAACTCTTTTCCCTTTCTTCGCGAGCCTCCCTCTCTGCCCTCCTGGCGGTCAACTGGTGCTCGGAATCAGAGGCTTGAAGATCCTCGATCGTCTTCAACAATCCTGCTAGCTTATCCTTGCCCTTGTTGATCTCTTCCTCGAGTTGAGCATTAGCCTTGTCTCTTCTCTCTATTTGCGTCTGGAGATCCCGAACTGTCCGGTCGACATTTCGTACCGAGCGTTCGCTCTTGTTTCTCTCCTTCTCCTGTTCTTCAAGCTGGGCTTCGAGCTATTTAGGGAATTAGTTAGTTTGTATCAATAGTGGGTGGGGACGTGGAGTTCATACCTCTTGAACTCTAGTGTGTAGAAATCTGATGTCGTGTGAAGTGCTTGAATAACTCTTGGTCTCTAGATCTACAAGTTTTAATTGCAAGTCTTTCGCCAGTTTTTCTAGTTGAGCCTTTTCCTTGTGAAGGCTAACATTAGTCTGTCTTTCAGCAGCAATATCTCTCTGTGTCTCGACTGCTAATGCCTCCGCACGACGCATCTTCTCTACCGCAGAAGAAGTAATATCCTCCTGCTGTTGAAGAGAGCCCTTGAGTTCGAGAAGCTCCCTATCCATCCCAGCTGCGTTACGCATCGACGGGCTGTCACTATTGGCCAAGTCCTCAAGCCGCTGACTAGCTTCAACCAATCTCTGCTCCAAACTACGCTTCTCCTTTTGCAACATGTCTCTCTCGCTAATCACCTCGTCGACATTGGCACGGAGGCTACGGACCTGGGCAAGGAGAGATACGACGCGACCCTGAGCCTCATTGTGCGCTGCCACGGCATCTTCGTGGGACTGAGAAAGATCTTGGAGCTTAATTTCGAGGCGAGATTTTTCCTTTGCCCACGTCGAGCTATTAAGAACCTCATCGTCCCATTTTGCCCGGAGATCCTCAACTTCCTCTCGGAGGTTTCTGGGGAACTAGGGTCAGCGTACGCCGTGGGAAGACGGATACAGGACAAAGGGAACATACCTGTTTTCTTGCCTGACCTGGATAACATTTTCTCTTTCAATTTCCAACTCGCCAGTCAGTGTTGATAATTCGGTCTGATACTTCTTTCTAGTTTGCTCCATAGAGCTCTCTTTGTCCTCCAGATCGATGGCCCTTCTGCTTCTGTAGTCATCTAACTCATTCTGGAGCCTCTTTTTTGCTTGGACGGCTGCAGACAGATCTGCAGAGAGGTCTTCGACTTTCTCCTCGTAATGTTGGTTTTCCCTTTGGAGGTCTTCCACAAGTTGATCAAGGTGCCTCCTCTCCGCCAGTACGGATGCGGCAGTCTCCTCTGTCTCCCGTGCCTGACTCTTGGCGAACGTTTCGGCCCTAGAGGCCTTAAGAACCGATATTTCTGCCTGCTCGAGTTTGCAGAAATACTCTTCGCTTCGTGACCTGTAAAGATTCAGGCTTGCGGTGAGGTCGGCAGCCTTGGAGGCCTCCGCGTCCAAACGGATCTGCAAATCCGCAAACTCGTTGAGTAGCTGGGCCCTACTAACTTTATCCTGTTGTTGAATTGATAGAGCATCGTCAAGCTCGGCTTGGGTCTCGCGGAGGTCATTCTCGATTGCGGTTTTAACCGCCTTGATCTTCTCAAACTGGTCTTTGGCTCTGGAAAGGTCGGAGACGGTTTCGCTATAAACCATCGCCAAATGACGGCGCGATTGCTCCTGAGTGCTAATGAAATCGTATAATTCCTCATGGCTCTTAGCTTGAACCTCTTTCAAAGATAGCTCTATTTGATTCATAGAGGCTTCCAGTGCGGAGTTCTTCTGATCCGATTCGTCAAGCAAATCATGAAGTCGGCTATTTTCACGCTCTAGCTTAACTGCTCGTTTGGCGGATGGACTCTGTTCGGTAGTGTTCTCTTTTGCTGCTGCTCGATCTAGTTGTGCCTGCAAATGCTTGACCTGCATTTCCGAGAGCTGTAATTGGTTTTGAACCTCTTCAAGCTCGGCGGCAAGATCCATTCTCCTCTGGAATACCATTGTATCCATCGTCTTGTCTGTCTTTCCAGAATCGAAACCCTCCGCCGCAAAGTTAAGAGTCCTTCGTGTAGGAGTTGACTGGTTGGAATAGGGTTTGTTATTTAGTGCTCTGCTGAAAGGCCTTGGGGATCCATTGGACGGGAGGTGATTCTGATTCATCTCATCGAAGAGCGCGCGCTTAGACGAGGAATGCATATTATCTATCTCCACCATCTCGTCTTGATGCCTCTTTCTTAGGTCCGCAAGCTCTTTCTCGACACGGGCCCGCCTCTCATTAGCAACCCGGAGAGCTTGGTTCGACTCTTCCAACTTCATGGCAAGGTCCACAGACTGAGCAACGCTTGTCCTACCCGATTCCCAGTTCTTAGGTTGTTCGCCCTGTGGGCTGAAAACCTTCTGCAGAGCAAGCAGCTGTTGATGACAGTCTTCAAGCTCAGAGTTAGTAGTTGTCAATGCATTCTGGATCTGCCGTGTGTTCGCCTGGGCTTGTGACTTCGATTGTCTCTCCCTCTCTAGGGTCCTGTTAGCCTCAGCAAGCTGAAGTTGAACAGTTGAGACAGTCTTTTCTGCATTCCTAGTCGTCTTGTGCTCGCGCGCAACCTCATGATTCAAATCCTCCAAATTCAGTGAAAGCTTCTCCTTTTGTTTCTCGAGAGCACGGATCTGTATTTGGGTGTCCTCGTATTGCTTCCTTAATCTTCGACACTCTTCATCGGCTTTGGACTTCTCAGCTGTTAAGGCAACAATCTTATCCCGGTACTGCTCACTCGCCTTCGCATTAGCTTTGCTGATCTCAAGGTTCTTTTGCTGAATCTTGTTTTGCAGAGCGCGATTGTCGTTTTCAGAGGCCAGGAGCCTACTCTTCACGGCATTGACCTCGGATTCGGTCCGTTTCCTTGAGCTCTCGTAGGCCTGGCGTGCTGAATCTTGTTCACTCGCGACTCTTATGAGTCGTGTGACCTCAGTAGCGAGCCTCTTACGCTCCGCTTCACCAATAGAAAGTGCTTCTTCTTTAGCCTTAAGATCCCTTTCTAGTCTTGCTTCTTTTTCCTTTGCTTGTCGGGAAAGGCTCTTCTCAATCTCAGATTCTGCCCGGGTCCTAGCATTTTCAGCCTCTGCGAGGCGATCTCTCGCAATCTTCAACTCGGCCTGGATGCTTCTCTTTTCCTTCTCTGATTGGGATCGTGCTTCAAGAGCGCGCCGGAGGGTGTCTTGCTGCGAATAAAGTTCTTTTTCGATGGTTACCTTCGCAGTGCTCACAGCATCATGGTCCCGCATGAGGTTGTTGAATTTGTGCTCACTAAGAAGTGCAACATCGGCCCTAGATTGGCGCTCTTTGTTTAATTCTGTCTGTAATGCGGAGAGCTCTTCTTTCATCTCTTTGATCTGCTCATCCAGAAGACGCCGGCCCTGCCCAGACTTATGATCTTCTGATATTTTTGCCTCCAGGAGTTTACGCGCATCGGCAGCTTCCTTCTCTAAGCGGGCCATCCCATGTTTCAAGGTTTCCACTTCAGATGTGGCGCTTCGAAGTCTCGATAATATATCGTCGTGCTTCTGTGTCAATTGACGTCTCTCATCATCAAACGCCTTTTGCTCAAGTTCCATCTTCTTGAGATCAGCGTGAAGGAGCGAAAGTTCACTCTCCTTACGACGAACAAGATCTTCATATCCGGTGGAGGTAGAGGATAGATCCGAGAGCTGATCCCTAAGTTTTCTATTCTCATCAACTAACTCCCTTATTTGCTTCTGCCCCTCTTGCAAGCTCAAATTCTGTTTTCGACGTTAGTTAGATAATAGTAACGGCATCGCACTGAGACATACCGTTTGAGCAAGCTTCTCATCTAACTCATGATCTGATTTCCTCAAAGCTTCCTCGTAGTCGTGTATCTTCCGTTCTTTAAGAGAAAGATGGCTCTTTAGCAAATGCACCTCCTGCTCTAGCTTATCCTCGAGATCGCTTCTCTCGGCGCTCTGTTTTTCGGCTGCTTCAAGCTCGCGATCTAGAAACTCCAATCTCGCCGCCATCTCACGTTTCTCATCTTCGAGCTTTGCAATCAGATTCCCTGCTTGCTCCAATTCCTTTCTCCAAACTTCCGCCTGCTCATCCGCCTTCTTTTTCGCTGACATCAATTCGTCTACCTGGTCCTCCAATACATCCTGGTCATCAAGAGCACCCGCAAGTTTCTCACTCAACTCCGCCTCCCGCTGTTGCATTCTCTTAAATATTTCTTCTTTATCCAATGCAAGAGCTCTCTCGCTCTCCAGAGTCTTTTGAACCCTGTGCAGCTCTGAATCTGCCTTCCTCCTCTCCTCCTCAAGCTTTTGTCGATTCTCAGCTTCAGCTTGCATATGCGCTTCCATCTTCTGAATCATCTCATCCCTTTTCTTGACCTCACTAGAGGAATGAGTGGCTCCGAGCAGTGGTTTCATCTTCATAAACAGCTTCCACCAAGGGCTTTCGCAAAGGTCGAGATACACGTGTAGATTCCGCTGGATGATCATCGTTGCTTCGGCCCGGTATAGCCTTTTACTGGCAATCTTTCTTTGTAGATATCCTCTGGCGATACTCTGGAAAGCTGTCACTATCTTTCGTACCAAGGTATCTCTCTGCTCTTCCAACTCGGCCAATACTCCTGCGCGAAAAAAGACTTTTGTCAAGCCAACTCGGAAGAAAGAAACATCGAGATTAAGCTGTTGTAACATGAGTTGACAAGCTTTTTGGCCCTCAACATATCCTTTAGGGATCTTCGGTGTCAGGACTTCATATCGCTGTCGGAACTCTGCAAACGGCAGCCTGTTCGGGAATCCCGTTCTCGCAATCCTTATCCCTTCCAATACACCATTGCACCTAAGTTGGTCCAGAACGAGTGGCGCATTTAACTTCTTGGGCCTTTTCTGGTGATTAGGTATAATGCATCGCACGAAGTGGGGATGAGTTGAATGAAGTTGAGCCATCAAACTTGTCAACTGTTCCTTGTGTCTTTGGGCCACAGTGCGGAATAACCCCTTCTTCACACGACTCTTAATAACGTTGCCTGCCTCGCTCGCATCCTCGGCATATTCGACGAAGAGTGAGGAGATATGGCTATCGTGAGAAGCAGCCAAAAGCCTCGTAATGTTCTCATTCAATGGATCCTTATTTTTCTCCAACCATCCTTCAGTAGAATATTCAACTTCGGCGGCATAATGGGTAAGCATAAACCCTTGTTTCAGTAAAGATCGCTTGTATTTTGGGGTTTTGCGATCCCAGAGCGAGTGTAATTTCTCGGTGAAGGACTTATCGGTGGCCTTGGGCATCACACAGTCTTCGTCAAGGCAGGAAAAGATACCGATAGGCTGGTGACGCAAAGTGTTAGCAACTGCAGGCAGAGTTAAGATGTCTTACTTACATTGGGTAGTTCTATAAGATCGATGGTTGGCTGCAAATCGTGTCCGAAATCGATGAATTTCCATTCAATCTTCTCCTTTGCATATTCCTCCTGCTCCAAAACAAACATGTGGTGATTAAAGAATTGTTGCAGTTTTTCGTTAGTATAATTAATGCAAAGTTGCTCAAAGCTGTTGGACTAAAAGTTTTGGAAGATCGTGAGCTGTTGGGTTCGCAACGATATCAGATAGATATACCTCAAAAATTTCGAAACCAGCAATATCCAAAACCCCAATAAAACTATCGCCATCGCCCTTTGTATCAAGCTTATTATTAACCATCTCAACAAGTCTACCAAATCCTCTCTCATATAAGCCTTTGGCAAGAGCATCAAGACTATGTTTTACTTGCTCAGCTGTCCTTGATTGGTTGACCCACTCTCTCCCCGCCCTTACTCTGGGCTTGAGCAGTCCTTTAACAAAGCCATCCAAAGGTATTCCCAGTACGTGGCACAATTTTTCGGCCTGGTTAGGATTCATTAATCGTGCGTCTTCGCTGCCACGGCGCTCTGGGACAACATGGATATTTCCAATGTGCAAAACTGCAGCTATGACCCGAAGAATTGAGATCTGTTCGTCGGGACTAAAACCCATAATCTGGAAAGCCTCCATCAGTGACCGGAATTCGTCTGTGTCATTGACACCCGCTATCGAATTGTTACTGTCTTTGGTGTAATTCCATGCGTCGATGCCCTCGTCACCCAACAGATACAGATCTTTCATTTGTTTACTCGCTCCCCTCAAAAGCTGGTAGAAAACATGATAATTTCTCTCCTCCCCCCCCTGCCGTACAACTCTACTTTTCTCAAGCAGATACCAATCAATGAAAGCGCCGGCGATGTGCCCAGACCTTGTGAATTCGATCCGTATGAACTTGCCAAATCGTGACGAATTGTTATTCCGAAGAGTTTGTGCGTTCCCGAAAGCTTCAAGAATGGGATTTGCTCTGAGAATTTGAAGCTCCAGTGTCCCAAGCTGTCGTGATGACGAATTGTCAGAGGCAACTGCGGCCAAATATTGTATGACCTTTTTAGTATTCTCAGTTTTTCCCGCTCCAGATTCTCCTCTGTTAGAAACGTTAGCAACCCTGCAGGCTAGGTTCTTAAATTATATGTACTAACGTTACCAAGATACTTTGATTTTCTCTCATCTCTAGCATGTTTCTGAAAGCTGCATCGGTGATAGCAAATATATGAGGCTTGGTATCCTCTCTTGACTGATTTCTATACATAGCTATGTATTCATTATTATATATGGGTAGCGTGCAATAAGGGTTTACTGTCACTAAAAACAAGCCCGAATATGTCTTCGGAACGAAGCAGCATCAGTTTTTGAACAAGTATGAGTTCAATTTGCACCAAACTTACGTATATCAAGTCGGCCTGGTACCGCAATTGGAGGTTATACACCACAGAGGCTTCATTCAAGTGTGTAAGCTCAGCCATGTCGTCGGCTTTGTCAAACTTGACCGGGTTAACCTTATCGACATTGTCCGAGTGCACTATCCGCTCCTAATCGCGGCCTTAGATCAGCAAATACTCATGCGAACGCAATTTTAAGCCGGAAGATAGAGCTGGACCAAGAGAACGAGGAACGCAGCAACAAATATCTTCGACAACATTTCTTCGGCATACGTACTGCGCCATCATCGCATCTGATTGTGAGTGTTCCATCCTCATCCAATACCACCTCCCCTTTCACAAAAGCCCTCTCCGGATCTCTAACCCATACCCATCTCCTTCCGGAGAAATCATTACTCTCTCCTGCGATGCCAGCGCCCAGGCTAGCAGTGCTATTCCGTCTCTCATCCGTAGATTTAATGAAGTTGGGTGCAAAGGTTCCTGGCATGCCCTTCGGAGCAGAGCCACTTCGGTTATGCCGTGGAGGGATAGTGGAAAGAGTTGGGGGGAAAGAAGACAAAGATTGCCGGTGGATCTTATTTGGCGGAGTAGGTGCTAATGGCACCGATGGTGCAGGAAACGATGAAGGAGATAGCGATGGTCGAGGTGGCGAAGAAGACAATGACGGTATGGACAAGTCACTGGAAGGCACCGGGGTAGCTACTGCTGCTGGAGAGGGAGGTGATACCTGACCATTAGAAGTAGAGGATGGAGACTTCTTGTGGGCTCCAGGAGCAGGGCGGCGCTGTTGCCATGATAGTAGGGCAGGGGGATTTTGCGGAGGGGTAAATCCGGAGGTGGTGTAATGATTGAAACCGGACATGGCAGTCCGGGAAAGCGAGGGAAGGCAATTCCTAGTTATAAAAAGAGATTGAAGTTGAATGGCATATGCCAGTTAAGAAGCTAAAGAGTGAGAAATGAAGTACGGAGTGGGGGGTGTATGTATCTGTGAATGGTGTTGATGAATGATGGAGGGAAGTTGTGCTCTAGAGCCTCAGCTTCCTCATGCTTAAGGTTAAGTTAAGTTTGCGTTGGCAAGTTGCATCAAAACATAAACAAAGGGCTCTATTTGTACTAGCCTAACAATAACCGAACCTTGGCGGAGTTTTTTGCCCCCCTTTGCTGACTCGATTAGGATAAGCAGGAATTGCCTCATTTAGAGCATTTAAGGGAAAGAACAGTCAAGGCACTTTCGTAATTTACTCTATTCTGTTATTATTCAACCTCGACTCATTTGACCTCGATCTCTCTTTTGCAATCAGTGCCATCGCACCTCCGACACCAAAACTTCGGCGCTGCGTGCACCACCTTGAAAGAAGAATCTACCCTGGAGCAAAACATTTGCTCGGGGCCAGGAATTTGCGGGAAGATAATAACGATTCCGCCGACAGTGGAAAGATACCCTAGGCCAGACAAAAGCAAAGAAAGTAAGAAAAGGCAGGACGGAATACGGTGGACACAGGAGCAGGGCCACCTCCACAACCTACAGGTGTTGGGACTTCAAATATCGAGGGCCGGTTCACATAACCTCTAGTCGCACTTTTTACTCACTAACCCTAGCTTACTTATAGCACAATCTTTACCCAACCTAGCCCAAGGGATCCTCCTTCAAGCGTCTTCACTCGCCGCTGCCACAACCACCACCTTCCACCACTCCTTTCCCACTCCATTCCCCTTTGCACAACTTTTCTATTTTTCAACACTGTTTATTTGTTTCAAGTCATAGAGCACAAACACGCGCGCAAAGTATTGACGCCGTCCTCTGGGAGTGATGACGAGTTATCCTCCCACTCCCGCCTTCGGCGGATTTCCCTCTGTACTAGTCAACACCAATCGAAAGACGAGCGCCAACACCAGTAATACCACAAACAGCCCAACTCCGCCAGCTACGCGTTCTCCGGGTTATCTCCCGAAAGCTATGAGTAACACCCCTCACCTATCATCATTCACAGCACAAATTCCCGGCATTAATCCAGTCCTTCCAGGATTGGATGAACTCGTCGAGCGAACTGACAGGGCTCTAGTCGAAGATAGAGAAGAAGGCGAACTCACTGATATCGAGGGAGACGGCCAAGGCGCTATCATTAACGACATGCCAAATAGCATTAGAGGCAAGCAACGGGCTCGAGAGGAACAACAAGTTTTTGAAACCTATGGTAATTGGCGCTTCACATACTCCAGTTATGCCAGCACTAATTTCTATCCCAGCACCGAGACTCGATAGTCAAACCCAATCACACTCATCAAATATCCCTTCATCCTCATGGTAGGCTCTTTGATCGAATACTCATTCGTGTATACTAATACTGGGCGGCGTTGAAGGGACGACTCTTATAGACCCTTAAACGGTCCACGGCCGCGGGGCAATCATGCACTTGGGTTCAAACTCGGACATGCTTCTCAATCCCCCGCTCAGCTGCCGACCCTTCCCGGTAATGAACCATCTTATAGCCGAGGGTGGCCTACAGATTTTCAGTATCGACCGATCGAGTCGCACGAAAAAGGTATATTAGCTTTATATTCTGCCTTTGCTACCTCGCCACATTTTTGCCCTTTCTTCCAATGCGGTGTTGAATGGGTGGGTTGCTCCTTGCTTACACTTGTGCTTTTACTTACAGAAAATCTTCAACATAAACCCCTGCCCTTCTCTGAACCTGAGCCACTGCCCCCAACGGGTCCTCAACATCAACCTCAACCTCATAAAAGCGGTACAGGTGTTCCTTTATACCCTGTGATGTCACAGACCGTCTCTCAACTTTCAATTGAAGCGTTACTCAGTAATCCCGAGGCTCTACGCAAGGAAACTGAAACCGCCGTTTCGAATATGCTCCCTTTAAAGGTGACATTCGAAAATATGGTTGAGGAAGGCATCAGTCCAAGTGTCCTTAGAAAGGTTTTTACAAGAATAGGTTTCCCGGTTCCGGTTGAGACCATTTCCCCGTCTCCAAGTGCAGATATCAACGCCACCCAAGCAGCCGCCCAGCAGAACGCTGGACAACCGGTCATACCAACTCCACCCCAAAGAACCGAGATTGAGCGAAATGCCCAGATGATCCGAAGGCAGCTAGAGAAGGCCGCTCGTGATAAAGAGCGTCGAGAGGCTGAGGCAAGAGCTGCAGAATTGGTTTCGGAGAGAGAAGCAGCCAGAGCGGAGGCTGAGAAAACGAAACGGTCTGCAGAAGTTGAAGCAAAGAAGGAAGTTCTGAGAAGAAAAATAGGAGAGTTAAAACTCCCAGCAAAAACTCTTTCTCACGCTTCAACATCGGTTTCCTCGACGCCTGCTGTTGCGGCTATTGCCAGACCCTCCGTGGACGTTCCGCGCATTCCGGGGCTCTCCTTTGGCGTGCCTGGCGTGGGCATACCAAGCAACCCACTCACCGAGTTAACGGGCCAGGAAAATGAACACATTGATACAGTTATGAAGGATTCGCCCCTCCTGGAACCCAAGCCTCTTCCGGTGATTTCTACATCCGCTGTAGGCTTAACCGCTTCCACGACTGTTGCAGTCTTATCTCCGGCTACGCCTTTGGAACGCCCACTTAATGTGCGCAAAAAGAGGCCAGTCGCATCCGATTTGTATTCTGAGCCCCAGCCCGCCAAACGTAAGTTCGGTGAACAGCGCTTCGGGAGACTCATTATTGAGGTCTCAGATGACGATGAAGGGACTGATGAAGCTGATGATGATGATGATGATGATGGCGATGACATTGGACATGATGAGGCAAGAACCTCGAGATCAACGCCTAGTGGCGCTCGCCCTCCCGGGCCGATCGAGCATGTCCAAAGAAGAAGCGCAAGTACCGTGAATGTTAGTGTAGCACTGCGTTCCGTGAATACAGCTCCCCCTGGGACCCTCAACGCAGGCTACAGAAACGGGTCAGGAGGTACCCATGCCAAAATAGCTTTGCAATCTAAGATGGAGGAAATTGAGACACTCAAGCGAGCCATTCAAGAAGCGCAACACAAAAAGAAACTTGCCGCAAAGCGTAGTGTCTCAACTCCAACATCAGCTGACACGCCAAATAGTGGTAGTGTAGTAACGCCGCCTTCTGACAATCAATCCAGGCCTGCAGGAGCAGAAGTCTCCAAAAACATAGCAGGTGGTGGGGCATATTTAGCAGATAAGGGCCAGCAACACCAATCTCCTTCGGCCAAGGAAAAGGAGTCACTGAAAGAAGCTAGTCAAGAGAAACTTAAACTTTTACTTAAGGAACTTGAGGAGCTCGAAGCCGCGGAAGAGGCCGAAAAGAGAAAGCAAGCGGAATCCGAAATAGCGGAGAGGAAGAGAAGAGCAGAGAAACAAGAAAAGAAGAAGAAACTTGAGACCATTGAAGCTGCCAAGATGGAGAGTAGGGCAGCAAGGCAGAAACTCAAGGAGGAGATGGAGAGAATTGAGAAAGAGGAGATGGAGATTGAAGAAAAAAAGCTTTTGCTCGAAAAAGAACTGGAGACACTTGAACACGCCAACGGCAGCGGTTTTACAACAGTTGAAGGCAGCACCGAATCCATTAATGAAGCACTCAAGAGGAAAGCTGCTGAAATTGAAAATCTGAAAAGGCGTATGGAGTGTACTGAAGAAGGTAAGCGAGCCCTAGACACCCTCTCGGCCCAAAAGGCCCTCTATTCTCTTCGCTACGCCCACTATAGGGTCACTTTGACTGCGGTCACAAACAGGGAGATAATCCGGCAGAAGTCACGAACGAACGCTTATGCATTGACCTCGACTACAGATGATAAAATGGACCCCGAGAGCCCCCCTCCTGGCCCATCTTCCTTACAGAATAGTCAAGCTTTGTCGCTTTCCCCCAAGCCCCCTCCTCACCCTCAGGAATTTCCAATTCCTACCCAATCCATTGATAACCAGCATTCATTGGCCAACAACAGCTCTACAGCAAGCGTAGGAAATAGACCAGCAATCTTCCACAAAACCACTTCGCCTGATGTATCGCCCAATGAGATACAGGCTTCCAATCAACTCCAGTCTCAACAGGCCGCAACTCTAGCTCCTGCAGCTCAACCCTTTGAAACGAGCCCGCATGATGTGATGGATGTTGACGATAAGAGCGCTTCAAAGAGCAGCCAAGCCAATAATCATGAGTCGGATATGGACATCGACATGGATGCTGATATTGAATATATGGACTCTGTTCATGGAGACGTTGCTAATGATGATCCGTCTTCCGGCTCATCGACAACTTCAAGCTCCTCTAGTGAAAATGATTCTTCTAATGAAGAAACTACAGCAGGACCGCAGATTCAGAACAAGCCGGCGAAACATAATGAAACAAGCCCACAAGTCGCTCGCGCAGTAGTTACAGGACAATCTCTCAAACCACCTCAAGATGAGGCTTCGGTCAAGAACACGTCTGGTGAGGCTAATGTATCTAGAATAGTCCCCGAGCAAAAGAGCCACCGCGCCACCGACGAGGTCGTGGCTAGTAGCAAGGTTTGCCCCAACGTCTAATTCCATTTTTGATGACTTGTTTTTGTAATTCTATCGTTCGCTAACCACGAATTTCATCGTAAAATTCTTTTGCGTTTGTGGTTCTGAACTTTATAGACTTGCACTCACCTTAAATCACCTAATGACGTCTTCACTAAATACGTTTCACCCTTATCAATTTTCAAGTCATTTCGCTACCATCCCCGATATCTCGAAATGGTTCCTGGTGGATACAAAAGCCTCACATACACGAACCGCATCCAGCCACTCAAGCAGATGTGTATGTTTGAATTTAATGGTGGTATATGTAATGATCGAACCTGTTCGAACCAACATTTCAGAGAACTTGAAGTATCCGGTATATCTCCTCTCTTTTTGAATGCCCCTTGGCTAATGGAAGACAACCAGATGCCGATATTCTTATTGAGTTAGCCTCCGCAAAAGAGGGCAAGACAGAAGCCGAACAGGCGCTTTATAACCAAGGCCTCAGGGAGGAGATAGAGAAGCTAAAGGCTCAAGGGATTAAAGACTTCATGACAGTGATCGCCGGAATCGTGGCGTACCGCAGAAAGTTCTTGGGAGACGAGTCCAGAGTCCTTAAATTACCCTGATACGCACTTAACCACCTTAAAATTTCCTAGATTCATTAGCATTGTATAGCTCATTGCATAAGCATTATTCTAGTTTACCACCGCATTTATGGGCTTGTTGCAAAAACGGCTACGTCTCAAATTACTTTCCTGTATTATTATTATTACTCTCACTCCGCGTATTCACCCACCCCTCAACACTCGCTCTAGTACATAGGCATCCTTTCCTTTATTATTCCCTCTTATCTATGCTAGTTTTCATAAGTCCATCGTAATATGGGGTTTCCGTTCCTTCTTTTTAGCTGCCGAAAATTCTATCTTCTAATGTCGTTCTGTGTTTCCCGATATTACACTTTCTTACTAGGTTTCGGCTGGCTGGAGGACAGAGGTTATTATAAGTCAGATGAGACCCTCACGAGGAACCTCTCTAAATGGAAGCAGAGGAAACCGTAGGGAAAAGATGGTAGGTATGGTGAACGCCTTCTATGGGCGCTGATGCTCCGGCAAGGTGCCGCGATACAAACATAATAAACAATTTCATCCATTATGCGGTTCTATTAGGCTCGTGTGATACCCCGCAAACCGGGACATAAACAACTCCGCTTTCCACATCAAACCCATCAAGAGTCTGCAGATTACCATCATAAATTAAAATAACCAATAACCTCTGAGCCAAACTTGATCAACTAACGGCTTCTCCATCCCCATCCTCACCCTCCTCCAGTTGGGCCAACGACGCAAGATCTGTAGAGCCCCCTCTCTTACGTTTTCCACCTCCACTGCCAGCACCACTTCCATTTGCCCACCCAGTTACATCCTTTCGAGCCATGAGCTGCAATTCGAGGACTCTACTCCGACTCTCCAATTTCCTATTCCGGTCATCAAGCCTTTCAAGCTTTTCCTCTAACTTTTCTATTTTAGCCTCCAGTTTCTCGATCTGCTTGGCTTTCTCTTCATTGATACGCTCGAGCACGTTCACCAGCGAAGGGCTTTCTGCAGGTCGAGGAGCGGCCGTTGCCATAGGCGTCGCAGGCACAGCTCTTCCTCTAGGTCGTTTTGCTGGCGGCAGTGGTAGAGGTGTTGAAGCAGGAGGCTGGTTTTCGCTAAACCGGTTCGCCAGGGAAGCTCTATCAATCGGGTAGGATGGACCAGCGGTTGCAGCGACGAGGCCCGGATCGTAGCTAGCTTCAAGATCTGTATCGTCTTCATTCCCCATATTTTCCAGACCCCCGATCACCGGCACATCCACACCCCCTCTCTCCTCTGTGTCCCACGCATATTTGCCTGTGTCTTGCGCGTAGTTGTAGGCCGCCATCCCAGGAGCATTACCAACGCGGGATTCCCTACCCCCTCAGTGTTAGGTGGTGCAGTATTCATACCTTCTATTCGAAGCTTATAACGTACCATTGTTTCTTCAAGCTATCGAGAGTGCGCTTTTTGTAACCATTCCTCTGTACCCAAAGATTGTACTCACCGAGGACTCCAGCCCAATCCGTCTCGGTTTCAACTGGATGGTGAGCTCTGAGGAGCCTCGAGAGCTCTGCTATCTCTGCCTCCGCAAAATCGCTCTTGACCCAGGGGTTTCTAGGTCTTTTGATTTTGTTCCCTGTTGCATTTCGATCTTCCGCCGCCACTTCGGCTGCTTCCCGATCTCTGGCATCAATCTCAACTACCGTCATGCGCTCCTCCGGACTCAGTCCCGGGCACTCGTCAATAAGGTGTCGAGTACGATCTTCAGACCTTCCTTTAGGTATCTTTTTTTGGCATTTGAGGCAGGTAACTTGGTATTTGTTTGAACGGTTGAGGAGCGGCGTGTCCTTGTTGAAATATTCTCCCCATTTAAAAGGTCGGGGCATACTCGAGTACGGTAGTTGTTGGATCAGTTTGGTCTACTCTGTCGGATTGAAAGCGCGAGCTTCTTCTATTTTTTTATCTCGTATTTTCCCTTTTGTTCTCCTTATCGGAGACCGCAGCAGAGAAGAGCAGGGGTGGGGTGATTTCGCTAGGATGCACAAAAATATGCAGAGAGGATTTTGGGAATATTGCCGAGGGCGACCGGGTTCTCTGGATAGAGTTTGGCAGAATCCTCTAATGTTTGTTGTATTCTTGGGGCGAAGGGTTTGGTTGCGTATTTTGCCTTACCGGAGGCCAGAGGCTGGTTTGTGGCTGGCAGAAAATAAAATAAAATGCGTCACAAACAAACCAGTCAGGACTCTGGAGGCAAAATCGCAGATCAATTTTTAAGCTCTCACCAAGCATCACTCGAAACGCGACCCCACCATCGCATTCCCCTTTTACCATAGCTTAGACACACCAAAAGTAGATTAGGGTAGGGTACCTGGCGGGGAAAAATTGTTTGTTTTCGCCCAGGACTGTTTATTGAGCCTCCCTTCCCTTCCAGCAACCTTCCACCTGCCTGCGGTGCGAGCTCTTTTCAACTTGCAGCAGTTTCAATCAAAACACCACCGCAATGTCTTATCGAGCACTCGCTTATCGATCCCGTGCAGTGCATTTTATCAGTCTCAATGTCCGTGCGGTGGGACCAATGGCCTCCTTCAGGCGTGTCATCATCCCGCATCGCTCACACCTGCTTTTACAGCTCAATGGACGGAATGCTCCACTCGCCGCGTCTCCATTCTCAACAATAACCTCGCACGGCCGGGGGAATTTGAATATGGAAGAAGCAGAAGATATCTATGGCCTTGACTCTATGGATGAAGCTCAATTCTCGGAATTTAGGACAGACGAAGGGGGCGAGCCCGCGGAGCCTACCACCCACAGTGAGGAGACTAAGAAAAAAAAGTATAAGGGGAAGCGGAAGAGATCTGATTCAAGTAACTCTAGGGGAATCGACCCCAGTGGGGATGCTAAGAAGGAAAAGTACAAGGCGAAGTGGAAGAGATCTGATCCAAGTAACTCTAAGGGAATCGACCCCAGTGGGGATACTAAGCAGGAAAAGTACAAGGCGAAGTGGAAGGGCTCTGATTCAAGTAACTCTGGGGGAATCGACCCCAATGATACTACCGTATATCCAACCACTTCAGAGCTTGCCCATAAAATTATGAGAAAGACTTGGGGATTCGATGAATTCCGTCAGAGACAAGAGGAGGTTATTTCTAGATTGATCCATGGAGGGAGCGCAGTCGTCGTTTTTCCCACAGGTGGTGGTAAGAGTTTGGTTTTCCAAATTCCCGCTTTGGCTCTTGACGAGTATGACGAGAGCATGGGGCGAAAAAAGGGAGGAATCTCGATTGTCGTCAGCCCTTTGGTTGCTCTAATGAAGGTTTGTCATTTGATATCTCAATGTGGGGAAATGTTGAGTTTTTTAACGTAGTGGTATTTTAAAAGGATCAAGTCGAGGCTCTCCAAAAGAGGGGCGTAAAAGCTGCGGCCATTGATTCTACACAGACACGCGAATCTGTCCTTAATACTTATGATCTTTTGAGGAAGGGAGAGCTGAAATTACTGTAAGCTCATACGATGATATCTTGTTTGATTCCAACTGACTAGCCTCTGACCTAGCTATTGCGCACCCGAACGTCTCAACAACGAAGGTTTTGTTGAAACAATTAGGCACACCCGTGTTCGCTTAATAGCTGTTGACGAAGCCCATTGTATTTCCGAGTGGGGACAGGCATTTAGACCTGATTACCTCAAGGGTCAGTCTTCATTCTCGCTATAAGGCTTCACTGCTGATTACATTTTGGTGCTATAGTTGCTCGGTTTGTCAAGGAAATGAATGCAGAGAGAGTTTTGTGTCTAACTGCTACTGTAAGTTGCCGTCTATCCTATAGGGACCCTATATTTCGACACCATTACCACTTTATCCAAGTCGAAATGTCAACGCAGTAAACTCATAATAAACTAACAATTCGTCTTAAGGCTACGCCAAAAGTCTGCAAGGATATCCTTGAGGGCTTCCATGTTCCGGAGAGTGGGCTATTTAAAGCCCCTACTTATAGAGAGAAGTAAGTGCCTATTGTTCAAGGGCCGGTTATGTTATATTCTCTCGTGGCCTATGGATGATTGGTTTTCTGACGATCCCCCTTAGTCTTCAACTTCTGACAGAGACCTTTGACACAATTGAGGACAAACTACCCAGGCTAGTCAATTTCTTAAATTCGAATCCCGGAGCATCCATTGTCTATGTCACCACTCAAAAGGTCAGCCTCTACTTGCGATTTCCCACCTATAACCTAGTCTCTTTGCTTCCCTTTTTGCACAGATGCGATTCTGATACGCTTTCCTAGCAAGCCGAAACGGTAGCTCAAGCCTTGGGCGCAGCTGGGGTAACGGCATTGCATTATCATGCTGGCATGGAAACAGAGAAAAGATCGTTAGTTCAAGACGAATTTATGGGCCGGAACGATTTAACGGTAATATTACGGGACAAGTCCCGTACACACTATTATTGCCCTGCTAATCGTCCTGTTTGAGATTAGATTGTTGCCACGATTGCTTTCGGTATGGGCATTGATAAGCCCGATATCAGGAATATTATTCATTACGACTTCCCGCGTAGCTTAGAAGGCTACAGGTATGCAATTAGCTTGGACAGCCCCTACCTCTGAGTTTATCTAACGACCACAGTCAAGAAATTGGGCGCGCAGGCCGTGACGGCCTTCCCAGCAAGTGTATGCTTTATCTCTGTGGAGTGGACTGGGCCCAGCGTGAAATCTTTTGCCGTCTGGATTTACCAAGCAAAAAGAATGTTGGCAATCTTCTAAGGAATCTGTTCGCATCGAACGAGGGGGCTGAGGCTGAAGATGTTATCGAGGCGAGCGCCAACGAGCAAAGCCAGACTTATGATATCAAAGTCTGTTTCTTGGAATCTTCTACATCTAAATCTTCAAGACTAATAGTGCAAACTAGGTAAACTCCCTTAACCTCCTCTATTCCCAGCTTGAGCTTCGCTTCGAGCTTTTACGAGCCATCACACCAAAGTACTCGAAATACTACTTTCTTCCGTCCGACTCTTTTATCAGCCTTGTCGGTGCCGACGAAGATCCCATCGCAGGGATTATCTTAGAAGACATCAAAAAGAGAAGTAGCAAAAGGGCAAAGGTGAGAACGGTGGATGTCGATCAACTCAGCGAGGAAAATGGGATTGAGCGCGGGGAGCTGGTCCTCAGAATACAGAGCTGGTCGGATCAGGGACTGATAGAATTGAAACCCGGGGGGGTTATCCAACGCTATCGTATGCTCAGACCATTCCCAAAGGATGAAGCAGATATCCAAGCATTGGTCGACAAAGCTTATGAACAGATGGAACATCGCGAGATGGATGATCTCGAGCGCAGCAAAAAGGTGATTAACCTCACGACTAGTCCTGGATGCATTGCGCTGGGCCTGGCAACGCATTTTGGTGACGAGGGCTCAGTTGGTGAGAAGGGCTGCGGGAAATGCCAGTTCTGTCTCACAGGGGAGCCACTTGTAATGTCAGATCCTATAATTAAGAGGAGTCCAGCCGATCCCAGTCGGATCAAAGTGATCTTAGACGCCTGTAGAGTGCGGGATGATCCCAGGTTATTGGCAAAGGTCGCATTCGGAATACCGAGCCCCCGAATCGCCAAGGAGAAATGCGGTGGTAGGAACCCCATATTTGGCAGTATGGCTGATTGCGACTTTGACGTATGGCTTCCCAAATATAACCACCTTTCAAAGTTTCCACTAACCATCTTCTAGGCATTGGTGGAAGAATTTGCCAAACATTGCCCACCAGAGGAGTAGTTCCTTACCAATCCCGCGGTGGGGGACTCCGATCGCTTGTCTTCAGCTTTCTGCATTTATTTGTATATGTCTTTCGTAACTATCCTTCTCTTCTTGATCGCTATGCCTTTTCAGTGTGCTATGGACTTGAATTACATAGTGCCGTACAGTGCATGCTCTAGTGTGTTATGGGGTGTCCACTTTTTTATCGCATTTATACAATTATCACATGAAAAATCGACTCTATTTGATGAAAGGTGCCCATTAGAGCCTGAATACTACGCCCATCACCTGCTTCGCTCGGCCCCCCAAGCTGCTAAAAACATAGGTCTAGAGATTGCTACTGTGCTAAGTTAGAGTCTCGGACATCTTCTCGCGGCAAAATATGGCTGCTAAGCAGAGCATATCCTTCTCAAACGTGCTATGTGAGCCTTTGGCATGCAATTCGGGTGTCCCCGATCGGACAACTATCTTTTTCTCCCAAAGTACAGTGGGATCTAAAAAGGCACATGATTTTATATCTAATTAGGACATTGACGGGGTTCAACTAAACTAAGGGTAGTGTCCGCCCCGTGTCGTAGCGTGTCCGGGCTTATCAGAAAGAAGAGAGCTGTGAGGATATATGTGCGCACGTTTATTGAGTCTTCCACGCTGGCGTATTGATATGCATTTTAGCCCATCCACCATCCCCCTGGTGTAGATTATTCGTTCTTCCCTCTTCTCACCCGTGTTTCATTTCTATCTACTACCCCAACTATTCTCCTCTTACGCCATTCGTTTGCTCCTTCGTCATTCAGTCTCAAGCACCGTTTCCCCAGATCTTACGCACTATTAGTTGAACGCCCCCGCTCAGTCTTCCTGACCTTCTACATTCTCCCACTTTCTTTATGACCATGCCCACAACTAAAGGCTACTAGGACGGCATTCCTTGAGATCCTACCCAACGCGCCACTCATTGGGGTTGGAGAATACCTTGTTGACTTGGGTAATCTCAGTTTCCGTGACTTGAAAAACCTCCCCCACTATAATAAACCCTTGCACAACTTGCCTACACCGACTCTTAAACATTTTGCATCCAAAAACCCCTATATTATTCATTTGGGCTACCGCGGAGGATCACCATCACCTAATGAAATTACTTCCTGAAGCCGGTTTTGGGTGGGATTGGTGATCAGGCCCCCGATCACAGTACATTCTCTAGGCTGCTGCGTACTGTGGAAAGCTCGAAGCTGCGATCTATCTGCTCTACGGAGACGCAGATGCTAATGCCCACCAAACCTGGCACAGAACCTCTCTCCCTTATGTTTTCTTCCCACTTGAGGAGAATTATAAGGGAAGCGTTGTCAAAGTCCTACCCAAGCATGGGAACTGTGGGCAAATCATTAACGCCCAGGACAAAGACGGGCACACACCTCTTCATTAGAACGCTCACTGGGGCACAAGTGCAAGGATCACGCAAATGCTCTTGGAGCATACTTCCAACCCAAACACCCAACATAAGTGGAGCAAGGCTCCCCTTCAAATTGCTACTGATGATGGGAAGTATGAAATAGAGCGTTAATTGATTACATCTGCTATGGATTTCACTATTGTGGACATCTTTTCGAGAACGCCGCTTCACTGACCCGCCCGAAGTGGGCATGAACGGCTTGTCCGCGCCTTACCCATTGCGGGATACCCTATCGGTGTTCGTGATTTTTGGGGCAAGCCCGCTCTACACAGCGTTGCAGAGCAAGGCCACGAGCACATTGTTGGCGTCTTGCTGGCTTGGGGAGCGGAGGCTGATATGCTTACCTATTGGAACAAACCCCCTCTGAGATGGCGAAGGGTCTAGGGTGGTCAAAATTAAGATGTTATCGTGGAAGCAAAAGTGCGATATATGGAACATGGTGGATGCAAGTTGAAGACGCTTTCAAGGAGGAGCTCTCTGAAGCGGGTAAACCTATTCTGAAGTTACTCCATTTTGATATCTCGCAAGCTGATGATATATCTGGATACAGTGATGAGCACGCGCACGTGGTGGTTCTATCCCGTGGGCCGGGCTTGAGCGATTCTCAATTGTCCCGATATTTCTTCTGGCATTACTTATCGATGTTTCTTTCTTTCTTCGGATTGGGCAGAAGTATTTAGATAGAATGTCTGATTTACAAATGATGACTTGACCACTTGATCCTATCCGCCCTCCACTCCCAATGCTCACTTGGCTCGTAATCTACCTAGTATATGTCCTCCCTTAGACTGGAAATGATCAATGCGCGAGTTTCTTCAAGAAGCGAAAAACAGCTGCAATTTTTTTCCCCGAAACGGCGTTACGATTGATAAAAGACAATACAATCAATCAATCAATCAATCAATCAACCAGATTTGGACAGAGACCCCGCAATGCGAACCCCGAGAGAAGGTCGCTGGGGCGCCAGGTCGGTAAAGCAAAAGTATGGCACATCACGGGACCCCTACCAAGCTTTACACCTACAAAACTCCCCTACGTACTCCGAAGCCTCGAGCAATGAAATCTGTAGTGGAAGCTCTGCATTCAAATGACCAACAAGTCCATTGCCCAAAGAGACATCTAGCCAACTTGCAAGATTAGATAGCCTGCAGGTAGAAAATTTTCGCTTCTCTCAATCACCAAGGATACTTTTGTATCAGTGGTATTGCGATTCGCAGTAGTGCAAAGAAATGGGATTTCACCATGCCGAGAAATAGTACAGTGCTTCCCCTTGATTTTGTACTTCCTTAAATGTGCCCTGTCACGGTGAGGGATCTCTCATTGAGGTACTTACACGTGCTTGGTCGCTGGAATTGAAGGTATGGTGTACAATGTGACTGGTTGTGTAGATTTCTAAGTGGTGGTGTTGGGGGATGTTGTTTAGGTTGGAGTTTCTTTCTTGGAATTAGGGGTCATCAGCTGGTCCTTGGTCGCTATATGTGCTTAGGTGGGCCTTTTTCAGTTGTGAAGGTGGCTCTAAGCTATTGCTGCTGGAAGGAAAAAAAAGCGGTCGTTGGGTCGAGGTTAAGTAAATATATATCGCTTACTCGAATAGGGGAGAATTAGCTTCCTGGTATGGTGATATCCAATGGATAAAGTGAGCTGCTCTGTCAACCGGGAACCCCTTAGCCAAATGACGTGCTTGCTCGGCGGTGTGAGATGCAGTGTTTGTTAAATACCCGGCGACTTTGGAGGTTGTTGGTAAAGGTCAGATGTCTACGTGCAATGATTGCTCTTGCGGTTTCTCTATCGAGAAGTCGATTGATGTCGAACGCTACGGGCAGAACTGCGTAAATACATATTTCCGGGCGCTCATTATTAGAGCTAGCACAGGAAGAATTTCACCTAATCTCAGAGGCCTTTCTGGCAAAGATTGGTAATACTGAACAAACATGATTCTGCAGGAGGGTTTCAACGATTTCACGATTTAAACCCTTAGGCGACTAGAATTCACATTCCCCAGGTATCAACTATTTATTCCGTAACCCTAGTCGCCGTCCCATCATCCATATCGATGACCATGGCCTGCTGTTTTGCACGCCGCCTAGCATCTAGAAAAGTGACCTACGTTACCGCGTCCTAAGTCAGCAAACAGGACAAACCAATAGTTAGACGCAGACAAAGGAACATAGCTCACGAATTCAGAATATGTAACGGGCATAACCTCCAACTTCCTCCCTACAAAGAACGTATAATTGAACACCCCCGTCGCGGCTAAAGACCCATGCGCAACATTCCTCACCGAGCTCTGAACAGAAACTTGAACCCTCGACCCCTCTTTCCAGTGCTCAGTGTACGCTACTGTAGCCTTCAGATACAATATACTTCCTACAGGGACTGGAGCATCGAACGTGCTTGGGTCTAGCGAGAGGAAGGTAGGCCTGCAATGGGCAAACGCGGAGCAGCAGCAGAAAGCTAGCTCCATCGTCTCTTTCAGCAGATAGCCACCGAATATCGCAAAAGAATGGCGGTTGCGGTGTTGCGGCTGCATGATTGCAGTGCTAGAGATGCTGGTTTTCGACATGTATATTGTCGTCTCAGGCTTTGGAAGGGGGTTCTCGGGGTCTGTGTATCGGAGGTGGGTTAGGTATGTCTTGTGGATTAGGAGTGATTCTTCCGGGGTTGGTGTTTGGGTTGTTAGGGAGGCCTTTGCGAGGGCTTTTTTGGCGGTCTTGTGGGCTAGTCAACCCGAGTCAATATCATTTCCCCTCACATGGTAGACCAAGGTGAAAGGAAATGAATACCTTCCCCACGGTGGAATATCCTTTCCTCCTCTGGCGTCTCAACTATTAACGGGCTTACTTGGGTAGGTCTATCAACGTAAGCTATTTAGGGCTCCTCCAGCTTAAATTTGCAAGCCTACTTTTTAGTCTTGGGGTTGAGTGCAACCATCGTGAATGCACAAGTTAACAACAATCCACCACCCCCCGGATGTCCAGATTTTCTAGCTTCGATTGAAACCTCCATAGAGGAACTTCCAACATATGAAACGAAGCCGCTGAGCTCAAGGTTACAGAAATATTCCAACGGGTTGATGATCGATATCCTATCCACTGCAGCGGTCACATTTGCTGTATTAGGCCCAGTATGCTTATAGGAGACCACGCCCGCGAGCGCATCAAGGTCTTGGAACAAGCTTCCAAGACGCAGCTGCCCACTGGCATTTACATAAGAATCCACAAGCCATTCGTCTTCAGAAAATGGAAGTATCTTTATGCAAGGGATGTTAGCTCAGTTTCCCCCCATTTGGTGATGGATTGATTCATACTAACAATCTTATGATAGCTGTCTGTCATCCTCTTGGGGGCCAGCTCCTCTGTCAATTGCGTTGTGGGAGTAGGCTTTGCTCCGGCTTCACGCTCTGCCAGTGCCTGAAGCCAGGTCTTCCGGAGCTTTGTTGCGGAAAGGTCCTTATACAAGCCATCGTATCGGCATGCTGGTAGCACACTGATATTGCGTTGGGCAGGCCAGAATACACGTGCTGGGAAAGCGCGTAGGAGGGGTGTTGTCAACGCCGCGCGCGACATAACGTGATTATCTGGGTATCGAGAATGTGGGGAAGGAGACAAAGTTGAGCGGTTATGGTTTCGGGGCTAGGAATAACGATTATCCGGAGATCTCTCGATATGGTAGAACCTAGCCCCGCCCCCGTGGCCCACCACCGAGGCATCGAAACAACCTCTTCCCTCCGTTCAAATCTTACCAAGCACAGACACATACCGGTAGATTTCTTGCCCCATCAACTTCTTTGCCATGTGTGATATTGCTGCCTTAATTTTAAGGTTTTTTCTTTTCATTTCTAATACCGCCTTTTTTCTTGCTTATGCAGAGTAAGCGATGGCGGCTCTGGTCCCGTCTGCTTGTGATATCTTACCGGTACCACAGGCTCCACCTTACCACAGGGTTCAGGGCTTTACTGTGACGCTCTATGCGAAAAGAGTTTTGTTTGTGCTACCGGGAGTAAGATACCGACACCGCACACGACTCAAGGAATCAACAAGTTACAGTCAGCCAAAGGTAACTGCTATCCCGATTAGCTGATCCCGCGGGGCCATGGCGGTGTCCCTCCACTAGAGCAACCCTTTTTCTTTTTGTGCATTCTACAGTACCGGTAGACTCACCCGCTCACTGATCCTCGTTTGAAATGGTGCATTGAAGAGACCAACCTTCGCCCGATTCTCGGTTTCACGAAATGCCCTGCCACAATGCACATGGCAAACAATATCCCTCGTGCGTCCGAATGACAGGAAATCATCGAAAAAGAAAGGAAATAAGAGAAGTAAAGACCTCAATGCACAAGATTGTGACCCACCCGTGGTCCGGTCCGACGTGAGACACCTGCACTCTACAAAAGGCCCCACTGTTGCCACCACGACCACTTACTAAGCATGATACCTTCGTCCCGTTTTACAACCCTACGCATTAACAATTGATTGAATTCGACGTTTCGATACAAATTTATACACCGCAAAGTGTCAGTCTCTGCCAAAATGATACCATCACCAGGGAGGTACGATAAGGAAGAAAGGAAGGAGGGAAGGGAGTGTGGTAACATTGGATACAAATCCATGCTTATACTCGAGTACATGGCTTTCGAGAACGGTGCATCTGTGCAGACAACTTGAGTACGAATACTCTACTGCACCTGACACGTTTCAGCCAAGTCCTGGCATCAGTCCCTTACAAGTGCTCGCAGATACCGGCAGTGCCATACTCGTCCAGAATTGATCCTTCTATCCCACTGAGCCAAGCCCGGAACTTTGGCCTTATGTGTATCGTGGCTCCGGTGTCCCCCCTCAGTAACAGCGAAGGTATCCGCGATTATGGGCAGAGAGGAGGGTTTTAACATGTTTATGGGGATCGGGGCAGATCTCAATAGCCTAACACCCGCATGAAAAACAATTAATATCCCCTATTTGAACACATCTCACTCGAGTATTTCTACCTTCTTTTCCCTCAGTCAAAAGATTCGAAACTGGGCCTTTCATTACCAAAGAAAATACACTTGGGAATTTTGACCGTTTTTTGCTGCGGGCATTCGGAATAAATTGTTATCATAAAAACCCTTCGTAGGTGGGCTCCCTTTTTTTAGAAGCGGGAATTCTGTGGGTGCATTTTGTGGACATCCGCAGGAAGGTTTTTTCCTTTCTTTTCCCTTTCCTTCCTGTTCCTTTCCCTCTCTCCCGGACGCGCCACGTTGGTTTCGGAGCTAGTACTCAGCATATTGAACTGCTTAGGTTTAGTTCAAATAGTTGTCCCACAGATGATAGTGGGTGCGGGCTTGCTCGTACACGCACGCCGTGAAGTGATGGTGTGGGGAAATCAAAAGGTTGAATACGGTAGATTGCCATAGCGTGCTGCGCCGCAGAGAAAAGTAGCGAGACAGTCTACCGTCCTCTCTGCCAGCCAATGCCGGGTCCTCCCCGTAGAATGCCATCAATGTTTCTTTATACTAGCAAAATCAACGTTTAACCTGCAGCCAGAGGATAATACTTCAGCCCCTAAGCCAGAAAACACAGCCATAAAAAAAACTTCAAACATCTGAGATACTTCCTTAAAAATAAACCGGATCCAGCTGAGTTTATTAATCCTTTTGTTTTGAATGTGAGGCATATATTAGGCTGAGAGAATAGGACTCGCGTGAAAGCTGATTTCCTGTCGTGCCCAGCAAGGTACTGCACGCACGGGTGAGCAGGGTACCAATACATCTTGGCGGGATACTTACCCAAGCATTCTCGTAGAAAAAAAAGATATTTACCAATAGGTTTTTAAGTGACACATGCCATAGTATCTACAAAATTGTCCTCTAGAATTGAAGGGAAATTCTAAAATTCAGTAGTGTCTCTAGCTTACTCACCCTAACTTTCCATCAAAAAAAAATTTCTTTTTTGAGGGGTTTTTAGGTGAGTAATTCCGAAGGTGTGATTGTGGTCATGACTTATTACTGTATCAGGCACAACATAAAAGGCTGAAACCTTGATAGCGGTTGATAGGGAGGGCCCGGGACCAGAATAGGTTTTCTCGAAAAGCAGCGTTAGTCTACAGGAGAACAGAGCTCACACTAAAGACATACCCCATCGGAAAGAGAGTAAGTGTTCTATAAGCACAACTATACCCACTCCATGCGCTGTATTATACCTATCTTCTTTTAGAGCCTTGTCAGGTATACAGAGCTAAAGGAGTGTATCATACTCAAGTACCCGAGAGCGTCCGCCCCTTCCCCCATAATGCAGCTAGGGGAGGCACGGAAGGATGGGGACATCACTCTCCGTTATGTACAGTGCTCCTTTGTGATATTCTGCTCCAGGGCTAATGATTCAACAGTTTTCACTTCTTATTTCCTCCTCGCACTTTTTTCATTTATTTATTTTTTTCATTCTTAGCCTTTTCGAGTTTTAACTCAATAGTGGCTGGGATTGAAGAGCGGAGGTCCCGCAGCGCTGTGCTAACACAATACAATAGATTGATGTGATGCATGTCATCGATGTTCGAAGAATCCTATCCACTCAAGCCTTCACGTTTGATCGTCCATGGAACAAACCCCTCCAATTCCTCATCTTCCTCGCAGCGGTTGACAGCAAGGCAGAGGGTCAGGATCGATTCATAAGTCATTCGTTCCCCGCAATCTGAACGATTTCAATCGCCGTGAAACATACCCCGCATGAGGTCCCGTTTCTTTTCTTTTCTTTTCTTTCTTTTCCTTTTCCGTTTTTAATATGGAAGAAAAGAAGGGAACATTGCAGAAGGAAGGAAGGAAGAAAGAAAGAAAAAGAAAGAGGGGGGAGGTTAAGAGCACATTCGTTCATTCATTGTCATGAATAAGCACTCCCTCTTCCCACTTGCCACTAAGCACAATGCTAAGGTTGAAACGCCCCTCAACCTACATACTGTACACTTGCGCTGTATCCATTCAACCGGGTCTTTGGAGGAAATTCAAAAAATAATAATGCCCCACTTTTTAATAAACCACACCTTATTCCATTAACATGTCCCTCCTCTCCAAAAGAGAGAATTTGCAAATGGGAATGTGGTACAGTACGGACTTGTACAGTACCGAGGTTAATTGTATGAGATCTTACCCGCGCGGTATCTAGCACTGTGCAAGTATCATGATTTGAAATTCTCCTGGCGTGAGTGTTGGATAGACCAGCGGTAACAGCTACTCCCGTGAGAACTGGAATAATGGAAGCTCAGGCTGGGGACGTCTCCAGAATTGGCTTTTTTCTGTATATAGAGAGATGGGGATTATTGCCTCGAAAAAAAACTGACTCTCAACCCCCCGCTAGACCAAATCAAAAGAAAAGTATAATGGGCCTTACTGGGAGAGGCAACTCCAACGCCCTGGCATGAGGTCCAATTACCAGTTCTCGCTGTAATAACCTCACTCCCATCGCTATTGATTCATTGCTGTAGACACGACTATACTACAAAACCACCTAAGTTACTACTAGTACTGATGCGGCCGGGTTGAACCGGCCACCTTGGCAATTCCCATACAAAGCACAAAGCTTCAATTCGGCCGCGGGAGCAGTACCAAGCCGGAACAATACATCCGATCTTACGCCGGGGCAGGAAACCCCCCACTATGTTCGTTAGATCCCCCCCATTGCGATTTTAAAAAAAAGGCTATTCTTCCAAGAGGCGTAAGCTAGTCCATGCCCCTCGGGCTTTATGCCGGGGAGGGGTTATCATGGTACTTCTACGGCGCGGGACCCGCCTACCGCTACTCAACTATGATACCAATCTTCCAGGATCGGAAGCGGGATCTCGACGTCCGAGTTCACGGGTTCTTTCAACAAACCCCACCCGTCCTAAGTTGAACCCCCCATGCCCATCCCAGCTACTACGGGGCTCGAGCGCCCCCTTCTAGACCACTGTCCCCCCACTCAGTGACCACTTTCCCCCGCCGGTACTTTATCTCGCACTGTTCTCCGTACTGGGAGAAGGTGAGAAAGCCCGAGTGATAGTTGGTGAAGTATACATGGATCAAACTACCGTGTGCCACGAACTGTTGGCCCCGGCTTTGCCTTACAACGGCGTGTTCAACGTCTCCCACGCTCGCGCCTACCGAAACATTCGAACGCAGGCAAAGCAAGGAGGGAGGGAGTGATGGGGGGGGGTCATGCCATCGTAGCTAAAGCTTACCTAGCCATTATACTCACCAGGTAGCCCCCAGGCAGGAATATAGTACTAAACAAAATATATATACATATTATAATAAAAGAGAGAAAGCAAAAACACATGAACGTGGGGGGGGAGAAAACTTCAAGACATGATGGCTCCGTCCGTAACTTATATATATACCTTTAAATACACACCATACCGACCTCCATCACACAAAGTCATGTGGTTAACCTTAAAAAAAAACCACGATACAAGGAGAGAAAAAACTTGACAGGTATGATAGATCATCGAGATACGCGACGTCCCCCCCCAACCTTTTTTTTCCCCTCCTCCTCCCTTCGCTCGCTCAAGATGCGCAGAGAGTGTGAGAGAAGGGAGGGAAATATTAAATTAAATTAAATTAAATTAAATTAAATTAAATCCGAATAATAAAGGCCATGTGAAAGAAATGGTGGTGCTAGGATAATCCCTCTGTCATTTTCCATTCGGGTGAGTAACGACGACGACTTCAGGAAGGACAAAAAAAAGAAAAGAAAAGAAGAACGGTAGTTTTGTATGAGAACGTGCTGCGACAGAATAATACAGTGCAGTGCAGTGCGGTGCACAAAAACCTGTAAATTATTATATAACTTGGCCCTATTATCCCCGGGAGCGGTGCTGGTGGTGGTGGTGGTGGTGGTGGTGGTGGCCATGCTTAACTTACAAGGATTCTCAACGTCGAAAAGTAAGAAGCAAAAGAAAGAAATAGCTTAGGGAATAAAGAGTCTAGCAAAACTTCCAAAAACGGCACGATAAGGATGATCTCCCCGAAGTGCTCGTAGACCATCACATCATGAACAAGAAGCAACAAAAAAAGAAAGCAAAGCAACGTGAAGATCACTTACCAGTTTTGGGGATTGGGGAGGGTGGGGTGGGGTGGGTTGTCTGATAGATACCGGTATCATATCAACCTTTTTTTTTTTTTACTCAGGTCTTTGTCTGAAATACGGAGACGAAGGAACGGAACACTGGGTGTCGGGAGGTCTGAAACTAAAGTAATCTAATCTCTCGGGAATGTTATATCCTGCTCTCTTCTCTTTTTTTCTTCTTCTCCTTCTGCAGAGTTGATGTCACGTCATTCAGTTCACTTGACTTCGGCAACGCAAGCACGCATTTATGTTGAGTTGTTAAGTTTGTCGCTGTCGGTCGGTCGGTCGGTCGGGTTTGACATTTCTTTGGTTTCTTTGGAGGGTATTGACTCTTTTGATTCTTTGGACAGGTTCTCCCTTTTTTTTTCTTTCTTTCTTTTTCTTTTTATGCAATAGAGATAGTGATAGTGTTGTGCTAGCCCCCAGTAATGCGTACTGTATCTGTATCGTCAATGCCATAATATTATGATGATGATGATGGAGATGATTATTGTGATGGTGAGAAGGGCACGACAAGGAAGTAGAACTACTAACACAAAGATGACAACCCCCACAGCACCGGCGGTAACCAGTACCGGTACCATGCGAAATAATCAATCTTCAAAATCGAATACTCATAGTACTCCGTCTACAATCCATACCACCACATTACACTACTTCAAGGGGAACCAAGCAAGCAAGCCCAAAGAGAACAAAAGTAAAAAACAAAAATAAAAACCTCAAAATCCCATCTCCCTCTATCTCCCCCCCCCCCCCACCAGAAGCACTCCCCATCTAACTTAACCCACCGCTACCCTACGGATGCGCCTTCCCACCGATAACCCACAAAGAGAAAAAGGTATAAAAAAAACTAAAAAAAACAATACCTAGCATAGTACATACAATTCAGGATAGTACAATACTACCACCGGCCAACAGATGTATAGATAATACTCGTAGTAAATCCAAAACCATCATCCACCTCCGTCCGCGTCCGAAAGCGGAGCATACAGTATCAAACCTAGACCTAGAACCTAGAACCTAGAACCGCGGGTTAGATACCGCAAGGCACAGCGGAGCAACAACAGCACAAAGTACCTTGCTCCGTTCCTTCGTTCCACCACCGTTTCGACAGTACAGTACTGCACCGGCCCATACCGGTAGTAACAGTCATAGATATAGATGGTACTGTACGCGCGTACCGGTTGGGGCAATGACAGTCAGTACAAGTACTATACTTTACACCCCCGCACTGCAGGCCGAAAGAGAGAACGGTGTTCCCTTCTTCCAATTGATTGATTGATTGATTGATTGATTAATGTATAACTGGCCATGAGCTTACAACAATGTACGTACTGTGCAGTGCAGTACTCTGGTATGGGAAACCCTTTGCGGGGAGGAGGAAACATGGGGAAGCTGTCGAAGTTGGAGAGGCTAGAAAGGGGTTACATTGGTGGTTTCCACTTCTTGGCTACAGTACCTATCAAACATGAATTCTGGGAGATTTTGAAGGGACTTTTTGCTGTAGGGAGTTTCGAGTAATCCCTAACTTACCCGTGCAAGAGAAATTATACTAAAGACTATTTCTTAATTACCATTAATATTGTCATTATTACTAGTATCAGCACGGGGTGTCTCGTCATTGGTGGGATCATGTGTTTTGATATCCACTCCAAGTTTATTCCTATCTGCTAGAAACTTATCATTATCCATTTTATATATTGACGATCTACTCATTCCCCCCCCCCCCCCCGCCTACGATCTTGCTGACATTTCCCCTACCTTCCGAACCTCCCCAAGCACGTGAACTACATAAACGCCTCAATAATCAATCACGAGGCTGTACTTTACAAGGTAGTCTACACAGTAGAGTGAAAGCAAACCGGCAACTGGAAGCATGAAAAAGTACTGATAGTGCAGTGCTGGGCGGGTACTATACTACCTGTACATCCCTCTTCCCAGGAAGGGACGAATGAAGGAATTGAAGAAAGGGAAGTGGGGGTTGATGGTGGGGGGTAAAGGAAGGTAAGGCAAAAGTAGCTATCAATGAATATACAGTACCATGATAAATATATACAGATAGATAGAGAGTCGAGCTCACCTGGCCAAGTACTGTACCGTACGATAACCTCTCCCTCAACCCCCTCCCCCATTCCACCCCAACAACAATAACGATAACACGAGTACGCCATTGTGCTAACAATCTCCCCCCCCCCCCCACTCCCCCACTCCCCACTTCCATCCCAATCCACCGATTACAAAACTTCAGACCAAAAGCAGGGAACATTCCATGGAATCTCCCAAAACGCCCTACCGAAGATCAACGAATTTGCCTCAAAATGGGGGGGGGGGGGGATATGATGTGATGGGATGGGATGGGATGGGATGGGATGAAATGCAAGGAAGGTTGAGGGAAAGGTTTCACGCGCAGCCTTTTCAGCACTAACGATACAACCTCTCACAACCTTCCTCAGGTGTAAACATTATTCTCCGATTGCCTGATTGATTGATTGATCGACTGACTGACCTGACTAATGCGCAAATGGATATCATGCTCGAGTAGATTGTAGGGAGACAGATGGGAGGGAGGGGAGGGAGGGATGCTGCCATATCAAGTTAAGAAACGGACCGGACTGACTGACTGACTGGATAAACCAGTGCTGGGCCTAGTTGAGAAAGGGAAGAAAAGACCAGAAACAACCAACCTTGTCACCTTCACTATCGGTACAGTACCCTATCTATCAATCTATCATCAATCTATCGATCCAAGAAAGCTGAGGATACGTACTCGATCAGAAGAACGGTAAGCTATGCATACATACATACCCAAAAAAGCACCATCACAATCAAGCTGAGCCAGCAAGCTATGATACCAGTTTATCACAGCCTTCTTCTTCTTCTTCTTCTTCTTCTTCCACCAACATCTCGAAACAGCCACCCAAACCAAACCAAACCAAACAAGCACTCGCACAACACCGATATACCAAACTTACGACGCCAATCCTATCGTCATCATCATCACCACCACCACCACCACCACCACCACCATCAGTAGATCTGAACCTAACCTACCCCAACCATATATAAAATATTTGCACGAATAATACCCATCCATCCATCCACCCTCCCCATCACCAAACCCCCAAACCCCCAAACCCACCAATCCCCAAACCCTGGTCTATCATCGCTATCTCCCTACCCTCCCAAACCCACACAATCCACCCAAAACAAACCCCTCCCTCCTCCACAAGTTTCTTCCGCACCGCAGATCCCTTCCGAAACAAAAAACAAAAAAAACAAAAAAAAAGAGAGACAACCTTCCTCGCCAATGATAGGTAGATAATGACGACGATTTTATGATGATGATGATGATGTCTAGCGTAGACAAACTTAGTTCCAAGTCTGGGCCATGCATCCATGCATATGCATCCATCCAGCTCGATAGCTTAGCTTATTAGCTTAGCTCGCCTTGACCTTGACCTTATCATAGCTATGATAGTCTATTTATGCCGCCGCAACCTTCTCGAAGGTAGGTAAGGTAGGTAGCCTAGTCTGGTCTGGTCTATGGTAGTTTTCTCCATTTCCCCACCGCCGCAGTAAGTCTACGAGGTAGGTAGGTAGGTAGGTAGGTAGGTAGGTACCTTCGCTATCTCTTGTATCTTCCTTGGTTGGTTGCTTGCTTGCAAGGGAAGGGAAAACGTCCCACTTTCTTGCCTAGCTAGGACGGTTGTGTGTGTGTGTGTGTGGTGGGGGATCATGGTTCTGGTCCCGCAAATAAACCTTGGCTGGGTACGGTACTCGTAGACTGTTGATGTGATGTTATCGCGGTATTATATGACTACCGCCGCGAGTACTTGTAGGTAGGTACTCTACTGTAAGGTACTGTACTTGTTGCGCACACATCACAATCCAGCCTCTGGTTAAAACGATACAAGTCGGGCACTGTACAGTAGGCATCAGCTTATCAACCGCTACTTGTAACACGGCGTCGCCAAGTGCACAGTATGTATGGTATGCGCAATAGACCTTTTCTTTCCTCTGCTTTTTTTCTTTTTTCAGATTATTCATTCATACTTCGATCTCTCAGAAAAATTGTTCAAGAGGGGAGAAAGGGGAAGAAGAAAAGTGCATGCTCTCAGGTTCACGATGATTATATCACATACGAGCTGAGCAATTTGAAACCCTTTTCTTTCCTTGAGGGGAAAAAAAAAAGAAAGCAGAGCAGATCTCAAGTAGCACACTTGTCCATCCTAGACGTACAAAATTGGATGAGACCAAGTTGTGTGAATATTTTGGCAAGACTTCTCTCTCCATTCCTATCCAAAACAACCGCTAGACTCCCCCATCCCCATTTCACCCTATCCTATCCTGTCCCGTGCGAATGCAATAAAGTTTCAACAGAAGAAAATAGAAAACGAAGGGGGAAAAAAGGTAGCCGCCCTATGATAGAAGGGTAATAATAATGACAAGAAGGGGAAGAAAAAAAACCATAGTACAAATGGGAAATCAGGGTTCTGTAACAAATAAGACCCATTTCCCAAGAGAAAAGGAAAACCAAAAAAGTCTGGAGATTTGTAAAAGAAAAAACCCAAAGAAAATATGACCCCATCCATTACGTTCCTTTCGTCCTATGGAGGTTAAAATAAAAAAGATTGCCATGTTCAGCAACAACAGCAATATGCTCCCCATTCCTCCCCTCATTCGATGACCTGTTCAACCGTATGAAAAAAATGTTGAAATGTGAAACCGCCAAACGATAAACCCCCAGACTCTTTTTATCCCTTTCATTCCCCACTGCTCCAAAAAAGTACGCCCAAATGCGCCATAGATACAATGCAAAATACAGAAACACAATGTAAAAAAAAAATGCCCATGATAAATAAATAATGCAAGGTTTTTGAAGAATGAAACCGTCCGCTTTTGTTGTAAAAGTACAGGTGAAGGAGGCTGATGATGATGATGGTGCCCGTATATCTTCGACTAAGGTAGTGGTGGTAGAGGATAACGATGCGTATTAGCGTATCATAGAGGGTTATGCAAGGACGTGATTCGTGTCTAAATGGTGTGCCGTAGATAAAAAAACCGCATATCAACCCAATGATCGGAAGATTCAAGTAAAAGATTCGTCGACTTCGTGGCAGCATAAAAACGTCGGATTAATAAAATAAACTTATGGCGAAATCCGTGGGTCGAAGAGAAGTAATTAGAAACTGCCGTTCTCGCTCCAGACTTGAGGGCCCTTCTTCTTGCTCCAGCCAAACCGCCCTCCCAAATTTCCAGTCATGTTCTTCCAGCCCTTGGCTGCCTTGTCCACTGTTGTCTTGTGCTTCGGAGAACTAGTGGTGGAGGAGGGGAGCATCGATTCGCAGGTCGGTGGAGTGGTAGGCGGGGTCATAGGGTTTGCAAATGACCCCGGTGATGAGGTGCCAGAATCCTCCACCATCATCACCAAACTGTCACCACTGCCCGAACCCCAAGAACCAGGACCCGTCCCAGCGGAATGCCTATGCCATCCCAAACTCGCACTAAAAGGAGAGGCCGACCGTTGTTGACGAGTAGACCCGCTCGAGTAAGAATTCGACACAAAATCCAATAGTGGTGGAGGTGAATTATCCCTCTTGTTCCTCCTCCTTAAAAACCGTTCATCAAGACTCCCACGCATGCACAAATTCTCTTGGGACTGTGCGGCCTCTCCCCACGAGCAATGCCCCGCACACGCGGCCTGTTGCTGGCAGTCGCTGATGAAGGGCATCAGGACGCTTTCCTGCATCAGTTCATAGACGATATTTACAGCTGGATCAAGTGATTCCGGAGGTGGAGGTGTTCGAGATGATGGTAGGTGGAGAATGTGATTTCGCACAGTGCAAGGCAAGTTCACCTCGCGAGGACCATTGGGAACAATATAGGCGTCCAGGATCTTCCGCCACAACATCCGTACAAATTCACGTCCCTCCTCAGCCTCAACAGATTTGTCGGCCTCGCTTGGAACCAAAGCATTGAAGTACTTTCGGTATCGAGTGGCGTCCATCGTAAACTCTAAAGTTTCAAGACAATGGTTTTGAGAGAGAAAGGCCATAAAAGCAGCAAGAGTGAATGGTGCTCCTGCAGTGTTTGATAATACTTCCGATAATGACGGTCGTTTTACACAGTATGGGCCTGAAGGGTACGCCACACTGAGCGGCCGGTTGTTGTTGTTATACTCGTCTGACATGCGTTCGTCGTCTGTATCTGGCTCCGGGGAAGGTGTAGTTCTGTTTGTGGGTGATGTTTCGCGAGACGATAGGGAAAGGTTCAATGAAGGAGGACGCCTTGATCTCCGACTAGCCATACTGTGAATGTGAGTGTGTTGGAGGGATGTGAGTGAGTGAAAGAGGTACACGATCGGTCTTCGATCCCTACGAAACCGACTGTTTGCTGCTCAAATAATCCACTGTGTAAAGGACGTAAAGACAGACAAAGAGAGAATGCTTCTGGTGAAGGAAGGTGATGAAGATGTGTAGCCCCGAATAGCAACAATCGAGTCGAGTGTGTATGTGGAAGACGAGATTGAAAGCGTGGGCGGAGCGCTAAATAGGAACGTTAGAAGCCATCGGTGGTGTAGGAGGGTCTGAGATTCGGATACCCACCTGATTCTGCGGGCGTTGGTTGATAATTTAAAGGGGAGCAACGGCGGAATTTGGACAAGGAGGGTGGGAGGGGGTGGAGGGGGGGGGGGTCGATGAATAATATTGCCAGCTTCCTCCGTTCCTGTTGGACAGAAGCAAAAAATCCTGCTGCAGAGCCCGGAGAAATATGTGGGCGAGCAAAAAAAGATTGGGAACGAGATCGCGCGTTTGAGGGATGCAATCACCAGTGCACCTTCCCGAACGCTGGCCCCCTCGGTGGCCACTGAGTAAAATTGCTTGTGTATTAGCAGGTAGAGAGAAGTTCGGAAGCCAGCATCAAAGAACTGGGTGAGTAACGGTGACTGATGCAGAAGTCTTCAGGAGGTGGGAAGGGAGAGGATGGAGAAGTGAGAGTAGTTTAGGTAGGCTGGTAAGGCAAGGAAGGACGACTACCTTAGAATGGGAGGGAATAGAAGGAAGGAGGGGGTGTGGTGGTGGTGTCTGTATGGTTGTGCAGAAATGGTGTGGGTGGGACACAACTGACGGGGAAGTCGAACAATACTCTGCCAGACCATTCCGTGCAGAGCGGTACGGACAGCCAGGAAAATAAATAATAAAATGGGGAATAAAAAAAAGGAACTCGGGTAGGAGGAGGGGCTCAAGCTGCCCTATACAGGTTCTCCGACGGTGGCAACTAGGCGACGGGCGGATGGGTCTGAGAAATGTAGGGACAGTCAGGAGAGTGATGGTGGGTGTAGCATGCTTGTAACTTTGTAGCACTAGGAGCGAGAAGGGGTACCGATGCAAAATTTTGGTGTGGGTGGGCTTCCTTCCGTGGACGAGAGAACTCTGAACGAGGGTGGAAATAGGTGATGGGGGGTAGTGCTTATGATGACTGGCCGACAAAGATCGAAGGACTGGGAAGGGTGTGTGAATGTGCAGATACACAGCAGGAACCATACAGACACAGACAAATGGACCATCTCCCTCCTTCCCTCTCTCTCTCTCCTACTCAATATTCCGTTCTCGCTTTCTACCTCAAATAAAGTGAAGGGATGTCACAGACGGGTGTCCGAGTGGTGTATATTGAACTCTGGTTGAGAAATACGACACGACCATCCATAGACAGTGGTCCGGAAGACAGAGAAGGCAGTGACGGTGGAGGGTGGAGTACGGATATGGGATGCATGGTATGGATGCAGTAACCTCATTTCATTCCTCTCTCGTTCCGCTTGCAGTGTACGGACGGGTAGGGTATGGATTGTGTGTAGATGCGTGCGGATTGGAGGATTACAGTACTAGGTACACTACGGTAGATGATTATAATGGCCACCAGCACAGGAACTATCACGGCGAAGGCAGAAAAGAAGAATTCAATTGCCTTTCGCTGCTGCCCTCTCTTGCGGTGAGACGGTACAGAACCTGGATCGACCCAGCCGTGCTTCTCTGTGAGGAGGTCAGCAAGGGCATGTCGGGAGAGGGGGGGGGTTTGAATCGAAGGAGGCTGCCTTTCTGTTCATTTTCCTGTTGCGAACTCTTGCTTTGGTCGCTTGCGCTGCTGACGGGGGCTGGCCGTTGGACGTGGACTGAGTTGCCAGTACCGGTACTAGCACTAAAGGGGGTGGACTATTCCCCTTTGGAGCACAAGCGCCGTTCCGCAGTAGTCTGCTAACCCAATGATGGGTGTGGTCCAAGGACAAGCACCAAATACCTGTAACACAGCGATGATGGTGCGAAGGAAGGGTTTCTGCTGTGAAGTGCGCCGGGATGGAAGAGTCTACTTCTAGAAGTGGAATAAACTCTCTCACAAACAGGGTGCGGGTATTTCTAAATTGATCGAGAAGGAAGAAGCAATTATCAAACGCCCTCTTACTCGTCCGGGTTGATCGAGTTAAAACCCTCTTCTGTAGGGCAAGTTGGCCTGCATGAGGAGGACCTTCCCAAACCCTTTTTTTTTTCCTCATCCTCCCTGCCGATACGTGGGAGCATGCTCTCTGCTCGTTATGAAATAACGGGAATTGGTTAATGTTGACGCTAGGATAAGTGAGGTCCGTAAAGTGGAGACGTTAACAGGGTCCGGTGTCCGAAACAAGGGCTCCCACGGTGACGAACAACCCATGCCCTTTAGACTCGACATCCCCCAGGCAGCTTGGGCATTGGCTGCGTGACCTGAACCGAACTCGGACACCAAACAAAGACGAGACATTTGGAGCTTGTTTACTTGACCTCATTCACTAAGCTACCGGTGCGGCTGTCCTGGTTTTGTTGGAGGCTAAGGTTATCCCAACCAAATCAGAACTACCCTTCCAGACCTCAATGAACCAATTGAAGCTCAGATACGTCGGCTAAGTAAGGGCGAATGCCCTGCGAGAAATGAGTACCGGTAGGAAAGAACATAACCGGCTAGTATTCACGAACCCCAGCCGCAGCAAAAGAAAGGACGTAGCCTCGTCCCACCCAAAGGTGACCGTATCGTACAAAGTATCATAAAGCATCGAGTGGATTACCATGAATGTGTTGCACAGCTTGGGCTAGTGGACATCTCTACAAAAGGAAAAGAAACGGACAACAAATTAATTTCTTTTTTCCTTCCTTCCTTCCTTCCTTCCTAGAAAAAGATTCCTATGATTACCTATTCGGCCTTGTTGTTACCGGAACTCGCATGGTATTTTCTTGGTCTCGCGTGTGGTAAGGGGGGTTGGATTTATGGCACCAATCCCTGTCAGAGTGAAATTAATTTCTCTTTTTTCCTTTCACAACGTGATGTGATGTGATGCGATGTGATAGGGCAGAGGAAGACGCGAGAAGGGCGCAAGGAAAAGCCTAAACTCCGCACCAAGAAATTGGCTAACCGCAGAAGGGTTAGTTCCAAGCGTTTGCAACTAAGTGGGGCAATTCCAGACAGGCAATCCAAAGACAGAATGGAAGAAATCTGACGCCCCACATCGAAGCACCAAGACATTCTCTTTTTCCCCTTTTTTCTTTTCTTCCAGAGAGAAGCATTTTTCAACCACTCAGATGTTAACGACGTCAACATTGTTTCCGGAATTCCCTGCCAGGATATAACCAAGACATCCACCCCCCCCCTCTCCAATTTGCGACCAATAGTATCCCGTTCCCACCCCTCTCCTGAGAATTGGCATGGCAACTGCTTGTTTTCGCATTAAACTGCCAATCCACGTTAGGTGTGCTGCGGATTACGCAACCTTTCCATGATCCTTCCAAGCCTTCCAGAAGCCGCCGATCTTTTGTGTCTCCTTTTTTTTCTTCTTTATCTCCTTGGCCGGTGAGACGCTGTTGTGTCGCCCTGTCATGTCAAAGGCGGAGATGACTAAGGTGGTGCCTCAGTATTCCTCAGTGATGATGTGCGTAGGTACGATCATATAGCTAATATTAGCTATTGGTCTGAAGTTTGCACATCCGCGAATTTTCAAACGTCGCTTATTAACTTGTGTTTCTCAAGCACTAACGGGGGGCGGCACAACACTTTCCACCATCATCTCACCGGTCGAGGAGATAGGTTCACCCTTGCCAGTTGAAAACAAGGGACTTAGCATGGACTCGCCTCCGTCCCGCGAACAAACTCTGATACAGGAACTTGCAAACGGCTCTAGATCATGAAAGATCGTCGGCCCACCGCCACCCACATGAGGCTTGATTGCGTGAGGAAGGAGGATAAGGACGAAAGGATGAAATCACTCCCGAGGGGAAAACACTGTGGTGGGGAAAAAAGAAAGAAAAAAGGCGGGACATTTGGGAATTCCATGCACCACGTTGGATTCGCGTGTTTTTCTCTTTGTTCTACCGATACGCATCCGAATTGTAAGCCACGGCACGCTGTGGCTGCATGAAACTTTTCGCACCAAGTTGGCAAACTACACAATCTCTCCGAAACCAACAATGAAGGGGAAGAAAAAATAAATATTGAATTGTAAAAATCGCCTTCCCCTCCGAAATGCCCCGGATCATAGAATCCGAGTAAGCTTGCCGTAGTCATAAGGGTCTTGGATGGGGCAGCCGTCATACGGGTGTTTGGTTTGCCTCTACAAGTACGAGTACAAGCAGGCTCACGGTAAGCTTCCTTGTTCTCGGCCGCAGCGTTTACCACAGCCTGCTACGGTTCGCCACCGCTAGTCCAGAGGTAACTTAAACCAAAAATACTGGTTTCCCGAAAGAAAAAAACTCTATCGTACGGTACAGCCCACAAACAAATTGCCCACGATACCGGAGTAGTGTCGTAAAAATCTAGACTACAATTCCACCCGACCCACGCCCCTCACATAACCCAGATCGTCACCCCTTTCCTTCCATTTTCTCAAAGATCCTTCTTTGCTTCTCCCCCTTTCGCAGTTGTGTCATCCTTGTCCCCCCCTGCGCTCGTGATCGCTGTGGAGCATATACCAACCCGATACCCAGGCACCGTTTCCAACACTGGCGCACCCAGGTCCCACCCTGCTTCCCCCAACTTTTGTAACATAGGCGTGAAGGACATGCCTATATCGTCCAATGTTTGTTTAACAATATCCAGCAGCGCCTGCTGAGATGGCCTGCTTGAATTGTCGGCTCTTCCCTTGGGCCAACGGTGGCGTATACCCCCAGCTAGAACAAGGGCGTGCATCCATGATTTGAGCTGTTCCTCGGGGCTAACCTTCTCCTTGAGACATATCGTGACCAAGCCTTTCTGGAAATCATACCACAGTAGATGCTTCTCGTTCTGGAATACGTTCGCGAGTTCGGTAAGGCTGACGCTCTCCTCTCCCTCCGGAGATTGACGAAGCGAGCGGATCAGCGCCGTCAACTTGACGCCAATTTCGGCGTTTCCAAAAACCATAGATCCCCCCCATCTCAAAACACCATCCCTCTCGAAAATTCGCTCGCGTCGCGCAACCTGCCGCGGCGTCAATATTTCTCCGGTATCGAGGAAGACCGAACAAACGACGTTGGTCCTCTGGCGGTTCAAAGTGCGGAGCGCTACGGCTGTCACAGCCTTGAAATTGGTGCCTAGGTGAACCGCCAGGAGAAGCGCCAAGGATAACCATGTTGCCCACGTGGAGGAAATGTGCGATACGACAAAGCTTCCTGCCTACACCGGAGATTTCGCGGAACAAGAAATCACAGTCAGACCCGCCAAATCGAAGCATAACAAAGCATTCCAATAAAACTTTAATGCAGCCTCATGAGTCGAGATGTAAGAAATTCGCCTTCCGACTGACAAAGAAAGGGGGAAAACAGGCAAAAAAGGCTTGCGGCTCCTCGCAGTGCAGGTGGGGGGGTAGATGACGTGACCAGTTACTCGGACCGCCTCCGCTACGATTACCTGGGAATAGGAGCCGGATCATCTACAGCCAACGGAGCGGGGAACAGGAAGTAAAAGGGCAACAATTTGATACAAAGCACGTTAACGGCGAAAAAAAAAACTACGGAAAAAACTCACCAGCATTCCCATCAAGCCAATCACCGTTTCCTGACTCGAATCCTTAAGGTTTCACAATATCAGCGAATCCTGCCATACCAAAAGATTCTACCCGCGTCCACTTTCCCAATTTTGGGGCGCAAAACGGGGAGTCTAAACCCCTACCTTCGCATTCAACTCCCCCACGTTCCCACTACGAGCAAAGTGCACACTTAAGCTAGCCTTTGAGCCCCCACCTGCCACTCCGCATGCCGCTCTCAGGGACCCTGAACAACACAGCATTAAGATCCGGGCAGATCTTGGGAACGCTGGCGAAAGGCAGTCTAAGATCATGGCTGAATCGTTGAACACATCCGCTGCTAGGCGGTAGCGCTTGGTTTCCGCTTCCAACGCCGGGCCAAATCTGTGTGCAAATAATATCGTCGCCAACCGACTTACGCAGTCTAATAGGCTATGCATCAGATGGTGATGACGACAATAGCCAACCTCGGAGTAAAGTAAACATGATACCAAACTCACCCTGAGCAATTGTCAGCAGCAAAGCACCCGTAGCGGAAGCATTCGCATCTCTAAACAATTAATTAGTACGGCTGGGTCTCTATAGTGGCTAGCTGGCTGCCTGAAATCGCGAATATGGTATAGCTACCCGACACCGAATCCTAGTTGTATATTCGTCACAGGCCAAATGTTAGAAGCGATGCCCCTCCAGTATTAATTAAGAAGGAGTGATGGGGGAGGGGTCTTTTTGGTCATTCACCCTCAAGTACAGCTCTCGAACTCAATAGACCAGCAACAGACGAGGAGAATGCTTGCAAAGAATCCTGACAATACATGCTTTAGCTTTTCCGTGATATGATAATGAGAGTTCAAATTTAAAATTTCTTCACAACGAGTGTCTCACATATATCTGGTATCTATCTCGAATTAACAAGGGTAATATTAGCTATGATGTTTCCCTCGCTCTCTCATTAGGAAAAAAAAACAAGAAAAATAAAAAGAAAAGGCTCTTGAATTGATGTTACTCATTCCCCGCCTCACCACGATATAATTAAACTGCGCTGTAAATGGGAGCTGGGGAAAGGGGCTCATTCTAGTGGCAGTATCAGCAGCACCAATGGCGCCTTGACATACGCAAGACATGGGTAAGCACGCCTTACATACAGACCAACCAACCAGCCAGCGAAGCCACACTTTCATCGCCGACGGAACAAAAAAACAGCCTTCAAGAAGGAATGGAGCCTCTGCCTTACGAGGGGCAGGGGAGGATGAAAGGGATGGTTCCCCCCCCCCCAAAAAAAAGCAAAATCGTGAAACAAGTAATCGAGTCAAATAAAATAAATAAATAAATAAGTAAGAAATTCTTCACCACGACTTACCCAGTATAGTCCTCCGACACGCTCGCCGGATAGCCCGCCGGAAGGAACACGTTGACAAGATCCAGCAAATAATCGCCACCACGAGCACGACCACCACGACTTCTCTCCGGAACCTAACAGACAAACAATCCACCCCAGAGATCCCGTTAACCCTTCATCCATGATATCATACTGTCGTCGTCGTCGTCGTTGTCGTAGTCTTTATCTTCCTCGTCGCGTGCGCCGCCGCCACGAGGGGAGTGAGGAATGAGGGGGGGGGGGCGTGAGGGATAAGAGAAAAATAGCCGAAAACTCACGATAACTCTTAACTCATCTTTCCCTCTGCCGGGAATATACGTGGCGGTCGTAGTGATCCTCCCTGACTCGTCGCGCTCGTAGAATTCGATTCCGGAGGTTTGAGGGGCCATTTTCGATGTCCTTTCCTTTTTTTCCTCTTTCTCTTGGGGAGGGGGGTGGGGGTTTCTCTCCAGCGTGTACTCGTACTGTAATGTGTATGTGTATGTGTACCGGTATGTTGTTGTTGTGATGATTGATGTTGGGCGGCAGTGGTTGCTATGCCTGCTTGCTTGCGTGCTTGCTCGCTTTGCTTTCTCTAACTTACCTTCTCCACCAAATTGGGTTTTCGGTGCGTCGTGGGAGAGAGAAATGCGACGCAACGCACGGACCAGCAGCTAGTTTCCGCTTCCTTCTTCACATGTGCTTGCATCATATTGGACGGATTGACGTTGGTGTGATACGATAAGCTTTTTTCTTTGGTTGTCTTTCCTGCTTGCTGCCATATCGTATCTCCCTTTTCTCCTTGTCTGTCGTGTAGGTGCAGGTGCAAGTGATAAAAATTTACAGGGCCGTCCGCGAACTTTTTGTTTTTTGATATAATATACAATTATAAAAAGGCCCGCAGGTACAGTACAGTCGGGAAAAAAAGAAAAGGGAAGAAAAGAAAAGAAAGGTAATCCGCCAGCCAGCCCGAAAAATAAAAGATAACAAATGGCGCACCAGTTCTGATCCCTTCAGGAAAGAATGTGATGCACGTTTTGATGTAGGGAAAGAAGGGAAGTGGGGGGAAAACAGGGTGGTGGAGGAAACCATCGCACGGTACTGAATGTGAAGGGAAAGTATACTGTAATGGAAAAGTGAAAAAGAATACGGTTCCGGAGAACTAGCCTCGGATCCTCGACCTTTCCTCATCCCCAACATCCCATTGTATTATCACATCTGGTCGGTCATTCCATCACTCCATTCTGCAACCAGTTTTGCCCGTTCGTGCCAAACCCGAACCCCTGTACTCCACATACCCGCTCAATTCCTACATCCGCCCATGGTAATATCATACAATCCGCCGCTCGCTCTTCCGGTGAACAAGGAAAGGGGGATAAAAATAAAAAATCGAGGTAACTTTTGAACGTCTCTCGTCTTGTCGTATACCGGTATGGAAAAGGCATATTACCGGTGGCTGATTATGCCATGGCCCCACCACTCTCGATAACCTCCATTTCCTGTTTACTCAACGACAAGCGCCAGAATCGTGGGGGCAGTTGGCTCCTGTCGAAAACCTGACCCTTGCCTGGAGAAATGCTGGGTGCCGTGGCTGGCTTGTAACCGCTCAGGGGCCCATGCTGCTGCGCTTCCTTGCGGTATTCGGCGAACGAGTTTGGCAGCGCCTTGGTTGGAGCCGCTGGGTGAGGGCGCGGAGTGTGATCAATGGATTCTGTAGGGAAAAGATTTATGTTAGGTTAGCATCTCATCCCTCGCCTACAAGCGCCCTGCAGACAGGCCCGGCATGGGGAAATTTTGTGCAACACGTACCAGGAATTGAACGCTTCCCCAGAAACTGGATAAGGGGGGTGCGTCCGGTGGTTGAGGCACGGAGGACTTTAGATGCGCTCATTGTGATAGCTTGGTTTCGTTTCGGGGCCTTGGTTGGTCTTTTGTTTGCGGCGCAGTGGAGGATATACGACTTTGCAGAGAAAGGGTTCGACGGGGGGGAGAAGAAGTGGTTCTTATCAGAATGCGGAGGAGAAGTGGATGGCAAACGGCCCAACGGGTATGAGGGGTTGTCGTGATATATCGGAACAATGGACGGTTATTATTTATTTCCTCCCGCTGGCTTGTGACGATGGTGTCTTTATGAGAGAGGATACTGTGGCTCTTCGGGAATAAAAATTGATTGATTTTGCGGAGAAGACTCCCGCGACTTGGTGGATGGCAGTACGATAGCGTTGGTTGTGGTCGGTATTGGTTCGGGCGTTCCCGGTTGCATATGTTTCCTTGATGCACCAACGGAAGCGGTGTTACGACCAATTATTGGTTGTCACCGTTATCTGTTTCTTTCTTTCGCTCTCACTCAACACCAAAACCCCGAGTATTGTAAAGGGCAAGATCAGGCAACCCAATACGTGATCAATTAGCTTCTAGACAGCTATAGAGTGGATCAACTACAATGCGAGGATTTTTGCCCTCTTTATACACATGTCTTATCAGTGATTCTTTACTTTTGTTTTTCTTTTTGAGGATTCTGGCGGTCTCCGGTCTCTAGCCTTCAGCTCTCCACGGCTTCGTTTACTAGGGAGCAGGTTTTCCGTTCTCCCTGCCCCATCCTAATATTCCGTGTTCCCCATGCACGAATAGCATTTTCTTGCTTTTTGGCCCCTTTTCGAGCCCGTCGATAGACTTGGAAACCAGACTGTAGCCTCTGGGAAGTCTTCCCACTGATCGAAACATCGTGAAAGCGGCTGATCGGGGCCATTATAAAGATATAAACAATAGCGGGAAGACAATACATAAAAAAACAAGCTAGTCATCTCCTCGGGCAACGATCATGGTACTGGTTTAGTGTGACAAAAGCGTGCCTTTTAGTGTTCTTTTTACCTACACCAATAACCCCCCTTCCGGGCCATTTTCTTCCCATGACAAAGAGGAGTTACCCTTTACGACCTGGTCAACAGATAAGGAAATATGAGCTATGATTGGCTAGGTGGACAAAAAAAATAAAAAGGGCCGGCCCCGAACCGAATTGTAATTAGCCAATCCCACTGTGGAGCACACGAACTCAATTGTTTGCCCATTCTCGACGCATGGTGGAAATTTTTGCTTATCGGAAAATGCGGGGTTTGGGGCAGAAGGCGATGGGAGGGTGGGGAGCGTTTTCAAATTGCAACTTGACCACCACTGCCAGGAGCTCCCGGATCATCATCATGATCGCCACCACCACCACCACCACCAATTAATACCGGATTCCAAGCTCCGTAGCTCTAGCTACAGCTACGGTAGCTAGCTAGCTACTCGGCTAGCTCTGACGACGACGACAAAGGAGAAGCTAAAAAGTGGGTGCTGGCGTTCGATAATCTTCCTGTTGGATCGCCAAATAAACCCGAGACCGAATTCAAGTAAAGTAGGTAGGCGAGGCTAGGTCATCAACCCGTGGCGTTCTGGCAGCTCCCAGTCCGCCCTCCTGCCTTCCCCTCCGCTTTACGAGAGCGATAGGCAGCCCTTTGTCTCTGACCTGGCCTTTCAAATGTGTGAGGTTGTGAGAAAAGAAAAAAAGGGCTACCGGTATCATGGTGAGAAAGAAAAAAAAAGCAATCCTCATGGGTCGCTCTGAGGGCATTCTGATACCAATGCTTTTCCATGATCACCATTGTCTGAGAAACCAACGACTCACTTCCACCCCAGCTTTCGCCAGGTGTGGTGGACCGCACACGACTTCCAACTCTACCATGCAGTGCTCCTAGCCCTTAAAGCACCGAACCGTACTGCTTCACTAATATCAAAGGTCATGCTCGACACGAGGCCGCGTCCATTCCTTTCTCCCTCTTTCAATCACACCTTCCATTCCTTGTCACTTTATGGCTGAATTGGTAGAACTGCATAGGGCACGGCTCGTGTATGGCGTGCTATTGGCGAAAAAGCAGAACAGGGCAGGAAAAAACCAAAAACACATATTCCTTTTTTTATTTTATAATGCTATTGTCACCAATCAAAGACGGCTGAGCAGCAGGTTCCCGGCAGCTACAGAAGAAACTTCCACAGCATTTGCCAAACCAAAACCATGGGTGAGAATCTTTATCGTGAATAATAATGCTCATTAAGCCGGAAACTTCCTCAATAAGTGCTCTTACTCGCAGTCAATCCCTCACCATCTTTCCTACGACTTTGAAAAAGTAAGGGATTTCGTAGTCCCCGGAGAAGAAGGGACTGAACCAAACCTATTATTCACAAGTGCCGAGGAATCCCTCCCGTTTTCTACCTGTGCTGTAGCCGTTCAGCCGTTTTTGATAGGTAATAATACCTGCTTGCCTGTTGGCTTGCACAAAGTGCAAGCCGGCCCTTGGTTACCTACCTACCCCCCACGAGCTGATGCGGACCCCAGGAAGGGAGGTGAGGGGAGGAATACCCCTAGGGTTGGGTGTCTGTGAAACATTGGTAAACCACTGGGTTGAGTCTGCTTTTTCGGTTCTCTTCTGTCTTCCTTCCTCGGTATGCACTGCGTATTACCCTATCATAGCACAGCATGATAGCCCGTACAGTACCAACATGTACCAGACGAGACGAGTATCAAAGATATCTCTGTGCGAGGGCCAGGCATCAAAGATTGGTACAGAGCAGGGGTTTCGGTGTTGATTTTGGTCATAATTACTGTAGTGGTAGGCTGCAGCCAGGTTGCCTGCGACTCAAACCTTCCATTGCTCAGGAGCCCGTGAACAAAGTTTATTTACTTATTTTTGATAGGCGCATTGAAGTGCACACCGGGCACCCCATCCAACAATTATTGCTCCTTAGCATTGACTAAGACAAATAGAGGTCCTCCCAAAGCCATGTTTCCCGGGTGTAGCACTGCTACCAAATTTAGCTATGCACTCTGCCATTATTTCACTCCTGACCCTTGTATAACTTATCCTGTAGAAGCCCAGATTGAGGGAAAGGTCTGGTTTCCTGCAAGTGAGAGCTACCGGTAGGGAATAGAACTGTACGGGTAGGAACGCAGTGACGAGGCTATGGTAAGTTTCCGGTTGTATAATATGTAAGCTAAGAGTGTGGATGGGTAATTCCTTCACTCACCCAGGCAGAGAAGAGGGGGGGACATATAATGATGAACCGTACCACCGAACTCCAAAGAAACGAAAGAAAGAAGGAATGAAGGAATGAAGGAATGAAGGAATGAAGGAATGAAAATTGATGACAGAAGAAATCGAAATCATATTCTAACTTCATCATGATCGGCCACCAAACAATCAAAGAGTATGATACAGTACTTGTACCGGTAGGGCGTTCGTCGGTAGTTTCTTCACCTTGGCCCACCGCAAATCGCACAGCCCTCCCACCAAGTTCATTGCCGTAATATCAAACCAGCAAATATGGGCGGGGAAGAACCGCCAAGAATCACATTTTCCATTTAGCGGATGCTTCTATCATATCCCTGTTCTCACCTCCCCCCCCATTCATTGAAATAAAAGGAAGAAGCAATAAATCACTTATTATTACTATTACTGTTATTATTACTGTTATTATTATTTTTCTTTTTTCCTCCTTCACTCATTATCGTTTTTTTTCTTCCCCTTCTTCCTCTTTCTGACTGTTGCTTTTCCAGAAATTGTTTCAGGGTTGTTTGGATCGGGTTGTGACAGTTCTGGACCGGAAGTGGTCCGCTCTTTTGTTACAACCGTACCGGGACCGTAATTCGTTACACCGCATTTTATCATCATTTTTCTTCTTCTTCCTTTTTTCCTTTTTTTCCTTTTTTTTTTTCACTTTTCACTTTCTCCTCTCTAACTTATCTCGTCATCCACCTCTGTGTTGCCTCTTGTTTCCCATGGGGAAGAAAGGAAGGAAGGGTTGATGTGAGGAGGGTTGAAACAGATTGGTTCTTTTATGCCGTGATGCACAGTAGACCCTCGTGTCATGCTCATGGGCTAGGTGATCCATCATCATCACCACATTGTGACCACGCCAGCCCGGTAACTCGACCACCGGTAGAGTGTGTTCTATAATATCCCGTATGATATCTGTGACTGCCACGAAATGCGCCAATCGGTGTGCCGTGTCAAAGCCCCCAAGGGCATACCGGTAGGAGAAAAGGTACGAGTACAGCACAGGTAACGTAATATCCCCTGGAATAAAAAGACCACCTCTTCGTATCTAATCTAACGTAAGATTTTGGCATCGCGTCTCCTACACAGTAATCATAAAGTGTCACTCGAGATACTCATCTGCTCATTAGCACTTAATTAACCCAGCCTAACCCGAACTATTCACCTACCGTAAGGGGAGATCCTCGCATGAGTGGGATTGACGTTGGCGTTGGCTTGTATTAGTACAGCTCTGCCAAATCGTCCCATTTTATCCGTTTTTTTCTTACAGTGGGGCAAACTCACCTTATAGTGTGGCAAAACCACAGTCTTCTCGACGCCTCGTTGGCACATTCAGACTAGCTCCCCCATAGGGACCTTTAACTCCAGTTCCCAGTCGTACGGTAGTCTATCATACGAGAACATACGGTGTCTGCCACCATGCATAAGGAAAGAGGGGCACAGAAAAAAGGGCGCAAATCACACCAGATGGCAGGAGCGCCGAGAGAGCACCCCACTACTGTACTGTGCTGTACCCATTCAACCCGAGAGTCCGGCCCCGGAGGGACGGACGGGCCCCTCCAGAGTCATGCGATTTTGTGCAAACCTTTTGGATCCAACAGGCTGGGGGATATATACCAGGGCCCGGTAGGGCAAGAAGCTATGGAACGGTCATTCAAGGTTAACCGGCCAGATATATCCCTATCTACTCCGGCTAATGAGCTCCTACCCTTGCATCGTACCTTTGGGAAGGGGCGAAACCTTTGCACACATCGATGGGGAATTTCTCGGCCCCCGGTGATGAGAGAACCCCGAAGAAGAAAAAGTATAATTGCTCCGGAGTGGGCCCTCCGCCTCCCAAATAGCCTGCGGCCTGAAGGCTTCACTAGAGCATGTGTATTATAATCTCGCGCGGAGGTATCATATTCTGGGTGCTCTGGTATGTCTGCGGAGGTTTGAGTGTTCGTTGGTGCTCGAGACCTTAGAGGCGGCATGTTCCGCCCGGGGATGGCATGCTAGAACATACCCGGGAAGATGCTTTCGCACAGGGCTGGGATTATCTTGTTGGTTAACTGCGCTTGTCCTGTACTCGAGAACGAAAACATCTCCCCGCACCTGTGCAATTAATACCGAGAATCCGGGAGAGAGAAAAAATCGCGCCGTGTACTGCCGGCATGGTGGGGGTCCCTTTAGACCGGACTACAATACAACGACATTCGTGCAGGCTCACTAATCATAGGCTAATTAGGGGTTAATCATTTACCTTACACCTAAATCAACAGTTAATTCAAGATCTTGGCATATTGGCTGAGTTGTCAATGGTAAACGATCAGATGCAGCATTGTTCTATTGACTACCCGCCCTCCAAACCATAAACACCTGATGTCTTCTCACTCTGCTTCTATTCCTTATTCTATAGCTTCTAGCCTATCACTCTGTGCTTGTACCTCAAATAGGGGTTCCTATTGGGGAGCCCGTGCCATTCAAAGTTCAGTGCTCTACGGGAGCGGAAGCGGGCTGATTCAAGGAGTTCCCCATCACAAACACGAGTCCAAAATTTTCTTCCCCAGAAAAAGGGGCGAAAAACATAGCACATGGCGAGTCCTTCAGCCCTTCTGAATGAACGACGTAAATAAAACCAAAAAGTGCCAGACCTTATTGGGGGAAGCGACTCGGCCGACATGGCCTACAGTTTGATTATTTGCTTGTGCAGTACAGGTATAGCGCCAGCACCCTGTAATCGACTTCCAGTGCCACCCCGAGTCAGCGCGCTGGTCCCAATATATAGCAAGTAACCACACAAATGCCAACAACCCCCAAGCAAGCCCATACAAATGTCCCTTCAACATGAAGATCAATTACAGCAAGGACCACCTCCCAAGAATCAATTCCCCTCTGTAAACGTGGCCCTTGCATGATTTAGGATCACCGCCATACAGAACGAATAAGTAAGGTGATAACATGTGATGTCGCCGTTGTCAATCGAAAGGTTTGGGGAATATTCTTTTTGGTTGTCATGCCAGTCGATTCTGAGGTGCCCGGCACCATATCCAAAACAGTTTTGCACGGAAACCACATGGCGTTGAAACGGTTTTCTCCGAAAAAAAAAAAAAAAAAAAAAAAAAGGGCCCCGACAAGACCAGACCAGACTAGAACCCTCACATGTCGTGCATAATTTATCGTCCAAGGACGAAGCTTTGTCCACGGTAGAGTGGCACAACAAGCACAAACCAGAAAAACCAGCCAGCCAGCCAGCCAACCGGAAACGCGTACCGTACGATAAAAAAGTCTGGATTGTTTCGTCTGATGAGATCTAGAAACCACGTTTCGAACTTCGGGTCGTGCCGGCTGCCCTATGGTGATATTAAGCGCCCTATGAGATACAGGGGCAGGGTAAGCAGCAGAATTGCAACGACCTTTTTCTTTCTTTCCTTCTCCCTCCCTCCCCCTCGCCCGTCCCCGTCCGACCGAGGCTGGAGAAAAGGATATGGGACAGGTCTAGAATGCCGGATATCATACCGAATCGTTCCGTTCGTATCGCTGGTAACTTGCGGCACTACGGGTATCTCTAGAGTACAGTAGGGGGCGAAAAAGCAAAAAAGGAGAAAAGTCCTGCAGTGCCGGTATATTACCGTGAGACGACACAGTACGATGCCGATACAAGGAGAACCCGGAAACGGGGACAGGGTCGAGAACTTGAAGGTTTGTGTCTGGATTTATTATAGTTCAGTACCGGTACGGGCGCTCAGATGCGAAGGGATAATTTGCTAGACAGACTTTCGATCCCTGTGCTGTGGTTTTTCCTTGCTGGGAGTTTGTACCGGTGCTGTACCTGTCTTCCTGCTTGCTTGCTTGCTTGCTCTCTTGCCGCAGGGTTTAACTTGTCTTTCTGCTCATTTGTGCTGCTCCGTTCATGGATACCCACCCGGTGCGGTCCCTGCACATTGGACCTACCGGTACTGTACAAACCTACCTACCTACTTACACTCCTCGCAAATATCTACCGACCAGCAATGATAACCATCTAAAAACTATCGCTACAGGCGCAACCATCCAGCCAGCGAGCAAAAAAAAAGAAAGGGAACGGAAAACCCTTGTCTCATTTTCAGGCACTTTATGCCAAATACAAGCACAAACTGTGAAGGGGAACCCACCGCAGTCGGGCTGAGCGAGCGAGTTACGGTAAAAACTCCCCCGCAGCAAAGCAATACATCCCGTTCTAGTAATTTCAACATCCAATGCCTGATTCCCGCCCTTGGCGCGTTTTTCCGCTGCGCTGCGGTATTTTTTTTATGGTATCATACACCGGGGACATAAGTTTGGCGGGCCGAGTGAGTGAGTGAGTGGGTGAGTGAATGCGTGCGTGCACGGGCCAAGTCCTCAATCGTGCGCGTGCGCAGCGCTGCTGCACGGATATGGCACACATCTTTGGATGTCCCCCGATCCGACTGGATTGAGATCAGGCTGGCTGGTCCCATCATATTACCATGCCGGTACTCTATTTATTTTTTCCTTTTTTCCACCACCGCAACTGTATTACCAGTATGCGTGCATATCTACAATTGTGGAATCGTCCCCAAGCTAGGCTTTTTATGAGGATGAGGAATTATGTTTTTCATCGACATGGAGTTTTATGTTTGGTATGCGCAGGTAGTGGTGGTGAGAAGTGACGAGGAGGAGGAGGAGGAGGAGTCGCGGTGTATATTCCTGATGTGTTTTTGGGTGGCTTTTTTTTTCCCCTTCACTTTCACTTTGTCCTTTACTGTATTGGTTATGCGGATGCGGTCATGGATAATCACTCAGTATGCTGGATGGGTCTGCTGCCCTTTTTTATTATTATTAATGCACTTCACCTCGCCGAGGTGAATGAAGTTAGGTGGGGTGAAGTTGATCGTGCTAGTACTCCACCGCACTGGTATGGGTGATACCGGTAGATGGGTGGTGGCCTAACGCGCTTGTTTTGAAACCTTGTGGGAGTGCCTTGCTCGTCTCAGACAAGAAGCACCCAGAGGCAGGGATTAGAATGGTATGGGGCCAATCATCCGTGCGTACTGTGCTGTCAGTGCAAACAAGATTACCTACCGGCATGTACCCTCGGCGCTCGGGTACCAGTACTTGTTGCCTGGGAGGAGGAGCACCGAATGATCGAGTCTGCAGCATGACGAGGGTTTCGTCATTTCTGGCTTTTTGACGATTAGGAATCTTTTTTGCTGTATGAATGGGATAAGATGAAGGAGTGGGTCTTTTTATCTACATTTCCCTCGCGGGTCCTCGCGCTGATGATTACACTATCGCGAGATCCCTCGGAATATGCTGTTGGATTACTAACGGGGACACGGAGACTACCCGCCAGCTGCGATAGATCTCGTTTTTGACAGGTTTACAGGATGGCGAATACCGATTAATGAGATCTAACACGTCGAGAGGACTCAGGCTATACTCGAGCATGCCATGTCAGGGGAGCAACCAGTTTCCATTAGGAGCTTTTTAGTCTCTGAATCCGGGATTGGTGGCCTCGGGGGCAGCGAATCGCAAGACTTCCTACATGTATCCGGCAATAAGCATTAGAGAATACGACAATTGTTACACAACCACCACCCAAAAAACCTTGTCTCATTTCAGATACTTGGACTCTACGCCAGATAGATACAAGTAGATTAGTATTTCCTTTTTTTCCTTCTCCCTGCTCCCAGGTTGTGTGATAATGCAAGTTTGTGGCGCTCAGGGCTTTGCACACCTTCTACAAGCACGGTACCGGTACCCTAGTTTGCCACTAGCCGCCCAGAAGCATACTAGAGTACGAGAGCACGCTACTGTACAAGTACCGCCGTGGGTGCGCTAGCTTTTCTCCATGACGCTCGTATCGTTCGGCGATACAATACCGTGCGTCGAGATTACTGATTGCACTAGCTTCGGCCGCTGTTTCGAAAAATTAATTCAAAATGACGACTTTTGCAACGGGGTGAAAAGCGGCTTACCTTCGAACGAACCTTTTTTTTCACACCGATTCTCCGAGAGTGGAAGGAATTCGGCTGTGCGATATGATTGTTGGTTGGGTCTCCTTCCTCCTCCTCTCGGCCGTAATTTGACTTGGCGCGTTGGCGGTGGTGGATAGATGGATGTAGTGCCGTGCCGTATCAAAGGCCCAGGGGAAGGATGAGGAGGGGGAGACGGTGTTTGGGTGGAAGTGCCGGCGCCGATATGAGATTCGTGGTTAGGTTGTTCCAGGCCCTCGGGCGTCGGTCAATGAGGTATACAGTACTGTGCATCGGAAACAATAAAGGGCAGGGACTGACTACGGGCATTGAGTGGAAAGGGTAAAAGATGATCTGTGAGCCAGTGGAGCGAAGTTTATTGGGGATGACTCATCAATGGAGGTCTTATTCGCTGTCAATGATTTTTTTGACAGGGTACGCTGTTACTGGTTGCCATGATGGTTTACAGGCGTTTCCTTTGAGAATAGAGTTGTAGCATGCTTCAACTCCCTGAGCGGAGCCTTTTCAATCAAGTGTCGGTCTACACATTTGAAAAACCTCTGAGTTGCAATGCTTCTTTGTGGTATGGTTTCCAGACAACCGCGTAGATGCTTGGTTCGCGGAGAGCAGCGCGGGCTACTAGGACTGCACTTGGGCTGTCCAGACACGAGGGTCGTTGGTAAACACTGTCCTTTCGTGATAGCGCGTATAGCTCTTTAGGGAGTTTTGTATTTGCGAGGGATAGAGAAGAATTGCGGCCCCTAAGAAGTAGCAATGTCTCCGAGTGATCTGGTATGGTAGCTTTCTCCCCCCCTTGTCTCGAGGGCTCGAAGAGAGGTCCAGTTCTGTGCGAGGAGCTGTACGAGGAGCTGTAGGTATAGGTCGCGTATTTAAAGACACTGCTTCCCCGTAGTTTCCGCTAATAACAATAGGACCAGAAGCACCTTACCAGAGCAGTCTTCCACAGCCAGGAGATCCGTTTATTCTCAGAATTTATTAAAGAAGCGCCATCCAGCCCGTCTCTGGTGGCAGCCTAAGGTAACAAGCGGGAGGGGTACATCAGAATCAAGACTGCTGGGTCATAGAGATATTCCCGTCCCTCCGCTGCTTTTTGCGCCATCAGGTCGATCAAGAAAATTCAATTCCACTCGACTACATGGGTTGCGAAGAATCTAGTTTGCCATGACATAGCTTATAATATCGCACCGCCGGGTGTGGAGGTGCAAGGGCTACGGTTCCCTGGCTCTTTGGCGACATATGTTGTCATCTTTCTGAAAAAGTTGCTTAAAAGTGTCCTACGAGTGATTTTATATGATTACTGAAGATAATATTTCAGCTTGTATCTGCCATTCAACCGAGGCAGTGATGGACGATGATGCTGGGCTGAGGTGAAGGAAATGGGTATATATTACTGCTGCTGCTGTCGCTTTGGGCGTGGTAGGTAGCTTGAGAGGGCACATAACACAGTCGCACGTTCTTTTGTTCGTTCAACTATATTACAGCGGGTTAAATGTAACTTACCTACCTCCTGTGGGGTGGTGGGAGAGAAATAGGGTAGGAATTGTAAAAAAAAAGGATGAAGCCTTTTAGAAAATGTAGTGGGGTAGGATCAAGGTTCCGCCGGGGGAACCTTATATTCCAGCACCTTATTAAAATGGATTCTTTTGTCTACCTACCTAACCTAATACTTCAAGTCCCAAGAAAGTAGTGACATCCGATGGTGTGTTATGGCATGAATTGGGAGTTGCTCTTATTGACCGTTTCGTTGGCCTCTATACTTGCTTGGTGCCTATACTGCGCTGTGCTACTATTTCTCGTTGTAGGAATGCATACGTGTATGCCGCGTATGCATTCCTGCGTTCCGATGGTTTCCTTATGTTTGCTTCTCTATATGGTGTCTCGCTTCCCTTTCTTTCCCCTTTTCCTTTTTTTACGAACTTCCTCTTCTCCTTCTGAATCACTTAGGCTCCAGTCTCATTTGTTGTTGAAATTGATACTAACTTAGACTAAATAAATCGAAGCAGAGCCACGTTTCTCGTCCACGCTTCAGATCTGGGAACTCGTGAGGACAGAGGGGAAGACATGATGAATCCTCAAACAGAGGAAAAAGAAGAAGAAAAAAGGTATGCAAGTCATGGCATTTATGGCATTTTTTTCTAATTCCAACATTGCATAGAAACCATTAATCCCATCTACCCCCTACATTAAGCAATCACAACAATCAAACACAAGGGGGAGAGGAAAAAAAGTATAATAAAAACTTCCACCCAAACCACCCCCACTTTCTTGCCCCCTTAAAAACCTAGGAGACAAACTTTTTATCCTTCAGGAACCTCAGCTTGAAAAACCTCCGCTTCCAACCGACCGCAGCCCCCCCCCTCCGGATCCACAGGGTCCGGGAGCTTCAAGCCTATCTCGCTGGTGGAACACTTCCCCCCACCCGAGGTGACACGATTAGCTAATAGAGGCTTGCAGCAAGCTAATCGCATAGAGATATGTGCTTTGAATACGCCCGTCACAAACGCTCACTCGTGGGCGTTGTGGTACCCACCCATGGCAGGAAAGCAACCGGGCCAGGTGGGCTATATAGACACGGGAGAATCGGGTGTGGCGTACTGTATTAGCCTTAGAGGAGGAGGAGGAGGTGGAGGTGGAGGAGGGAGATAGAAAAAGCTATGATCGGGAGTTTGTTTGGACCGATTCTCAGATGGGGTTTTGTTTTTCGACTTCTCAACGCAAGTTGGGGTATGATATCACACCCCACACATGATGATGATGATGATGATGATGCACGACCACAAACAAGCATAAGTTAGTAGCGATCAGAGAGTATCCTACATATCATGCTTTCAGCTTCATTAGCTCTCCCGCCGAAGGAAACAAACAAACAAACACACAAACAAACAAGGATATCATCATATTACTATAGAAACACCCCGGGAAGAGATAGTAATCCCCACCGCCACTACAGCAACCCTAGAGTATCACATATATATACCGGGAAAGCGCCTCACACTTCCAGCAATTGCGAATACCCCACCAACTTCCCCCCCAATCGCCAAGATTCACACACAAGCCAAGTCCTCCCCTCCCTCCGCACGCACACTTGCATGTATACATACATCGCACTTCTAGCATTTAGGCAATTTGGCATCCTTCCTAGCCGCCAGAAACATCCGCGAATTATCCTATTCATGCTGTTTGTGATAGTTAAGTTACCCCCCAGCACATAGAACGTTTAAAAAAAAAGTATTTTTAATTTTTATCATCATAATATGCGAAGCGCTTGGGGTCTTGTATTGTGCAGTGTTCATGTCATGACGGATAATTACTTTTCTGGTTTCTACCATGTCGATATAATAGGTATATGTATGGGGGAGGGGGGGTGTGTGTGTGAGGGACTTTTCACTATGCCGCGCGGGAGGAAATAAGTATGATAGTTAATGTAATACCGTAGGATAGAGAAGGAGGAGGGGGAAAAAGGGATCACGGCATTGGCCAAGTTTAATACGCTGTTCCGCAAATGGTGGAATCGGGGATTCACAGTTCGGCGCTGCTTGGGTAAGGAATTTTGGGAAGCTGCAGGAATCATAGAAGCAGCTACTTCTTTCCCATAGTAGAGGTATGGGGGCCTGTAGATTGGTGGCCTGTGATGTTTTATGCTATGGTGAGGCAAGGTGTGGTGGTGGCTTGGTACTACTGAGGGTGCCGTACAAAAGGCACATAGTTCGAGGTTATTGGGTGATTTCTCGGTTCTATTAACCGTCTGTCCGATTTTCCGTTGCAAGCTGCTCTCTACACGTTTTCCGGCTTGGTCTGACCTAAAACGGAACTCCCACGTTCATTGGGGCGGCAGGATGGTCAGGGGGAAAGCTTGGTTTTGGCTGTAAAACAACCACCGGCTCTAGTTTTGTCCCTGTATCATACTTTACAAGCGCCCCGGCAGCTTTCACCTCTTTATCAGCTCCCATAACGACAGAATCTTATCTTATCAGTGACGGCTGCTCGCAATGTCTTGGGTTGTGATAGAGCGTTCTGAGAAGACTGGCCAAAGCGCAATTCTCGTAGCGCATTGCCTCCTCGCTCAAACGCGAACAACCTAGTTTAAAATTGGAGGAAAAGCGATATTACATTCGCGAATGTATGGTAAAATTGCCATGATTTCCCCCACGTCCCATCCCACTCCACCACCCTCCCCGCCTCGCACCCTCTACCCAGCACCTCTTGTGAAGTCCAATTCAAGCCCCATCCTCCAAAGGTACGTACTCCTTTCTACCCCATCCAAAACGCCCAAGAACACCAATCCGCTTCCTAAAAATGATTGCGAATAAGCTCTTCCCAAGAATCATTCTAAAAAATAACAACTGACTGATGACACCGGCCAAACCAAACCAAAACCAAAACCAAGCCGGACCAAACCATGCACCGTACCCCCAATGAAAATGGATAAAAGAAAATAGATGAATAGAAAAAAGAAAAATAGAAACGGACAAAGGATGGGGGAGGGGGAAAACGAAAAAAGAGCAAAGAGGAAGGGAAAGTGAAATATCGTTTATAATGCAACGCCATCATGCTGTGTATCTCCGGTAGTAATATATGGTCTAAGAACAAAGGGGAAGATAGGTAAAATGCCGGAAATAAATAATACTCCCACTCCCACTCCCACTCTTTATGAAAACGCGGCCGGCGCAGAGAATGAAGAGGAGATGAAATACAAAAGACTTACTCGTGGAGGGCGGCTACTGCGCGCCTATAGGCGAGGTAATTCAACATCTTGTCCACCACAAGAGCTACAGGTCCCGAGTCAGTAACGCTGCTTCTAAGAGACCCATCTAGAGAGGGTGGGCAATACCTATGAAAACTATCAGGCAAACTTGCGGAATCGGCCAAGGGCTATACAAGTAATCGTAATAAAGCTCCCTATCACCCGCTGTATAAAGCCCAACCATTCCATACATGACGAATCCCACAACGACCCTTATCCCAATCGCGAGGTAATCGTGAACGTCCTTGTTTCGGCGAACCAAGAAGGTGAACGCGGCGAGTAGGATAAACGCGCACCCCAGCGAGACAAAGAAGTATTCATAGACTAGGTTGAACACGCTGAGGACCTTTCCTAGCGGGCCGTCTTCACTGAACGGCTCTTCAGTTTTTCTGTAGGCTGCTGCTGCTAGTTTAGGGACTTTGACGCCGTAATACTCTGCGATTCCAACGAGTAGCTCGGATAGTAGCTCGTTGACCATATGTGGATACCCAGTTTCTGAAGTGGCATTATTGCTGGCGAGGATCACCAGGGAATCAATATTCGCGGTGATGTTTGAGTATCCTTTCACTACAGTCTTGGAGCTGCCGTCCTCATACAGAGGAGAGAACTGTTCTAGGAACCACTCTGCCACTAGCGTTGGCTCGGTGAGGGCCTCGGCCTGTTGGAAGATGGTGGATATGTAGGTGTTCATACCGTGCCAGGTGGTTAACTGTCGGAGGCCTTCTACAGTGAGGACAATGGAAAGGTGGAAGGGGAAGTGCAGGAGGGTCCAGATTTGCTGACGGATTGTGCCGTAATGGACGTTTCTGGGGTTGTAGTCGAAGTAGAGCATCCAGAAAAAGTACTAATTCAATATAAGTGAGCGGGTGCGTATAAGGGTTGGTAGGGGGGAGTGATATACGATGACGGCTAGAGAAGCTGCGACGATCCCAGCTAGGTCAGTTGTCCACCCAGTGCCCTTGACGATTGCGTTGATAGCTTTAAGCATGACGATGATGCCCTCGCCCAGAATGATAAGTGTTAGCAACCCCATTCTTTCGACGAGATGCGTCTTCTTAAAGCTGACCACCCTCCAGACACTCGAAGTCCCGATAATGGCACTGGCCTCGAATATCGCCGCGATATACCAGCCGATGTAGGACTTTGCCGGGTTGCCCTTTTCAAAAGCAAAGTACAACTATAATCCCTCGTCAATGTCAGCAAACTGCTCTCAAATCATAATCGCGGGGATATGGATATATAAACATACCCCGAGGTAAAGGCTCCCAGCCATAGCCATGGTCAAACAATGCAACGCAAGCGGGAGCATGGCCTGCTTCTTAACCCTAGCAAACAACATAACCACAAAATACTGTATCATAAGAACATACCGCGAGGACATCAACGCGAGCGTCATAGTCCTAAGCGCAGTAACAGTATGAGCGTCGGTGGGATCCAATGGATTCCACTGCGTCGATACAGACGAGAAACCAGCCATCACTATGAAATGGATAGACTTGCATATCCGCTCATACACCGAGTCTCGGGAGAATCGAACGTCTAAAAGAGTAACATGCAACCAAGTAAACCAAAGGATAATGAAGAACAGCCCGTACGAGGCCAAACCTGTGGTGTTTCGTCAGCCAAGTTACGGCCTAAGAGGTATTGGCGGGGGACAGACTCCTCTTCTCAGTTATATAATGCACGGACGTGACAGTCGTAAGATTAGCAACAAAGAACAGGTCATAGAAAAGCTCAATCGGAGTCGCCTCTTCGATTTCCAGTTCCTCTTTGTGTGTCATACGCTCTCCTTGGTCGAGCATGCTCTCCCTGAAATCGGCCCGTGGCTTACCACCAAGCACGCTCATACTGGAGCTGTGCGACAGCCTCCCGGGGCTACCTTCAACCTCATCTTTGAAGGGACTCTTAATCCACGGGAGTAATCTGGCCTTTCGTTGCTCTACGATCCTCCTGTACAGAGTCAGCGCAAAGTAAGAAAATTTGAGCCGGGGAACGGGAAACTTACTCCTTGATGGTGCTATCCACCAAATTATTCATGATGTCGGGAACGCCAAGATATGCGGAACGCAAGAAAAATATACCAGCAGTGGCCTGAACGGGTTTGTTATATACTGACAGCTCGTGCCGGTTAGATCCTCACTGAGTAGCTAGCTGAGCCCGTGGATGGGCAGGCACTCCCTGCCCACCCATCCATCCTCTATAACTATATGGGCTCTTTCCATTTCCGCCCCGACCAACACACCGGCCCTTCCCACCACCACCACCACTTCCACCACCATTACTACCACCACTCAGTTTCACAAAAAACAAAAATAAATAGGTAAAAACTGCTTTTTCCCCCCGCTGCCACGTACCACACCATCTAATCAAGCTTTTCAGTGTACTCGAGTAGGGGCGTTATTGTCAAAGTAACCAATCACCGAAATGGAACCTAGAATCCCAGGCAGGGGCCGGCTGCGAGGAAGCTTGAGCTACCGTGGCACCGCCCGGCTCGTGGGGTGCTTTTCTGTTTGATAGGTGGTGTGTGATGTTGAGTACGGTAGGGGGGGGAGGAGGGAAGGAGGGGGAGGAGAAAGTGTGTGCGTAATCGGCGTGTGGTACGAGTAGGCATTGCTTTATAGGTGGTTTTGTTGAAGGGGCTGAGAGGGATAGAGGTGAAGGTTACCGTGATGATCTCGGGGGGTGACTTATTAGGTGCCGGCAATTAATCAACAGTGTAGCATCGCAATCTAGTAAACACTGCTACCGGCCTTCCTGTGGTTCCGTTGCTGAAGATGAGAAGGGCGTTACAGTACCACCCAGGCCAGTCATGGATATTATGGTACAATACAGCACCGATATTGCTGATGTTATCATAGGGATACTCGTAGGCTGATGAGCACTATGCAAACCGAATTCACCTTCCCCTTCTCAATCGAGAGTGTTACCAATCCATTAGTTTGTTACCTGGACCCTAGCATCTTGCCCCTCCCAAAAAAAAACGAACTACCGTTAGCCCCCCCGTTTCTCTCCTCCGCCGCACTGCCCCCGTCCTCTCATACCATAGATTCGTAGGCGTCTACGGTACCCCATCAACAAACCCAATCCCAGCACTCATCTTCATCCCTTTTCTCAAGAGTACGAGTACTTGTACCCCCCGAGCCGGAACCTCTACAATTGGATCATTATTTCTCCGACCGTCTGTCTTTCGGTATGTAGCTGCCCAAACAGGTGCTGTCCGATCTGAATCCAGAAGGGCTCCGCCCACTCTCCTAGCCTACGGTACCGGTGGTCTCTAAGGGTGAAATTAAAGGTAAAAATAAACCAAATGAAGATCTTATGAGCATGAAGTCCAGGATAATTCTTGGCGATCGAGATGGTGTCAAGTAATATCTTGCCTCACGGATTTCTCATCTGACTTTTTTCCGGGCTCAGCTAAACGCCGAGTCTCGCTAGGCGCTTGGCAAAAAAAAGAACCCCTTAGGCAAAAGCTTGGTTTGACTGCATGGATGCAGTTCTTTCGATGGTTTATACGGTTGGCTATGATACAGGTGCCATGGATGCTGTTTGGATGAGATTAATTTTCAAAGGGCCTGTATTTTATACAAGGCTTTAAGGGCAGTCAGGATATGAGTAATTACCAGTATAGAGGCGGCGCGGGCACATATTTGCGATGTGTTGCTCGGATGTTCCATCCCGTGCGTAACACTGTTTCTTAAAATAGTTTCAGCAGGAGCGGGCTGCAGAATTGGCTCTACAATGCAATATGATATGGTACGAACACCAACGAGAGGAGGGACACGCCATACACTAAACCACAAAACCCAGTACACTAAAGTACAAAAGTGAAGAAACCGAGCAACAAAGAAATAGCACAAAACATCCCATCATCGCCAGGGCAAAACACAGACCGTCAAACCACCATCTCTGGGCCTCTATTGGGCCAAGCAAGCTTAAGCCAAAATCCCGTCATACCAAACAGCATAACAATTTCTATTCAAGTCCGCCAATGCAACGCTCCTCTCCACAAAAGCCCCAACCTCGGAAATCCACTCGGCCATACCAAAGCTAGTCAGAGTATCCCCACCACCCGTAGCAAGCCGGACCTTCTCCTTGGAAGTCCCCGCATTGAGCCTTGCGAGGACGAACCCGCGGAGCCTGTTCGAGACGACTCTGACAACGGGGTCTTGGTGCTCCTGAGATCCCGAGCGAGCTGCGATACGGGTGATGGCGGAGGTAACATGGGAGATCACTTGCTTCGGTGTAGCCACGGTTTCCTGCAGGAATGTGCAGAGGTCCTGGGCTATGGCTGGTGGCTCGAGGGGGGTTTCTGAGGAGAGATCGGCGGAGATGCGGTCTTTGAGGGGCTTCCAGGAACTACGAACGTCGCGCCGTAGAAGATTCTTGATAGTTAGGCCCATCGCTGCACCTAATACCAGGCCTCGGAATTCCTCGCGATAAGTCTGGATTCGCTCAATGTCCAGATGGAAAGTTTCGGGGACTTCCTGAAGGGTCAGAGGGCCACCCAACGACATAGCCAGTGATGAGAAGGCATGATTGTAGATTACGGTAGATGAGGGCCTATTGGATGGGTGATTAGCACTTTCAGGATCGCGTGACTGAGCTTCTTCGAGCCTCTCCTCTTTAGCCTTGAGGAGCCACTGCTTTGTTTGAGTCAGAGTGGTTCGGCCGGCCTCGAGGTCTGCAGCGAACAAGCGGCGCTCATAGGGCACTGCTTCAGGTATCACGTATTGGGCGGACATCATAAGGAGAAAGTTTGCGTGGTCCAATTGTAAGAGTTCCAAGACATCGAATAACCGTTGGAGGCGATGAATATAATCATCAGTGTCGTTAATGAGCGCTTGTACGTCCTCGTCTCTAGCAGGTGAGCAAATCTTGGGAAGAATGGAGAGAACAAAAGAGAAGAATTTCTCATAATCATAGGAGCCAGCGCGGCACTGTTGCTCGATGATCTGAATATCGATGCTATCGGAGATCATCCTATGGAGTGAGCCAGTCGGTTCCAAAAGCCGCAACAGCTTTCCCTTGACGCTCTCCGCCATTCCCGGTATCCACTTGGCCAGCTCTCCGCGTTCCAGGACGTCTTCCTTCATGACATCCCAAAAGGCTCTCCTAGCCTGTTCTTCCACCATCTTTTCCAACCCACCTTTCTTTCTAGTCTTTAGCTTGAAGTCCTTGTTGAGGGCTAGCTCATGGACAATCTGGCGATTCGAGAATATCGCACCATCTCCCATTGGAGGAAACCTACTCTGACCTGCTACACCGGCTGGTGTTTCAGGAGGCTGGGGCGAGCCAGCCGGTGAGACGGAAGCAACGGCGGTATCGGAAGACACGGAGGATTCCTCGTCCTTCGTGGACACCGAATTACAATCAGAAGCAGTAGGGGTAGCTCTTGGTCTTGTATCGCCCTTTTCTTTCTTGGGCAGTCTCGTCCTTCTAGCTTCTTTGACGGCCTGTCTTATCAATGCCCTAGTCCGTTCCCCAGCAAGCCTCCGGATACGAACAAGGAGTAACAGTTGATTCTCTCTGATGCCTTCTTTGAAGTCCGATGCAACATGCTTTTCCGTATCATCTTTAACCTTTTGCCAAATGAGATCTAGCTCAGCATACTGGGCTACCATGGTATTGATAAGTATTTCGGAATCCCGAGTTTTCCAGGACGTGAATCCTGTATTGAAGGCATCCCACGCGGTAAAGAGGCTTTGGTCGGGAGGAAATGTAGGAGAAGATAAAAAGGACTCGAAGGCAATTAGGAGATCTTTGGATTTAGTTATCAAAGCCTGTATGAAGCGATCAAGGTCAGCGTGTGTTCGTGAGCCGGAGATATCAGTGGGTATTACTTTCTCACTTTCACCATCATCACTCAAAACCTCGCCTGGATGACCAAGTATCAAAAAGGCGCTTAGGAAAGTCCGACAAGCCTTTTCGATCTCAGTCTGCCCCTCTTCAAGATGCTCTAATAGCCCACAAAGTTTCAAAAGCCTTGCAGTGGCTTTCTGAACCTTCTCTTCCTGAAACTTCATAGAAATAGCTTCAAAACTGGTGTCCCTAACACTCTCGATAGTAAGCCCGAGCTCCAAAAACCTCCTCACAATCTCTCTATTCCTATAATCTCTATAAACTCGCTGGATGTGAACCGCTGCCTCCTCTTTAAGCATTTCGGCAGGTTTAGCAGCGCCAAGGCGGTTCTTCTGCAAAGACCCAGCAACGGCGTCATCGCCTTCCTCTTCACTACTGCCGTCAACCTTCATACTGGAGCTAGACCCCCTTTCCCGTCTCGTGCCCCTACGCTCCCGGAGGACTTCCTTCCTTCTTCTCTCAGCCTCAAGCATCCGCTCCTCAACCCCACTCTTCAAAAGCCTCGCCTCCTCTTCCCGTCTAGCTCTGATCTCCTGTGCAACCTGCTTTGCCTTCGCAACCTCACTGGCACAGCTCCCCGCAATCTTGGCCAGAATAGCATTCCGGCTGTTGTGTGCTTGGCTCAGGCTCTGCTGCAGCGCAAGAAGACGCTCGCTTACGGCTTCGTGAGAGTTAGCTCGCGCCCGGCGAACCTTCTCGACGTATGCTGCGCGTTGGCGGAGTAGCGACTTGCGGGTCTCGAGGAGAGTTTGACGGCGGGTTGTGGCGAGGTTCGAGTTTGTCAGCGGGTGGCTGCAAGGGGAGGATGTTCCGGGTCTGCGACGCTTCCTGCTGAACCGGGCCTCGAGGTGTGCCGGGGGGTTCCAGCCGGGTGAAGAAGCCGAGTCTCCGTCGTGGTGCAGCATGTTTGTTTGTAGATGTGCTAGTACTGTCGTAATGTGGTGATATGAGGGGGTAGAAGTGGAAGGAGGTTGACAGCTGCAAGCGACGCGAGGAGGTTGGTAGCTAGGGGTTACGATCGATTGGCGGGAGGGAGATGTGGAGGAAGAAAGGATGGGAAGAAGGGTTGAGTTGTATGGACCGGGTTCAGTTGAAACTTGGGATGCGTCGACAAACTTGGCGTTCGTCTGCTAACAAACTTTCTCCAGCTTCAAATGTTTTCGGACCCGTATTATGAGGTTGTTTCAGGATCTGTTTGGCACCCTGAAATGCCCGACTTGATGAGATGTGGGATCTGTTTCGAGTATTGTAAAAAGCTCACATCACAAAATGCTTACTACATAGTCTACCTATATCCAGAAACCTCTTTCTCATCCGTTTGTCACCCCACCCAGCCTCGTGCTATTAGTAACAAGAGCACTGGACCATCAGACAGAACCCGTGACGCAATCCCTGCAATTTATTCCACCAACGACCGACAACCGTCGAATCACTAAATACTACTACTAGAATCCAGCAGACATCTCATCCGCACCTCTTGATGAGAGCTTGAGACACAGCTAGTCCTCTCTCCTTTCGTCCCACCCCAACTTCCTTTGTCAGAAAACGTTTCCCCACCGCAAAAGGAAAAAATAAGAAATAAAAAATCACACGCCAACAAGCTCTCCCATACTTGTACTCGTAGCGAGCAAAGAAACGAACAATTGCTTAACCTCTTCCCCGCATCCGTAGATCAACAATTAAACCTTTCCAAGGAGTCCCTCCGTCGCTCCCGCACCCGTCAAACCTTCGATTGGACGTCTCGAAACGAAACGAAACGAAACGAACAATATGGACTCTGAATTATTAGCCCACCAAGCACGAGCAGCGGTGGATACCCTCACAGCACAACTCCGCTCCTTGGAGTAGGTCCCCCGCACCCCCCAAAAAAACACTACATAGTGTCGTCGTCATCAGCTGATGCATGGACACCTTTTCACAGGAACGAGCAAACAGCGCTCCTGCAGTCGCTACAATTAACCTCCACAACGCTTTCCACCCTACCCGCTTACAACTCTATCGCTCCAACCCTCTCACAGATCCCTGTTTACGAGTCAAAATTGGCCCGTCTCAAGAGCGCCATGGCGGCGCAAACGCGGGAGGTCGAGGAATTGAAGCGGCGGGCGAGGGAGGCTGGTGAGCGTCGCCGGAGGAATCTCAAGCGGATAGAGGAGGCGAGGAGGGGGGAGCGGGAGCGGGACAGGACGGTGTTGAAGGCTCAGGCTCGGGCTGTGGAGAGTGAGGAGAATAGCAACAATAAGGAGAGAGATGATGGGGAGATTTTGGCGGAGGGGGAGGCCAAACGAGGGAGTATGTCGGTGGGGGGGCCATCGAGGGAAGGAGTCGTCAAGACAGTCAAGAGGAAGAAGAAGGCTCGGCAAGCAGAGATTCAGTGAACCCATTCCCCTCAAATGTTTTTGGTAACAATGTTGTATCCGGTGGGGTGCGATATTCGGGTTTTTTTATATTGCTTTACTATTATTACCCCTTGTCATCCTTATCTTTCCCTGCCTCAACAGCTTCCTTCCTTCCTAGCGGAGGCCTGTCACAACTATTCGCCCCCGAGCTCAGACAGGGGGTATATCTTCACGACATATCACTCGAAATGAAACATAATTACAAATAATCGTGCATAATATCATACTTCCTAGCGCGACATCTGCAAGTGAGTTTTCACGTGTTTAATGGATCCGTTTTACCCCTCCTAAGAAACCAAGCGAACCACTTCTATCAAGACCCCTGCCATCAGCGAAAGTTACTCATCTCCCTCAGAGCAACGAACTACAACTGCAGTGAAGGGCATCTATCTGCCCCTCAGTGAGGGGGCCTAAGCAACCTCCGTAAGATACAGTAAGAACTCGGATAATCGGACCGTATGCTAAGATGTTGGAATTGCCTCTTAGTATGCTCTTGGTGTTTTTTCCTTCCTTCCTTCCTCTGCCTCGTGGGGCAGGTTTTTGGTGTCTTTCGCCCCTTTTCTAGAGGAGGAAATTTCGGACTACATAGCATATGGTCCGATTATTCGAGTTCTTGCGGTGTCGTAGGCGCAATCTGTATCTTACCATTTTCACGGGCATAGTAGGACCCCATCATCTTCTCAACAACACTGCACCCTTCCACCGACCAACCCCGTACCAAGAAAAACCAGCACCTCCCATGGACTTTTTCTCACCTTCACCTCCGCCTCTATTCCAGAATGCGAGGACTACTGCAATAGCAACTTTGCTATCCCCCTCCGGCGAGCCTAAGCGCCAGCAGCAGCTAACTAACCTAGGAAATAACAAGTAGCCAACACTAGCTTATATATAACTCAATCGAATTCAGCGGTTGAACCCGTTTTTCATAATAATATTACACTCCATACACCAGGACTCAAGGCATGCAGGCAGAGAGTGAGGGCTGCTCCCGACTAACTTACGACCTGGCCTGCGGGCTCAGTGGGCGGGCGGGCGGGGCTTGATTGGGCCGGGCCCACACATTGGTAGGACCGCGGCAGGCGCTGAATGGAGATATACCGCTATAGTGGGCCACTGCGCTCCTGAACCGTATGTATCATACTGTTACCTGTTCACTTCACCAGCAGAACAGCTCAAGGTTTATTTTGCCCCCTGGAGCATCCTGCTAACAAAGTGACCAACGGAGGAGCCAAAAGATACCCCATCACCAAGTGAGTCACCAGACGTGCGAAATTGGATACACAATGTCACAATAGAACTATTAATTAATCCATAATATGAGGTGGTCTAGCTCATCGGCGGCCACCTCGACAAATTCCGTAAAACGCCTCAGCTTGGTGGATGCATTCACATCACTGAAGCCACTGACTGACTTAATCTATAGGTATGATCAAATTTTGGGAATAATTAGTTTGTTTATTTCCTTCGACATGATGGAATCATGCCTCTATAGGAATAAATACCCCCCGACGCAAATGCGAACTGCGCGGTCTTCCCTGCTGTTGAAGTGATATTAGGCTAATATAGAGTGGTCAAGAAAGGAAAGAAATAGCAAAAGGAAAAGAGTTGTGCGCGGCCATTAGCTCACCCCGGCCAGACGGGTAGACATCGAGGGGTTATGGGGTAAATGTTAGAAGAAATGTAGCGTAATTACAAAAAGGTGTCCCAAGATGGGGAAAAATGCAAAGCAGCCCGGAAAAAACGCCAGATCCAATCCCACACACAGCTCCGTCCTCGTAAAATAGATATAGTAAAAGAAATTTTAGGAGAGAATAGAAAATGGTTACAAGAAGAGTATAGCAAACCGAGTAGCAAAGTGGTTAGAAATTATATCTCCGAAAGCGCTATCGTAAAAAAACAAGAAAGTGCAAACAGCCTCCCGTACAACTACGTAGTCAACTTCAACGTAGCATATGTGGCTTAGTATGGCCCCGGAGAGGTGCTCACCACCCCCTTGAAGAGGACGTCAACCCAAATGGGCATCTCTTGATCGTTATCCTTGACTGTGATAGCTGAACTAGGTCCCATGACCTGCATCTCCACATCGCTCTTGGCTTCAGCATGTTCCACCGAAACTGATTGAGAAACCATAATCCCTCCAGTGGTGAACGGATTTAGACTTATACTGGGGCTAAGTTCGCTGGTGACAAGCTTCTTCTCCGAAGACGTTGAGGGGCGACTAGAGACTGGCGTCAAGAAACGATGTCCACCATTCGGCCAAGGCCTCAGAGCATCCCTAAGTCCCCTCTTCGATAGTGTGCTAATAGGCCTTTGCACAACCACCGCCGCCTTCCCAGAGAACTCCCGATGTGTGTTCCGGGTCTGAACATCATGATCGTCTGTGTATGGGAAACATCTTTGCTGCAGTGAAAAAAAGCGGAAAGGAACGAAATCCATCTTCGGACTTTCGTTGATTGCACGTGCATGAACAGGCATCAGCGTTTTGAAAACCATTATGACCGCAACACCCAAATCGTTTTCGGGGGTAATTTGGCAAGGGACTGCAATAGGTTGTGGAAGGAGAACAGAGTCGGCAAAAAATGGGTCCTTGATATCGCTGATCAAGCCCTTGAGCGCCGCCTTGAGCGAAACTACAAACGGAGGATCATTAAGCGCCTGAAGAGAAGTTGAACCACCGTCTGGAGCATCCATATCATCAATGAGACGCTTCACAGTCACACCCTCGTTTTCCCTCAAAAAGTTAATATGCCTAGCTTCGAGCGCCAACATTGGCATCTGGACAGTTGGGAGAGAGTCTAGTTGGTCAGCGCGCACTAGGATCTCGAAGCCGCCGTTGACATTCGCACGAACTGCGAAGCATCCAACATGAACTCCTGGTTGGAGCATACGCTCCGCTGAGTTGTATGTTCTCATCGAGTTGAGGTGAGGTATCAGGGTTTCCTTGGGGACCTGAGTTGACCTGCTGATGATATCAATAACATTGTTGGTTTCCGTGAACCGGTAACCCGTATCTGTTAGATTCGCAGCTTCGGCCTTGGTTACTTTCTTTAACAGAAATAAAATTTTTCCTTTTCCGTGTCCTGCCTCGACGTCCGTATAGTCCGAGTTTTTTCCAGGAATCATATTGTTCACACTAACCCCGGTAGTGATTATCTCGTCATAGAGAACACCCATGTCTTCCAAGCTCCTATGAGTTCCATCGGCTAAATCCTGGGCGGCAATACAAAACATCTCACGGAACACAAATGAATAGTCTTCGACGAAATCTGCGGAACGGCGGTTGAGATTGTAGTGTCGAAGATGCTGTCTCATGCCCTCTATCAGGCCAGACAAGGATTTCCAATTTCGAGTGGTTTGATACATCCAGTGGAATACTGGATGTGATTTGCCAAGAGCTTCCTCGAACGACTAAATTGCGCGGTAAGAATTAGTAAAATGATATTCAATATGTATCTTTAGGGCCGAATACCTTCTCCTGAAAACTGTCTGTAACCTCCTTAATTGGCAGCGTTCCATCCGGTAATACCATCAATCTCCCATCGTGATCAAACGTTGCTGACGCTAGAACGACCTTCTGTGCGCGGATACCCTCCATCTTCCTTGCCCTGCTTGCTACGATAGCAAATACCAATAGAAGGAAACATACAAAGACCGACTGATAACGTGGTAAGCTCCCGTCCCCCGATAGAATACATACATAGGACATAGAATACTAACCAAGACAATTGTAATAATGACAGTCGCGTTCCTAGTATCACGATTGCGTCCAGAACCCCCTCTTAATTGGTACCGCGTCCCAACACTCGCACACCAGTGCATGCCACTAACACCACCGCTGAGAATCATAGCGCAGAAAACTCTCTTGTACCAGTTATTCGTAAAATCCCTTCGCAAAATGAAAAACATCGCCAGGGCTGCTATCGTCGAGGACACAGCAATGAAAATTGAGCCGATTACATAGCTGGCATCGTAGTGTGACCGATAATTTTCTATACCAGATTGTCCCTAGATTAAAAATAAAAAAGTCAGACACACGAGTGAGAATCAGTGATAGGGGCCACCCACAAGGTAATGCATCCCACAAATGCTTAAACCAGCAAACGTTCCACCAAACCCGAGCCGAAGGTAGCCCACATCTTCATTAGTGCCTATCAAGAGGTATGCGAGGAATAGCACAAGAATCGGAACAAAGAACGATAGAGCCGTAAATGTCGAGCTGTAGGCAAGTTGGAGTTGCTCCATTCCAACAGCTTTAGGATAAAGCACGATTGCACGGTTCCCAACAAAGTGCATAGACCAAATAGCCACACCGCCCATTGTCACAGATGACCCCAGAAGAAGATACCTATTTTAAAGTTAGCAGCAAGGCTTTGATGTGAGGTTTGTTCACGAGCCATTGGGACTCGTGACCAGCCGATCAATAAAATAAAAAAACGGGACATGCAAGGGTTGACTTACCAATTGTATAAACCCCTCTGAGAGGTTCTTCTTTGGAGAAGTTCAAGAGTCGAAAGGGAGCCAAGAAGGGAGACGAAGTACGAGAGAACTATGTATCCGGGAGCAAACCTCTGCGGAGCAAGAGGGGGGTTGTATTCACCGGCAAACATGGCTGTTGTGTATCGCTTGCCTTGTAATCCTCCTTAGCTAACTGAGAGAAAGTTCGACCCACAAACTGGGAATCGAAGAACAATCTTCAAGTCAACAAACTTTCCACAGAGATGGCAGCAGCTGTGCGATATTTTGCTGATGCGGTGGTTGATGTGGTTGTGGTTGAAAAGTTGACCCTGCCGCCACCCTAACCACCTCGTACTCGTCTCCAAAGCCCGCTCGCTTCAAAAGGACGCCGAGGACTTATATATTCAGTGTGGTTTTATTGAGCATGCAACGCCAAATGGTTTGACATGCTCTCCAGCACCAGATTAGTAAGGACAAGCTGCGCGTGCAGTTAAGAGGGATGGAAAAGGGAAGGAGATTCAAATTCGAAGGGGAGGACAGCGCTTTTCTACCATCTTCCATTAAAATTCACCATAGTGAGGGGACGGGCACGAGCACGGCAGACAAGATCGATGCCATTGGTTTGTTGCTAAAAAAAAAAAAGAAAGCAATGAATCCAGGAAGAGAAAAAGTAACGCTAAGATAAAGAGCTGCGAAATTGAATCTTTTGAACCGCTATCGCATTGTAAGGGTCCCACTCATTCCGAAAAGGGATTCTGTGTGACAAAACCAAGTCGGAATATTTATTTCTTTTCTCTCCCAAGCAAGTTAGTTCAAGTTTAACCGACTGCATAGAGCAGCTCGCCGTCCACTCAATACGGGCCCTCCACCTGAAGTCAGCTCAGTTTTTTTTCTTTTCGATCCCACCTCGGCATCGTGGGAGTAAATACCCTGCAATCATCTGCTCTTTCTGCATACAGCAGGCAAAATGCCCTGGGGAAAGGAGAAAAAGAAGAAAATAGCACTACCATTCCTGCTGCCGGCAACCTCCTGCTCCAACCAAGTACAGTATTCGAGTACCGTAGGCATTGTACTTGTATCAGGCATAAAGCATCTGAAAATGAGACAGGTTTTTTCTCCTCCTCCTCCTCCTCCCTCCTCGCTGGTTGGGTGGTTATGTAACCATGGCCGTATTTTCAGATCCCTGTTGCCAGATACAAGTCCAAAACTCCATTAGCACCCGGGCTCCCGTCCTGTGCCATGCAAGCCCCCAAGCCTCCAACAGCGGTTGGCAAAAAAATATTTAGCTCCGCAATGGCTTGGAAAAAGCAACAAACACCTGATGGGGAAAAAAATGCACTCCCCGATATTTGATCAAATAAAATCACCCACCAGCCGATATCACATCCTCACCCAACCTCAGCCTTTACCGATACCTTACCATGGAAACAGGAATAATTGGCCCTCACACTAAGACGCCCAGAGTTCCCCACTTTGAATTGGGGGGGGCAAACGGAGGGAGAAAAAAAAAACTGGTCTTCAGCCCCCCGCTAAGACAAAATAAAGGGAGAGGTACTATTGGGCGAGGAAAGTATTGAGACCATGGTGGTGCGTGCGTCAGTGCAGCCCTCCCCTGTCCAGCATACCTCATCCACACCTAATCAAACACAGATACAAGTAATATTATTAGATAAAACCCATGTGGAGTAGAACTACAGCCATCATCAATTACAACTTGTCATCAGTCAGGAAGGCTGCTGCTAATCACAGCTTCTGCAAAACCGGTTGGCACAGACTTCCATACTATTCTTGCGGTCAGTTTCGTTAAGTTGAATTTCTTATTTATTTCCCCCCATATTTATTCAAGCTCCCGTTCCATCTATCCCCCCAAATTCTCTACATGAGTAATGTATTTAAAACAACCCACAGTTATCTCTAACTAACCGAAGAATAAGCCTTAACTGACACTATTTATATTATACTTAGTCGGGCAGCTATTTTTATTTATTTATTAACCCTTTGGTCTAGATCCCCAAATCTGAGTAAGTTCCTGGGTTAAAAGGGCTTATAAAAATGGTTCTCAGTTGAGTTTCACAACTTGGAGTACCGGATAGTACCAAGCATCAAGAGAAGTGCCAGTGTGACACAACTCATTGAAGGCTCCCTTTAGTATAACTGCTCCTGGCCCCCTTGGCCGGTGCCTATCAGTTCCCATTGAATACCGGGAACATACCTGTGATGTGCCAGCCCTCCCGGCCGAAGACAGCAGGTTACGCAGCTTGTCAACCTCGTACCGGAACCATCGCCCTGGTTAAAAGCCTCCAAACGTTGCCGCTTGTGCGATACCCTTCTAGCCGATACGCAGATTAGTAGGACACTTAATACTCCTCCTAGGAAAGTACCGGTACCCGGAAACAGGGGGTACACTTTGTATGGGCGCTCAAGTATGCACAGATATTTTACCACACAATATTATTATTTCCTTAATACCTGTTTCCGGGTACTCTTTCGTCATGAGTTGTGTCTCGCCGCCCCTGTACTCTACTCGAATATCTCCAAACGGTAGCGTTACCCACGACTGCCTTTTCCCCTCATTGTTGGATGTCGATTGTCATATGTCGATCCTTTTGCCCATTGCGCGAACCGACTTAAAGGTTGCAACCGCTTGTCTCCGCGACAGCAGCGCTACATGCGCCGCCGTGTTCACCACACATTCCTCTAAAGTACCCCCGTAAAACAACAGACCTTAGTAAGAAGCATCTCAATCTCCTAGCGCTAGACCCAATTATCCCAACTTCTGCGGTGGACTATTATCACAGGTATTCCAATCCCCAAATACAACTAGAGAAGAATACCGGTACTCTTTTTTTTATTTATTTTCATAGTGGTTGCCCCCTCATATGCACCTCCTTTTCGAGGAGCAACCAATCACGAGTCATTCTTGTGGGAAAAGCAATGATGATCGACGGGCTGGAGATTGGCGGCTCAACCTTTCCGGATCCAGGATCTGGCTATTCGTAGCACGAATAGCATGCGCAGGAACAATCGGGAAATCTCCGTCCTCCTTTTCTTCCTCCCGTAAAAACATTTGATAGGGACCCCATTCGATATCCACTATCCCCGCAAGCCCTGCAATCTTAGGATTTGGGGACAAATGCTCCTGAGAAGGGTAAGCACTTTCTTGGCGGGGTATAGGATCGGCCGAATGGGGCATGTCGGATCTCGTCAACAAATGTTCGCAATCCTGTTGACCTACCAGGCTAAACCTATTGTGGGCTGGCGGGTTGATCTCTGCTGATAATCTGATAAGTGGAGCCCAAGGGTTTTTACCGTTGCGGCGGTCTGCCATCATATCATACTCCTGTGGAGGGAATACTAAACCCATCTAAACTCCTTTTTCTGAAGTACAGGGATCAGGGGACATGATTACTGATGCAAATGTCAACTTTAGTTCCCATATCCTTGAGAAGGGTTGCAAATTAAGCGAGTGTTCACTTATCAGATATTATGCAACGGACCTTGAGTACGCGCAGCAGCGTAACGCTGTCTCATTCACACTGCTCTCTATTGTGTAAATCTTTATGATTCGCTTACAAGCTGCCACAACACTCGACCACCGATCCGGCGTGAGACACCAAGAGCTGAGACTGAAATTAAGGACGATCCGGCGCCCACAATCCATCCTCGTGAGTCTCGACTTCGTGGTTTGAGTGTTCGTACGGTCGGGTGTGAGCGGCGACATCCTAAACACCGTTTCTCCTGTGCTGAGCAGCTATCCTACACACAATGGCAAGAGGCCGGATACCTAACTCTCCTTTAGTATAGATTAAGATCACCAACTCCCAGTACCGTGCCAATAACAAGATGTCTTCCGCGTCATCCCACCCAATACCAAGTCTCCACCAAGAAGGTTGGTGCTGGATGAACCATCCAACTCCTTACCACGCTGCATCATAATGTCTTCCGTCAGACTACTATCCAAGCACAAGTATGTGCCCGTAGCTAACTAGAGCATTGCTGTGTGATAAGTGCCCTCGTCATGATACAACAGTGGTGGGAGGGTATCACATCCAGGCCGGGGTCACCTCGAGATCGGAATGTACATCCTTCGGGGCTCCGGTTGTAAGAGCAGGGAATACATATCGGGATCTGGAGAATTCGAAATGAAATAATACCTGTGCTTGAATATCCCACGGATTGATACTTGTACAACTAATAGGTCTCACCCTAGCGAGATCACTGCATTGTCGAGCCATAACGGGAAACTCACTCGGGCGAAACCCTGCCAACTTCGCTTCCCCACACATGCCTCTCAGGAAAACCAATCAGTCGTCCAGGTAATACTCCTTGCAGAGCATCAAACTTCAGCCCCAAAAAAGAAACCAACTCACAGGACTGGAGCCCCAGGAGGGCACCCGGGGTCCGAGCTAATCCATGTAGGGAAATACTGTCTCGATTGGGGAGCACAACGTAAACTGGGCGGGTGACGTACAGGGATCAGTGGCAAACAATTTTTTGTTACCCTAACGTATCCACTTTTTTGCCCACCAAATACCCGTGTTCGTCACCCGGCCAGTTTTTTTCGTGTCCCAATGGAGACTGCGATCCATGGGCTGCGAAGGTTTTTCCCATCAGGGGGCCGGAAAACTAGGGCAAATTTCTTATGATCGTACCGAGTGCGGGACAGCAGATGCTAAAGTCCATGATAATAGTTACTGCGGTGGTGGGTAGTGATACTGGTAGGTTTGACTATTTCCTCGCAGTTCAAAGTTCAGGATCCCGCCACAGAACATCGAGACGGTAGTCTTCGGGGGGTTGTGCGGGTACAACATTGGGCAAGGCCTGTCTCGTTACCAAAGATCCGGGCCACTTAGACAAGTACTTGTACCGTACTCAACTGCAGTCCTACGTCTACTCGAGCACAGCGTATGATACTAGTACAGCGACAAAACGTTTCCTTAAAAGAGACTAAGGGGCGCCACCTACTTCATCACTTTTCTAGCTGCGTCGGAAAATTATCAAAATTTCCAAAAATTTCCGGAGGAGATTGTTTCTCTGGAAATCCGACGAGCGGTGCTAGGCCGGTGGGACTTTGGCTCAAGCAACCAGTTATTATACTAGTACGGTACAGTGCCTGAGGATTTCGATGAACTTTGGCCAACAGATGGTGCTGGGCCAGACAGCACATCGGAGCCCGATGGCCAATTTGATGATCCCAACACCACTGCAGCAACAGGAGCATCGCTTTCCCAATTCACCATAATACGTCACGTGTCCTGCCACTGAGTTGCATCGCAAACTCATCTCGGAGGAGATATCCGAGTGCCATAGTCCTGATTGCTCCATCCCACGCAAATTCACTTATGCGAGCTGCGCCAAACAGGCTCACCGGTATAATAATACTTGTATTATATCAAATTCCTCCTCACCGACCCCTCACCTCAATCCAAGTGCGAAAAACAGAAACAAGACAAAAAACAAAGCCAAAGGACAAAATCAAGGACGAAGGTAATAAAAAAATAAAAAAGGAAAAAGGAAATAGGAGCGGGGTGGGGGCAAAGGCGGAACAAGACGAATAATCCAGTCCAAACAGCGTAGGGCTCGCCTATGGCGGGATGAGGAGCGATGAAGAGCCCCACCCTTTCCTCGAAGCTCATGCATAATACCATTGGGCGCGCTTCGTCTGTCTTGTTGCCCAGCCTATGATACTTTATCTGATAGGGTACTGATAAAGACCCAAAACCTGAACATGAAAATTTTAGCCCTGCATTTATCTATCCTTTGGCTTGACAGACCGCGATCGATGGGATTTGCCGCGTAGGATAGAACTCAAAACTACGAGTTGCACTCGGGTACTGCCCAATACTATACTAGGGGCCGGGTGTAAGAGAGGCGAAGGGGGTGTGATTGGCTCGTAGGCCACTTCGGTCACCTAGGGAGTAGTATATCGTGGAGCTACTGTAGTAGGAGGGGAGAGGGTTTGCTTGACTTTTTTCCGCATTTGAAAAGTTAAGATTGGCCTTTCTTCGGAGTGATACTGTACTTATTAAGCTTTGGCCAGCAAGAGCTGAAATCGCCTCCCCTGCGAGGCGGTGTTCGACCGTGGTTGTGATTTTTAGCTAGTGGAAGCCGGGTTCGCATCCTGGGATACTGACTCACCTGCGCTCGCTCGCTCCCTAGGTACTCGCGCGGAACAGTAAGTTGAACAGCTCTAGCCTAAGACAGGTTCGAGAAATGAGCACTTGCTTGCTTTTTAAGAGATAACTACAGTACTTGCCGGGAATGCAGTTATCTCAACCACCCGCCAGACCTCGTAGCCAACACTCAAGACCAGGAGAGGCTCCGGAGCTTGTTATTTCTGCCATCCAAAAACAGGCCATCCTGACCTTGGTCATTCGGGTATACATAGCGTGTTCAGGCTGATATGGCTCATCACATGTACTTGTAGATGACTTACTGGCGGCTGAATGTCTTCATGTGGTGTTTCGCGCGGTCCTACTGATGGCCCCCGCGACTTCCCGGTCGATGTTTGTTGTCCAGTCAATAAACCTTAACATATGCAGGGAACCCGCGGTTGGTGGGTCGAAATACTTGCTTCCCTTCCATTCGCGCGGAGCATGGAGGCGGTGGCCTTTGGGGTATTGCCGCCCTCCTGCCCCCACTATCATTCTACGAGGTGGTTTTCTAACTTTCTTGGCTCGAAACTGTATGGAGTTGGCTTCGCCATTGGGAACGAAAACGAAGCTTTCCTCCAGCCGTTCACCGGTGTTGGTATTCACGCACCTCTATTTCGGGTGAGTACTGCGCCGCCTGGTTGTTATTAAGAAGGAGGGTTTGGCACAAGCTGGTCCGAGACAAGCCAGGTCGAGAGAGCTCGGCCTGGACGATTATTGGGCTCCAACAAACTTGCGGTTCGCAGGCTCGGCTCTATCCGGTCAAGCTTTCGTGGTGTCATGTATAATCACTCGCATCGGGTGTGGGTTTTTTTACTGTTTATCGACTCTGCTGAAGCTCAGGGGTTTCTATTTTCCCCAGTTCTGCTACCAGGTTTTCTGATCGTATATTGTGTTTCCCTCTCTCTCCTCCCTCGGCGCCCCATTCGGATTCGTTTCAGCCCTTGCTCGCTCTCTCATCCTTTGTCCCTGGGTTGGGTTGCGGCCGAACACTTGTCCAAACGCTCCCCCTATGCTCCAGGTGCGACAGTGTTGACTTACTTACCCTGGTACGGTAATTTTTACAACCTCTGCTGGTTGCTTGCTAGATGCCAATATCTCCGATACGATAGGCGCCCGCGTTTATACCATACATCTACTAAGGCTCGAGTAAATTTCTCATCCCTCCTCGAGCAAGCCAGGCTGGCAGAAAATCGAGATTGTGTGGTTCGGGGCACTGGCCTGAGCTAAAGTTAGGAGTTAGCCTGTCTCGTGCTAAATGCTAATTGAGGTTAGTGTGATGCTATTTGATTGTAGAGGTCGTGCCCAGAATAAAAAGCGCTAGAATAGAACGGAACAATATATCAATTCGTGGTCTCATAAGTAGAATAGCGAACTCCAGACGTCATACCTAATACCAAAGAAGTGTGTATGTCCGACTCCGTTGGCTGAATCTTTGCATGGATAATCACTCACTTATTGGCCGGCGCGCGCACCGGTCGGGTCTAAAGTGCCCTGAACCCCAGGTTGGAATAGCGCGCCACGTCACTACGACCCGTAATTCGTTCCACACGATCATTACTCTTCTTATGATGCCTCCTTTCAAAGTCGTAGCTAACCTCTCCCTCACTGGCTCAGCCGTTATGCTTGCTATCATACCTCTTCATATTTCGTTCCGCCTAGCGCACTACTTCTAACTTTTACTTGTTTTCTTCACGACCTTGCTAATTTCCCCATCCAATCGTTTCTCCCTCCCCCATCACCCCTTTCTCCTTCCCTTCTGTCCATGCTGTTCGTTTCCTCCCCTTAGTTGGCGAAGAATCTCTTTGAACCGTGGTGAGCTGCCCGGGCTCCTTGATCCGCCCCTTCTTCGGGTCCAGGATTCTGGGCCCGATGACCGAAATAGATCTTTCTTCAAGCTTAATTGTCTAGTCCATTATCGACAACGCCGATAGCGGCACATATTATGCTTCGGTTTTGCACCCCTTTTATGGATGGAACGCCTTCTCAGCACCGATGGTCTCTCGACTACTGCCAGTCCTATGGTGGGGCCGTATCCCGCACTGTGGTGGCTAAGGAAATGAAATTACAAGTCTTTGTGCTAGTGTCCTTCTTCTTCTCAACTAAGATACGGTGCTGCTCCTGTTGAAAATAATGGCTGCGGAGGCAATGATTTACGGTGAGGATTTTACGCAGTGGGGTGGACCGCTAGATTATGATGAAAGGAAAGACTTGAGGAAAGTTGTGTATAGGAAACAAGGCGTAAAGCGAGAGAGGACAAGAAAGGAAGGCAAAACAAGGGGGGTGAAACATTTTCATAGTTTGCGCGCCCTTTTAGTGCGTGCGTATGCCCTCCGAGTGAGGCCATTAAACACCCGTTTCCAACATCTGCCTTGACCTCGAAAGCGAGTGATAGCCTATGAATAATGCCAAAATCTAATTGCCAGGCTAAGGCCCTGTTTGGCTCCCCAAATTTTTGTAAGGTTTCCCAAACTGTGTTTTGTAAGGTGTGCCAAGCCGTAGTTTGTAAGGTATGGTTTGCCAAATGAGAGAAGGAGCTTTTTTATAAGGTAGACACTACACATGTGTGGGTGGCTACTTGGGCTCAACCCTAAACAGAAGTGGAGTAAATAACATTATTATGATAGAGTAGTAAATCGAGTTTATTAGAGGGCAAACCCCCATATTTACCAGTCACCAGTCTGTTTTCAAAACTCTCTTAAACCCTAAACTACACTGCTTTTAAACCGTAGTTCATAAGGTTCCCAAACTCTGCCTTTCAAACAATGTGCTGCCAAACACGGTTAACCTTACAAAAGTGGGCCTAAGGCTTATATGAGCCGGCGCATGGCGAGCAATAGGGGCATTTGCCCTTCTATGGCTTGTAAGAGGAGGAGTACAAGTTCTAAACAGTACTAATTTTTTGGAAGAAACAGCTGTGGCTTAGGCATAAAAAGGGGGTGTAGTTTTAAAGGAACAAGTCTGCAATCGTGATGCCAGACTTGAAAGCTGGAAGGAATGCTTTGGGTGGGTGGGGGGGGGGGGTATCATAAGCTGTGAATAGGCTATTAGCTTTATAATATGGTGCCGAGCTCAGCTTGTGCTCGAGTAAAGCGCGTCTATTCCGATAACCCAGCCTAGATCATAACCTGATGCAATATCTAGCGTAGAAATGAAGCAATGAATACGCTGGATATAAGTCCAAAAACTAAATTTTGAAGCATATTGTCACATTTGAATATTGATATACGTAAAGTGCAATAATCTACCCAGTGCAATGAGTTTCGCCCAATGTGTATGAATGTAGAGCATCGCCTGATGGTCTTAAAATAGATATTTTTCAAGAAAGTTGAACCGAGTAGGGGCTGTTGAAGTCAATGTCTCGAATTTGCTGCTTTTTTCTTTCTTTTCTTTTTTTGCATAGATGGACGGCTGAGATTCAAGTGTTTGGACACTTGAGATATACCGATCGGCCGATCTTGGGAGTAAGGTTGATTTTTATAAGGTGCGTATTATAGTAATTCCCATAACCTATTCATAAACGCAATGATGGGTAAGGGCCTGTTGGTGGAAATATTCTAGCAATATGTCTTATCAAGAGATCTGATATGCTAGCTTTGGTGCATGGATTGGTAGAAGTGCTCCCAGTTGTCCTGTCCCTCCAGGACGGGATGAGGACCATAAAGGACGGGAGCGACTGGGAGCACTGACCGGTGGGCGTGCTTTATGATATCACGTCATGTCTATCGTGTTGCAGCTGTTATATCAGCTAAAATTGCACTACTACTGCCAGTATAGTCTTCCTATCAATATGAACATCGTGGGGTGTGTGTGAAAATGAGGACTCTTGTGCTTTCTTGTTTGACACCTCTCTACTAAGCTATGTGAAGAACGGAGAGGATGAGTCCTTTCTGGGGATGGGCCCAGAAGCATATAGTTCGGATACACACCCTGAAATAAGAAGACAATACGACAGATTCACTACTGGGAATTTTGTCCAAGGGATCTATTAAAAGGACCAAAACCTCATAAGCACCAATTGGATATAGAAATAAGAATCTCTAGGGATTTTCAAAGCGGATCAGAGGGTTTTTATGTTCTAGTATCTGTTCCCGGAGGTGTACGGGGAAAGCCAGTCTAGCCGTGCCCGGGGCCGGACCGACAGGCCGCTTGGGATCACTCCTTCTGTTTTTTGTTTTTCCTGAGCATAAACTTGGTGCATTAGATCTGGGAGGTGGATTATGGGTCGAGAATCCCGATGGCGCCCCTCATACCTGATGTTTGGTTTGAAGGATGATCTGACTGATACATAACATCTAACTTACCGGTGTTCCCTGTCAACGAGAAGGAGCTATATACTAGAAAACTCTCCGCCCGCTCTGTGCTCTTGGTGTTGAAGGTTTTTATTTTTTAAAAAGGACGGCTGCAGTGTTTCCCTACATAACTTAGAGAGTACCCGGCAGAACGAGCACCGGCTTGTAAAATTCTTTAAGCCATGCCTTAGAACCACTCAACCCAATGAAGGGCAGGCAATAAATGGCGGGTGCTCGCTATTCCGGGGGCTCGGTATGCAGGGAAACACTACTTGTACGATTTTGGCGACAAAATTGGTGCCAGTTTTACACCAAAAATGGCTGATTCGAGACACTCATAACCCATCCCAAAACTGTGTAGACTTAATAAAACCAAGATATTATAATGTAGGTAATTGTTCAAACTTTCCAGGTAAAAATTATGAGAATTTTCCCATTCTCCCACAAGGCTTGAGAGCTTAGGGTTGCCATTTGATGCGGTTGCAATGTACCTTTTGTATGGGACTCTCATACAAAATCAGAGGTATCATACCTTTTGACACCCATCATTATTTCTAGTATCGCACCATGAGGATTAACTAACAGAGCTTGTCACATATAAATGATAATATCTAGATGAGTCTGAAGACCCTGACACTTTTTTTGCAAAGCAACTGGCTGTGATTTTATGAGGTGAAAATGGCAATTTTTGGTGCAGGATGGGGGGGGGGCCGCGGATTTTTCTCACTAATCTCGTATCATACACTCGAGTATTGGAGATTTAGGCAAAAATGCCAAATTTCGATGGTGTGCAATGGCAGTCCTTAAAAACCGCTTCGACATTACGAGTAGTACCGGTGCTTCTGCGGTTAAAGGCCGCGGATCTACGCACTTGTGGGTACAAGCTTTGCGGCTACAATCAGCCATGTTCTCCAGCCAATCCTGGGCTCGGCATTGAGGAGTGAACTAGAGATTACTTAATCCCGTGAGCCGTCTTGGTATCGATGGCGCAATCCGTTGCCAGGAATGACGACTTCAACGTCTTTGGTCTGGAGCCTCGGCGGCTCCCCCCTCTAGCCGGCGTTTTTCATGAGCATCTGGCGGAGCTTCATACAAGAGTTTTGTGGAAAGGGCCTAGCCAAATATCGCTTGGGTGTTGCCAATGTGTTGAGCAGCGAAAAAAAAGAAACGAATTAAAACAATTTACTCAAGACCTTGCTTCCAAAGATTCCGTTCGTCCTTCGTGAATCATTGCTTGATATTATTCAAGGAAATATCATTAGACAGTATTAGGAAAAAACAAAATGTCGCAAAAGCTCTGATCACGTAATGTCCAGTCCAGACCAAAAAAGCAAAGCCGTCATTACAAAGAAAAATGAATCCCTCAAAGGCCTAGGTATATCTCCAACTAGGACTCGCCGTTCTTGACCTTCGTGCCAACTCCATCCTTTGAAGACTCCCGCGAAGTACCGGAATTGCTTGGTGCCGTTGCGGTAGTGTTCTTCTCCATGATAAGGTTCTTCAACCACCCATTCTCCATCTCCAGCTGTGCAATCTTGGACTCAAGTTGCGCAACCCGATCCGTCATTTCTTTCGCCGTTCGCTCAAGCGCTTGTTCTCGCTGCTTCTTCTTGACACGGAATCGGGCAGAAGCTGCGGTGTTCCGTCGGCGCTTGTCCTCTTCTGCTGCCACACGGGAAAGGTCATCGAGGCCATCTGTCGAGGGAGACGTAGCCGCTATAGAAGCCTTCCGCTTACTGCTCCGCGGGGAGAGAGGGGAGGGGGAAGCAGAGTCTGAAGAGGCAGAAGAAGGCTGAATGGCGCGATGTGTGGCAATTGGTGGCATGAAGTTCGAGGCTTGGAATGACGAGCTAACGGTGGTTTGAGTGGATGGTTGACTCTCGGATGTGGGGAGGGTAGGAAACGGCATGTAGTCGAAATCATCATCTATGGGCGGAGCATTAGCTTGAAGGTGATATCCCTCCCCTCCAACTCTTTCACCCTCCATTAATACCGCGGCTGCCCAGACCGACCCCCGGCTTGCCTATCGAGCCTGGCCCCCAAAGAGAACCGAAACCCGCGAACGTCCCTTGCCAGATGATAATATCCGACGAGTAAATGTCGTGATATGTGCGTCTCCCATCCCCGCTTCCACAGAGGTTGCCCCACCGAATCGGAGCTCTTCACGGATTCCTCCCCCCAAAAGTGGAAGCAGAGAGGGTAAAAAATAATCTCACCGTTTAGAAATCCCAAATGTCCGTTCTTCAACTGCGCCTCCTCAGGAACTGTGAACCGCTCGCTCCCTTGTTCGCCGTCGCCCTCGCCAACATCAAATTCGAAAAATTGCGTGTTCGTATAGAGTGACAAATCATCCGGGTCAAATTTGGCATCCGCCTTAACTCCTTCCTCCGGCAGCATATTTAGGTCGCAAAGGTACGAGGGCCCTCCCCCTATATGTCCTGACACCGCGTCGTGCTATAGCCTCGTAGTTTTTTGTTCAAGAGAAATAAGTGTCGAGTAGGGAGGAATGAATGAATGGTAGTAAAGGGTAGGAATCCTAAATAACAAAGAAAAGTATACTTTTTACACGCCAAGTAAGTCGGCAGGATGACAAAGCTCATACTATAATGTCGGGTGTTCTCACTTTTAAATTTTATCCATGGGGAAGGCGCTTCCAGTCGAATCGGAGGCTGCGAGGTGTGGGGATTGCATCGCATCATTCCAACTTACGCATTCCAGGAAGGCTAAGGATCGGAACGGTTGACCGAGTGATCGATTTATGCAGGTGGTAATATGCGGGTGATATACTGTGATCGATGAGTATCCAGGGGCGCTGTCTGAGTTCGTTCTCTTCTGAATTTCCTTTCCTCTTTTTTGGGCCCAGGCCGGCTATCACGAGCCTTCCAGGGTATTTCCTGCTGCGCAGGGGGGAGGGGTAGAGGGCACGCGAGCGACTGAGCAGTGCGCTGACATCGTTTGGGAAGTTCGAGCCATCCGCGTTGACAGCGGCCCATCTAATTAGATTAAGCTACCGTTACCACATCTCTGAACCTAAGCACGCTAGTAATATCTATCATACTTAGAAACTCTCCTATCATACGATAACAACTTCTCTCCAACCCTATCCCAGCCCTATACCCAGCACGTGACCCCGCGCTCTAGGTTCGTGGACTCGCGTTCGTTGGGATAGCGATTTAAAATTTGATGCATGTTTGTGTTTACATCTACCCCCCACCATCCCTTTATAATGCCTTTCGATGACTTCCGCTTCGGCTCCCCCTTCTTCTGGAACGGTTGATCATTGCATCCCAAACCACAATTACAAAGGGACAGACGTGATGCTGGATCTTACCTGCTCGCTACGAATTTTTCTCGAGAACTCGGTGCCGTTAGAGGAGACGGTGGTTGTTAGGGGTGCTGGACTCTGCGTATGCTACCTGTTTGCCTGCTCGGCGTGGTTCTGAGAATGGGCAGTTGAAGATTCGCCTCCGGTGGGATGACACGAGAGTTGACGAAGCTGTGATAGAGGCTTTTGGGAGATGGGTTGCTAGGGCTGAAGTCCGTCTGGTTTCGGCTCGCTCGCTTGGGGAAGGATGGATACTAACGAAGCATAGATGTGGGGACAGCTCCTCTTCAAGACTTCTTTGCAGGTATTTGACAATTCAGAATGGGACATCATCCGTTAGTTGAACACATACCCTCTTTTACATGGCAAAGCTGATTATTCGGTTAGTTGATCTTTCACGATTGACTACTCCTGCGTCTGAGGGGGATACCGAGCAATTAATATCTACTATGCTCCCTACCGCTACGCTTGTCTGTGTTTCTATGGAGTTTAGATTTTCTGGATTGGTTAGAGGACTACCCCTAGCATCAATGTCGTCGATCTTGCCCATTGCGGATACCGCGATACGAGGTGTTTGGAGCAACGACATCGCAGATCTCGTACCATTATGCGCCCGTCCCGGGTACTTGAAAGAAGTAGGCGAGAAAGCAAGTTTCATTGGCCTGATGGCTGAGGAAATTGAGAAAATCACTCGCAGGATGGGAGCCGAGACGACAAACTATAGGAGCGAGCTGTGGAAGGTTTTAATGAAAGGCTTGGGGGAGAGAAGGAGGGGGGGGCTGAAAAGTTTGATTGGGGGTGATCCCATTGAAGTGCTCGAATTGAATGAGAGCCCTATGCTCTTGGACGAACCGGGGGCCGAGACCGAGGAAGATTTGTTTATTTTTGATGAGGAAGGAGATGATGCTTATTTCTTGGACTCGTTCGGAGATGGCTCTGGAGGCTCCAGGAGCTCGTCTGAAATCCTGGAATTTATGGATGATGAACAGGAAGAATTGCTCCTACAAGCCGATAGCGATTCCAACACTTGGATCTGAGGTGTGATTGCTAACCTCGAGGTTTTAAATAAATCATCGAGTGCGGTAGGAGAAGAATATCGGTACGGTGCCGTAGGGTCTCAAATGATTAGACCATGTGCTTTGTCGCTCAGGTTGGCAGGGTCTGGATTTTATGTTTTTCCATAGACTATCTTCTAGAGGGGCTAGCCGCCAACTTATCTTCCGGTAGATTTTTTCGCCCATTTTACAGAGAAGGAGATTTTGGACTGCCTAGCACACGGTTCGGCTGTTCGAGATTCTACGGCGTAAGATGGAATTTTGTATCTAGGGTCACGTTTCTTATGAGGTCGGCCAAGATTTTTAGAGGCCTGCAGGTAGGGTTTTAATTGAGCGAAGCCTGTTATTCAAAACTGGAGCGGTGACATTCCTTGTATCGATCGTATGGGGGCGTATAGTGCTTGCGTTTGTTGTATGGGATGGGAACGTGTTAGTATGCTTGATAGGTTTTTGTGTATTCTGGCTCAGTACTCGCACTCGCAACCCGCTATCCCGGATCTCAATAATCTGGACTCCTCGCTGCTCTGTATGAATTCCTATGAGTTCAAAACTCTCCTGCACTAAGACCTGATCTGTTGTCCCGGACACCCCGTTGTTCCGGACTAAATTCGTGGGTCTTGCCATCCGGGATAGCGGGGTACGAGTGTGTCTCCCATTTATCTTCTGTATTAGGCCCTGCTGGGCACGCGAGAAAAATGGCATTTTTGTGCCTTTACCTCCTACTGGACTTTCCTTTTCATTTCCATAGTTAGTATGGCAGCTACTATCTAGATATGGAACCCTTTATACCTGTTGCCTAAAGGGGTCTAAGCTTTAGCAAAAACAAAGTTTTTAGGAAAATGGCATTTTTTTCCAAATGGTGGCGGCCAAACAGGCCCTTATATACTTATTGTATCCAATGATTCGTGCGCAATACGAGCACACAGCATTCAACTGGGAAGCAGTGTGCTTGAGACTATATGAGTTCCGAATTTGCATGCCCAACGCTGCGGCAGTCACATCGTGTCGAATGGTTTCGTAGCTAGCGCTTATCCTAGGAAGGAAATAGGACAGCCTGGACTACGCCAAGACAATATTTGGAAAAAAGAAGGACGCGAACGTTTTTGGGTGGGACAGCCGCTTGCTTCCGCTGGCTCTTTCCCTTCTTTGGTTTTGATCTCCATCCTACCCCTTCCCCGTCTGACAACCTCAATACCAACCCTCATCCCGATTTTCCCTCCACAAAGTGCTAGACCGAAGGTCCCGAGCTCCTTTCTGACTGCGAAACCTCGACACTCTCTGGCTTTACTGGCCCCGAAAAGAACTTGCTCTCTCCCCTGTGTTTTTCTCTTCTTTCCCCTTCTCCTAGGTCTTCCTTTTTCCTTTGTTCGCGATGCGCTTGGCCGCGTCATCGCTTTTGCTGGGAGCTGCAGCTTCGCTGCTCTCCTCAGCTACAGCCCTCGCCGTTCGCCGCTCGGATAATCCAAAATCTTCGGCGGATTACTTTGTCAGGTCCCTGCCTGGGCAGCCTCCAGGGCCGTTAGTTAAGATGCATGCTGGGTTCGTAGCCCCCATCAGTCCGCCCTAAAATCTTTCATTTGTTGAGTCAACCGTTCTAACACCTAACTGTTATACTTAGGCATATCGAAGTCGATCATGCTACGAATGGAAATCTATTTTTTTGGCACTTTGAGAACAAGCACATTGCGAATCGACAGCGTACGGTGATATGGCTGAATGGTGGACCTGGGTGTAGTAGTATGGATGGAGCCATGATGGAAGTCGGCCCGTACAGGTTGAAAGATGACCATACACTTGTGGAAAACGAGGGGAGCTGGCATGAATTTGCCAACGTTCTTTTCGTTGACCAACCGGTCGGGACGGGGTTCAGTTATGTTAATAGCGATAGCTATTTGACGGAGTTGGCACAGGTCGGTTCTTACTCTGGTTGGGTAGATGCTTTCTACGTATCGGTGACTAACACGCTGTCTCTTTAGATGTCTGATCACTTCATCAAGTTCTTAACAAAGTTTTTTGAGCTTTTTCCGGAGTATGAGAGTGACGACGTAAGATCACCCCCCGCGCCCAAGCGGGAAGGCCGACTGACACTTTATCCGTCTTGTAGATTTACATTTCTGGGGAGTCTTATGCAGGACAGCATATCCCCTACATAGCGGATGCTATCCTTAAGCGGAATGCCAATGCTGGAATCAAATGGAATGTTTCAGGCCTCCTCATCGGCAACGGATGGATTGATCCGTCTAACCAATATCTCTCCTATCTTCCGTTTGCCTACGAAAGTGGTCTTGTGGAGAAGGGGTCGCCGATCGCCGACCAAATTGAAAAACAAGTCGCTGTCTGTGTCAAAACGATTGCCGAGAAGGGCAGACATCACGTTGATCTCAGCCAGTGCG